>Ga0307987_1001966_pt1 | contig 10978 bp, 9 predicted proteins | sample EllFjometagen181_FD_203157 | JGI IMG/M metagenome (GOLD analysis project Ga0307987, IMG submission 203157) | Marine microbial communities from Ellis Fjord, Antarctic Ocean - #181 | ecosystem: Environmental > Aquatic > Marine > Unclassified | place: Southern Ocean | collected 2014-10-08 | reverse complement strand
CGGAGAGCTGAAGGTGGAAGGAGCTCACAGCGCGCTCCAGCCCACCATGGCCTCTTCCAGGGTCTGGCCTTCGGGGACCAGTTCATCCGTAGCGCCGGCGTGCAGGATCTTGCCTCTGTGGACCACCAGCAGGCGGTCGGTGATGCGCTCGAGGTCGGTGAGCTGGTGGGAGCTGACGATGACCGAGCAGCGCTCGTCGCCCACCACCTCCAGCACGGTCTGTAGCAGGGCGCGGCGGCCGGCGAGGTCGAGTCCCGCGGCGGGTTCGTCCAGCACCAGCAGGCGGGGGCGGTGGGCCATGGCCACCACCAGGCGGATGCGCACCGCTTCGCCTTTGGACAGCTGGCTGACCTTGCGGCTGGGGTCGAGCTCGAAGCGCTCGAGCAGTTGGTCCACCAGGGCTGCGTCCCAGCTTGGGTAGTAGCCGCTCAGGACCCACAGCAGCTTGTGAATGCGCAGGTTGAACAAGGCCTGATCGTCGGCCATGAAGCCCAGCTTCAGGCGGACCTTCTCGGGGGACTTCCAGGGGTCTTCACCGAACACCCGCACCGTGCCACCGTCGGCTTTGTCCAGCCCCGGCAGCAGCCGAAGCAGGGTGGTCTTTCCAGCGCCGTTGGGGCCGACTACGCCCACGACCACACCGGCGGGCACGGTCCAGCGGGGGATCTCCAGCGTGAACTTGCCGCGGGCACGGCGGAGGTTCTCGATGACGACAAGGTTTTGCTGGGACATGAGGTTCTCCTTGCTGGAGTTCATGGAGATCCGGTGTGTATATACTTATACACATTTTTGTGGTTCATCCACAAGGACCCTCCGGAACCTTCTCGTGTGGTCGGTGGTAGAGGTGCTTGTTGAAGTTGGTTTCGACTGTCCCGGCCAGTCCCTTCAGGCTGCAGGTGGGTGTGTTCATCCCCCGGCTTGGCGCTCCCGAAGCGGCCAGAACGGGCCAGGATGGCGCATCCTCCGCGGATTTGTCCGGTCCCGTCACCCCGCCGGGAGATTGCGAAGACGCCGATGGTCATGGGCGAACGCGCGCTGTCCATGGTACGCCTCGCGGGTGTCTGCGAGAAGGAGCCGACCATGCGCGTACAGCCCTGGGGCCTCATCCTGCTGGTGGCCTGCCAGCCCGTCGCCGTCGAGCCCGCACATCAGCCGGTGGCCGAAGCTGCCGTCGCCAAGCGTGCGCTGCTGGAGCACGAGATCCTGCTCACCGGGGGCGCCACTGCGGATCAGCCGCTGCCGCTGCTGGTGGCCGTCCACGGCATGGGTAGTCGTCCCGAGCGCTTCGCGGGTGCCTTCGAGAGCATGGCTGCGCCCGCCCGGGTGATCCTGCCCCTCGCTCCCCACCCCACCGCCAGCGGCGGAGGCTCGTGGTTCGGCTTCCGGATGGATGATCCGGATCGCGAGGCCTTCGGCCGGCGTGTCTACGAGGCCGCGGACCAGGTGGTGGACCTGATGAGCTGGGCCGAGGGGGCCTTCCCCACCTGTGGTGAGCCGGTGATCACGGGTTTCTCTCAGGGAGGCATGGTGAGCTTCGCGGTGGCCGCGACCTGGCCCGACGCCATCGGCGCGGCGGTGCCCGTGGGCGGCGACCTGGCCCTCACCCTCGTGCCTGCCACCGCCCCCGCCGATCCACCCCCGGTGATCGCGTTCCACGGCGACGCGGACGAGGTGGTGCCCATCGGGCCGGTGCGCGAGGCCGTGGGGGCGCTGGACGCCGTGGGCTACGACGCGGCCCTGCACAGCTACGCCGACGTGGGCCACAGCATCAGCCCCGCCATGCGCGCGGACTGGCACGCCGCCATCGCGGCCCAGCTGGGTAGCTGCAGCCCGTGAGCATGGTGCGAACGGCGTGGTAGGCTGACGGCCCCTCATCCTGGGTTCCCCAATGCGCTGCATACTACCAGTGTTTCTGATGGTCGCCTGCTTTGGCGATGAGTCGGCTCCTGTCGTCCTTACAGCTGCGCCACGGGTCGAGATCTCCGACGCTCCCACCGACGCCCCCGTCGATGCTCCACCCCCGCAGGCCTGTCCGCCGGTGGATGGCCAGGCCCAGGCCATGCCCCTGCAGCAGCGCATCGCCCTGGGTGAGCTCGCACTGCTGGTGGACACCTGTCCCCACCGCCGCGGGGCTACGGCGGTGCGCGCCCAGCTCGAAGGCGGCCAGTGGACCTGGGCGGGTGACTACGTCTACGAGGCGGCGTCCTTCGAGAACGAGCTGTACCACTACACTTTCGAGCTCGGCGCTGCGCTGCCCGATGGCGGTCATGTGTTGGTTCAACACTATGTGGCCTGCGACTACGATGGCTGCGACAGGACACGTTTCTACGCCGTGAAGCCGGCGGGGGCGGTGGAGCTCATCGCCGATGAGACCCTGTCCGAGGCCTGGGGCGTCGGCGATGACGGCGCCTTTTGGTACAGCGACCGTACCGGCTACTCCATCGGCTACCACGTCGCGTCCGCCACCTGGACTTACCGCTGGGATGGCGCGGGCTTCCAGCGTCAGCCCGGCCCTGTGCTGAAGGCAGAGTACGCTAACTGGCCCTGCCCCGACGGTGTGGTTCAGCCGGTGGACGCGGTCACGGGCCTGGACGTGGGTGATCCCATCCCCGTGACACGGGGCGCCGCAATCGAGGTGCTGGCGACACACCCCGAGGGGACCGCCCCGGTCTTCGAGTACCGCGTGGGCGAAGACCAGTTCTGGGCCGAGAACTGGACCCAGACCTGCGCGGGGTGACGCGGGCGGGTGTGGCTGGGTTCAGGGGTTGCGAGGAAGAATGGCCACGACGCCTTGGCCTCCGAGATCGTTCGTACCCGAGATCCCGATGAACAGATCGGCTGCACCGTCCCCGTCCAGGTCATCCCCGGCCCCTACCGCTGCCCCAGCATAGCTGGTACCCCATCCATGGAGGCGTGTGTCGGCGTCCTCGGTGGTCAGCGCGCCAGCGACGTCACCGTAGAAGATGTACACGGCTCCGGTCTGCTCTCCAGCGGTCTCGGCGTCTACGAGCCCCAGCACAAGCTCGGCGCGCCCGTCCTCGTCCAGGTCGCCCACCCACTCGATGGGGTGGGATGTTGCGCTCTCCGCGTGCTCAATCAAGGGATCCGCGATGGTGGCGTCGGCCATGCTGGCGTCGGTGGCCCCGGTGCCTGGACCGAGGAACAGGTAGGCGTAGTTTTCCTGGTCGGTGAGCGCTGCAAAGTCGTTCAGCCCGTCTCCGTCGATGTCTCCGACCCCGCTGACCCAGGTCCCGAAACGATCCCACGCGTCGGCGCCGAGGATCGCGTGCGCGTCATCGGGCAGGTCGATGGCGCCGGCGTAGGGTGCGGTGGTCACGTATACCGCCCCCGAGTACTGGCCGTTCTCGGCGGTGCCATAGTCGCCGAACACGACATCATCGAGGCCGTCGCCGTCCAGGTCGCCGACGCCGTCGAAGACGCGCTGTGCACCGACGAAGATCGCGTCGGCGCTGCTCGCGATGCGGTCGTCGGTGGTCGTGGCCGAGTGGAAGAGGAAGGCTTGGTCGCCGTTGTTGAAGCTGCCGACCATCAGGTCGTCTTTGGCATCGCCGTCGACGTCCCCCAGTCCCCTGACCGTGGTGCCGAACTCATCTCCACGTTCGTCTCCCCACAGGGTGACCTGGTCCGTGCCGCAACAGTTCGTGAGCGTGAAGGGCCCGATCGCGATCTGGGCACCGCCTTGCTCGTACTTGTCGGTGCTCGGCTCGCCGCCGACAACATCAGCGATGCCGTCACCGTTCCAGTCCAGCATGTCGACGTTGTCCACCAGGTCCCCCCACGCCGAGCCCAGGTGGCAGACGCCGCCGTTTTCCTTTGGCACCAGGACCGTGTCGCTGGTCCATGGGCCGAACGAGACGACGAAGGAGCCTCTGGTGTGGGTGACCATGTCGGCTTGGGCGTCACCATCCAGATCACCGACGAGCGTGTATCTGAAGCGGTAGTCGGGGTGGGCCGTGATGGTGACCGTCGCGTCGGCCAGGCTGTGTTCGCCTGCCCAGCGTGTCAAGGATGGGCTGCCTGTGTCGGTGTCCGCATCGCTGTCGGCGTCGCTGTCCGCATCCGTGTCGCTGTCGGCATCGCTGTCCGCATCGGTGTCGGCATCACCTTCCGGTGGAGCGGTGTCCTCCTTGTCTCCGCATCCGTGGCACAGCGTCATCAAGGTGATGAGTGTAATTCTGCGCATGGGTGTCCCTCCGTGGCCGCGAGTCTCGTTGATGGAGTGGAAACAGCGCATCCTACCGATCCACTCCAACTGCACCTACACCGGCGGCGCCTTCCCAGCCTTCTTGGCTCCACTCCCCAAAGCCGCCACGAAGCGGGACTTGATCTGGCGGGAGACCATGGCCCGGTGCACGGGGCTCAGGCGCTCCACGGCGCCCACGAAGCGGTGCAGGAAGGCCATCTTGCCGCTCTGTTCATGGCCCCACAGCAGGTGGTGCAGGGAGCCCGTCTCCACCGCGCGCAGCACGATGCGGTCCATGGTGGTCTCCGGGGTGAGCAGGCGCTCCTTGCGCTCGGGGAAGGACAGCGCCTTGGCCTTGCCGCAGGCGGCGTGGCACACCGCGCAGCCTAGGCAGAGATCATTGTCGATCTCGGCCTTCAGCTGCACCTTCTGGCCCGGGGTTCGGGGCTTGGGAACCAGGGAGATGGCTCCGATGGGGCAGCGGCGGGCGCACTTTCCGCAGCCGTTGCAGGCGTGTTCGTCCACCTTGGCGATGCGTGGCGAGGTGCGCACGGCGTTGTTGAGGCCGAAGCGGGAGATGGCCAGCAACTGGCCGCAGTGGCAGCCGCAGCAGTGGCAGATGTAGATGGGGTTCTTCTGGACATTGTCGGCGATCTGCACCAGGCCGCGTTCCCGGGCCATGGACAGGATCTCCTTGAGCTCGCTGACTTCAGCGGGGCGGCCGAAGCCTCGACGGATGGTGAAGTCGGCGGCGGGCTGCAGGCTGGTGCAGACGTCCTGGGGGTGCTCGCAGGGGTGGCCGAGGTGCTCGGCCTTGTGGCGGCAGTAGCAGAGGGACACGGCGCCGCCGCCGGATTCTTCGATGAGGTGGGTGGCCTTCTCGAAGTCCAGCACCTCGGAGTGGTCCTGCTGGGCCAGCACGTCTTCGTTCACCATGGTGCGGCCCAGCACCGACTCTCCCTGGCCGAAGACCGAGTCGGCGAAGGCACGGTCCTCGAACATGTACTCGTGCAGGGCCTTGGCCATGGCGCCCTGGTCGATGTCGTCCCGCACCCGCATCATGGTGAACTCGAAGAAGCCCACCACCGCCGGCGCCAGCACGTAGCGGGACTTGCCCGTGTCGGGATTGATGAAGTCGAAGACCAGGCCTTTTTCGCACATACCATCCAGGCGCCTGCGCAGGGTATCGGCGGGCTCGTCCAGGGCTGCGGCCAGGCGCCCGGCGGAGATGGGGCTCCAGGGCATGTGGGACGCGGTGCGGGCTTCGTCCTGGGTGTAGAGCATCTCGAGGATGTCGAACAGCGCCTTGCGCGCTGGCGCGCCGGCCGGGCCTTGATCGAGCCGCTGTTGCAGGGCGATGTACTCGGCCTTGGCGTCGTTGAGATGGCCCATGGAGGCTCCCGCGGAGAAAGGGTGGGTAGGGTTAGGGTGCCAGGGCGCGGCGCAGGTCGTCGAGCAACTTCGCCAGACGGCCACCGCTGGCCAGCGCGTTGGGCATGGCTATGCCCAGCTCGAGGCCCTCCGGGCCGGCCATGGTGGCCACGAACGCGGGCTGGCCCGGGCTGCCTGGGGGCACGAAGAAGGCGCGCGCGGCCTCGAAGCCGCCCCCCGAGAAATCCGCCGGGTCGATGCGACCCAGGTGGGAGATGACCGCCGAGGTGCCGTAGCGACCTTCGCGCAGGCTGGTGGCGGCCATGCGGCGGCCCATCCACGACAGCAGGGGCACGGGGATGTTGCGGGCAAAGCCTGCGCCCAGCACGTGGCTGGCGGCGGCCTTGCGCTGCAGGCCGTCCCTGAGCACGTAGCGCACGGCCTGGATCGGGTCGTCGGCGCCCAGGTGCAGGTGTACGGGCAGCTGCATCCAGCCGGTGAGGTTGGCACTGCTCTGGAGCTGTGGAGCCCAGCGCCGAAGATCCACCGGCACGTCCACCCGCACGGTGCGCTTGGCTCCGGCGGCTTCCATGGCGCTGCAGGCCAGGGCCACGGCGATGCGGGGCACCACGTCGGTGGTGGTGGGGATGCGCACCCGGGCCCAGGTGCAGCCCTGGTCGTCGCCCTGGGCGGCGCCGGTGGGTGCGGCGCTGTCCTGGGGCGGTGGGGCCGTGCCCTGGACCCCAAGGGACGCCGCCACGGACGCGTCGTTGTCGGGTCCCACCAGCGCTCGTGGTGGCGACTCGCCCCGCAAGCCCGCGAACACGCCCCGGGCGAACAGCAGCATACCCGCGCCGTCGGTGGCGGCGTTCAGGCTGCGCAGCACTATACGGGTGGGGCTGCCACTGAGCACCAGGATCTCGTACAGGGGCCCACGGGAGGGGTGGATGGGCGCATCCAGAAAGGGGGCGCCCGCTGGGCCCATGCCGTCCCAGCCCGAGCCGTCCAGCTCCCGCACCACCGGTAGGGGGCCGTCGCTGGTCCAGCGCGTGCCGCCCAGCACGCCACGTAGGCGCAGCCGACAGCCCGGCTGGGCTTCGGCCAGGTCCTGGATGAGCGCGTCCCAGCCTTTGGGGGGCGTGGGCGTGCCGTGACCTTCCAGCACGAACTGGTTGGCGAAGGGTGGGCCTACCTGGCGCGCGGCCAGCCAGACTCGCTCGAGACCCGAGATGCGTCGCATAGGTGGACCCTATCTCCGCGAGGGCCCCCCGGCGCTAGTAGTCCGTGGTGATCACCCGATGGTGGGGCTGCCCCATGGCCTGGCCCGCGGCCCACAGCCAGTGGTCCAGCCCCAGGGCATCGGCGGTGTCATCGTGTTTTCGCAGGGTCGCCAAGATGAGCTCGCAGGCCCCGACGGTGGCCACGCGGATCTCGATCTCTTCGGGGCTATGGGGCTCGATGGTTCGCTGTGTGTCCACCCTGTCAGCCAGCACCGGCCCGTAGCGCAGCACGCCATGGCCCCGCAGAGCCCGCGGCAGCATGTAGTCGGCGAAGGCGGTGAGCCTATGGGTGCCCTCGAGCCCTGGGACCCCCAGGGCGCGGCGGCGCAGGTGGAGCATGCCGGCGGCCAGCTGGGCGCGCTTGAGGAAGGCCAGCCGCCGACCCCGGTAGCTGCGCTCGTCGCGGTACGAAGGGAAGTTCGCGGCCAGGAAGCGCGCCATGCCGACGGCGTCGTTACCGGCAGCGTCCACGGCCTGCTCGAGGCGACCACCGAACCGCTCCAGCAGCACGCGGCCGAGCTCGTTGAGGATGGCCACCCGTCGCTGGCGCAGGGGCAGCGTGCCCACGCCGCGCTCGAACAGCAGCGCCGGTCCACCCGGGTCCTCTCGGGCGAGCCACCGTCCATCGGCCAGGTCGATGCCATCGCGGGCCGCCCCGGTCAGGGCACCGAACAGCCCCAGGGCGTCCACCTCGGCCCGGCCCTGTACGTCCACCGCCCACATGTCCTGCCCTGGGGGGACCCAGTAGCAGAAGTTCAGGGCGTTCCCCAGCCACACCACCGCGTCCAGCGTCGGGCCGGGCTGCTGGGGCATGGCGGGGTGATCCCAAGTGGGCACGGGGAGCGGTCGTCGCTGGAGTGTGCCCAACAGAACCCCGATGGCGTCGTGGTCCACGGACAGGTGCTCGAGGGTGGGTAGCAGCGCTGTGCAGGGGAGCCCGAGGTCGTGGATCACGCGTCTTCTCCTTGTGGGATGGCCGCCGGGTATAGGCTACAGACTACCCGGTTCCGGCCCCACGGAGGGAGCCCCATGGCTGACAAAAGAGTCGAAGCAGCAATCCGGAACATCGTGCCCCGCGTGGTGCCCGCCCGCGTGCGCCGCCGCGCCCGGCGACGGCTGCTGCCGGTGTACCAGCACACGGTCCGACAGCTCCACGAGCTGGGCTACCTGTTCATCGAGCTCACCCATCGCTGCAACATCGACTGCCTGCACTGCGGGTCCGACTGTCAGGCCAGCACCGACCAGCCCGACCTGCCCTTCGATGATGTCGTTCGGGTGATGGCCGAGATCAAACAGCACCATGACACCCACAAGATCACTGTGGTGTTGTCCGGCGGCGAGCCGCTGGTGTATCCGCGGGTCTTCGAGCTGGGCCGTAAGCTGCACGAGCTCGAGTACCCCTGGGGCATGGTCACCAACGGCTGGGCCTGGGACGACCGTGCCTTCGCCCTGGCCAAGGCCGCTCACCTGGGCTCGGTGACCGTCAGCCTCGATGGCCTCGAGGCCGAGCACGACTGGCTTCGTGGCCGCGAGGGCTCGTGGCAGCGAGCCACCGCCACCATCCGGCGCTTCGTGGCCGAGCCCTTCTACCAGGTCATCGACGCCATCACCTGCGTCAACCAGCGCAACTTCGACCAGCTCGAGCAGGTCTACGAGCTGGTGAAGTCCCTGGGTCTGAAGCGCTGGCGGCTGTTCACCATCGCGCCCATCGGCCGCGCCCCCCAGCTGCCCGAGCTCTTCCTGTCCCCCGACCAGTACCACGCGCTGATGCGCCTGATTCTGGACTGGAAGGCCCGGGGAGAGATCACCGTGAACCTGTCCGAGTCCGGCTACGTGGGTCCCTGCCTCGAGCGCAAGGTGCGTGACCACGACTACTTCTGCATGGCCGGCATCCGCGTGGGCGGCATCATGGTCGACGGCGACATCCTGGCCTGCCCCAACATCGACAGGCGCTTTCGCCAGGGCAACATCTTCGAGGACAGCTTCGTGGACGTGTGGGAGCATCGCTTCCAGCAGTTCAGGGACCGCCGGTGGACCAAGGTCGGCCGCTGCTCCGACTGCGATCAGTGGCGCCACTGCCAGGGCAACGGCATGCACCTGTGGGATCTCGACAAACACGAACCTCGGCTCTGCCACTACCAGGACTTCCAGCTCGAGCGCTTCCAGGAGCAACCATGACCACCACCGAGCTCGACTCTCTCTACGATCGCGTGGCCCGTGGGCTGGCGATGCCCACCCTGCCCGACGCCACCGCCGCGGCCCTGCTGGCCAAGGCGCGGCTGGTGGTCGAAGACGACCGGGGTGACTGGGACGCGGCCCTCCGTGTGACCGCGACCCTGCAGGGCTGGCGTGCCGCCAACCTGCTGCGAGACGCGGTGCGCAACGGCCCGTTCGAGCGCTCGGCCCTGGCCCTCGAGTGGGCGCCCTACGCCCGGCTCGACGGGGTCGCGGCGCTGTGTCAGGGCCTCGAACTCACCGACGAAGCTCTGGTGCTGCAGGCCCTGTCCCTGCTCTCCGCCCACCAGGTGGCGGCGGGAACCGGCCGCGCCCGGCGTCTGCTGGACCACGACAGCCTGGCGGTGCGCGGCGCCGCCGCTGGCTATCTCGGGCTGGTGGCTGGTCCCGCGGTATTCTCCGATCTGAAGCCCCTGCTGGGGGACACGGATCTGGGTGTGATCGCCAAGCTGGCGTTGGATCGCCTGGACGCCGAGGTCGAACGGCCCGAGCCGTCGCCCTGGCCCAGCCTGGATCTCGAGCGCGAGGCCCTGGCGGAACCCGTGGCCGAGGCCCTACCGGGCGAACTGCCGGTTGAGCCCGAGGCGCTGTTCGCCTTGCTGGCCCGTGTGGGTGCAGACCAACAACCCGCGGTGGTCGAAGCCCTCCAGGCCAGCTCCGAGGCCCTGGTGGCCCAGGTGATCCGGCCTCTGGTGGCCACCTCTCCATCGGATCTGGCCGTGGGCGGTTGTCGCTACGCCCAGCACACCGCCGATCCCCGCTGGCGCCTGTCGGTGCGGCGCCTGCTCACCCATGGCTCGCCCATGGTGCGCCTGGCTGCGGCCCGGGCCATGGAAGTCATGGGCGGTGATGCCGACCAGCCTGCCCTCGAGCGCGCGATCCACGACCCCATCCAGCAGGTACGCGAAGCCGCCACCACGGCGCTGGCCGCGGTGGTCGAGCGCGACGTTTGAACCCGTCGTTGTGATCAGCCCGCGAAGCTGCGCGCGAAGAGCCCTTCGATGGCGGCCTTGCCAGCATCGGTGACGAAGCGGGTGCCCGTGCCGCCGATAGCGGTGGTCTCGATGACCGGCTCGCCCACGACCCACTGCTCGCCGCTCCAACAGTGCCAGTCGTCGCGCTCCTGGCAGTAGACCCACACGGTCTTGTTCCAGCGCTTCGCCAACTCTACCGACCAGCCCGTACCGCCGGTGACGGTGCCGTCGTCCTTGATGCGGCCGACCACGAAGAGCTGGCGGACCTGGCTGACCAGGTGCCACTGGGCCTGGAGGATCTTCGCGATGGGGCCGTTCCGCTTCCAGATGCGCGTGAGGTGCTGGTTCACGTAGAGCATGCTGACGGCGCCCTGCTTGAGCTCCTTGGCCGACAGGGTCTTGGTCCCGCGGGTGCGGACCTGCCTGTGGCCCGCGAAGGTCAGGTTGACCTCGGAGAGCCCCCACTTCTCAGCGGACTCACCGAAGGCGCACTCTGCGCCGGTGGCGCCGCCGGAGACCAGGGTGACGGTCTGCGGTGCGGGGGAGGGGGCGACGATGGCGTCACGTGTGGCCAGCTCGCCTTCGACCATCATGGTCACAGGATTGAGGCGGAGCGGCGTGGGCTCGGAGATGGTCTCGCGGCCGGCCCTGAGCACCCGCAGTTCGATGTCCTTGCCCTTGGGCTCGAGCTCCACCGCGGTGTCGAACGAATCGGAGAGCTGTAGTGCCGAGGGACCGCTGCTGCGGTGGGTCCTGACCGTGCCCCAGATACGAATGTTTGCATCCTGAGCCATCTTCTTCCAGGCGCCCGCATCGACCTCGGTGGCTTCGAAGGAACCGTCGATGACCACAACCGCGGGCCGGAAGTCCATCACCTCGTCGAGGGTGGCGAGCAGCTGGCTGAGCCGACTAGG
>Ga0307987_1001964_pt1 | contig 10984 bp, 6 predicted proteins | sample EllFjometagen181_FD_203157 | JGI IMG/M metagenome (GOLD analysis project Ga0307987, IMG submission 203157) | Marine microbial communities from Ellis Fjord, Antarctic Ocean - #181 | ecosystem: Environmental > Aquatic > Marine > Unclassified | place: Southern Ocean | collected 2014-10-08 | reverse complement strand
CTGTTCGGATCGGGTACGCTGAGGCTGCCGAGGGAACCGTGGATCTCGATGCGAGGCACGGTGCTGGCCCAAGTGTCGAAGCTGGTGATGATCGTGCCGACTGCGCCGCTGGCGAAGTCCATGATGCCCGACACATGGGTGGGCACTTCCACCTCGACCTTCTTGCCGTACTTCTTCTCGCTGGTGATCGTGCGCTCCGGGAAACTGATGCGAGCGGAGCCGGTGACGCGCGAAACGGGGCCGAGTAAGTTGACCAGGGCAGTCAGGTAGTAGGGGCCCATGTCGAACATGGGGCCGCCACCGATCTGGTAGTAGAACTCGGGGTCGGGGTGCCAGGATTCGTGTCCGCGGCAGAGCATGAAGGCGCTGGCCGCGATCGGGGTGCCGATCCAGCCATCGTCGATCAGCTTGCGGCAGGTCTGGATGCCGCCGCCGAGGAAGGTGTCGGGCGCGCCGCCGAGCAGCAGTCCCTCGCTCGCGGCGAGGGCGACCAGCTCCTTGCCCTCGGCGCGATTCACTGTCAGCGGCTTCTCGCCATGGGCGCTCTTGCCGGCCTGCAGGGCTGCCAGATCCACCTCATGGTGGGATTGGGGCGTGGTCAGGTTGACGACGATCTGAATCTCGGGATCGTCCATCATCTCCTGGTTCGTGCAGACCACGGGAATGCCGAATTCTTTGGCGCTCGCCTCGGCCCGTTCCCGGATCAAGTCAGCGCAGGACTTGACCTCGAGGATCTCGAACTTGGGGAGGCGGCTGAAATACGCGCTGCTAATCGAGCCGCAACCGATGACGCCAACTTTCACCTTTTCCATGGTATCACTCCTGTTGGTATGAGGGTCCCTCTACTTGCAGTCGCAGCAGCAGCAACCGAGTTCACCAGCGGCCCAGAGCATGCCGCGCTTCATGATGGTGGCCGCCTCGGGCACCTCGAAGTCCTTGGCCACGTGGCCAAGAGACGTGTAGAACACGCGGCCCTTGCCAAACATGCGCTTCCAGACGGCGGGCATCACGCAACCGGCGATCCAGGGCGCGTCACCATGCTCGCCAGTGAAGGTGGTGGTGGCGATGACTTCGTTGCAGGGGTCCACGTGCATGTAGTACTGCTCCGACTTCATCTGGAAGTCGGCGAGACCGGCGGTGATCGGGTCGTCGTGGTCCACGATGTTCACTTCGTAGTCGACGATGCCGCCGGGGTGCGCCACCCACTGGCCGCCGCACATGAACTGGTAGGCGGTGTTCTGGCGGAACGCGTCGCCCATGCCGCCATGCCAACCGGCGATGTTCACGCCGCCCATGACTGCGGCTTGCAGGCCGGCCCACTGTTCTTTGCTGATCTCGCCCATCGTCCAGCAGGGGACCACGAGAGAGAGGGACGCCATGAACTCCGCATCCGTGTACAGGTCCATGTTGTCCGCCACGGTCACGTCGAATCCCTCTTCCCGGAGAAAGGGGATGAACATGTCCGTGCTCTCGAAGGGTTCGTGACCATTCCAGCCACCACGTACGACCAGTGCCTTCTTCATCGTTGCCTGCCCTCTGTCTGGTGCGTCAAGGTTGGGCCATGCGCCCTCTGGCGGCACAGCGGGATATGTAAAGGACAATACCTTGTATTGAGGGCTAGACAATGGATGATACCGGCAAAGCTATGGACGATTTGCTCATTTGACGGCACGGAGCCGATCATGCAACCATTCGCCTGCCATCTCGCTGCCATGCGACGTATGTTCCCGCATCACTGCCAGCTTAGCTCGTCGGGCTACATCCCGAGCAAGCGGGAATGGATTGACCGTGAGTTCGCGACGATGAACTTCTCGTTCATTCTGAGTGGGGCGGGAGAGTACCACTTCGACGGCCGGATCCAGCCGGTGATTGCGCCTTGCGTCATCACCCAATGGCCAGGGGAACCGGTGCGCTACGGCCCGAGTGAGACTTGGGAGGAGTGGTTCTTGATCTACGACGCAGCGTGTGTGCCCGAACTGAAGCGCCTTGGCTTCGCCCGTCGCGAACGCCCGCTTTGGCATATGCGGGACGACGTCCGGGCGCGGGAGGCCTTGGAAGAAATGGAAGGGCTACGGCAGCAGGTGCAGGAACGCGGCGCTGCCGACCGGATCGACCGGCTGGCCGAGAACCTGCTTCTTGCCAGCCTGCTCGCCCAGGCCCATCCTGCCCAGGATCCCCGCGACCGCGCCATCCGCAAGCTGCGCCGCCAAGTGGAGGAGGAGTATCTGGTGGACCATGATTTTGGCGCCCTCGCTCGCAGCGCCGGCTTCTCCCCGGCCACATTCCGCCGTCGCTGGTCGCGCCTGGTCGGGGTGTCGCCCCGCCGATTCGTGCAGGAAATGCGCCTGCGGAAGGCGTGTCGGATGCTGGTGGAAACCGAACTGTCGGTGGGAGAGATCGCGACCGAGCTGACCTTCCGGGACCCACTCTATTTCTCGCGTCTCTTTGCGCGGACAATCGGCATTACTGCCACCGAGTACCGGAGCCGCTACCGAATGCCAGCCAGCGGCTCCGTGGGCTGGTGACGGTTCTCGAATGGGCGGCGAACCCTCACAACACAAATAGAATCAGCCCGGATCGACTCGGTAGAGTCAACCCGGGCTGATTAAGTCTGGCGGAGAGGGAGGGATTGACGGGCGCAAAGCGCCCTGCTGCACGAAAATGTGCAGCCTCCGCCAGAGGCGGTCGAACCCGAATGGGCGGCAAACCCTCACAACGCAGATAGAATCAGCCCGGATCGACTCGGTAGAGTCAACCCGGGCTGATTAAGTCTGGCGGAGAGGGAGGGATTCGAACCCTCGGTACCTTGCGGTACACCCGCTTTCCAGGCGAGCACATTCGGCCACTCTGTCACCTCTCCGCGTAAAAGGCTGGGCAGAAGAGCACATACTATACCGAAGGGTGAACGCAGGTCAAGCGCGAAGGAGCGGCAGGCGCGCGCGGCATGTCCGAGGGGTCCGGGGAGACGAGTCTCCCCGGCGGGGTTTGGGGCAGCGCCCCTCCCCTTCGTTCTACCTCAGGCGTTTGACGCAGGTGATGAGGGCAGCGGCGATGTACTCGTTGAGGGCATCGTCCATGGCGGGGTGGAGCGAGACGCAGAAGATGCGTTTGGCGGTCTCTTCGGAGCACGGGGTCCGCTGTCCGGCCGTATGGTCGGCCAGATCCTTGCGCGAGTCATAGACTGGCGCGTTGGCAACCACGCAGCCGATCCCGAAATCCTCGGCCATCATGGTCATGATCTGGTTGCGCTTCTCGCCGGCCCATTCGGGCTTGACCAGGCAGGTGTAGAGGTAGTAGCTGTGGCGGCAGTCCGCAGGCTCGTAGGGGATCTCGATCTCGGGCAGACCGGCGAGCATCTCGTCCCGGGCCTCAGCCAGTCGATGCCGCGCATCGATGAAACCGTCCAGCTTGCTCAGCTGCACCAAGCCAACAGCGGCCTGGACTTTGGTCATCACGTTGGAGGTACCCCAGCGATTGACCCCGCTACCGTACATGCGCACCGACCGGCAGAAGGCGTCCACATCGTCATCATCGGTGGTAATCATGCCGCCCTCGCCGAGGGTGGTCATGTTCTTCATGGTGTGGAAGCTGAAGACCGTCATCAGCCCCTTCTTGCCGATCTTACCGCCCTTGTAGCCGCCACCGCAGGCCCGGGCCGCGTCGCCGATCACGGGGATCGGGCCTGCGGTTGGATGGGGGTTCTGCTGACCGATCTCGATCAACTCGTCCATGGCAGCGGACATCCCGTTCATGTGGACCGGGAAGATGGCGCGGGTCCGAGGAGTCAGCTTCTTGAGCACATCCGCTGGATCCAGTTGGAAGGTCTGCGGGTCCACTTCGCCCCAGACCACTTGGCCGCCGGCACCGAGGACCGCCAAGGGCGCGGCCTGGTAGTTCAAGGAGGGAACGATCACCTCGTCGCCGGGCTGGAGCTCCAGGTAGCGCATGGCCATATCCAGGCCGGGGCCGGCGCTGTTGATGGCAATGGCGTGCTTGGTTCCCGCGTACTTGGCAAAGGCCTGCTCGAAATCCGGGATGGGCGGGGCGGAGAAGCCGAACCCCTCATGGATGTTCATGGCTTCGCGCATGGCGGCGACGGCCGCGTCGATCTCTTCCTCGCCGTAGGTGCCACCCAGCAGGGGCTCGGCCTTCCAGACGAAGTCCGGCTTCGGGTATTGCAGGGCGCTCGCGATCTCTTTTTCGCTCAACATCGGGTTTTCTCCTGTGGGGCCATCGATATAGACAATATTCGCCAACCGGAAAGAGTCGTTGACATCGAATATACCAGGCAACACATTGGGCTCAATACTACTCCATATGGAAAAGGGTCGCATTTGTATGGATAATCTTTGCGTTTTCCTGGATGAACTCCTCGCTTGGGCCTCTCCCCTGCCGCAGGTTCCGGTGACCTATGCGGCCGAAGACCGCATCCCGGTCAACACGGCGAGAGCGCCCTATCTGGAGCTTGGCTTCCACGCCGGGGGTGGTCCTGCGGACGTGTCGGTTGCGGACCAGAGCGTACGTACCGAGCCCGGAACGGTGGTGGCCCTGAACGCACACTTCGGGAACCGAGGGATCGCCGAAGGAGAGTGGGCCTACTGGTGCCTCTCCTTCGCCGCTCCCCTGAGCGGGCCCCTGGCCCGGCACGCGGCTCAGCCACTGCTCCTGGCCGGGGCCATCCCGAACCCCGGTCGGGTGCGTGACCACTACGCCGCCGTGGTCCGCCAGTTCAGCCGTCGACAAGGCTGCCACGAACCACGCCTGAAGGCCCGGGTGCTTCTTCTCCTCGCCTGCTTGCGGGAGGAATTGGACCCACGGAACCCGGGCCGAGCGCACGGCCCCCGCGCCGTCGAAGCCGCCGTGGACGTTCTCCACCAGCGCTTCTCGGACCCGGAACTGCGCCTATCGGACGTGGCCGCGACGGTTGGCCTGTCCACAGCCCATCTGTGCCGGCTCTTCCAGCGGGAGCGCGGCGAAAGCCCCATGCGCCTGCTTGCTCGCCTCCGTCTGGAACGAGCCGCCGAACTGCTTACGCGCACCCACCTGGACATTGGCGAGATTGCCTTTGCCGTCGGTTACAGCGACAGGCTGTACTTCTCGCGGGTGTTCCGTCGGTTCGCAGGCTGCTCGCCGACCGAGTACCGCCGCCACTGCCCCGGTTGACCAGGGGAACGGGGAGGGCGAAGGGAGTATCCGTCCCGCCGAGCACTGTCGCGGGGCCCGCCGCCCAGGAATCCCAGACCCCTGGCCATAGCCCCGGCTTGTGCGGGGCAATTCGCGAGAGAGTTCCTGCACAGATTTCCCTACCACTCGCGCGCGAGCAGGCCGTCCCCGGCCTCTGGCCCGAAGTGGTCCGCCGAGTCACCCGATGGGGAACACCGGAACCGGGCAATGCAGAGGAATCCAGAGTCGCCAATCGGGCCACCGTACACGTCCACGAGCCCGTTCCCATCGAATGGCGTGAACGCAACGCGAGTGAGGAGGATCACGCGTCCAGCACCGGCGAGGCAACCACCCCCTCGAAGCCATCGGTCCCGGAGAGGGATTGGCCAGGTTCACCGTCCTGCTCGCTCACCAATTTCGGCCTCTCGATGCCCGAGGCAATCAGAGAGCAGAACAGAACCACCAGAGGAAGCGCGTACCGCATGAGTCTCACAGACCACTGGGGAACCGCGTCAGCGAAGCCCCCACTTAGAAGGAAACACCGAATAGGGCCGAGATCGAGAAGCCGGAGAGATCCATCTCGGCCAAGTCAGTCTCCGCATCCTCGAAGACCTCATCCCAGCGGGCTTCAACCCCGATCTGGTAGCGCTCGTTGAACTGCCAGGATACGCCGCCGGCCGCGTAGGCCCCGAAAAGCACATCCAGAGCATCGTCGTGGTCCGAACTGGCGTATCCGCCACCCGCCCAGCCCACGGTCTGGCTGACGCTGGTGTCGAAGTCCACCAGATTCAGGCTGGGGCCGGCCTCGAGGGAGAGGGCGAGCGGCCCCATCTGGCGACTGACCTGCACGCCGAGGGAGAGCACGTAGAGATCCATCTCCGCCGCCATGGCGAGTGCGGCGGTGGTGGTAGCTGGCGCTCCCGAATCATAGACGGGCTGGTTCAGGCCAAGTCCACTGCCGCCAGCAACGGGTGCGACGGGGATGCCCGCCCCTGGATCGACCGGCAAACGGAAGAAGCCGACGAACGTACTGCTGGTCAACTCGCTTGCCTGGGCGACCGTGCTCAGATCCGCGGAGAACCAACCCAGGGAGACCTTGGCATTCAGGGTCCAGCCGGATTCGGTCGCCTTGAGCTGCTTGCTCAGTGCCAGGAGCGCGCCAGGGGTCCCGCCCCAACCGTCGGAGCCACCGTCGTACACGACTTGATCGAAGGACACGGTCCGCCTCCACTCGCCCAGAATCGGGCTCCAGCCGGTGGGGTCGATCTGGCCGTCGCTGCCCAGCACGAGGTAGTCGTCGTCGGCGGCCCAGTAGCCGTTCACATAGGCGCCGCCCGAGGAGGACAGTGCCAGGGGTTCGAAATCGATCTCGCCAAAGGAGCGACAGGAGGCGCCCAGGGAGAGCTTCCAGCCATCTGCCATCGCCGCTGTGGAAACCAGCACACACACGCTCAGAACTGCCGTTGTCAGACGGGACTTCATTGGTCCACACTCCTGTCTGATGGTTCTTCCGCGCCTGTCCATTGCGGCGCCTGACACAATTCCATTGCATGTTCTGCTGGGTTACTTGGGGCCCGGCATCGTGTAGAGCAACCAGTCCGTCCAGCCGTTCAGCGGCTTGCCGTCGGCGTCCAGGGGCCGGATCTGATAGTGGTAGGTTTCGCCTGGGGCGGCAACCGCGTCGCCAGCGAGAACAAGACCGTCGTCCCCAGTGGCATCGGTCCAGACGCCCGAAGCGAAGTTCGATGCCCGCAGGATGCGGATCTTCACTTGCGCCCCTGCGGGCATGTTGGTCCAATTCCAGGCGAAGGTGACTTGCCCGTCAGCTGTGGTATCAGGGGTGGCAGCCACGAGTACCTGGTCGCCCGCATCGGGAATCTGATAGACATCCCAGTCGCTCCAGACGCCCCGGTCGCCGTTGGCGCCGATGCTGCGAGTTCTGAACCAATAAGTGTGTCCGGGCAGGGCCAGTTCGCCGCTTGGGGTGTACGGCTGGTCGGGGGGCAGATCCGATACCATCCAAGCCTTGTAGGCGCCCTCATCGACGATGTAGAGCTCGACGCCCTGCGGCACCATGCCGACCCAGTCGAATGTGATGTTGCCATCGGCGTGGGTCCCCGTGACCAAGGCGGGGCCAGATGTGGCATTGACGGTGAACAGGCCCACGTCACTCCACACGCTCCGCCCAGTCGCGTTGAAAGCCATCGCGGCCCAGCGGTATGTTCCGGGGCGCAGTGACACTGCCCGGAGGGACGTCTCGGTGGTCTTCTCGTTGTTGACGACTGCCGTGCCTTTCTGCAAGCCCACGTAGATGTAGTAGCCCGTGGCTCCGGGGACGGCTGTCCAGAAGAAGTCCAGCATGGCTTTCCCGGTCGTCACGCTGGGGTTGAAGGCGATGCCGGCACCGGGCGAGAGCAAGTCAGGCACACCGGGCGCACCGGCGGGAGCGGGGGTCGCGACCGTGAAGGCGTTGCCGTCGGCCCAGGCCTCAGCACGCAGGGCGGGGGTTGCGGGGGCAAGGGGATTGTAGGCTCGTACCCGCCAGCCGTAGTCGCCTGGGACCAGCGGGATGAAGAGATCGGTGACCGCAAGCCCAGCCGGGAAGGCCTCGCCTTCTGCGGGCCGGGTCAGTGGCCGGACGAGGCGCGCGACCAGATCCCTGGTGCCGCCAGCCTCGACTTCCAGGACATAGCCCTGAGCCGTTGCCAGCTGGAAGCTGAAGCGAGCGCCGCCCGGTTCGGGCACGGACTGCGGTTCGGCTCCCGTGTAAAACACACCAGTGGGAGCGGTGGGTGCCTCGTAGGACACGATGAAGCTGTCGCCCTCCTGCTCCTCGCCAAAGTCCCCCGCGCCCTCCACCCAGTAGGCGAAGTATGGCGTGTAGGTGCCGGGCAACAGCCCGGCCGTAGCGGCGTCCTCGCCGGTCATGTAGTCCTCCGGACGGAAGATGAGTTCACCTGCCGCATCGTCGATTAGCAGAACGGCGGTCAGCTCCGAGTTCCCTGCCTCGTCCGCGATCCGCACGCGGACGAACGAAAGAACGATCGCTCTGCCCAATGGGGCACTGGGAATGGGGATGGGCGGGTACCACGGCGGCGGCCCGACGACCACCGGGACGACCACCGCGAAGGTGACGGTGTCGGTGAACGCCAGTTCGTAGTTCGCCGCCAGGAACGGGGTGTTGTCGGCGAGCGCGAGGTCGCCGGCCTGGATCGCGTAGGTGCCCACGTCTTCGCCCGCCGCGCGGGAGAGCGCGCCCGCGAAGGCGGGCGTCTCGCCCGCCACCGCTCCGGCGTGGTCGTAGGCGTAGACCGGATCGGCTACGCCGAAGATCTTGCCCTGGCCCGCGTCGGGCGTGACGGTCAGGGTCCTCGCTTCGATTCCGAAGGTCTTGTCCTGGGCGCCGGCGTAGTTGCCGATGCCGGTGACGGTGACGGTCGCGGTGCCCGCATTGGTGTTGTCGGTGTGGGCGAGGGTGTAGTGGGTATCCTTGACCAGCAGCGTCGTCCCGTCGTGCGCCGTGGGCTCGGGCGCGTGCGTCGCGCCGGTGTACTCGAACGGGCCGACGGCCCCGACCGTGAACGTGGCCGCGCCCTTCGCCGTGACCGCGAAGGTGACGGTGTCGGTGACCGCCAGTTGGTAGTTCGCGGCCAGGAACGGGGTGTTGTCGGCCAGGGCGAGGTCGCCGGCCTGGATCGCGTAGGTGCCGATGTCCTCGCCGGGGGGGCGGGACAGAGCGCCCGCGAAGGCGGGCGTCTCGCCCGCCACTGCCCCTGCATGGCCATAGGCGTAGGCCGGATCGGCGGCGCCGAAGGTCTTGCTCTGGCCGGTGTCGGGCGTGACCGTCAGGGTCTTCTGGTCGATCTCGAACTCCTCGTCCTGGGTTCCCGTGTAGTTGCCGATACCGGTGACGGTGACCGTCGCGGTGACCGCGTTCGTGTTGTCTGCGTGGGCGAGGGTGTAGTGGGTATCCTTGACCAGCAGTGTCGTCCCGTCGTGCACGGTGGGCTCGGGCGTGTGCGCCGCGCCGGTGTACTCGAAGGGGCCGACGGTGCCGACCGTGAACGTGGCCGCGTCCTTTGCCGTCACGGCGAAGGTGACGGTGTCGGTCACTGCCAGTTCATAGTTCGCGGCCAGGAACGGGGTGTTGTCGGCGAGCACCAGCGTGCCGGCCTGGATCGCGTAGGTGCCGACGTCCTCGCCGGAGGCGCGCGACAGGGCGCCCGCAAAAGCGGGCGTTTCGCCCGCCACCGCCCCGGCATGGCCGTAGGCGTAGGCCGGATCGGCCGCGCCGAAGGTCTTGCTCTGGTCGGCTGTCGGCGTCACCACCAGGGTCTTCGCCTCGATCTCGAACTCGCTGCCCTGGGCTCCGGTGTAGTTGCCGATGCCGGTGACCGTGACCGTCGCGGTGACCGCATTCGTGTTGTCGGTGTGGGCGAGGGTGTAGTGGGTGTCCTTGACCAGCAGCGTGTCGCCGTCGTGCACGGTGGGTTCGGGCGCATGCGCTGCGCCGGTGTACTCGAACGGGCCGACGCCCCCGACCGTGAACGTGGTCGCGCTCTTCGCCGTGACCGCGAAGGCGACGGTGTCGGTGACCGCCAGTTGGTAGTTGGCGGCCAGGAACGGGGTGTTGTCGGCCAGGGCGAGGTCGCCGGCCAGGATCGCGTAGGTGCCGACCTCCTCGCCGGGGGGGCGGGACAGGGCACCCGCGAAGGCGGGCGTCTCGCCCGCCACCGCCCCGGCGTGGCCGTAGGCGTAGACCGGATCGGCCGCGCCGAAGATCTTGCTCTGGCCTGCGTCGGGCCTGACCGTCAGCACGGCCTTCTCCACAGTTAGCACCTGCGTCACGTCCGCCGCCGCATCCCAATTCCAATCGCCGCCGCCCGCCTGGGAGGCGGTGATCGTGGTCGTTCCTGCTCCCACAAGGGTCGCGGTCCAGGTGCTGTCCGCCTCGACCACCGTCGCCACGGCTTCATTGGAGCTGGCGAAAAACACCGGCAGGCCGGACGTGGCGGTCGCGACCAGCTCGAACGCGGAATCGCCATAGGTGGCAATGGGGAGCGGGTCGAAGCTGGTCGTGTTCTTCGTGTCCACCGTGAACAGCCCGGACGTGGCCGTGTGCGACCTCGCGCGGGCGGAGGGGACGGTTGCGGCCAGAAGAATCGCTCCGACCAGGACGATGGTCGGTTTGTTCCATTTCGTCTTCATGGGTTCCTTCCCTCGGTTTGGCCTGGCTGGCTGTCGTGGTCCGCTCCGTGCGTCCATCGCTCCGGTCCCGGCGTTGTGGAAGAGGCGGTGGCGCTTTCGCAGGGCTCTCCGCGTCCGCTCGGGGACGCCCGCCGCACTCCCTTTCCCAGCGCGCCTTCCCTCCCTCTCCCACCTGGGAGAGGGCCGGGGTGAGGGTGCCTTCCAGGTTTGCTCAGGAAACCGCACATGGATGCCTCCCTACTGAACTGGGGCAGCGGAGCAGACCCGAAAGCCGCCGTTGCCGTAGCGGTAGTGCGGAGAACTCCCCCCGCGGTAGCCGACGCGGCAGTAGTACACGTAGTTGCCCCAACTGCCGCCGCGAGTCACGCGGATTGAGCCAACATAGCCTGGATGCCAGCCCCAGCACCACTCCCACACATTGCCGGCCGTGTCGTGCAGGCCAGACCCGTTGGCGGCGAAGGAACCCACCGGACTGGTGTACGGGGCCTTGTCGTTGTCGTAGTCCGGATGGTAGCCGCGCGTCGGGCTCACGTCGTAGAAATAGGGGCTGGTGCTGTTGTAGTTCGCCTGGCTGTGGGTGATGGTGTCGCCCCAGGGGAAGCGCTTGCCCGAG
>Ga0307987_1001961_pt1 | contig 10994 bp, 7 predicted proteins | sample EllFjometagen181_FD_203157 | JGI IMG/M metagenome (GOLD analysis project Ga0307987, IMG submission 203157) | Marine microbial communities from Ellis Fjord, Antarctic Ocean - #181 | ecosystem: Environmental > Aquatic > Marine > Unclassified | place: Southern Ocean | collected 2014-10-08 | reverse complement strand
CGCCTCGCCCGCAGGAAGTTTCGAATCATCGCCGAGCAAAACGCACTGGTCTCCCTCGCTTCGGTGACGGCCGGTGAAGGAGGGAGCTCATGAAGCCCTTCCGTGAGTTCTTCGCCCGCTTCCTCCGTGAGACCGCGCCGTCCGAGCGCACGGTCGAGCGGGTGAAGGGTCGCATCGGTCGGGAAGCCACCGACGTCCAGGTCAGCCAGGCGGTGCTGCGGCACCTCCCCGGTGTCGCGCCGGGAGCCGAAGCTCGCGTGCGCGCCCGGATGGCGGCGCCCGCACCCAGCGGCTCCAGGCGCCCGTGGGTCTACGGTGGCGTGACCTTGGCCGCTGCCGCCGCAGGGCTGACCGTGGTGGTCGCCATGCCCGAACCCGGGCTCGCCCCCGTCCAAGCTCAGCTGGCCTCCGACACCGAGCGGGCCGAGCTGAACCCCAGCCCCGAGGTCGCCTTGGCGTACCAGGGCGCCGGTAGCCTCGAAGGTACCCGCCAGGCCCCCCGCATCGTGTGGGAGTCTGGCACGGTTCACGTCGATGTCCAGCCCGATCAGGGAATCCAGCTGGTGGTCGCCACCCCCGAAGCCGTGGTCCAGGTGGTCGGCACCGCCTTCGCGGTCACCCGTGACGCTCTGGGTACCCAGGTGCAGGTCGACCACGGCCGGGTCCGCGTCAGCTGCCTCGACGGTGCTGGCTCCATGCTGGGCGCTGGTGAGCACACCACCTGCCTGCCCACCACCGCGGCGGCCATGCTGACCCGCGCCAACGCTCTACAGGATCAGGGCGCGTCTCCCGAGCAGCTGCTCGCCACCGTCGCGCTGGCCCTCGAGCGGCACCCCGAACCCAGCCTGGTGCGCAACGAACTGCAGACCCTGCAGATCCAGGCCCTGGCCCGGCTCGGCCGAGCGTCCCAGGCCTACGGCCTCTCCCAGGCCTACCTCGCTGCTGGCCATGAGCTGCGCCGCGATGGCATGCTCATCCTGACCGCTCGTCTCGCCCACGAGACCGGCGGCTGCGACGCGGCTACCCCCTGGTTCGTGCAGCTGGCTGCCGAGCAGCCCTCGGTGCCCACCCTGGTCAAGCTGGCCGACTGCCAGGCCCTGGTGGACCCGGCCGCTGCACGTGATGCCCTCGAGCAGGCCCAAGACCTCGAGCCCGATGTCCGCTGGGCTGCGGCCATCGAGCAGAGGCTGGGGACGCTGTAGGGAGGGGTCGGCCCCTCCCGCCCCGAGCGCCTAGTCCTTGCCCATCAGCGGCGCGTTGCCGTCGGTGGTGGAGCGAGAGGAAGGGGCGGGCTTGTCGAAGCTGGCGTCGCCGAAGCTATCGCTGCCTTCGGAGCCGTCGGCGCCGCTGTACTCGCTGCCGTCGGCGCGACCCTTGCGCTGGACCATGTTGTCGAAGATGTAGGCGGTGGCGATGGAGGTGACAGGCACCGTGATCAGCAAGCCCACGAGGCAGCAGAGGGCGCCGGCGAGGTTGATGAAGAAGGTGACGATGGCCCAGAGGAACAGGTCGCCCTTTTCGCCGCTGGTGATCCGCCAGGATTCCTTGAGACACTCGATGGGGCCCAGCTCCTGGTCGATGATCAGGAACTTGTGCATCCACAGGCCGAGGCTCATGATGATGAGCGGGATGAACAGCAGGAACCAGGTGAAGAGGGCGCCGCCCAGGTAGGCCACGGCCAGCAGCAGGGCCGCCAGCAGGCCGGTGAGGTAGACGTTGCCGACGCTGAACAGGTCGCCTAAACCGGGTTCTTCGTCGCGGGCTGCCTTGAGGTAGACCTTGATCATGCCAAGGCCAAACCAGGTCTGGACCAGTAAGTTGATGATCCCGAAGAAGGTCTGCACCAGGATGATCAGCACCAAGACGATGACTTCGTCGACGCCGGCTTCAGTGAGCAGCGTGGGGATCTGCTGGGCGATGTTTCCGACCAGGGACAGGACGAAGAGGATCACGCCGGTGACGATCATGGCCACCAGCACGCCGGCGGCATGGGTCTTGAAGCGTTCCCAGCCGGTGTTCAGGGCTGTGCCGATGTCCCACTGTTGAACGTACATCGCGGTCCTCCAAATATCTGTTGGGGCCCCTGGGGGCCTCGCGGGGGGGGCCTCCTTACCACGCCGGACCCCCCTCCGGTATTGCAGCTAGCACGATGCTTCCGTGAACTTTGCCTGGGCGAGGCGCCCGACACCGCCGGTTCGATGCGCCGGATCCGGATAGGTGCCCCATTCCCAAGGACCGGAGATTCCATGAGCGCCCTCAACCGTGGCCGCACCACCCGCGACGGCAACCTCGAGCTGGTCCAGAAGCCCGGCCAGCCCGAACCCGCAGCGGATCCGTTCGGAACTGATGCCACGTCCGGGGCAGGGGACGCTGGGTCCGGCGGAGCCGGCGGTAGCGCCGGTGGCGGCTACGGCGGTGGCGGCTACGGTGGGTCGTACGCGCAGCTGGATCCCCTGGCCACCGCGGCCCTCATCTGCGGGGTGCTGGGCTTCGTGATGATCTGCTGCTGCGGCCTGTTCACCCTGCTGCTCTCGCCCCTGGCCATCATCTTGGGCATCGTCTCGCTGGTGCGCATCAAGAACAACCCCGAGAACCTGTCGGGGGTCGGCATGGCCTGGGCTGGCATCGGCACCGGGGCTGCGGGCCTGGCCTTCTATGCGCTGTACTTTCTCTTCGTGGGCGGGGTTCAGCTCGTGAACATCCTGCAGCAGATGTAGGGGCACCCCAGGCTCACCATGTCCGCCGTCGTTCAGCACCGGCTCCGCGCGCTCGCGCTGTGCCTCGCCCTGTCGGGTGCGGCGGCGCTGTGCTGCGAGGTGGTCTGGATGCGCCGGCTGGCGCTGGCCACGGGCAGCACCGGCGTGGCCACCACCCTCACCCTGACGCTGTACATGGCGGGGCTGGGCCTGGGCGGGCTGTGGGGAGGCCGGCGGCGCTGGCCGCGGGCTCCGGCGGGCTACGGCGTCCTCGAGCTCGGGCTGGCCTGCTGGGCACTGGCGTTCCCGTTCCTGCTGGCGCTGGTGCTGGGTGTCCTGACCCGCGGGGGGCCGTCCTGGCTGCCCTGGCTGTCATCACTGCTGCTGCTGCCTCCCGGATTTCTGGCGGGCGCCACCCTGCCCGCCATCGCCGCCCGGCTCGAGGACCGCCGCGATCTGGGCCTGCTGTACGCGGTGAACACCGCCGGGGCGGTGGTGGGTGTGCTGGTGGGGCCCCTGTTGCTGTTCCCGGCACTGGGGCTCCGGGGCGCTGAGCTCACCGCGGCGGGGCTGTCCGGGGTGGTGGGTGTGGTCGCGCTGCTGCTGGTGCGTTCCATGGGCCCGGTCCCGGCGTCCGCGGACGCCCAGCCTCCCCAGGACGGGAAGATTGCCGGTGACGGTGACCTCGTGAGCTCCAGGGCTGCGCTGCTGGCGGTGGGCATCGCCGGCTTTGTGGCCATGGCCCTCGAGGTGGTCTGGACACGCCTGGCGGCCCTGCTGGTGGGCAGCAGTGTGCATGCCATGGCCGCGGTGCTGGCCGTGTTCCTGGCTGCCGTCGCCCTGGGCGCCTGGTTGGGGCGTCGTTGGTCCGGTGCCGCCGCCACCCGGGGTGGGCTGGTGCTCCTGGGCCTGCTTGCCCTGGCGGGCACCTGGACCTACGCGGCACTGCCCCATGGTGTGGCTGCGGCCTGGAGCCTGTTGGGCGAAGGTTCGCTGCTTCCCGGCGGGGTGGTGTTGCTGTTCCTGGCCATGGCGGGTGCACCGGCCGCCAGCGGTGCGGTGTTCAGCGGCGCCCTGGTGCTGGTGGGGGGGAACAGCTCGGGGGCTGCCGGTCGGGTCTTGGCCGCCAACACCGTGGGTGGTGTGCTGGGCTCGGGCCTGGCGGGGCTCGTGCTGCTGCCCTGGCTGGGCATCCAGGGCGTGGTGGGCGCCACGGCGCTGCTCGCCGTGGTGGCGGGCCTGACCCTGCCCCTGGGAGGCCTGCCGCTGCGGCAGGCGTGGCGTCGGCGGCTGGCCCTCGCCCTGGGCGCGCTGGCGGCCGTGTTGTTGTCACCACGCTGGGATGCGCCCATGTACGCGGTGGGGCTGTACCACCGCGTGTCGGAGTTCGTGGACCTGTCCCCGCGGGCGGTGGATGCCTACGCCCACGAAGGCTGGCAGCTGCGCTTCTACGCCGACGGCCACAGCGCCACGGTGGCGGTGGGGGAGAGCGACGCCACGGGCAATCTCTGGCTGTCCATCAACGGCAAGGTCGATGCCAGCACCGGCATGGACATGGCCACCCAGCAGATCAGCGGCTGGCTGCCGGTGCAGATCGCGGCGGCGGCCAGCGGTCGGCCCGTGGAGCACGCCGTGGTGGTGGGCCTGGCCAGCGGAGTCACGGCGTCGGAGGCCCTCGAGGCCGGCGCCCAGGCCGTGACCGTCATCGAGCTCGAGCCCGAGGTGGTGCGCGCGGCGCGGTACTTCGAGGGGGTCAATCGCGGCCTGCTGGACGATCCCCGGGCCACCGTGGTCCGGGCCGATGCCCGCGCGTGGCTGGCCCGCAGCGGTCCCCGCTACCCCGTGATCATCTCCGAGCCTTCCAACCCCTGGATCACCGGGGTGAGCAACCTGTTCACACAGGAGTACTGGCTGCTGGCCCAGGCGCGCCTCCAGCCCGATGGGGTGTTCTGCCAGTGGATGCAGCTGTACTCCCTGCCTCCCGAGGCCCTGCGATCCCTGGTGGCCACCTTCATCGAAGTCTTCCCCCAGGCCTGGTTGTTCGAGACCATCCCCGGCGCGGACTCGCTGCTGGTGGCGGCGCCGTCCCTGCCCGAGGGCTTGGACATCGAACCACTGCTGGGGCCCGAGCAGCTCCGCGCCTTCGCAGAGGGCGCACCGTTGAACACCGACGATCACCCCTGGGTGGAGCTCGAGGCGCCCCGCTGGCTGCACCGGCCCACCGCAGCCATGAATCGAGAGCTGCTGCTCGAGGCAGCCCGGGAGGACTAAGGCCGGGTCCGCTCCGCCAGCGCTAGCCCCAGGCTCCGCACGCTGGCGGCCAAGCCGCGGACGCCCTGCAGGCCGCTGTGCATGGAGTCACCGTGGATGCGCACGGGCATGAACACGGGGACCTCTCGCACCGTCAGGCCGTGGCGCAGGGCGAAGACCCGGACGTTGGCGTCGGCGGCGCCCCCGGGCAGGGGGAAGCTGCGGGCGAACAGCTCGAGGCTGCTGCGCTCGAGGGCCCAGAAGCCGCTCATCACGTCTTGCAAGGGTTCACCGGTGGTGGCGCGGACGGCCCCGGCCAGCAGGGCGTTGCCGATGCGGCGGGGCAGGGTGCCGGGGCTGCCCGTACCCTGCCGGCTGCCGGTGACCAGGTCGGCGTGGCCCAGGGCCGCCAGCAGCTGGGGCGCCGCGTCGGGAGGGTGCTGACCGTCGGCGTCCATCTGGATCACCCTGCTCACTCCCCGGGCCAGGCAGTGGCGGTAGCCGGCCACGATGGTGGCGGTGTAGCCCCGTCCTGGCTGGCTCACGACCTCGGCCCCCAGGCTGCGGGCCAGCTCGGGGGTGGAGTCGGTGCAGCCGTTCTCCACGACGATGATGGGTGCCCCGGGCAGGGCACGGGCGATGCCCGCCAGGGTGCGAGGGAGCTGTTCGGCCTCATTGAAGGCCGGGATGAGCACGGCGAGCGACATGCCTGGAGCATAGTCCACACCGGCCTCGAAGGCATCGCCCCAGGGAAGCGTTGCTCCTCCCTGGGCACTGGGGTGCACCTGCGTCGAGTGGGTTGACAGCGGCGGCGCGGGATACCATGATGACAACGAAGCACCGGGCGGGTCCCGGCGCACCCCCCTACCGGAGAACACCATGAATTGGCGTCCCTCGCCGCGTCCCCGGCCGCTCCCCAAGCGCCCCCGCTAACTCAGCGAACATCACCCTGCTTCCCGTAGCCCGCCCCCAGCTGGGGTGCGGGCTTCCATGCATGCGCCGGTGAGCATCGGCCAGCATTGTTGGCTGGCCAGCCTGTGGGGGGTGGTGCTACGCTCCATGCGTCCCTCGCCCTCGGAGCCCCGCGTGCGCGCCTTCGGCATCGCCGGTCTGCTGTCGCTGGTTTTGATGGGTTGTCCCCTCGAACCCCGGGTGGTCGACCTGCGACCCGACACCGGCCAGGTGCCCGGCCCCGATGACAGCCGGTCGTGGCCCGCGGTCAGCCTGAGCACATCGGGGGTGGACTTCGGCGCGGTGGCGGTGGGGGAGCACCACGAGAAGACTCTCGAGATCGTGAACATCGGTGACTCGACCCTGAGCATCGAAGAGGTGGGGATCGTCGAGAGCGACGCCCCCTTCTCCTTCGAGCAGCTCGAGCTCGCCTGGATCGAGCCCGATCAGAGAGCCACCCTTGTGATGGCCTTCGAGCCCATCTCCCACGGCCCCGCCAACGGCACCCTGAGCATCGGCAGCGACGACCCTTCGCAGCCCATCGTCACCGTCGACCTCAACGGCGTCGGCATGGCGCCGGAGCTGCGGGTGGAGCCGGGCGAGGTGGCCCTGGGGCCCACCTGGATCGGCTGCAGCGCCGGCGAGCGCCTGGTGCTGGTCAATGCGGGCAATGAGGGGCTGCTCATCTCCGCCGTGGACTTCGAGACCACTGGCGATGAGATCCAGCTCACCCTGGCCGAGACCACCAACGGGCCGCTGCCCTGGTCCCTGGGGGCCGAGTCTACCCTGGAGCTTGGCACGGTGGGTCACATGCCCCAGGACGAACGGCGGGATCTCGCGTACCTCACCGTGGTCTCCAGCGATGATCGGGTCGAGGATCTGCGGGTCGATGTCACGGCCGAGGCCTCGGCCTGGGACACCGGTGTGGACAGCTTCACGGTGCCCTCGGGGGTGGTGGATGTCGTGGTGGCGCTGGACCGCAGCACGTCCATGGACGCGTACATGGGCGACCTGCTGGCCGGTCTCCCGGTCCTGGTGTCGGGCCTGGCCGATCGGGGGCTGGACCTCCAGCTCGTCGTGGTGGTGGACGATGACGGCTGCGTCAACGGTGGGCTCCCCTGGATCGACGGCGAGTCTTCCACCAGCCAGGTGCAGGATGCGCTGGTCGCCATGGCCACCCGCGATGGGGCTGGTTCGTTGTCGGAGAGCGCCTTCCTTCAGCTCGAGGCGGCCCTGAGCGCCGGCAATCTCGGCACGGGGGGCTGCAACGAAGGCCTGCTTCGGGAACGCGCGGCTCTGCACCTGGTGGGGGTCTCCGATGAGCTCGAGCAGTCCTCCGGCAGCTGGAGCGACCACGTCACCGCCCTGCAGACCCTCCGTGTCGATCCCGCCATGGTGGTATTTCATGCCATCGCTGGCGACGACAGCGGCTGCGGTGAGCAGGCCTTCGATGGCTTCGACGACGCCGTGGACCTCACCGGTGGAAGCCTGGCGTCCCTGTGCTCCGACGATCTCGCTGGCGATCTCGACCTCATGGCCAACGCCATGGCTGGCGTGGCGGGTGAACCCGTCACCGAGGGCCCCTATTTTCTGAGCGAACAGCCCGTGGCCTTGTCCATCGAGCTGCGTGTAGACGACGCCAGCGTCTCCGACGGCTGGAGCTACGACACCGACACCAACAGCGTGAGCTTCGACGCGGTGTCGGCGCCGAGTCCCGGAGCGGTGGTCGAGCTCAGCTATGCCGTGCGCCCCGATGACTGCTCGACCCCCTGAAGCTCTGGTTCATCGGATGGAGTTTTCTGGATCGCCCCTGTAAGCTGGCGACGTCTGCGCCGTTCGACGGACGCATCACGGAGGTCACCATGCGCTATCTTCTCGCTCTTCTCGCCTGCACTGGGCTCGAGGGTCTCGACGACTCCAACACGGCGGCTCAGGCCGACGACGGTACCAAGGCCGTCCAGGTCGAGACCGTCGATCAGAGGCCAGCCCACATCATGCGCATGGCGTCCCCCGCGCCCAGCGCTGGGGCGCCCTACTTCGTACCCGCGCCGGTGGATGTGGTGGTACCTGAGGGAGAGGTGATCACCCGCAGCTGCTACGGCGGCCGCGAGGGAGGTGGTCGCAGCCGTTCCTCCAGCTCTTCCCGGGGCTACGGTGGCGGCGCCAGCGGCGCCACCGCCAGCGGCTCGGCCTCTGGACCCATGCCGACCATGCCCTCGGCGGCCCCCCAGGTCTCGCCCACCCCTAAGCGCTCCGAGGCCAGCAAGGCCAAGGACTCCACCCAATCCTCATCCTCGCGGCTTCTGCAGCTCATTGGCACCCGGGGTGAGTCGGCCAGCGATGGTGTGATCGAGGACGTGTTCTCCGCGGGCAGTGGTGCCGGGCAGGACCTCAACGAGGCGCTGGCCCAGGTGAGCGGGGTCGAGGCCGAGCCGTCCATGGATGCGGCTCCAGAGCCTGAAGAGGCCGAGCTCAGCGATAGGGACGCCAACGACCAGCCGGCCTTCCAGCAGACAGCCAAGCCGTCCGGCCCCGTGCTGGACTGGGGCGGCACCCTGTTCCTGTCCAACGACGACTCCATGAGCCTCGCGTCGGCCCAGCGGCTGCTGTGGGCGGTCAAGAATGGCGCCCACGTGGGCCCGTCGGACGTACGCCCCCACGAACTGCTCAACTACTTCTCCTTCGACACCGTGCCGGTGCCCGACGGCCAGGTCTTCTCCATCCATGCCTCGGGTGAGCAGACCGGCGACGACAGCATGACCATGGCCCTGGCTGTGCGCGGCGCCAACCCCCCGCGCCAGCCTCTGGACCTCACCGTGCTGGTGGACCGCTCCGGTTCGATGAGCGCCGAAGGCCGCATGGCGTACCTCAAGCGTGGCCTGACCACCATGAACGGCAGCCTGCAGCGTGGGGACCGGGTCAGCCTGGTGCTCTTCGACTCCAGCGTCTGCACGCCCCTCGAAAACTACGTCGTGGGTCGCGATGATCCCAACTTGCTCACCCAGGCCGTCTCCGACATGCAGCCCCGGGGCAGCACCAACCTCGACGCTGGCCTCAAGGAGGCCTACCGCATCGCCACCGCCCACGTGGACAGCGATCCCCAGGCGCGCAACCGCCGGGTCATGGTGGTCACTGATGCCTTCCTCAACACCGGCGACGTCAACACCAACACCGTCAGTGAGATCGGCAAGGCCTACGAGTCGCACGGCGTGCGCATGACCGGCGTGGGTGTGGGCCGCGAGTTCAACGACACCATGCTCGACAAGCTCACCGAGAAGGGCAAGGGCGCCTACGTCTACCTGGGCAGCGAAGCCGTGGTGGACCGTGTCTTCGGTCTGGGCTTCGAGAGCCTGACCCGCACCATCGCCCACGACGTGCGCTTCGCCCTGTCCCTGCCCGACAGCCTGGCGGTGGAGAAGTTCTACGGCGAAGAAGCGAGCACCAACCCCGACGACATCCAGCCCATCAACTACTACGCGGGCACCACCCAGCTCTTCCTGCAGGACCTGGCCGCCCGCGACCCCAAGAAGGGCGACAAGGTCACCATGACCATCAGCTGGAGCGACGCCGTCAGCGGCCAGGCCCAGGAGCAGACCTTCAACACCACCGTCGGGCGCCTGCTGGCCGCCGACCGCCACAACGTGGACAAGGCCCAGGCGCTGATGGGCTGGACCGACATGCTCATGACCGACGCCCTGGGTGGCAGCGGCTGCTCCGAGGGCATCGCGGCCTACACCGCCGAAGCCAGCCAAGTGGGTGACGACGCTGAGATCGCCTACATCAACGGCCTGGTCAACAAGCGCTGCGGGGTGGAGATTCCCACGGCCCCCGTCGAGGTCCTCACCAAGGTCCAGTACAAGGTCAAGCTCGACAGCGACCTGCCCATCGCCGAGGTGATGATGGAGTGCGACGGCCAGCGCATCGCCAAGGCCCTGGGCGCTGGGGTCAACATCGCCAGCTTCTCGGTGTCCCCCGGTTCCTGTCTGCTGTCCCTGCAGGGCAACGTGCCCATGCAGACCACGGTGGAGGTCCCCAGCACCGGCGGCGACGTGCGCTGTGTGGTGCGGGGCGGGCGCATGAACTGTAGCTGACCGCTGGTCCTCGTAGCGTGAGCACGGGCCCCTTCGGGGGCCCGAAGTCGTCGACGGGGCCTGTACAGCGTTCCAGAGGCCCCCCGCGCGCACTATGTCTCATCGAAGTGGGCATTTCAGCAACCATGTGCCCCCGAAGCGCGCAGGCACGTTGTCATCGGGTTGTAGATGTGGGGTTTCGTGCCATCCAGCGCTCGGAATCGGCGGGTTGTGCCTCATGCGTTGCCACTTGGGTGCCCCTGTGCGCACTTCGGCCGCACATGGTTGCGGTTTTGCGTGGATGGGCGGCCCTTGGTTGCGTTCGGCGGGTGCCTTGCGGGCCTGCCTGTTGCAGAGCCTATCGATAGTGCCGCTTCAGCTCGTTGGCCCAGCTGCGGCCCAGGGTGTCGCCGTGGGTCGCCAGCCAAGCCGAGAGGCGGGTAGTGCCGGTGGGTTCATCTTCGGAGACCAGCAGGTCGGCCATCAGGCCGTCGATCTCCTGACGGGTGAGCACCACGTCGCCCACGATGGGGCCCAGCAGCTTCGACGCCAGCAGCACCAGCGCTGGGGGCATGTGTACGAGGCGGGCCGGGCGGTCCACCGCCTTGGCCAGCAGGCGCACCAGATCATCGTAGGCGTAGGCTTCGGGCCCCACGGCGTCGATGGTGACGTCCTCGCTCAGGGCTCCCTGGGACACCGCCAGGCGGGCGAAGTCCTCCACGTGGATGGGCTGCACCCGATATCGACCATCCCCCGGGACACCGAACACCGGCAGGCGTCGCAGCAGCCAGGCGATGTTGTTGAGCAGCACGTCCCGGCCGCCAAAGAACACGGCGGGGCGCAGGATGGCGTAGGACATGCCGCTGTCGTGCACCGCCTGCTCCACCCGGGCCTTGCCAGAGAAGTATGGCAGGGGAGAGTCGGCGCTGGGCTGGGTGATGCTGGTGTGCACGATGCGCTTCACGCCGGCCCGGGCGGCGGCATCCACGATCACCCGGCTGCGCTGCACCGCCAGGGGGTGGTGGGT
>Ga0307987_1001960_pt1 | contig 10997 bp, 9 predicted proteins | sample EllFjometagen181_FD_203157 | JGI IMG/M metagenome (GOLD analysis project Ga0307987, IMG submission 203157) | Marine microbial communities from Ellis Fjord, Antarctic Ocean - #181 | ecosystem: Environmental > Aquatic > Marine > Unclassified | place: Southern Ocean | collected 2014-10-08 | reverse complement strand
AACGGCGGATCGAGAAGCTGGCCACCACCGATCCGTTGACCGGCCTCTACAACCGGCGGGCTTTGGGGATCCTCTTCGATGCCGCCGTCCGCGATTGCGGCCGGCAGGGCACCCGTTGCTCGCTCGTGCTCTTTGATGTCGATCACCTCAAGCACGCCAATGACACCCATGGTCATGCTGCCGGGGATGCGCTCCTCCAGGAGGTGGCCCGCGCGGCACGCGCCGCGATCCGCCTATCCGATACTGTCTGTCGCTGGGGAGGGGACGAATTCGTGGCGGTTCTCAAGGACTGCTCTCAAGACGATGCCTTCGCCATCGCGGAGAAGATCCGTCACTCGGTTGCGGGCCTGGGCATCGTCCATGCTGGCCACCCCATCCCGGCCACCGTCAGCCTGGGCGTCGCCGAGGTCCTTCCCCAGGAGGCCGAGGACGATGCCTTGCAGCGAGCTGACCAGGCTCTGTACCGAGCCAAGGAGAACGGCCGGGACCGGGCAGAGGCGGCGACCAAGTCTTCCCCTTGCCCGCGCGGGGATGCCTGAGCGAATCCGGCGCCGGCCAAGTTCTCACTTGACCTGTCGGCACGCGGCGGGTAGGCTTGGGGGAGTCGGCGCAAGGGGGAACCCCAAGTCCCCGAATAGGCAAAGGGCCAACCATGAAGATCACCGAAGTCACCGTCTTCACTGTTCACGGCGAACGGGATGTTGCCGCTCGTGCGTCCGGTGACCGACAGGCTCAGGCGCTCGATGTCTACCCCGAGTTCAACCGCCGCAGTTGGTCCGGGAGCCGCAAGCGGGGGACCCAATCCGTTTCCGCGCAGTACGTCGAGATTCACACGGACGAGGACGTGTCCGGTATTTTCGGGCCGATCGAGGACGAGCAGACCTTCGTCATCACCCGTTTCCTCGCGCCCTTCCTGGTCGGTCGCGATCCGCTGGCCACCGAGGCGCTCAGCGACCAGATGATGCGTCTGCACCGCCATGGTCGCTCCGGCCTTTTCATGACTGGTGTCTCTGCGGTGGATTGCGCCCTGTGGGATCTGAAAGGCAAGGCCTGGGGGCAACCGGTCTACCGCCTGTTGGGCGGCCCAACCCGCCCGGCTGTTCCCGCCTACGCGTCGATGCTCGGTTCTTCGGTGGAGCCCCAGGCCGCCGCCCAGGTTGCCCAAGCGACCAAAGCCCAAGGGTACTCCGCCCAGAAGTGGTTCTTCCGCTATGGTCCTGGCGATGGCGAGGAGGGCAAGGTCAGAAACCTGGCCCTCGTCGAAGCCTTGCGCGATGCACTTGGTCCGCACTACCCGCTGATGATGGATGCCTTCATGGGCTGGGATCCCACCTATTCCCGCGAGATGCTGTGCTCTCTCGAATCCTACAACCTGACCTGGATGGAAGAACCCGTGCCACCCGAGCGGGTCGGGGCCTTTGCCAAGCTCAAAGCCGAGACGCGGGTGCCTCTCGCCACCGGGGAACATGTCTACACCCGCTGGCAGGTGCAGGAACTGCTGGCTGCTGGGGCTGTGGACTTCGTCCAGACCGACCCCGATTGGTGCGGGGGGATCAGTGAGCTGGTGAAGATCTGCGCCTTGGCTTCCAGCTACGGTGTACCCGTGGTTGCCCACGGTCACTCGCTCCCGGCCGCACTCCATGTGGCCGGGGCCCAGTCCCCGAGTGTGGTGCCGTACGTGGAGTATCTCTGCCAGCATCAGCCCCACAAGCAGTTCTTCCAGCAGACCATCTATGCGCCAGTCAACGGCGCGATCGCCCTGCCCGATGCCCCTGGACTGGGGATCGATCTGGATCGGGTGCCCTGATGGGGTCCGGGGGAGTCTCGGCAGAGGGATTGAGGATCTGTGCGTCCTGCCAAGTGCGGATATGACGGACATCGAAGGAAGGAAATCGGGCATGAGAGGGTGCTTCCAGTTGCTCCATCGACGCGGGGATCAGTCCGTTCTCCTGAGCGCCATGGTCCTTCTTGGGGGGTTGCAGTTTGGCCTCTTGTCGCAGCTGTGGCTCCTGCGAGACGATGGCCTATGGCCGTCACGCGAACTCATCCCCGACGCCCCCGAGTTCATCGCGCCTGGCTTTGGCTTCCCTCAGGTCCCTGCGCCTGCAGATGCGCTGGAACCGGAACCCACCGGCGATGGCAGCAACTGGAACCGGAACCGGAGTGAAGACTGGTTTCTCGCCACCATTTTCAGTGGCGGTGCCGTTCTGCTTGCGGCAATGGTCCTCGCGCCACCGCGCGCCGTGAGGGACGCGGTGGGGCTGGTCGCCCGCCTCGCCTTCGTCCTCCTGATTCCTCTGGCCCTTTGGGGCGCCTCCTGGATCGCCCGCAGGGCTGCAGGGCACCCGACCGCGAGGCACCGCTGATCCGGGCTGCAGGCCCGGTTTCTCTCAGGCGAGGAACTCGTCGATCTCGTCGAGGAAGGTGATGGGGTCGTGGCAGACCTGGAGGTCGGTGGGCATGGCATCGCGGAAATACTGGCCGTAGAACTTGGAGACGATGCGGCGGTCGGCGATGATAATGACGCCACGGTCGCTGCGATGGCGGATGAGGCGGCCGAAGCCCTGCCGGAAGCGAATGACGGCGTGGGGGATGCTGTAGTTGATGAACGGATTCTTCCCTTGGGCTTCCAGGCGCTCGCAACGGGCCTCGATGACGGGGTCGGTGAAGACCGCGAAGGGCAGCCGGGCCAGGACCAGGCAGGAGAGGGTCTCGCCGACCACATCGACGCCTTCCCAGAAGGAGTGGGTGCCGAGGAGAACCGAACGGAAGTCGTCTTTGAACTGTCGGGTGATCTTCTCGCGCGAGCCGGACAGCCCTTGGGCAAGGACCCGAATGCCGCCTCCGGAAAGCTCGTGTTGAAGCACGCCCGCCGCGCGGCGCAGCATGTCGTGGCTGGTGAAGAGCGCCATGCCTCGGCCCTCGGTGCGCTGGAAGACATCGGCGAGGAGTCGGCCCAGTTCGGCGGTGTAGTCGCGGTCCCTCTCGGCGGGTTCGGGCAGGAAGGTGGGGACCATGACCAGACATTGCTGGCTGTAGTCGAAGGGGGTACCGAGGATCAATTCGCGACGTCGTTCGGGGGGGATCAGATCGGCGCCGAGACGGCCCTTCAGGAAGTCCATCGTGCCACTGACGCTGAGGGTTGCCGAGGTGAATATAACCGTCTTCTTCCGGGCGAAGAGCTTCTCGTTGAGCAGTTCGCCCACATGGATGGGGGCAGCCCAGGCGCGGGCATCGCCTTGGGCGGGGGGAGCGCTCTCCACCCAATAGACGAACTCGGGATTCTCCGCCTTCAGCACCAACTCCACGTCCTCGGTGAACTCCCGCAGCCACACGGCCGAAGCCCAGACCTCCTTGCGGAAAACGGCCAGATCGGGAATGTCGCCTTCCTCGTCTTCTTCCTCTTCGCCTCCCATATCCTCCAAGGCTTCGACCAAGCCATCCGCCGCTTGGGCCACGGCGGCCAGGGCCACCAGCATGGTCTCCTTGGCGGCAAAGATGTGGTCCCATTGCCCAGCCAGGCGCCGTTCGGGGCGGATGCGCCGTTCGGAGACAGGCCGGTTCTGGCGGAGGAAGGTGGCAAGTTCGTTGAAGAAGGCGGGCAGGGGAATCTGGGTCTGCTCGATGGCACGGCCCAGCATCTTGGCAAAGGCGAGGGCAAGCTCGCGGGACTCATCGTCGCCGGGAATCCCCTTCTCGAGATCGCGCAGCAAGGTCGGCACCACGCCTCGTTTCTTCTTGCCCCGGCCAGTGCGCCAGAGACGATTGAGCACGAAACGGATGCGCCGGAGCGAGACCTCGTGGGCAAGGCCGTTGGTGGCGACGCTCTCCAGATTGTGGGCTTCGTCGAAGATAATGTGGGCGTGAGGCGGCAGGACCGGCGGGCGTCGGTCCCCGGCATCGAGCTCGGACATGACCACGGCGTGGTTGGCGACCACCAGATCCGCCGACAGTGCTTTGCGGCGCGCAGCCTGAAGGAAGCAGCGCCGCTGATGTGGACAGTCGGGGCCCTGGCACTCCTCGGCGATGGAGGTGAGTTTGCTGGCCAGGTCGCGCAGCCGCGAGCGGTCGCCCACGACGGATTCCGAGATGTCGCCAGTCTCGGAATCTGTGGCCCAGCGCAGGACGCTGGCAACGGGCGGCCGCTCCTTTCGTTCCAGTTCGGTATCGGAGTTGCGGAGCAGATAGAGGAGTTTGCGCAGGCAAAGGTAGTTGCGACGGCCCTTGATGAGGGCGATTTTTGGCTCCACCTCCAGGGCACTCGCAAGGGCGGGCAGGTCCTTCTCGAAGAGCTGGGCCTGGAGGTTCTTGGTATTGGTGCTGATGACCACCGGGACATCGTTGGCCAGAGACCAGCGCAGGGCGGGCAGTAGGTAGCCAAAGCTCTTGCCGACGCCCGTGCCGGCCTCGACCAGTAGGTGTACTTCGTCGTTCAGGGCCTCCTGCACGGCGGTGGCCATGCGAACCTGTTCGTCGCGCGGTTCGTAGCCCGCAAACTGCCAAGCGAAGGGCCCGGTAGGGCCAAGCAGGTCCGCAATGTCCTCGGGTGGCAGCGGCGTGAGCTCGGCTTCGGGGAGCTTGCGGCGTTTAGGGGCGGGCCGGTTGGGGAAGAGGTCGGTCAGTTTGCGGCCGTCGCTCTCGGCTTCCTCGGTCAGGTCTCGGAAGTAGCGCCACATGGGGTCGGAGCGGAGCGGCGAGAGCAGTTGGGCGATGGCCCGCAACAGGGCGGGGGACATCTGGCGGAAGCTCTCGCTCATCCGTTCCCAAAGGCGCAACGCGCACTCGGCGTCCGCCAAGGCCCGCTGGGAATCGCCGGTTGCCAGATCAAATTTCTCCCTGAGGAATGCCAGGCTGTGGCTGGGCAAGGTGGGGAAGCAGATCCCGGAGAGGCGCAGCGTATCCAGCATGGGGAGCTTGAACAGGCCCGGTGCGGCCCGGCGCAGAAAACTGGCATCGAAACTGGCGTTGTGGGCCAGCCCGACGCTGTGCTCCGGCAGGAAGTCGAGGAAGTCGGGGATGACCTCCTCGATCGTGCGCGTGCCCTTGAGCATGGCGGGGGTGATGCCGGTGAGCCGCACGACGGTGGCGGGGAGGGAGATCTCGGGATCGACCAGTTCGCTGAACCGGTTCACGATTTCCCCGTCGTGCCACACCACGGCGCCAATCTCGATGATGTGATCGCTGTAGGCGTTGATGCCCGTGGTTCCCAGGTCAATGGCAACCACGGTCTCAGGTAGCAGGCGGGATGCCATGGGCCGTCAGCGCTCGCCGTAGGGGTCGGCCGCGTCGCGCAATCCATCCCCGAGGAAGTTGAAGGAGAGGACGGTGAGAATGATGAAGGTCAGCGGCAACAGCAACCAGGGGTAGTTGGCCACCGTTTGCATGTTCATGCAGTCCTGGAGCATGACTCCCCAGCTCACGATAGGGGGCCGCAGCCCGAGCCCGAGGAAGCTGAGCGAAGTCTCGCCCAGAATCATCGTGGGGACGCGCAGGGTGAGCGTGACGATGATGTGGCTGGTGAACCCAGGCAGGAGATGGCGGAAGATGATGCGGCCATGGCTGGCACCGAGCAAGCGCGCTGCCACCGCGTAGTCCTCCTCGCGCAAGGCCAGGAGCTTCCCACGTACCACGCGCGCCAGATTCGTCCAGCCCAGAAGGCTGAGCACAATGGTGATCGCGAAGTAAATCCGCAGGCTTGACCAGTCGCTGGGCATGGCCGCTCCCAGGGCCAGCCAAAGGGGCAGGCGGGGGAAGGCGTTGATGATCTCGATGATGCGCTGGATCACCGTGTCGGTCGCCCCTCCCACATATCCCGAGATGCCGCCGATGACGATACCGAGAACGAAGGTCACGGCAATGGCCAGCAAGCCGATGGAGAGGGAGATCCGCGCCCCGAACACGATTCGGCTGAAAAGATCCTGCCCATACTTGTCTGCCCCGAAGAGATACCATCCGGGAGCGCTCTCGGCTTTGGGGTAGAGGCGACTGTACTTCGCTGCATTGACCCCGAAGAAGCGTCGTCGGGCCGGAATCAGGCCAAACAGCTTGTAGGGTTCGCCTTTGACAAGGAACCCAAGCGGCACGATTTCGTCCTCGCGGATCACATGCTGTTTGCGCTTGGTGATCGGGTGCACATGGCGGGTGATGCCTCGGGCGTGGAGGCCGTTCTGCAGACTGATTCGCGGCGGTTGCGGGGGGCAGTAAGCGCGCTCGATATCCTTGTGCTGCGAGCCGTAGGGCGCCACGAATTCCGCGAAAATCGCTCCCAGGTACAGCACGATGAGCAGGAAGAAGCAGACCAGTGCGGCCCGGTGTTTGACAAAGCGAAGCCGAATCAGCTGCCACTGCGAGAGGGCGGCCGTTGCTTCCTGACTGGCGGGGGACTCGGGCATCTGCGATTCCAGGCAACTGTGGGGACGGCATTTCAGAACGGTTGAACTCCGTAACCTACCGGCGGAATGCGCTAGCGCCAGCAGGAGGCGATGCGGAGACGAACAGCCGCCCCAGAAAACAGAAACCCCCCGAGTCGGCCAAGCAGGCGCGGCTCGGGGGGCGATTGGGGAAACGTCAGGACTAGAGACGGAACCCGATGCCGAACATGGCCTGGAGCGCGTTCACGTCGATGTCAATATCGCTATCGCCGAACTCGAGCTCGGTGTAGCGGAGTTGGGCATTGACAAACACGGTGTCGGTCACGAGGTACTTCACCCCGCCATGGGCACCATATGTCCACAGGTACTCGCTCTCGCCAGTGGTCATGTAGCTATAGCCACCATGGAGCCCGAGGTAGGGCACCAAGCGACCAAGGCCGCAGAAGTGGTAGTCTGCCGTCAACTCGGTACCAAGGAGCAGAGTGTCCTCGTCCTGGTCGCCAGCATCGATGATGTACATGCCCGTGGCGCCGAGGCCAACGGAGATCGCGTCGGTCACGAAGTACGCTGCATTCCCCACGGCGTTGATGGTGTGCGTTTCCACGTCGTCACCACCGGTGTCCATTGTGGCCCAGCTGTAGCTGCCGGCGAAGGCGAGCTCGATGTCACCTGCTTCGTAGGGGGCAGGTTCGTCACTGGCGCCGCCACTGGCATTGGCGCCTTCGCCAAAGTAGTAGCGAATGCCAAAGAGCACCTGGAGCGTGTCCAGGTCCATTTCGGCCTCGTCCATCTCGAACATGGTGTACCTGACCTGGGTGTCGAAGAACACATTGGCCGCGATCGGGAACTTCAGGCCGGCATGGGCACCGTACATCAGTCCATCGTCGGTGTCGCCGCCCGCATCCAGATAGGCCCAGCCACCATGGATGCCCACATAGGGAACCGCACAGCCGATCGCCGGAAGGTGGTAGCGCAGGTTCACCTCGAGCCCCAGGAGAGTGGCGTCCTCATCCACATCACCCTCGTCAAACAGGTAGGCGCCCATAACGCCAGCGCCGAGGGAGAGACCGTCGGTGAGGAAGTAGGCGACCTCCCCTTGCCCGGTAAGGAAGTACGCGTCCATGCCGTCCACATCTAACTTGTTCCAGGAAGCGCTGCCCCCGGCTTCCCACATGCCCTTCGACTGGAACGCCTCCCCGGCCTGTGACATGACGCCCATCAACAGGGCAATTGCCACCACGGGGGAGACCCAAACAAAACCAGATCTCTTTGTGCTCATCTCGTTACTCCTTCGTCCTGCTGCCTTGAATCTGTCTAGCCCCTGACACGTTCACAAACCAAAATTGACGCGAATCAGGAAGCAAGAGCCCGAATACCACGAAAAGTATCACCCGCGAACGGGGGATGCAAGAGCGCCGGTGCGGTTTTTCTGGTATCGGCCCCAGCCAGGTCTGCCCTGGCTGTCCCCAAGAGCCCGGTCAGGCAGTGCCAAGCGCCTTCCAGAAGAGCATGAGGGACGAGGCGATCAGCACCGTGTGGATGATCACTCGGAAGTGCTCCTTCTTCACCCGCTTCGCCAGCAGGCTGCCGAGGGTGATTCCCACAAACACGCTGGGCAGGGACCAGAGGAACAGGTGGAAGACCTCGCCGGTGAAGTTCCCCTCGCGGGCGTGCCCGATCACGATGAACAGGCCGGCGGGCAGGAAGAACCCCTGGAGGGTGGCGCGGAACTTGTCCGGGGTCCAGCCCCGCATGGTACCATAAATCACGATGGGGGGACCATTGGCGTTGCAGGCCCCGCCAATCACCCCCGAGACGAATCCCGCCAGGTAGGCCCAGCGTTCGTTCTCCAGATGGGCCAGGCGCGGGCGGCATAGATCGTAGATGGAATACGACAGGATGAAAACCGCGAGGCCGATCTGCAGCCCCGCCTCCTCGACGTTCCGCAGTAGCTTGAGCCCAATGTAGACGCCTGGGGCGGAGGCCAGCAGCAGCCGCCAGGCGGACCGGATATGCACTTGGCGCCAGTTGGTGGCCAGCATGAGCACGGCCATCAGGATGGCGGTCATGGCCACCAACGGCGAGACGACCTTCATGTCATCGATCGCCAGCGCTAGCAATGGCATGGCGACCAAGGCATTGCCGAACCCCGTGAGCCCCCGGACGAAGGTGGCTACGAAGATAATCGCGATGACCTGCAGTGTGACTGGATCCATGGTGGTGTTCCTGCGGGTGCGGCAGTGCACCGGCGGAGCCCGCAACCATAGCGGTGCCCAACCACATGTCGAGCATGGGGAGGCGGTTGGTCGGTTTGCGTCGTTGGGGGTAGGGTAGGGGGTGCAAATCCCATCCTGCGAGGAGTTCGTCTATGTTGTTAGGTCTCGATCTGGGCACGTCGTCGCTCAAGGCAGTGCTGTTTGATCCGGAGGCGGGCACCATTCTCGCTCAGGCCAAGGTCGCCATCGAGATTGAGATGCCGACCCCGGAACGGGCGGAAGCGGATCCCGAGCGGCTGTGGCAGGCCCTGGTGGGGGTGCTGGCTCAGTTGCGCGCCTCGCAACCGGTGGCCTTTGCGGCGCTGCGAGGCGTAGGGCTGAGCACGATCTTCCCAGCCTTGGTCCCGATGGATGAAGCCGGGACGCCATTGACTCCGGCTCTGCTGTACTGCGACCATCGCGCCCAGCCCCAGGCCCGGGCCTTTGCCGAGGCGTTTGGTGTGGAGGAACTGGAGCGCCGAACGGGGAACCGGTTCACCCCGGGCACGACGACCTTGCCCGGAATCCTCTGGCTGCGGGACGAAGAGCCGGAGATCTTCGCGCGAACCCGAATATTCGGCCAGATCGAGACCTATCTGGTGCACCGTTTGACCGGCGAGTTCGTGGTTGACGCCAGCCATCAGTCCCTTTCCGGCATGGCCGCGCCGGGGAATGAGCTGCAGTACGACGAAGCGATTCTGAGGGCGGCGGGCCTGCGTGCCGACCGCTTGCCCAAACCGTTGGGATCGACGGAGGTGGCTGGTTCCGTGACTGCTGAAGCATCCGCACTGTGCGGCTTGCCCACTGGGACGCCCGTCGTGGCGGGCTGCGGGGACGCGCCGTTGGCTACGCTCGGGGGCGGCATCCATGGCCCGGGGAAGCTGTTTGTCAGTGCGGGGACAACGGATTGCCTGATGATCACTGCGGACCGTCCGCCGACGAACCCGGTGTTCTGCAATATCCATGCGCCTGTGCCGGACCTGTGGGTCGTGAACGGCACAATGAGCACGGCGGGAGCGTCGGTGAAGTGGTTCCAAGAGGAGTTTCTGCCCTGTTCGCTGGCCGAGATGACCGGTTGGGCCGAGACTGCGGCACCGGGCTCGAATGGCCTGGTGTTCCTGCCCTATCTGCAGGGAGAACGGACGCCGTGGTGGGACCCACAGGCGCGCGGGGCATTCTTCGGCTTGGCCCTGAGCACCGGCCGCGCCGAGGCCTGCCGGGCGGTGTTCGAGGGGATTGCCTGCGGGTGGCGGCAGATCGTCGGCTTGCTCGAAGAGGAATGCGGCCTGCACGCCCCCGAAGTGGTGACCGTCGGTGGCGGCAGCACAAACGGCTTGCTGAACCGGATCAAGGCGACCATGCTGGATCGCCCCGTCCGTTCCCTTTCCTTCACCGAGATCACCAGTCTGGGGGCGGCCCTGATCGCGGGCATTGGGGTGGGCGTCTACGCTTCCGCCGCCGAAGCCTGCGTGAGCACCGAGCACCTGCGCGCCAGCCACGTCTTCCACCCCGTCCCCGAGTGGCGCGAGGCTTGCCAGAGCAGCTACGACACCTACGTTCAGCTCTACCCGGCCCTACAGCCATTGTTTGCCTCTGCGGCAGGTTAGCCTGGGCCATTCCCATTCGCCTCGCCAATACTTGACTGCTGATACCAATATTGGTATATTAGCCGATGCAGACATATGATGTCAGTTTGCTTGAAGAGGCCGTTGGGTTCCTTCGTGGCCTACCAGCGAAACTGCGCGCGAAAGCGTTCCGTGGGATCGAGCTGCTCCGGGAACTCGGCCCGGACCTCCCCATGCCCCACGCGCGGGCACTCAAGGGGGCAGACGGGTTGCGGGAACTGAGAGTCAAGTTCGCCTCGGACATCATCCGACTCTTCTACTTCCGCCACAAAGGTAGGCTCTACATTGTTACATCGGGGTTCGTGAAGAAGACCGACAAGACCGATCCTCGGGAACTGCAACGGGCGGTTCGTCTGATGCAGGCATTCAAGGAAGACCAAGCATGAAAGCCCACGATTACAGAAACATCCTCAAGGAAGAGCTTGAGGAGCCCGCATTCCGCGAGGCCTACGAAAGCCTGGAGGAGGAGTTCGCTGTCGCCAAGGAGATCATCCGCCTGCGTAAGGCCAAGGGCTGGACGCAGAGGGAGCTGGCAGAGCGTGCCCACACATCGCAACCGACCGTGGCGCGCCTGGAATCCGGCAATTACCGGAACGTGAGCCTCTCGTTCCTGCGCAAACTCGGGAGGGCTCTGGGAGCCGTCCCGATCGTCCGCATGCATAGTGTCGATGGGAAGTCCCCCCAACACATCTGACCCGACCAGACCTATTGGTGAAGCGGTAGACGCGGGAAGCATCTGCCCTCCC
>Ga0307987_1001959_pt1 | contig 10997 bp, 6 predicted proteins | sample EllFjometagen181_FD_203157 | JGI IMG/M metagenome (GOLD analysis project Ga0307987, IMG submission 203157) | Marine microbial communities from Ellis Fjord, Antarctic Ocean - #181 | ecosystem: Environmental > Aquatic > Marine > Unclassified | place: Southern Ocean | collected 2014-10-08 | reverse complement strand
CCCATTGATTTTATTAAGTCACCATCCATTGATGCAAAATGAAATATCTTGACAAATCAAAGAGTTGAATCTCCAACCGGGAAAATGGGAATGCGCCCAATCAAAATAGATTTTTTCGTGCATAATAGTTCTAAAAAAATTTCTATGGGTGGAAAAGCCCACCAATGTAGAAAACGGATTAAAAGACAAGCAGGTGGGTATGTTTTTTTAAAAGGTCTGTCCGAGGGTCGTTTTATATGAAATTCTGTCCAAAATACTGCAATGATTAGAGTTTCATTTTTCGTTGTGGCTGGTCTTACAGCCATGGGTGTTTTATATGAAAAGGTAGCCTCCAAGGTAACCTCAGCAGAGCCCCCGGGGAGGGGTAATGGAACAGACCAATTGGGCTGTCTAACAGTTCCGGTTCGCTTCCATTACCCCTCCCCGGGGGCGGCATACAGCCATTTGGCTCCGCGTCTACGACCCTATATTCGTTGTGTCCATCAGGGCATGGGTGTTATAAAGGAAAGAAGAAAAGGCTACGAGGGTGAAATAAGCTGAAATTTTTTCATTTTTCGCCACAGCGTGGTCCGGTCAACATTAAGGGCCTGGGCCGTAAGTCCCCGATGCCAGTTGTGTTTGTTCAGGGTTTTTATCAATGCATCCCGTTCTGAAAAATTTTCTGAATACATTATCTTTTGTGGGGCGTTTTGTTGTAAAGGCAGGGGATCTTGTGTTTGATTCAGAAGGTAGGCAGGCAGATGTTCCGAACGAATCGTATCATCCTGACAGATAATAAGGGAATGCTCCAGAATATTTTCCAGCTCCCGGACATTACCTGGATAACGATAGTTCAAAAGAAACTGCATAGCGGTTTCACAAATATCAGGCACCAATTTTTCCATGGCCGCCGATTGTTTTCGTAAAATATGACGAATGAGCAGGGGTAAATCACCCTGGCGATGGGAAAGGGGGGGCAAATCCAACCGGAGAACATTAAGCCGGTAAAAAAGATCCTCCCTGAATTTTTTTTCAGCCACCAGGTGCTCCAACCGGCGATTGGTCGCAGAGATAATGCGGATGTCCACCTTCTGGGTTTTCCGGCTTCCCAAAGGATAAAATTCTCTGTCCTCCAGTACCCGTAACAATTTAGCCTGGAGGGAAAGGGGCAGATCGCCAATTTCATCCAGAAAAATCGTCCCTGTGTGAGCCTCGCTGAATCGACCGGGTTTATCCCGGTCAGCCCCGGTAAAGGCTCCTTTAGCATATCCAAAAATCTCAGATTCCAGAAGATTCTCTGGAATGGCGGCACAGTTCACCTTTATAAAGGGCTTTCCTGCCCGGTGGCTTTGGGAATGGATGATTTTTGCCATGAGATCTTTACCTGTACCCGTGGGACCTTCAATGAGTATGGTGGATTCAGTGCCTGCCACCACCCTGGCAAGGTTAAACAATTTTTCCATAACAGGGGCCTTGCCGATCATGTGATGGAAATCATATTTGTGATGTTTGACCTGATCCAGCTGATGCACCAGGGTCATGTCCTGGATGGCTGTCAAGCCCCCAATCACCTTGTTCTGATTGTTGATCAGGGGGATATAATCCACGGAAATGGGTATCTTTTCATCTTCTGAATTGAGCAGGGTTCCTTTGATCCCACTGACGGGGATTCCTTTTTTAATGGCCTGGCGGATCAACCCCTTTCCTTTTTTGTCCCGGTGGCCAAACAGGGTACAGCTTTCCTTGCCCAAGAGTTTCATCCGGCTGTAACCGGATATTTTTTCTGCGGTGCGATTAAAGAAGGTGATCAACCCGTTGCGGTTCACGGTGAAAATCCCCATGTTCAGGCTGTCCAAAATGATTTTAAGACTCTGCTCTTCGTAATTGATGCGGTTGACTAACTCTGAGTAAGGCGCATGGTCCTGGAGGACAGACAAACATCCCTTAACATTGCCTTCGGCATCCAGAAGCGGAGCCCCCACCCGGGTAACCCGATGTTTTCCATTGTCTTCATCAAGAAGTTCAATATCCATATCCCGGATCTCAGCGGTCCCCTTTTCATGGAAGGGACAAGTGGAAAAACAGGGAATACCACAAAAAATTTCCTGGCAATCCCCCCCCTGGATCTCATGATCCTCCAGTCCCACGAGTATTTTTGCACTGGTGTTAAACTGCCTGATTCGACGGGTGGCATCAACAATAAACACACCGATATTAAGGTGATCCAAAATATGAAGCCATTGCTGGTAAAGTTTCATGTCCATTTAAACCCCCTTTGCGCCGGTAACCGGCAGATGAAGGGTAAATACGGTTCCTTTCCCCAGGGTTGAGTCCAGCCCCACACTTCCGCCATGGGCCTCCACGATACCAAATAAAATAGACAAGCCCAGCCCCACGCCATACCCCTCATCTTTGGTGGTGAAAAAGGGTTCAAATATTCGTTGCCTGTTTTCCGGTGTTATGCCGTAGCCGGTGTCTTTCACCTGGATGAAAACGGTTTTTTCAAGGCCATCATACCCGGCCCTAATATCCATGCGGCCCCCCTGCTCCATGGCATCCATGGCGTTAAAAATCAGGTTAATGAGACATTGCTGGAGTTGGTTTGCATCCCCCTGGATGGGGGGGATGTCCGGTGGAATATCCCGGTGAAGTTCAATGTTTCCAAGGACCATGCGATGCTGGCTGACCAGAATACTTTTATGAATAAGATCAGGCACAGAGACAGGTTCCCTTGTGGCTTCTGACTTTCTTGAGAAGGTCAAAAGACTGGAGACAATTTGGGAAATACGATGGGATTCTGATTCCATGAGGGTGAGATATCGAGAAAATTTTTCCTGGCGTTCTCCGCTCAGTGACCCTTTTTCAAGGATGCGATTCATCAATCTGGCATAATTGAGAATACCGGCCAGGGGATTATTAATTTCATGGACCACACCAGCGGACAATCTGCCAAGGGAGATCATTTTATCCCGGTGGAGCAGTTTGGCCTGGGTAATATTTGCCTGTTCCAGAAAGGCCGTGTACTCTTTTAATTTTTTCCTGGATGTATATCGTTCCCTGGCCCGCTTCAGGGCAAGATGAAGGGTTACATCATCAACGGGCTTGGTGATAAAGTCCGAGGCATCCAGATGAAGGGCTTTAATGGCATATTCCAGCTCTCCAAAGGCGGTCATGACGATTACCTCAATGTCATCAAAGGTCTCTTTTAAAGATGCAAGGGCCTCCAGTCCATCCATTTCCGGCATTCTGACGTCAGTGAGTACAATTTGTGGATGAATCCTGGCGCATAGCTCAAGGCCCTCACGACCATTGGCCGCAGTGCTCACCTGATACCCCTGATCCTGGAGCACAATGGAAATCACCTCCAGAATATCGGGTTCGTCATCCATCACCACTATTTTCCAGGATGTTTCTTGTGTCATCTTGTCTCCCTGTATCTGGTTTCAGGCAATCAGACTATTTTTTTAAAGAATAAAGTTGCCTGCTTTTTTTTTATCCTTTTTTTGCGTTGGACTTTTTGGGTTTTGGCTTTACCCGACGGGTTGGCTGGGCCTCCAGGGGATTATCCGGCCAATAATGCCGGGGATACCGACCCTTTAAGTCTTTTTTCACATCAATGTAGGTATTCTCCCAGAAACTTTTCAGATCCCGGGTGATCTGCACAGGCCGTCCGGCAGGAGAAAGCAGATGAAGGGTCACAGGAACCGAACCCCTTGCAATGGTAGGGGTGTCAATGCACCCAAACATCTCCTGAAGTCTCACTGGTAAAACCGGACCATCCGGTGTCCCTTTTTTCTCTGGAGGTGTGGTTACGCTGTTTTCTGGTCCAGGATGCTTGTTTTTATCCGGTGAGAGGGCTGCGATGTCTATTTTTGTCGGGGCAATACAGGTATCGCCATACACCAGGGGAATGTGTGACCCACTGGGCACGGTGATATGGGTGGGGGCGTCCTGCTGGATTTGTCGACGCTGCTCCCAGGTAAACTGGGATTCCAGGGCCGATGTCAGGTCAACACGCTTCAGGGCTCCGGCCGAGGATATTCCGGTAAGAAAAGGCAACAGCCAGGATTCAAGAGTATTCAAAAGAAAAGCATCATCCAAGTGCGGAAAGTCGGGATAATTGCCCGAGGCCAAAAGAAAACACACCCGGGCTTGCCAGGTTCTCAGTGGTTTAGTCCAGGGAAGAATGGAGAGCCCCTCAGTGCGGATGCCCTTAACCATGGCCCGGGCCATTTTATGGGTATCTACCTTTTTCAGCACAGATGTGGAAAGCAGTAACGCCCCATATTGCCTTTGTTGACGAGCCTTAACCGATTTTGTGCCTTCATCCCAGGTAATGACTTCCTTTTGAATAATTTTTTCACTAAAATCCCTTTCCACACCCGTTACATCATGGGGTGCTCCCAGAAAAACCATGGCATTGTTTCCCTGGCCATCCAGTTGTGCGGCAACAATAAAAGAAGCACCTGCCAGAGGATCTTCAGTACGCACCCTTGCCCCGGCACCAGATGCCATTAAGAAAAATCCCCGTTGCCCCGGTCTTGCCATGGCAATGCGTTCCGGAAAGGCAAAGGAAAGCAATGAACCTGCCTGGGAAAGATCAACAAAGGCATTTGACATTTTATTTCCGGTGATTTTTATTTTACGGGCCAGGTGTTGGGCTGTGCGTATTACCTGGTCCACGGCCCCGGTGTTAATGGACATGCCACTGTTTTTTTGAAATTGAGGATCAGTTAACGGATTATTGCCCCGGCCATTTGCATGTAAATTATGAATATCCAACCCGGCCTGGTTGGCCATGATGTGATTTGTTTTGCTATTTTTACCCTTTTTGCCCGCATTACCATTCCTGGCATGGGCATAAAGTATTTCCAAACGAAGGGTGATGTCAGCATCCCGGGGGCCGTGGGTGAAGTTCACAATGTCTCGGTCTTGCAGCAGAGCTGCCATTTGACAGGCCATCATTCCCTGACCCATGGCCTTTCCCCGGCAGATCATGTGGCCCAGGCGGGGATGAATACCAAGATGGGACAGGATTTTTCCATGGGGTGTGATACTTCCCGTCTTATCCAATGCCCCCAGACGGATCAAAAGATCCCTTGCCTGGAAAAAGGTGCTTTCCGGAGGAAGATCCAGCCACTTCAATTCTTCTGAAGGTTTTTTAACCCCCCACAGGGCCAGTTGCAATACCATATCAGCCAGATCGGTCTGGCTGATCTCCGGGGCTGGAAAGGGCAGCCGCTGGGCATGACTTGTCTGGGACCACAGTCGAAAACAGGTTCCCGGACCGGTTCGCCCTGCCCTGCCCCGTCGCTGATCCACAGAGGATATTGGGGCCACCACGGTTTCCAGACGATCCATGCCCCTGCCGGGATAAAATCGGGACATTCGCATCAATCCCATGTCAATGACAATGCTCACCCCCTCCATGGTGATGGATGTCTCGGCAATGGCTGTGGCCAGCACTATTTTTCGATGTCCTTGGGGATGCTTTAAAATGGCACGGTCCTGATCCCGGTGGGAAAGGCTGCCATGCAAAGGCACAAGATCAATGGTGGGGGTAAGGATATCTGAAAGGCTTGCCTTAATGCGTTTTTCCATGCTTCGGATTTCACGCATTCCCGGGAGAAATACCAGAATGTCCCCTTGTTCCTGTTCCAATGCCTGTCTGATGGCCGATGCACAGGATTTTTCCAGGGCTCTTGTCTCCTCATATCCAGAATTACCACTGAATCTGCCCCCGGATCTGGTAAGAAATGCAGCAGGGTCCAGGTAATGGGTTTTCACAGGCCAGGATCGTCCCTGGGAGATGAGTATGGGGGCATTGCCCATCATGGCGGCCACCGGTTCCGGGTCCAGGGTGGCTGACATGACCAATATTTTTAAATCCTCCCGCAGGGCCTCCTGGATTTCCAGACACAGGCCAAGGCCAAGGTCACTGTTTAAATTACGCTCATGGAACTCATCAAAAATCACCACCCCGATTCCCTCCAGGGAGGGATCTGACTGGAGCCGTGCCGTTAAAATCCCTTCGGTGACCACCTCAATACGGGTTACCTGTGATAATTTTCGTTCCATGCGAATTTGATACCCCACCCGCTCCCCCACTTTCTCCCCCAATAGGGAGGACATGTATCGGGCTGCGGACCGCACGGCCACCCTGCGGGGTTCCAACATCATGATATTTTTTGTGCCCAACCAGGGGGCATTTAAAAGTGCCAAGGGGACCTGGGTGGTTTTACCGGCACCGGGAGGGGCCTGGATCACCAGACCATTGTGATGAGTAAGGGTATTGTTAATTTCCGGTAATATTTCATCTATGGGGAACGAATTTATCATGCTTATGTTGGTACCATATTCTGGAAGAATCTGCCAATTTCTATTTTCCCTGATAATACTTATTGGGTCAGTACTTTGGAATTCCTGCTGATTGTGTGCAGGCGTAGGTTTTTGTCAGCCACTCCAGTGAGGGATCAGAAAAGGGAAAGCCCACCAAAACCAACTTGTCTTTTTCCCTGATTTTGGTTACATTACCGCCCAAAAGGAGGGAATCACCATGCTGAGTATTATTTCACCATCCAAAACCCAGGATTTCAAATGCACACCTCATCCACGCCACACCATCCCTGTTTTCTCATCCCAAACCCAGGTACTGGCGGACCACATGAAAATCCTGTCTAAGGCTGAACTGGAAACGCTGATGAAAATCAGCCCTAAATTATCGGCCCTTAATCACCACAGATATCAAACCTTTCACATGCCCTTTACCCCGGAAAATGCACGCCAGGCCCTGCTGGCCTTTAAGGGCGACGTCTACCAGGGCATTGACCTGAAACACTATACCGATGACGACCTTGATTTTGCCCAGAACCATCTGCGAATATTATCAGGATTTTATGGGTTATTGCGTCCCCTGGATCTTATTCAACCCTATCGACTGGAGATGGGAACTCGGCTGGCTGGAACCTGGGGTAAGAATCTTTATGAATTCTGGCAAAACCGTATCACAGATCAACTCACCCGGGAAATGAATGCCTCCAGGGGAGAAGCGGTGCTGGTAAACCTGGCCTCCCAGGAATATTTTAAGGCCATTCAGCCCAAAGAACTAAAAATACCACTTTTAACGATTTCATTTAAAGAAAAAAAAGAAAATGCGTTTAAGGTAATCGGCATCCATGCCAAACGTGCCCGGGGTCTGATGGTGAATTTCATAATCCGTAATCACATTGACCAAACTGTCGATTTAAAAAAATTCACCAACAATGGATATTGTTTTCACCCCGACCTTTCCACCCCCCATGAATGGGTCTTTGCAAGATGACCTACATAGTGATGAACCTGCAAAAAAGTCGACTCATAAAATTTTAACTACATCAAACAGGTGTTAAAACTTTATGCGCAGACAATAGAGGATTCTGCAAAAATAACTTTTTTACGGGTACCAATGCCATATATTGATGTGTACGAGAATGCTATAATTACATGTGACACAGAGAGTCGGAATATTCTATTTCTGCAAGCGGCTCAATAAGTTGTGGTTAAAAATTAGACTTCAGACTTTTTGCGAGACTCTATTAAATAAAGGAAATTGCCTTGCCAATTCGTAAAATTATATCACTGCTGATCATCTCTTCGATCCTCATCGTATCTACACACACAGCGGTATTCAGTGCTGAAAAGTTTACCATATTGACCACCAATGATCACCACGGCCATTTCATGGCCAATCGCAACGGTGAATATGGCATGGCGGCCAGAATGACCCTGGTGGAGAAAATACGTGGGGAAGTACAAGCCGCAGGCGGACATTTGCTGCTGCTTTCCGCTGGAGACATCAACACGGGCACACCGGAGTCAGATTTTCTTAAGGCTGAACCCGACATCAAAGCCATGAATCTCATGGGATACACTGCCATGGCCGTGGGTAATCATGAGTTTGATAAAGGGCTGGAAGTGCTTAAGCAACAGATAAAATGGGCAAAATTTCCCTTTTTGTCTGCCAATATATTCTGGGAGAAAACTGAAAAGCCTGCATTTACCCCTTATATTATTAAAAAAATGGGATCTTTGCGTGTGGCAATTGTGGGACTATCCACCACTGATACCCCCGTACGCACCAGTCGTGAAAATGTGACAGGGCTGATATTCAAGGAACCGGTCACTGTTATTCAAAATCTGATGCCAACGTTGAAACAACAAAGTGACATGGTCATTGCTGTCACCCATATGGGATTTTACAAAGATGGAAACCATGGTATTGACGCCCCGGGTGATGTGACCCTTGCCCGCAAAGTGGACGGCATAGACTTTATTGCCGGAGGCCACACCCATGAAGCACTGACATCCCCTGGTAAAATTAACAATACTCTCATTGTCCAGGCCGGGGACTGGGGACGATATCTTTCCCGAACAGATTTGGAATACTCCAAGGAAACGGGCGTGGTTTTAAAAAATTATCAATTAATTCCCGTGAACCTGGTCAATAACAACCCAACGTCCGACTCGGTGGATCCGGCAGCAGATCAGGCCCCCCGGGAAAAAATTTTCTCCCACCCGGAAATGACTGCCCTTCTTGCACCTTATGCGGCAAAGGTTCAAAAACAATTACAAAGACCCATCGGATCTGTGGACGGATATTTTGAAGGAAACCGGGATGTGATTCGAAACCAGGAAACCAATCTTGGTAACCTGGTGGGCTGTGCCATGGCATCCATTGCTGGCTGTGACATTGGCATCCAGAACAGTGGGGGTATCAGGGATAGTTTGGCAAAGGGACCTGTGACCTTCCGGGACCTCATTAAAATCCATCCCTTTGGTAATACCATCAGTCAGGTGACCCTTACCGGCAGTGAGCTGAAACCCTATATGAAAAAGGTTCTCTCCCTTCCGGCAGGACATGGTAGTTTTGCCCAGATATGGGGTATTTCTGCCACACTTAAAGGTAAAAAAATGGTGCAGCTTGCCGTTAACAGCCAACCGGTGGTGGATGCAGATTCTTATACACTGGCCCTTAATAGTTTCATTGCCACCGGTGGGGATGGGTACCCTGATATGTCTGAACACTTTTCTTACGTGGATACAGGTTACACCATGGATCAGGCCATCATTGCCCTGTTTGAGCAACGAAACACCGTCACAACCACTGAATTCCAAGTAAAAAATAGCATTAAACGACTTTAACTTAACAACACTTTTGTCAAATTTAAAACCAGTTTTAAAACACCATGGATTGTATTCATAAGCATTCAAATTTCAACATATTGGTTTTAATATGAATTGAAATAAAATTAGAGAAGGTATTGCTTAATGAGATTCCCAGGGTTATGACGCATGGAACTGTAAAATTTTAATTTTAAACTCTTAAAGCAATACTTTTTCCAAATTTTAAGTCGATTTAAATTTTGGCAATCAAAAAACCATATATTGTGCTGAGAATTCCAAATAATATCATAATATATGACTTGAAATTAAGTCAAAATAAAATTACGACAGTTTTTTTCAAAAAGGTGTTTGTTTTTATCTACAAGCATGCTATAAATTCTTGTTTTACAAAAAGCCACTGGGTCATATCCTGTGGCTTTTCATTTTAAGAAAAAATGAACGCTGTGAATGCTGGTTTACCAGCTTTCTATAATATAAAACATATACATGGCAGTAGCTATCTGCCACAACAAGAAATAAAACTCTAATAATCTGAGATTTTTGCACGGGGTTTTATGGAAAAGGACAAAAGCATATGATCAGTACCACCAACGTCACCCTGGCCTACGGCAAACGGGTTCTTTTTAAAGACGTTAATATAAAATTTGCCCCGGGCAACTGTTATGGACTCATCGGCGCCAATGGGGCCGGCAAATCGACCTTCTTAAAAATTCTGTCAGGGGATACTGAGTCAGATTCCGGAACCGTTTCCGTGGGTTCAAGGGAGCGCATCGCCATGCTGCGCCAGGATCACTTTGCCTTTGATGAAGAAACGGTTTTAAACACCGTCATCATGGGCCACAAAGAGCTTTACACCATCATGACCGAGAGAGATGCTCTGTATGCCAAGCCAGATTTTTCCGAGGCAGACGGTATCCGATCCGGAGAGCTTGAGGTGGACTTTGCCGAAATGGACGGTTATGACGCCGAGCCCGAAGCGGCAGTGCTGTTAAACAATCTGGGCGTCTCCGAATCCTTACACCAGAAGAAAATGAAGGAGCTCGAAGGCGGAGAAAAGGTCCGAGTGCTCCTTGCCCAGGCCCTATTCGGCAACCCCGACGTACTTTTATTGGATGAGCCCACCAATAACCTGGACATCAAGTCCATTGCCTGGTTGGAGGACTTTCTTTACCGGTTCCAGAACACGGTAATTGTGGTGTCCCATGATCGTCACTTCATGAACCAGGTATGCACCCACATTGCCGACATTGATTTTGGTAAAATTGCCGTATACGTGGGCAACTATGATTTCTGGTACCAGGCAAGCCAACTGAACCTGAAACAGAAACAGACAGAAAATAAAAAGGTGACCAACCGGGCCAATGAGCTAAAAGCGTTTATCCAGCGGTTCAGCTCCAATGCCTCTAAATCCAAGCAGGCCACTTCCCGGAAAAAATCGCTGGAAAAACTCACCATTGAAGACATGCCGGTGTCATCCCGGAAATATCCCTTTATTGCTTTTAACCCAGAACGGTCCTGTGGCAATGTCATTCTGGAAGTGGAAGGATTGTCAAAGACCATTGATGGCGAAAAGCTGCTCAACAACGTTACCTTCACAGTGAACGGCGGGGACAAAATCGCTTTCATGGGGGCCAACAGTGCGGCAAAGACCACTCTGTTCCAGATCCTGGCCGGAGAGATGGAACCGGACAGTGGCACCTTCCGCTGGGGTATCACCATCACCCACTCCCATTTTCCCAAGGAACATAGCTCCTATTTTAATCGTGACTGTAGTCTTATCCAGTGGCTCCTGCAGTTTGCCCCCCCCCAGGAGGGTGAGAGCTTTGCCAGGACGTTTCTGGGGGGGGGCAAACTGC
>Ga0307987_1001958_pt1 | contig 10998 bp, 10 predicted proteins | sample EllFjometagen181_FD_203157 | JGI IMG/M metagenome (GOLD analysis project Ga0307987, IMG submission 203157) | Marine microbial communities from Ellis Fjord, Antarctic Ocean - #181 | ecosystem: Environmental > Aquatic > Marine > Unclassified | place: Southern Ocean | collected 2014-10-08 | reverse complement strand
AATACAATGATATAGGTAATTATTAAGTAATCATATAGCACAACCTTGAAAGGCTGGGAACGTAGAGTTATGAACCGAGTTATTAACTTCGCAGAAAATTATTCTGTGTTCAAACGAGCGTATGATGGACTCATTATGATGAGTAATGACCATTTTGTGATAAATTATTAAAAAAGGGGCCGACGAAAAGAGATATCTATCATCTGTATTGCCAGGAAATATGCCAAGACATCTGTCTTACAGGATTCATCGCTTGATTGCGTGGCTGAGCTGTAACGGGTAAAAAACATATTTTTTCAAAAAAAGGGGGGGGCAGGATGACTGATAAAATTGAGCGCTTTGAATCTGTAAAAAATGGGGCCTCAGATTCCACCTTAAATTTTTTTAAAAATGGTCTTGACAAATGGGAGTACCTTAGGCATACGCTTAGATATGATCGAAACCAACCACAAATTAAGCGTCAGAAGACAATGCGTTTTATTAGGGATATCCCGAAGCGGCTTATATTATAAGCATAAAGGGGTAAGCGATTTGGATTATGGCGTTATGCGTATGCTTGACGAGCAATACACAGCAACCCCATTTTATGGGGTTAAGAGAATGACGGCATGGCTTCACAGAAATGGAGTGAGCATCGGGCACAATAAAGTCAGACGGCTGATGCGCATAATGGGCTTGGAGGCGATTTATCCGAAGCCGCGTCTGAGCATGCCGTCTCCCAGGCACAAAGTTTATCCGTATCTTTGATGCTCTGAAGAGGATAATGCAACTGGTCATGGTGACGCGCAACGCTTATAAAATGTCTGAGAGGACCATCAATTCTATGTTTGACCTGATAATGGGGGAAGCTCTGGTATATTTTGGCTTGGATAATAGCCAAAAGACCCAGTTGAAAAGAGAATAGAGATAAAATTACTCCTCCGAAAATAGACATTACCGATTTATTTAAAAAAATAAGTAGAATTTTGAAAATTATGGTGAATAGTTATAATGCTCTTTGAAAAAAAAAATAAAAGTCTTTCATATAATCTCATACGATATATTATCGCCAATGATCGCAATAATTTTTTATTTGCGATCATTATTAGTATTATAGGCGGTTTTATCGAATTGTTAGGGATTGCATCAATTTATCCTTTGTTGTTGTTATTAAATAATCCTACAATTATAGAAGAGAATTATATATTGCAATGGATATATATTTATAGAAATTATTCAAATGAGCAGAGTTTTATATTCGATGCCGCACTTTTAGCTCTTTTTTGTTTTGTATTTATGAATGTATTTATGTTTTTTAAAAATGCTTTTATTTTTCATTTGTCGTTTTCTACAACGAGAAAAATTTCTGTTCGCTTGCTACGTAGCTATTTATTGAAACCATATACCTATTTTATAAATCATAATAGTAGTGAAATTAGTAAAAATATTTTAACCCAATCAGATATTGTAGCCAGTGGGATACTTCTTTCCTGGATGGTGGTTATTTCAGAATTTTTTATTATTGTTTCGATTATTGGGCTTATTCTTTTCACCGACTTAAAAACTGGAATAATTACTTTAGCTCTTTTAATATCTATAATAGGCATAATTTATTATTCTTTCCGAAATAAAATTTATATTATAGGCGCTATAAGTGATGATGCTAATAAAAATCGTTTTACTTATTGCCTTGAGGCTCTAGGGGCAATTAAAGAAATTAAATCCGCCCAGAAAGAAGAAGCTTTCTGTGAAGCTTTTTTACCTCATGCGAAAAAACTTGCAAACGCTCATATCAAAGCAAATAACATCCAGATACTTCCCAATTATATTACTCAAACAGTAATTGTGATTTTTGTCATTGGTTTGATATTATTTTATCTTTATAAGGGGATTCCCATATTAAATATTGTCCCTGTTATTTCTCTTTATGCAATCTCAAGCTATCGTCTAATGCCTTCCCTCACTAAATTTTCTGGGGCAATTTCTCAGTTAAGGCAGAATAGAGTTGTTTTTAACAATGTGGTGAAAATATTATCCGTTTCAACAGACAAAATTAAAAAAAATAATTCTGGAAAAAAAATAAACATAGATAATAGAATTAGACTCCATGATGTGGCTTTTGCCTATCCGGGATCTAAAGAAGCAATTTTTAACAACTTGAATATAGAGTTTAAAAAACAAACTTTTACTTCAATTGTCGGAGTCTCCGGCTCAGGAAAAACAACCCTTATAGATATTCTTCTTGGTCTTTTGCCTGTTGATAAAGGTTGGATTGAGATTGATGATATTGTAGTCACAGAGAGTTTGCTTCCATCCTGGAAGAATATGATAGGTTATATTCCACAATCTATTTTTTTAATGGATAATTCGATTGCAAGTAATATTGCCTTCGGAGTTCCTGAAAGTGAGTTCAATTGGGATAATTTGAATAAAGCCGTAAGTATGTCTGATCTGGATGAATTTATAAAAAATTTACCAGAAGGATTTCATACTAATGTCGGAGAGCGTGGAGGAAGGATAAGCGGTGGTCAGCTACAGCGAATCGGCATAGCAAGAGCATTATATTATGACCCTAAAATTTTGATTATGGACGAATCAACGAGTTCTTTAGATGGGATTTCAGAACAAAATATTGTTGAAACGATTCTGGAATTGAAACGCGAAAAAATAATCATTGTTGTTGCTCATAGGCAATCCACCATACGAAACAGCGATCAAATTATTCTATTGGATAAAGGAAAAATCATTGATATTGGAACTTACAATGAATTATTTGCCCGATGTACACATTTTATAAAGCTAATGTCAAATCAAAATTTTGAAAAAAAACTATGATATTATTGAAATTTTTTAATTACATTAATAATCTCTCAAATTTCCCCTTTATTTTTATAAGCCCTCATGTCTACGCTATAGGTAATTGTGGAGAAGAGATTTATTTTGCCCTGTTAAAAGCGAGAAGAGAGAAAAAAAAACTGATAATTCTGAGACCTTATGAATTGCCTTGGAAATTTCGTTTCCGCATCACAAACCAGGAACTTTTTAACATAGATTCTGACTATCGTTGCTTTAATAAAAAAAATATTTTTGAAGATACAATTGGAAGATGTCTCTTGACCTTTGTATATGCTCCTTTCAGAATAATAAATTTAATTAGTAGTAAATTTTTTAAAAAAAAAATCAAAGATATTTATATTTACCCTAGCATAGGCGAAGCGGTGCTTTGGCAGACAAATAAAAATTTAAAAAAATTTTCATGGGAAAGAGTTCGTTCGTTTAACTGGAAAAAAGAATTGAACACATATCTTCCGGTAAGACTGAGGGTGGATAGGCATGAAAAAGCAGAAAAAATTCAAAAGCAGATGGGAATCCCGCTAAAAGATTGGTTTGTGTGCCTTCATGTCCGAGAAGGCGGATTCCATAAAGACTATGAAAATAGTAAAGCAAGAAATGCGTCGATAGGTAATTATATTCTTGCCATCAAAGCAATTACCAATGCAGGTGGATGGGTGGTGCGAATGGGAGATTCAACCATGACGCCTCTTCCTGTTTTAGAGCGAGTTATAGATTACCCGCATACACCATTCAAAAGCGACTTGATGGATATTTATCTTATTAAAAGTTGTAAATTTTACATGGGTTCCCAATCTGGAATAATGGATGTTGCCCTGCTTTTTCAAAAACCTGTTTTAATGCCTAATATGTACCATTGGTTCCTTTGTTATCCGCAGAAGAAAAACGATTTGGGCTTAATAAAACATATTTACTCTCATTCAAGACAACGGTTCCTATCTGTGCAGGATATTTTTGAAGAGCCATGGGATATTCTAGATTTGACAAAATTAGGAGCAGATTATGAAATGACTGAAAATACTCCAGAAGAGATAAAGGATCTCGTACTTGAATACTTAAATGCAGTTAATGCAGGGAAAAAAAAATATTCGGTCCTGCAAAAAGAAGCTAATCGCAGACGAATATTACAGGCGCATCAGATTTTCAAACAAAGAATGTTTCTAACAGATGATTTGTATAACAAATATCGAATCGCTTCTCGCATCGAAAGTTGCGTCGGAGCTTTAAGTAAAAAATATCTTGAATCAAACTGGGAAAAAAGTAGTCTTGACCTTAATCTGTGACATAAAAATTGATGGTAGCGGAATTTTGATTCTTCTCCAACTAATTTGGAGAAGAATCAAAAATGTAACTACTCACCCCTATCAAAATTTGATATAGGCGCGTTTCCAGCCAAAGCTTATAATACTCCCAAAATTCTGTACCATTTTTGAAGTTCAAATAAGATGGTAATCTGTGATATGAGATGGGCTTAAAAAAATAAAATAAGGGGGTATTATTCCACAAGGCAGAACACACACCGCCAACACAAAAGGAAAAGTAGCGATTGATGCGATCAGAGAAGATAGAACGACCAATGAACTGGCCGGGGTCTATGAAGTCCACCCGAATCAAATCACGCGATGGAAAAAGAAGCTGATTGAAGCTGCGCCAGGGATATTTTCACGGAAAGGCGATTAGAAAATAAAAAAAAATGGCTCCTCGCTGTTTTGAGTCAGTGGTGTCCGGTTAGGTTTTTGCATTTAAAATATTATATTTTTGTTCTTTGAAAATTTCCAACTCTGTTGATGAACATGAAGCGAGTAGTTCATTGTGAATTTGTATCCGCAATTCTCTCACTCTTTTAATGCTGGCGGATTCACCATAATTTTTATGACAGTGAATGGCAAGTAGCAGATAAGTTATAAGTCCTCCAAGGATTTGCACCATTAGCCCGTGTTCGCTTCTTGCAATCAGATGGTAGACTCGCAGGTGACGTTTCCACCATGCAAAAAAACTTTCGATGTCCCATCTGAACTTATAAATTTCAGCGATTTGCTCAGCTGTTAAATCTTCTCTGTCCGTTGCCACCCAGTAATCTGTTTTTTTATGCGATAGCCGACAAGATGCAACGGCCTCTGTGTTAGATTATTGTTTTGAGCGCTTCCTAAAAGGACTTTGGCATCATAAAAAACGATGCTATCAGAATCAACTTTATACTCTCGAATAAGGATTTGTGATGTATTGGCTTTTATCCGAATCACAAAGCTTTTGCATTCATCCTGTGGGGAGTCAAAAAGGCTATGCTTCTGATAACCTCGATCACCCACACCTGTTTGGCCAGGTGAAAGCATTTTTTCAACAAATGGTCTTTCCGCGGCCTTGCCATTAGTCAAAAAGATTTTTGACGGAATGGCCTTGTTCAAATTAAAGCTTAAATGAATTTTTGCTTTTTTCGATCCTTTTCGATAATCAGCCCAACTCATTGAAAGGACAGCGTTAATGAAAGATCCATCAATGGCCACAAGTTCACCGAACCCGGCATATCTATCGGGGATCAAATCAGAGGCTTCCTGGCTAAGTTCTTTAAAAAGGAATTGCATTTGCTCAAGCCCTCTTTCATTGATCGCTTCGGAAAAGCTGCTTTTTTTAATGCCTCCTTTTGGGGCGATGTTTTCGCGAGAAAAATTATCCTCCTCAAAAACTTGGAGCATATGACGAGCAGAAACATGCTCTCAAGATGAAAGAAAATCATTGCTTTCAGTTGGTCTTCAAAAGTCATTTTAAGCGGCCTGTTGCCCCGCGACTTAATTATGGGAGCTTTCGAGAGTTTTCTTTTAATGGGTTGGTAAAAATCATAAAATGGCCGTAAATTATTTTTTTCTCTGATCAGGGTAAAAAGTTCGTGGCATGTATTTAACCTTTTGTAATAGCTATTAATATTACAAAAGGTCGCAATCTTTTTATTTAAATGTCAAGTGAAAAATTTATTTTTTTATCATATGCAAAAACCTAACCGGACACCACTGCGCGTTGTAAGGATAATTCTGTTTGGTTGTTTTGAATGGAGGCAAACATGTCAAGAAAACAGAAATGCATTATATGTAACACCGAATCCTTTTTTATAAAATCAATTAATAAATTTAATATTTTTAAATGCATTGGATGTGGTTTGGAATTCACACACCCAATGCCAACCATGAGATGCTTGGAAAATTTTTATAATCAATATTGTGATTTTCGAGCACAGAATAAAGTAATTGAAAGAAATGCGGTTCGAAATCTTAATTTTTTACAGAGTGAGTTTTTTTTAAGTTCTAAATCTAAGATTTTAGATTACGGTTGTGGAAATAATATGTTTATTAACATATGTAGACAACACAGCATATTAAATAGTTTTGGTTATGATCAGTACTTTTGTGGAATAGATGATGAAAAATATATTAATTGGAATCTTTGCACAGAAAAAAAATGGGATGTAATATCTTTATGGGGGGTGTTGGAGCACCTAATATCGCCTTTAAAAATTTTATCAACTCTAAAAAAAATGCTTACAGAAAATGGAATAATTGTTTTGACTACAATCTATATTGAAGGAAAAATACCGTTTCAATATAAACCGCCAGAGCATACATTATATTTTACTAAGCAGTCTCTGAAAGAACTTGCAGGTTCCGTGGAGTTATCCATATTGAAATTCCAAAATTATATAATGGAACAAAATTCTAATATTTATCTCTCAATACTGCTTAGAAGTATGCCTGATGAATATAAGAAGCTAATTAAACATAATATGCCTGAATTAGTTGAAATACCGACTAATGAGGTCCGTTTGGTATTGAAAGCGTAACTAATCACCCCATAAAAAAATGAAAAAAAGATTGACAGGCTTGCAGGGGGAGGGTTTTGTTCTGATATTTCGGAATGTCTAAAAAGGCGGCGAATAAGGACCAGTAAACCGCCGCTGGTTTTATTAAGGCCACTGGTCAAGCAAAAAATGGCGGCAACAGCTTCAAAAGTGTCTTGGAGCCCAGCTCCGAGGGTTGAAAAAAGCCGTGTTATAATGCAGCCATGGCTACAGTAAACAAGACAAGTATTCGTAAAGAAGTGGAACGCCTGAAACAGAAATTTGAATAGCTCTGTTCAGCTGGCAAAGTGTCGGCTGAGATACGGGTTGTAATAAATAGCCTGCTTGTTGTTGTGGAATTGATATTATCTATTTTCCTGGAGAAGAAAACCCGTAAGAGCAACAAAAATTCCAGCCTGCCTTCTTCACAGACTGAAAAAGATGAGACTTCAAAATCGGCCCCCAAGAGCAAGGGGCAAGGCAGTCAGCGGCAATGTCAGCAATGCCCGCGTTAAAGAAATAGTCTCTATAGCCAAGGCGCAAACATGTTATGTCTGCGGAGTTGCCTTGGACCGTGTCCCCTGTCATGCAAATGAGCGGCGGACCAAAATTGATATCGTCTTTGAAAAAGTTGTGGAGCATATTGATGCGGAAGTCAAACAATGCCCCAATTGAGAGGCAACGATAAAGGGGCGGTTCCCGCAGGACATTCCGGGGGAATTACAGTATGCCAATTGTCTCAAAGCATTTGCGATTCATCTGATAATTAGCCAAATGGTTGCGTTGAATCGGGGTCAGAAGCAGATATCCGCAATTATCGGAAGGGTCATTTCCGAAGCAAGCCTGCTTAAATTTATATGGCATTTTTATAAGTCTCTTGAGCAGTGGGAAGCGGGGGAAATAGAAAGCCTTCTTAAGTCGCCATCGGTTCATGTTGATGAAGCTTCATTAAGAGTGGAAAAAAAATATTGGATTCATGTTTATTCTTCCGGCAAAATCACTCTGAAGTTGCTTCATCGAAATCGTGGCAAGGAAACGATTGTCGGTTCGAATTTTATTCCCCGGTATGGCGGTGTAATAATCCATGATTGCTGGGCATCATAACTGTCATATGACCATTGTGGCCATGGACTTTGCGGTTCTCATCTTTTGCGGGAGTTGGTCTTTTTTGTCGACTCCAATGAGTACAGATGGGCTCGCGATATGAAAAAGCTGTTGCAGGAGACCTGCCGCAAGGTCGCTGGGTGCGAAGAAAAATGTTTGGGGCCAAAGAATATGCCAATTTGCAAAAACGTTATCGCAATATCCTTACACGCGGAGGCAAAGAGTTGCCGGAAATTCCACCGAAGCCGAAAGGCAAACGGGGAAAGATGGCGAAGTCAGATGCCCATAATCTTTGGGAGAGGCTTAAAACTTATGAAACGGCAGTTTTGTTGTTCGCCAGAGAGCCGCATGTTCCATTCACGAACAATCGGCTGAAAGGGATCTTAGCATGGCAAAAGTCAAACAGAAAGTATCTGGATGTTTTCGCCGCAAGCGGTATGCCCATGCTTACTGGGGGATTTCAAGCTATCTACAGAGTATGGCGAATCAGGGAGTCAATCCCCTTGTAGCAATTCAGATAGCTTTGCCTGGAAACGCGCTTGGATCAAATTTTGATAGGGGTGAGTAGTTACAGGAGATTAATGAAAAATAGAGAGATGAAACGGTAATGGCATCCCTTTTGGTTCTGTGTGGTGAGACGAATATAAAAATATCTGAGTTTAAGGAAATAGCTGTTTTAAATATTTTTCGTCTGAACGCTCTGACTTCTCAAGGAATTTCATGTTTCAATCTCTTTGATATTCCCCTTGATAATCGTTTTAATAGAAAGTTGTGCTCTTCCATTGATCATTCCCTACATCTTGAACATGAATATAATGCGGATTTAAAATGGGCGCCCTTGGCTTTTTTGAATGTTCATTATCGATTTGTCAGATACTTTCAATTCAAAAAGAAACTTGAAATATGGGCAAAAAAAAATCACGCAAGCAAGCTTGTTCTTTCTTCCTGTGAAGATAAGGATTTGCTTCTGGCGGCAGAGGCGGTTTGCAATATAAATATCATTAAGCTTGAAAAACATGATGGTGCGATAGATGAGTATTCGTATTCCGGGGTGGCTAATTTTTTAAATGCCAATGATTTTCCGGATCAAAGAAGAACAGATCCGATGTGGATGATATATTGCAATGCTTTTTTACAAAGATTGTTTAACAAAAAAATATTGGTTCAGCCATATTGGAATTTTGAGATAAAAAAACAGACGGGAATTTTTTCCTGGGGGCGAAGCATTTCTTTAACTGGAAGCATTGCCTCGCGCATTCGAAATAAATGGTTTAAAAAAGATACTGATAGTTTAATCAATCTTTTGGAATATCCCAGCTATGATCATTCATTTCTCTTAAAAAAAGAATTTTGGCAAGAGTTTGATGAGTATGACATGGTCATTATTAATTCTTCTCTGAATTATTTTTACGAATATTATCCAAAAAATGACATTGATATTTTAGCAAAAAAATTAGATTGCTTTCTGAAATATTCCAGAGTCAAACGAATAGTTGCCATCCATGACTGTATTCCTTCAGTCCGCATATGTTCTTGTGTTGCAAAGCGTCATGGCATTCAGGTCGATTGCCTGCCACATGGAATCATCTGGGAAGATTTTTTTCCTGCAACCGGAACCCTGTTTTCTCCAGATCGAATTCTTGCATGGAATGAGTCATCCAGAGACGCCTTTATTCGGAATGGCTTGTCTTCGGCAGCAGTGTTTCACCCAAGAAACAACAAAGAAATAGTGGATACTCAACCAGTTCCGAAAAATTTGTCTAAATGCAAAGTTTTGATATTGCTTTCAGTGCGCATAATTGCTTCTATGGAACAGAGAATTGATTGTTTTGAAAATGATTTTTTTGAAATTTATGCCGCTCTAACAAAACTCAAAATTTTGGATATCGCAATCAAATTTCATCATTCATCGCCTTTAATTTGTAGAATAATGAGAAATACTATTTATAAATTTGAGGATAACTGTAAACATAACTTTACCGTGATTGAAAGCCATAGCGACACCGAGTCTCTTATTAATAAATATGATTTGCTCATTATTGGAGCTTGTACAACTGGAATTATAGAAGCGATACGATCATCCACACCTTTTATCGTATTCCGGGGGTATCTTTCAGGAGCGGGGATTCTGGATGGCTTTGATTTCCCACAGGCAAACTCCAGTGAGGAGTTAATTGAAAAAATAAAATGTTATGATGTAAAATATTATAATAAACAATTTAAGTGTTGCGCTGAATCTTTGCGCAAGGGGAGAAATCCCCTTGACTAATATCTAAAAACTGATAAGGAAATACTTTTGAATGAAAAACTAGAAAAATTTTATGACTCCTGGTCAAAAAAAGAATCCGAACAAATTGAATACGATGTAAGAATCTCTGAGAGCAAAGCACGGAGAATTATATCGGGAATCCAAAATTCTATTGATTTGAAAGACAAAAAGATTCTGGATTTTGGTTGTGGTTATGGAAAAACATTGTCTATTTTCATGGAACATTTCTCTTTAAAAGAAGGTTATGGATTTGATTTCTCGAATAGCGCGATTGAGTATGCCACATCAAAATATTCTTCGGAAAGCACAAAATTTTATAAGCTTGATCAATTGGACATCAAAAAAAGTGTTAAACAGATGCGTTCTGTGATTGGTGAAAAAAAAGTTGACGCCATTTTGTTAATCGACCTTTTGGAACACATTGCTGATTGTAGAAAAATTATTATAAAATTGGCTGAAATTACAAATTTTTTTATCATTAAATTGCCACTGGAGCATTCAGCGCTGGATAATTATTTTCTGCCTAAAGAGTATCCAAGCTCTAAACACAGTAATGGTCATTTACGTGAATTTGATGTTAATAATGTGCGGTATTTTATTCGGAGTTTAGGACTCACTCCATTGATTGAGAATACTTATATTGATTTAGATGGAGTATTTCCACCTTTTGAATATCCAATCTCTTTTAAAGCCAGAGTCTTTAGGGTAGTAATAAAATCGTTTAAAGTTTTAACATCATATATGCTACCCAAAAAAAATTTTTTAAAGCTTATTGGAGGGGGAGGATATTATTGCCTCGCGGAATTCGATCCGAATCATATTTTAATTCCATAAAACAGTCAGAGACTGGGATGGTGAAAATCAAACTAAGAGTCAAAACATTTTTGATCCCGTTTTTGTTTCGTTTTTTTGACAATCGAATTTAGTTCCGCCTTTATTGATTGAACTGATCTTCCCATATTTTCCT
>Ga0307987_1001956_pt1 | contig 11012 bp, 8 predicted proteins | sample EllFjometagen181_FD_203157 | JGI IMG/M metagenome (GOLD analysis project Ga0307987, IMG submission 203157) | Marine microbial communities from Ellis Fjord, Antarctic Ocean - #181 | ecosystem: Environmental > Aquatic > Marine > Unclassified | place: Southern Ocean | collected 2014-10-08 | reverse complement strand
TGTTATTGCCTTCATACTCAAGTTTAAAGAGCTGGTCATCAATCTTAAAATAGCCTTTTGCTCGATATACTTTATTGGGATAATTTGATATTCTATTCTTCAAATCATCAACAGTGGTGATGTCTTCTTGTTCGATTATATGTTTCTCATAATTAGGATCTCTGCATTTTGCAAGCTCTCCATGAAGAGTTTTATGTTCTTTATATACTTCAAGTTGACTATTATCAAACTTAGCATGTTCTGTTTTTATAATATTTACGGAAGAGTTAATTTCTTTAATCTTGGCATATGCCGAAGCTACAAGTTCTTCACTATGTATATCTGTTTTATTTATAAAGATAACATCTGATGCTTCAACCTGTGTTAGAATGTTTGGTAGTGTATGAACCAGCTTGAGAAATGAGTTTGGGTCAATAATAGACACAATTAATGACAGCTCAAAAGCATTATCCAATTTTGTATCTTTAAGCATATCAATAATGACTGTTGGATTTGCCATACCACTGGCCTCAATAACCACTCTTTCAATATGATTGGTCTGCACACTCTCCTGGGCATTCTTCAATACAGCAATAAAGTCAGCAACCAAGCACTTGCAGAATATGCTCCCACCAGAAATTGCCATTACATTATCCTCTGTTTCTGAAAGAATCTGACCATCAACATCAAGCGATGAAAACTCATTAATTATATATAAGCTTTTCTTTTCTTTATGCTGATTAATATAGTTCTTTAAGAATGTTGTTTTACCAGCTCCAAGGAAGCCGGTCACTAAAGTTATTGGTATTTTCATATTATTATCTCTGTTTTTCTAGTTAAATGCTGTTTCGGTCAGCAGTCCAGCTACTAAATCTTAGTAGCTTGATGCCCCTCCCCAATTACAAATCAATATTATCTTGCAAGTTTCTCCCTTCTAAAAAATACCGCCAGAGGCATTCCAACGTTTACCATTTACCGTTTACCATTTACACTTTTTGTGTCCCCGGCGTCCGCTAAAAATAATTTTCTAATTTGTCTCTCAACCAGAAACTTAAGGATTTTATGATGCATGTTTGATTGCTTCAATAAGTTTATCTATGTCCGGTATGATTGAAGAAAAGGCAACTTTGCCATTAATACATAGTGTTGGAATGTTTTTAACTCCCAACTTAACCATTGCTGCAATACCTGCTTTATCTTTTATCTTATGTTCACAAACCACAATATCTTCACCAATTTTCTCTACTGCTTTATTCGCAGCCTCAACCATATATTGACAAGGAGGGCATGCTTGTGAGTCCAAAGTGATTATATCCACTCTTGTTCCTGTAAATTCATCTGGCAGATCAGCTAAAGACAGATCAATCTCTGTCTCATCCAAAATAATTTTTCTGGCAATCTCGCGTTGATACTCATCCAGAACAACCTCTGAAACTGCAATAATATTTTTAGAAGGAACCGAGTATGGCAAGTCACACCCCGGTGCAATAATATATCCCTTCTCTCCACCAACATCAAGACAGTTAAGTGCATCAACTTTTGAATCATCTTCATCACCGAGCAGCAGAACTGTTGTAAGTTTCAAATTACCACCAAAAGATTTATCAAACTTCATTGCAAAATCTTTAACTAAATCAAGAGGAATATTTTCATCCACAGAAACATTATCACAATTAGTATGGAACATTACTTCAAGATTTCTAGTAGCATCTCCACAAACAAAAAGAGAAGAAAATGCGTTTTGAGATCTCACAAACCCAAACAGTGAATTTAATGGTTTAGAAATGAATTCATTAAAATGTTCAGGAGAAATCTGACTAGTCATTGGATCAACAACTGCTATCACATCACAACCGGCTTCAATATATGCTTCAGAAAGTTTGATTGCAATATCTTTACAGTAATCCATCAGTTCGTTTATATATTCCGGATTATCATACATTTCAAGAAATATATTATTACCAAGCAAATGGAGAGCTAATGTAAAAGGTCCACAGATCAAACCATATAGTGCAACATCATCTAAATCATTCTTCAACTGTCTAGTTGCCGATAAAACTATTGGCAGACGACCCTTTGAAATATCAAATTCAGGCAAATCAGCAATGGTCTTTCCCATTTCCAGCGGATGCGTTACAACTGCAGGCGGTGCCTCATCAGCCCATTTAAGTTCACACCCCAAAACCTCTGCTTCAACCTGCAAATCGAAAACAACAGGAATACCATCTGGCTTATACAATTCAACTGCCTTCTTTATACCTGTAACAATTTGATCTGAACTTTGCAGATATTCACTTGCTTTTTTATTAATTAATGCCGCTGCATGCACTCCAGTAAATGGCACCCAGGCAGCTCGTGGTGTATCATTGCCCTTTAGGGCATCAAAAAGTATCTCTTTATTCGTCATTATTTTCCCTGTTTAGTTTTAATTTGCCCAAATAATATGATAATTAACAACAAATCAATAGGATTTTAAAGGTTGAAACATAACTATCTTGCTGAAAACAACAAAAGAATCGTTTTTAACAGGCTACATAAAATACAACAGCCATTTTTCCACAAAAGTAGTGTATAGTAAAATGCAAGATGCGAGGTGGAAGTAAAACAAACTGTAAATGGCAAACTGTAAACGGTGAAATCAATTACGAATTAAGACCGCCGAAGGGTACTGTCAAAAATTCTATGAAAAAATGATTCCGCCCTGAAAGGGCAAATTATACTAGCCCTAGGCAACGCCTATGGTTCGTAACAAACCATTCGGATTCAACGGGCTGAAAGCCCAGCTTATATCAGCCCTAGGCAACGCCTATGGTAATAAGTAGCAATGTTTGTTGCGCCCTGTAAGGGCAACTTAATAAATACAGGTTAAGTTGCCCTTACAGGGCGAAGACGTATAATGTTGATAGACCCAGGGCGTTGCCCTGGGCTGGTATAATTTGCCCTTTCAGGGCGTTACACAAAGGGGATACGACTAAAAATAATTATAAATGCTAAATGATGGATTATTAATTTACAGAAAACCATGGCCGTGTTAGGCGTAGCTCGTAGAGCGAAGACTGAAGCAACTCCAAGCCTCGCAGAGTAAAACTTAGACCATACATAGAACTTAGAACTATAAAAGAATAGGGCTGAAAAAGAGGTAAACCTTTTGACAGAACCCGCCGAAGGCAGAGGGTTGACGAATTTCAAGCAACGAGCAACGCGAAGTAGCAATTGTTACGGGAACAACTTGTAAAGCTTTACGATCCATGTAATGAGATAACCAAAGAATATAAGCAGGATTGAAAAGAATGGCAGGATAGGCAGAACCAGCGGTCGGCTGATGTTAGCAATATACACAACCATATTCATTGCTGTAAAAAAATATATAAGAACGGTACCAAGAAGCAGTAACATGAAATTAAGCTTTTCTAATGATTTTGCCCTCTCCTCTCCCCTAAGCCATTTGTTTCTGTTTGGAATATTAACATATTTAATAGGAAGCGTTTTGACCAACCATGGTAATATTAAAAATAACATTGCCACTGCAATACAAAGGCCAATCTGCGTAGATGCATATATCCAAGGCGTTTGATAAGAATTAGGAAGTCCATTAAATTGAAAGTTTACAGCAATACTAGACTTTAATTTAAGAGATATAAAAAGAGAATAGATAATGTTTACTATCACACTCATAAATAAATGTACTTTTATCTTCTGCATATTCTACTCTTTCTTTCCAATAAAAGCTTCCATAATCGAGAAAGTTGCAGCAACCAAAGCAAATGTCACATACGTTACAGACCAGCCTGTGCCAAACTGTACTACAAATGGCCACGCAAACTTGCATGAAAACAGGAATGAAACAACAAGTCCTGATCTCGGACTTCGGGCAACAATACAGATAGATAGAAAAAACACAAGACCAACAACATCAAGAACAGGAAGTGTTACTTCCGATGTTTTCATTAAATCAAATACATTCTTAAAATCTTCAAAAAAAGTTTCCATAATATTATACTAGCCTGTATTATTCATAAACTTCGTCATGAAACAACATAGTGTGCTTAAAATCAATGAGATAGCACAGAATAACAGGTGTAGGTGTATGAACATACATCAAAATTGTTATTCAAGCTAACTCCTTGAGTTTGAGTGCAATATGCTGTTGTAATAGATTTTTATGAATAATTCAGGCTAGGTTTGAACCACTCCATTTTAATTTTTTTCTTAAAAGTTCATAATAATTATATGACTTTAGTCTAACAATCTTTGCTCCGTTATGTGACTTTTTAACAATGACTGTATCGTTTTCAAGCAAAGGCAAACCTGCTTGACCATCAATAGATAGCAGGGTCGTCTTCGAAGCCTGTTTTACAAAAACTTTTACGGTTTTAGATGAAGGAATAATTAGAGGTCTTGCACTCAGAGTATGTGGACATATTTGAGTAATAAGAACTACATCAGCTTGCGGATGTACAATAGGACCACCGGCAGAAAGAGAATGCCCGGTACTACCAGAAGGCATTGAAACAATTAATCCATCACATAAATACTCCATACCCTCGTCATTATCAATACCCAAAGATAGATTAACAACTCGTGTTGAATCTCCCCTACTTACAACAATTTCATTCATACATTGGTAAGTGGAAATAATCTCTTTGCCACGAAGCACTTCAATAGCTCCAAGTGCAATTTCCTGTATAAAAAAATCGCCATTAACTAATGCCTCTAATGCCTTATTAAGGTCTTTTCCTGCAACCGAAGTCAAAAATCCAAGACTTCCAATATTAATACCTAAAACAGGAATATCTCTACCTGCAATAGAATGCACTGACCAAAGCATTGTACCATCTCCTCCAAGAGAAAGAAGCACTTCAATATTTTTATTAAACTCATAAGTATTTAAGAAAGATATTTCCGGAGCAATTGCTGTTACTAATTTGTCATCACAGAACAGTTCTATTCCTAAATCACAGGCTTGTTTTACTAATGACATCAGAAATCTTGTCGATGACTTTTTCGTTATATTAATTTTTATTCCAAATCTTTTCATATAAATCTTATCTCTTAATTATTTTGACGCATGACTCATGACGCCAGACGATTGATTGATTGATAAATTTAACATGTATCTCCAAACAACGGGCAGACACATAGATAACTCCCAAGCCATTAGATCCAAAGTGCTCCTGCCCTGTTTAGGGGAGGTGGCATGCGCAGCATGACGGAGGGGTATCCCCTAGGAACGCTGAGCCCAGCTCGGCAATTCTTAACTCTTAAATCTTATCTCTTAACTCTTAGCTCTTTAATTTCCACCATACCAGAAATTCTACATTTCCTTTTGGGCCTTTCAGAGGTGATGTTTCAACACCAAGTTTCTTTAGACCACACTCAGCTTCTCCAAACGCAATTATATCATCAACAACTTCCAATCTAAAATCATGATTACGCACAACGCCGCCCTTTTCAATCTTATCCCTACCCACTTCAAACTGCGGTTTAATCAATGAAACCATCTGAGCATCTGGTTTCATAAGTTTTACAACAGCCGGCAAAATCTTTTTTAGAGAAATAAAAGATACATCAATTGATATAAAATCAACTTTCTCAGGCAAAGATGTTTCATCAAAATACCGTGCATTAGTTTTTTCCATAACAACAACTCTATCATCGATACGTAATTTATAATGAAGTTGAGCCGTGCCAACATCAACAGCATAAACTTTCTTTGCACCATGCTGAAGCATACAATCAGTAAAACCTCCTGTCGAAGAACCAACATCCATACAAACAACATCTTGAACATCCAGATTAAATGCCTTAAAAGCTCCAAGAATCTTATCTCCACCTCGACTTACAAAACGTGATGTTTCCTTTAGCTTAATTTCAATATCATCTTTATAAGATATCCCTGGCTTTGTTGCCGGGTGGCCATTAACAAATACTAGACCAGCCAAAATAAGCCTACGCCCCTTCTCCCTGCTATCTACAAGATCTCTCTCAACAATCATCAAGTCTAATCTTTGTTTCATAAAATATCCTGCAATATTTTTTCCACCGTTAGTCCATGAATTTCTTTTAACTGTTCCACAGAGCCATGCTCAACAAATTCATCCGGCCAGCCATATTTCATAACAGACGCTCCTGAACAAAACCTACCAATCTCCACTTCAAGGCTCTCTCCAAATCCCCCGGTAATTACACCATTCTCAATGGTAATTATTTTCTCAGCATGGTCAACTTGTTCTTTAATTAAATCACTATCTAATGGTTTTATAAATCGAGCATTAACAACTCCTGCATCAATACCTCTAATCTCTAACTCCTTAGCAATTTCAAGAGCTAACCCAACCATATCTCCCAATGCCCAAATCTGTATTTTGGTTCCATGTTTCACAACTTGAGCTTTCCCATACTCGATAGGAATATTCTCCATATCAACTTCTGCTATCTGACCTCTTGGATACCTGATTATTGACGAATTAGATATTTCCGTAGCAAGTTTCAACATATTCTTTAATTCAAACTCATTTGCCGGCTGCATTATGCAGAGCCCAGGTATGGACTTAAACATAGGTATATCAAAAACACCATGATGAGTTGGACCATCATCTCCAACAACTCCAGCTCTATCCAGACATAATATTACTCTGAGTTTTTGAAGACAAATGTCATGAAAAACACAATCAACTAAACGTTGAGAAAATGTTGAATAAACTGCATAGACAGGAATCTTACCTTGGCTAGCCAAACCGGCAGCAAAAACCGCACCATGCTCCTCACAAATACCAACATCAAAAAACCGTTTAGGAAACTCTTTTGAAAACTCCAGCAGCCCTGTTCCTGAAGCCATAGCAGCCGTAATAGCCAATATGTCTTCATTCTCTCGTGCAAGTTCAGATATTGCATCGCCGAATGCTTTCGAATAGGTGACACCAGACTTCTTGTCTGAATATTCTCCTGTGACAATATCAAAACCTGATGATACTCCATGCCAGTTTGCTGGAGCAAGTTCTGCAGGCTTAAAGCCACGTCCCTTTTTCGTTACAACATGAATGACAATTGGTCTGTTCCACTTCTTTGCTGTATCAAAAGCCTCTACCAATGCATGAATATCATGTCCGTCAACAGGACCAATATAACGAAGTCCAAACTCTTCAAAGAAACTACTACCCAAGAAAAAATTCTTTATGGACTCTTCTGCACGATAATACAGCGAACGAAATCGCCCCATCTTCATAGACTTGGCTGCATCCTCGGCTCTACTCTTAAATTTATTATACTTTGAACTGGCTATCAACGCCCCGAGGTGTCTTGAAAAAGAGCCTACATTCTCACTGATAGACATCTCATTATCATTAAGAACAAGAATAAACTTCTTAGTTGTAGTTGCAATATTATTAAGTGCTTCCAACGAAACACCATTGCATAATGCAGCATCGCCAACAACTGCAACAACTTCTTCGTTCCTTCCTGACAAATCCCTTTCAACTGCAACTCCAAGGCCTGCGGACATAGCTGTTCCTGCATGCCCTGCACCAAAAACATCATACTCACTCTCTGATCTTTTCTGAAAACCTGACAACCCCTTAAACTGACGAATTGTGGATATTCGATCCTTGCGCTCAGTTAAAATCTTATATATATATGTTTGATGTCCAACATCCCATAATAACTTATCATCTGGAATATTAAAACAGGCAAGTAGGGCAATCGTTAGTTCAACAACACCAAGATTCGGCGCCAGATGTCCACCTGTTTTACTAACAGTTTCAATAACAAGCTCACGAATCTCACCTGCCAAGACATTCATCTCATCAACTGTTAGACTCTTCACATCTTCAGGTTTATCTATTTTATCTAAAAGTTTTGTCATATTTTTCCTCTGGGGAAATTTGGTTCTGTCAAATGTTGCCACTCTTTATTCAACCCCGTACAGACGTGATTTATCGCGTCTCTTTCCTCTAATTTTCGCATTTTAGAACTTACGCATTTTCGCATTTTTTCAACTCTTAACTCTCTTATAAGTTGACCTTCTCTTTAGCTTTTACAACCATTCTAGTTGGATGCAACTCTTTATCTAAATCAAAAGGCATTTCATCACCCACAATGTTTCTGAGAACCAAAGTAAACCAGTCTGGAGGCTCTTCAGATGTGTCAATCTCACCAAAATCTTTATCTCCAACCACTAAACGAGTTTTTGTTCCTCCATCAACAGATTCTACCAATCCCTTTGTTCCAAAAATTCGAACATGCTCATTCCCCCACTGACCAAATCCAGCCTGATTAAGATAATTTGCAATAACAGTAAATATTCCACCATTCTCTAGAGTACCCATCATTGAAGATGCTATCTGCAAATCACTATTTTCTCTGGCATCACCCAAAGGTGTCTCTATAGCAGAAACAGTCTCACATTTCAAACCTGTAATATGCTCGATAAAACGAATAGCATGAACACCATTCTGCTCAATTAGTCCCCCATCTTTCAACTCACTTGTTGGTCTTGTACCTGGGTTAGGATAACTTTTTTGAGCAAAAACCTGGACAATCTTTCCAAGTTTACCTGACTCCACAATTTCTTTCATCTTCCAATATGGGTTAGCAAAAACCGTACCAGCCATCTCATGATAAACAGCACAACTCTCTTTTGCAACCTTAACAAGCTCATCAAGTTTATCTGTAGTCAGAGCCGATGGCTTTTCCCCATACACATTAATACCTGCTCTCAAAGCCTGTATAGCAAGGTCAGGCTGCTCAACACGCATTGGTGCACAAAGAGATATTAATTCTAAGCCACTAAATTTTAAGAAATCATCATAATCATTAAAAACAACAACATCCGGATACTTGTCCAGCAGAGCAGTCTCAATCCCTTCGTCCAATGCTCCTACAATACACAACTCAATCTCTGGATATTTATCCAATGAATTATGCAGCTGATGACCATTACTTCCCCAAAAACCTAATTTTATCTTATTACTCATAAATCTTTCACATCCAATCTAAAACTTTATTAGTTGAGTATTAAACCATAAAATCAAATTTTTTCCAACAATAATCTTGGCTAACACTGTTTTTCCTTGATTTTACGGTTGGTCTTTGTTTATAGGCGGTCAACGCCCGCCGCTACAGTTGCCAATTAGAAAAACAACCTTAAAACTGCAGATTCATGCTGTAGCGACGGGCGTTGACCGTCGAAAATATATATTTTCTGTTTATCACCCAAAAAGATAAAAATCGAAATTTGACTCCTTCAACCAGAAATCTAAGGATTTTTCTGTTTGAGACCTTATAATGTTCGGCGATGAACCATCGCCGCTACAGCTTAGTGTTAGTCTCACTTATAGTGTACTGTAGCGTCGACCGTTGGTCGTCGAAAATACATGTTTCTACTATTTATAGAGAGTTAAAATATGGTAATGTTACTCACTATGAGAGACCTGCAACACCGCATTCTTTATAAGTAACACACCAAAAACAAAAAGCCAGACATCAGGATAATCCTGACTACTGGCTACTGAATTCTGTTTTTATTATTTGTCCTTTTTACCGCTTACCCATTTTTACTTAAGCAGCATTGGGTTACAAAGATTTCCTTCTTCATGCGCAACACGTCCACAATTAAAGCAAACAAATTTTGGATCTTTAACTAACTTCTGCAGTTCATCAAATTTATTTTTACTAGCCAACACACAAAGATGACCTTTATGTTTCTTGTCATCACATTTATGACCCATTTTCTTTCTCCTTAGTTCATCGTTATCAAATGTTCCACTACATTCGTCCGCAAATATCTCACATGCAGCAACTAGTCCATTACTGCCAAATTTATATAATTCCGGTTTAGTTCAATTTTTTCAATTGCATGCAATATAGGTGTAAATATATCCCATACCGCAACAAGTTCATCATTAAGAATTTTGATTCCTGACGGTGAAAGAATATTATCATAAACCAGAATGAAGTCAAGTTTTTATCTTTTTCCTTGTTTTTCTCGGCAGCAAACAGTAAAGATACTTGTGCAATTTGTGACTCTTTGTTTGATACTTATGGACCATATACAAGTGATGAATGTCCATCTTGTCGTAAATACGAGTTTGAAAGAAGTCCAAGAAAAGATTCTTAACCAATAAAAATAGGCTTTAATGCCAAAAAACGCAAAAAGATGTTGACAATTGGGGAAATTTATTATAAAAATGGCCCCATCTTTTAACAAATAGAAGAAATTAACACCTGATCCTAAGTCTGATTTTGATTATGGCACTAATACCGCTAGAGAATGTCTGGGTTGATGTATAGGACAGTAACTCGCTTGGTTTTGGCGGGCATAATGTAACACTTGTTCTTAGGCTTTTTGACGGCTAAGATTTTTGATCGTTTGTTTAACCGGATGGCCCCAGGCTGTTATTTGCGTGGGGCGATTTTTTTGAAAATATAGATTATTAAAATATAGATTATTAAGGAGAAATTGTATGGATTATTTATTAACAGAAGAACAACTAATGATAAAAGAGCTTTGTCATCAGATCGCCGTTGAGAAGATATCACCGATAGCGGCTGAATATGATGAAAAGAATGAATTTCCGTGGGAGATAGTTAAAATTTTGGCTGATTCTGATATATTCGGTGTATTTATTCCTGAGGAATATGGCGGAATGGGTGGTGGCGTTTTTGAAATGGCAATAGCGGCTGAAGAATTGTCATGGGGATGCGGTGGTATAGCTTTATGTTTTGCGGCTACAGGACTTGGCACTTTTCCTATCCTGCTATTCGGAAGTCATGAACAAAAATCCAAATATCTTCCTCAAATTGCTTCGGGAAAAAGGCTGGCTGCTTTTTGTATAACTGAAGCTGAAGCAGGTTCAGATGCCGGAAACATTAAGACTACTGCTGTTAAGGACGGAGACGATTACATTCTTAACGGAACCAAGCAATGGATCACTAATGGTGGAGAAGCTGAGATTTATACTGTTATAGCCATGACTAATAAGAAAAAAGGTGCTCGCGGCGCGAGTGCGTTTATTATTGAAAAAGGTACTCCAGGA
>Ga0307987_1001954_pt1 | contig 11018 bp, 11 predicted proteins | sample EllFjometagen181_FD_203157 | JGI IMG/M metagenome (GOLD analysis project Ga0307987, IMG submission 203157) | Marine microbial communities from Ellis Fjord, Antarctic Ocean - #181 | ecosystem: Environmental > Aquatic > Marine > Unclassified | place: Southern Ocean | collected 2014-10-08 | reverse complement strand
TCTTTCTGGAACACGTCCAGCAGCCCTCGGCAGCTCTCGATACGACTGTTCAGTGTGGTTCCCTGCTCGCTCATGGTCACAGTCCTCGCTCGCGCAGCTCGTCGGCTTGTTCCTCGAGTTCGGCAAGGGTCTCGAGAGATTGCAGGCAACTCCTGATGCGAGTGCGCCTGCCCGGTTTGGACTTGGCTGGGATGTAGATCTTCCCGAGCTCGGCCCGGGCCTCTTTCGCTTGGTCGTTGGCCAGCGCCTTCTGCAGGTGGCGCAAGGCCCAGGCGGAATCCCAGTCAGCGTTGGGCATCTTCGCCTGGACTCGTGCCAGGAGCTCAGGCATGGCACTCGGTTCGGTGTCCAGAGCGTGCTGGAGGAGGACCTCGAAGAGAGGTCGCAGAACTGCCTCGTCGGCAGGGAACCCGCGCCGGTCCAGTTCTTCCAGCCTGGCTTCGACGGCGGGGATTGCACCCGGTTCGCCGGTGAGAAAGCGGGCATGCAGTGCCATGGTGCGCAACTGCTCACGACCGCGTCCTGGCGGCAGGCGGGAGCTGCCCACCTCGAACCGCCGGATGGATTCCCGCCGCTGTTCCGAGTCCCAGGCCGTCGCAGCCCAGTCCCGGTAGAAGTCCAAGTCGGGCTGGACGGCACGCATCCGCCGACTGAGGCGCTGGAAGAGGGTGCTGGCGGCCGCCGTTCTCTTGAGGCGGCTGTTGCATTGGGCAATCCACCGGGTCGCACGCAGTATGGGCAGCCGCAGCCGCTGTTCGGCATCGTCCGTAGCCTGCACCATGGCCCGGACGAAGGCGGCCTCCGCCATTTCCAGGTTGTCCCGGTACAGCTGCATTTCAAAGTAGGCGCGCAAGAGCACGGCGAGCATGGCTTCGCCGTGCTCGCCCTCGGGAAAAGGTGCCAAGTAGCGATGGGCGCGGGTGGCACGGATGGCTGGACTGCGTCGCATCGCCACGGCGCAGTCGGCATCCATGGCGAGGATCTCGCCCCGGAAGTCCCCGCATGGGGCGGTGTTCAGGTAGGTGGCGATCTCGGTTTCGGCGGTCGTGCAGTCCGCCGCCCGGTACGCGAGTAGGGCTCGCAGGTAGAGCAGGCGTTCCTGAACCAGAAGATGGCGTGGGTTGGCCTCCTCCTGGAGGGTGCGGACAAGTCGGCGAAGCGTCTCGCCCCCCCAGGGCTCGCTTCCTTCCTTCGTGAGCCGGTCGGTGATGGACGTCCCATGGTTCGGGAGAAGTTCGTGGGTGATGCGTTCGGCCCAGGCGTCTCCCTTGGCATGCTGGGTCACGGATTCGAACATGGCCAGGCCTTCGCGCAAGCGGCTCTGGGCAAGCAGCAGGCGGCTGAGGCGAAGGCGCATGTCGTTGCTTCGTTCGTGGTCCGGGAACTTCCGGATGGAGAAGCGCATCGCGTCCTCCGCAGCAGCCAGATTCCCCTGCTTTTCCTCCAGGGTCGCGAGCAGGTCGAAGGAGCGGACCTGCTGGTCGCGATGGCCGATGACTCCCTCCAACTCCCTGACGTAACCGTAGGCCTTGTCCACATCCCCGGTGACGATGCACAGTTCCAGCAGACCGTTCAGAACCCGCAAGCGCCGTTCGTCGCCGGGGGATAGCCGGGCCAGCATGGTGGTGAGCATGGTTCGCGCTTGGTCGGTGAGTTCCGCGGTGCCCAGCATCGCGATCGGGCCGTCCTCCGGGAGCTGTTCGGCAGCGGGGGTGCCCTCCCGGCGTTTGCGTTCGGCGGCGAGCATTTCGGCCAAGAGGAGTTTGGCCTGGTCGTGGGTGGCACCGGCGGTGTAGCGCTGCAGGGTTCTGCGCAGGATGGCATAGGCTTCGTCGGGCCGACCCAGCTCGATCAGGCACTTGCATTGCAGCACCTCCACAGTCCCCCGCTTCCCGGGGGGCAACTCCCGATTGAGTATGCGTCCGAAGCCTGCTTCGGCCATGTTCCAGTTCTGGTGCAGGTAGTGGACATGCGCCCGGCCCTCCTGAACGTCCGCCACGATGTTCGGCTCCCGCGAGAGCTCGGCTGCTTGTCCGTAGCAGCGACTGGCGCCGGTGAGGTGATCCCTGCGCTCGGCGGGATCGGTGCCCAGCCTGGCGCACTGGCAGTGCATTTTGCCCAGGGCGACCAGCAAACGGGCACGGGTCGCGGGCTGCATGCGCCCGCGGCGCAGCTTGTCCAACGCCCGGACCGCGCGCTGCATCTCCGGCAGATGCCGGCTCGCCTCGGCCTGCTCGATCGTCTGCAGGACGTCGGCGTCCTGTTTGCGGCGAGAGCCGATACTCAGGCGGGACCCCAGGCCGATGGACACGGCTGCCACGCCAGCGATGGCCCCGGTCAGGACAATGCCCGAGACGTACTTGCGAAGCCTGCCAACGAGGACATGGAGGCGATGGAGGATGGCTTTCATGCGGGGGCCCGGGGGGAAGGGCAGTCGGCGGGGGCGAGAGCGTCTTCCCCGGGGAACTGGAGAAGACGGCGACGTTCCTCTGCACCGATGAACCTGACCGCACGGGCCGGACCGATGCTATGGTCGGCAAGGAGCTCGACCATGGCAACGACCTGGTCGAGGGCGACGGGCTTCTGCAGGATCGCCTTGACTTGGGCGAATGCCTTGGTTGTCTGGCGGGCGATGGTGGGAGCGGCCGTGGCAAGTACGACGGGAAGGTGTTCGCAGTGGTGGGCCCCCAGCTCGGCGAGAAGATCGGCGGCGGTGCCGTCCACGACATGGTAGTCGGCAATCAGCAGATGGGGGACGGCCCGGCTGATCTCCCGCAAGGCCTTGCCCACCCCGTTGGCCGTTCGGCAATTGTGTCCCGCATCGCGCAGGGCTTTGGCCATGGCAGTCGCCAGCGTGGGGTTGTCTTCCAAAAGGAGTACGTTGGTCCGCATAGTGCCGTGCCTACTGTTTGTCCGGAGTGTCCCGCGGCACGACCAAGAGCGTGCCGACGGGGAGGGCCGCCGCAGGGGAGACGACAGCGTTCCGGTTGGCCTCGTGCAGACGCTGCCACTGGTTCGGGTCGCCATAGATGGTTGGCAGGGCGCTGATCTGCTTGAGCGTCCGGGCCTGTTTCAGTTCGTAGTACTCGAAGTCCTCGGGATCATCAAGCCTCCTGACTTTCCGAGGTCCGGGCGGCTCGGCCAACGCGGGCTTCGTCACCATCGCGTCCGCCTCCTTGACGGCTTGGGCAAGGAGCTGGCGGTCGGCGAGCCGTTGACGCCGCTCGACGGCCAGCCAGGTGGCGAGCTGCTGCGCGAGTTCCCGCATGTTCCCCTGCAGTTCTTGGCGGCGGCGCTTCTCGGCGGGGTACGCATCGACGTCGGCGAGCAGGCCTTCGGCGTGGCCAATGCGGGCTGTGCCTATCGCCGCAGCCGCCGCCGGTGCGGCTAGTTGGAGGAGGGCGCTCAGCTGGCTGGTGATCTCCTGCCGCAGTGGCCCTGGCGACGGGGAGCCGGCGATGGGAACCGGCTGGGCCATGGGTTCCCCCGGGCTGGTCCCTTCGGGTAGCTCCCGATGCCACGTCCTGAGCTCCTCGATGGCCTCTGCACGGGCATCTTCCCCCGTCTCCACGGCAGCCACGATCCTCGACAGTCGGCGCAGGTCGCGTCCCGCCTCCTGTCGGCGCAGCGCGTCCCATTGGGCGATGGTCCGGTCCAGTGTGAGGAGCTTGTCTCGCAGACCGTGGCAGTGCCGCCGTTCCGCAGCGCAGGCATGCGCTTCGGCGACCAGGTTGGCGGCGCGACTGGCGGCGCGGGGGCGTTCGGCATCCCAAGCGTCGATCTGTGCCCACGACTGACGCCAAGTGGCGAGCTGTCTCCGGATGTCATCCAGGGGAGCTGCGGGCACGGCGGGCGCAGGCAGGTCGGCTCCGGCTGTCGGGCGTGTTGCCGTCGCCGGGGTGTACGGCTGCTGCACCCCTGCCGTGTCCCGCTGCAGAGCCTTCTGCCAGGACTGTAGACTGGCAAGGAGGCGGGGTTGCCGACTGGCTGCCGGGAGCGGATCCTCGCCGGTGGCGGAAGGGACGGGGGATGTGGGCGGCAGAGCCAGGAGAGACATGGCCAATGAGGCCAGGGTGACAAGCGTCCAGTTTCGGTTGCGTCGCGCAGTCATGGCGGTCCATCCGTTCTGTCGGGGGTGAGCCCCGCGCGAATGCGGGGGCTGCTGGGAGAACGGATGACGCAAGCGCCGTGCCAGACGCGGTCAGCTATCGAGACCGTAGGTGACGAGCTTCTTGTAGAGAGTCGTCCTATGGACCCCCAGGATGCGGGCAGCCTCGTTCTTGTTGTCCCCGGCGGCAACCATGGCGTGTCTGATCGCCCGCCTTTCCACTTCGGCCAGGGAAAGCGGGCGGCCGGTGCCGAGTACGTCCTCGGCATCGGGCCCCGGGGCGGCGGCCGGCGGCGCAGCTGCATTTCTCACGCACGGCGCGAGGAGAAGATGCTCGTTGGTGATTGGCCCGTCTCCCACCAGGAGGCAGGCGCGCTCCACCATGTTGCTCAGCTCCCGCACGTTGCCCGGCCATTGGTAGCCCAGCAGCATCCGCATGGTGTCGTCGGAGATCGTCGGCCGGGGATTCCCGAATTTCTTGGAGAACAGTTCCAGGAAGCGTTCGCAGAGCGGCACGATGTCCTCGGGGTGTTCGCGCAGGGGCGGCAAATCCAGGGGAATGACGTTGAGCCGATAGTAGAGGTCGAGACGGAACCTCCCGTCCTCGATGAACTCCTCTATGTTCCGGTGGGTGGCGGCGATGATGGCCACATCCACTTGGATGTCCCGCACGCCACCAAGCCGGCGGAAGCTCTGATCCTCGATCACCTTCAGCAGCTTCGCCTGTTGGGCGACCTCCATGTCGCCAATTTCGTCGAGAAAGATGGTGCCGCCATCGGCCAACTCGAAAAGGCCCTCCTTGTCCTGTTTGGCATCGGTGAATGCGCCCTTGTTATGCCCGAACAACTCGCTCTCGATAAGGGTTGGCGGCAGGGCCGAGCAATTGACCTCCACAAACGGCTGCTGGCTTCGCTTCCCCATCTGGTGCAGGGTCCGGGCAAACAGGCCCTTTCCCGTTCCGCTCTCGCCGCGGAGGAGCACGCAGGAGAAGTCGCTTTTCGCGACACGCCTAGCCAGGTTCACCGTCCGCTCCATGGCTGGGCTGGTCGCGAGGATGGGACCAAATCCCATCGCTTCGGGAATGCGTTCCTGGAGCTTGACCCGGGCGCCGAGTTCCCGGTTCATGTGGCTTTGCTCCGAGGCATGGCGAATGGTGCTCTCCAGCAACACCCTGTCGATGGGCTTGGGCAGGAAGTCGTGGGCACCGGCCTTGATGCACTCCACAGCCTTGGCGATGTCCCCGTGAGCGGTCATGATGATCACTGGCATGTCGGGGTACTCGGCCCGCCACGGGGAGAGAAGCTCGCGACCGTTGGCGTCCGGCAGCATCATGTCGAGGAGGGCGGCGTCGAAGGTCTGTGTCTCGAGAGCGCGCCCGGCTTCCGCCGCGCTCGCGGCAGCGACGACCTTGAAGCCGAGGTCGCCCAGCAACTGAGTGCAGGAGATGCGGACCAAGGCGTTGTCCTCGACCAGAAGTACGGACAAGCGCTTCATTTGGACTCCCCACGACGGGTGCCGCAAGTGATCATGATGGCGGCCATGTCGGGCAGGTCGGAGCGTACGGTCATCTCCATCCCAAGAGCCAGGCAGAGGCGATGGACGATCGCCAATCCCAGGCCGTCGTAGGACGGGGCAGTGGAGCGGAAGGGGATGGGCGGATCCACCGGGACTTCCGCCGGGAAGGAGGCGCCGTTGTTGGCCACGACAAACTGCAGATCCGGCTCGACCGCCCAAGCCACTTCGACCGCCCCGCCGCCGTCCGTGCCCGCAGCATGTCCGGCATTGGCCAACAACTCCCGCAGCATGATGACCAGCCAGTTTCCCGTCGGCAACTCCATCTGTTCGTCCGGGCCGTTCATTTCAAGCGAACAGAAGGGGAAGCGCTGGACAAAGGCATCCCGGGCGGCGGCGAGAATCTCGGAGAGAAGCATTGGCTGTGCGGGGGGCAAGGGCGCGATGAGCAGATCCAGCCGTTGGCTGAACTGCTGCACGTTGTCCACTTCGGCATAGAGCGCGTCCCACTCGATGGTATCGCCCTCCCGGCCCCGGAGATGCGAGCCCAGCACGTCCAGAATCATCTGGCAGCCACCGCACACATTGCGGATGCGGTGGCGGATGATCTGATTCAGGCGGACAAGATCGATGTCGGACAAGGGGTACTGGGGGCAGACTAGATCATCGGCCGCGCCCAACGGGCTTGTGTTCGCCGGAAATGTCGCGTGTTGCTTCACAGCTTTCCCCATTAACCGCAGGAACTGAACGTCGCCATCGGGCCTCGACGAAGACCCATGCGCCCACATCGGGGAGTGGTTTCCGCACAGGTACGGCGCGCCGCCGGGACTCGCGGATTGCCCCGACACATTAATCTACGGGTGGAAGCTGGATTCGCGAACTGCGAGTTGCCGGTCGCGAGGGCCGCCATCCCCTGGTACAGCTAGAGGTTCGCCAGTCGTTCCGCCGGGCTGAGAAGCTCGGTGATGCGCAGGCCGTAGCTCTCGTTCACGACCACGGCATCGCCACTGCCGACGCGTATGCCATTGACGTAGAGATCGATCGATTCGCCGGCGGCGCGGTTCAGTTCCAGTACCGAGCCGGGCGCCAGGGCCAGCAGTTCACGAATCGTGAGCTGGGTCTCGCCCAGTTGGGCGGTGATGGTCAAGGGCACCGAGTAGAGGGCCTCGAGATTGCGTCGCCGGGTGCCCTCCTCCAGGTCAGGGACCTCGTCGGGAGCGGACAGCGCTCCGAATTCGGCGTCCGCGATCATGTCCATTCCGTCCTGGTCGGGAGCGGGGGTCGGCTCGGGTCCGGTATCGCTCATGGTGCGGTATCCTTTCTAGTAGATAAGGTCTGTGATTTCGGCTGGACGCTCTTCCCTGACCGGGCTGAGGAGACGTACGGCTCGGGTGTTGCCGATGCGCCCGGGACGGGCGTGGAAGAGCGCTTGGCCCTCGGCTTTCACCAGCGCCGGCTCGTGCACGCGCTGGGGCAGGACCAGAACGTCTCCCACCTCGACGCCGAGCCAGTCGGCCGCGGAGAGTTGGGCTTCGCCGAGCACGACTGGGACCTCGATCGGGATGTCCATCATGGCGCTCAGAATGAGCTTGCGGTTCTCTGCGTGCTCCGGATCCTCGCCCGAGGCTTCTTGCTCGCCGTCGTTGCCCCGCTGCTCCCAGAGCACGTCGGCGAGCATGGCAGCCGGGTAGCAGATGTGGACGAGGCCGCTCACGGCGCCGATTTCCACATCGAGGCAGACGGCGACAACCGGGGCTTCGGGGGCGGCGATGTGTGCGTATTCGGCGTTGGATTCGATGCGGCCACGCTGGATCTCCACCGGCACTTCCTTGCCCAGTGTATCCTGTAGCGTGCGGAAGAACATGTGCAGGATCGGCTCGATGATGGCCATTTCCACCGCCGTCAGATTGCGGTTGGGAAGCTCGCCGCTGCCGTCGCCGCCGAGCTGGTGGTCCAGAACCCCGAAGATCACCGGCATGCTGAAGTCCACCAGGCCAGTTCCCGTCAGGGGCTTGGCGTCGAACATGTGGATGTTGGTAAGCTCGGCGAGGGAGGTGGCCAAGTCCACGAAACGTTGCTGGTCCACCGAGAGCAGGCGCAACTCGACGCGGGTGCGGAGGAGAAGCGAGAGGCTGGCCTGCATTTCCCTGGCGAACTCCTCGTGCAGGGCCGAGAGGCCGCGGAACTGCGTGCGGGAGATCAGGTCCGGTGGCTGGAACGCATAGGGTTTGATCGACACGGTCTGCTGCGAGCCGTCGCCACCTCCATCGGAGTCTTCCTCCGCCTGCGCGGCGTTCAGCAGTGCATCGATCTCGGCTTGGTCAAGGATGTTGTTCGACACGGTCGTCTCCGGTGCTCGCGTCGGCGGTGTTACTGGAACAGGAAGCCACAGAAATACACATCGGTGATCATGCCGACAGTGGAGTCTGCGAGAAGATCGTTGAAGGTGGCCCTGAGTTCATTGGCCAACGCCTGCTTGCCCTCGGTGGTCAACAGGGCGTCCAGCGGCTTGTCGCCGATGACCCGGATGGCGGTGGCGACAATCTCTCGCTGCTTGCCTTTGGGCATGCTGGCCGATTGCTTGTCGAAAAGGCCAAGCATGCCGGGATCGCTGATGCGCAGCACCACATCCACCTGGACGTAGCGCGAGGCGTTGGTCCCGGCCACGTTCACCTGAATGCGGGGCAGGGTCACCTCGGTCAGTTCGACTTCGGTCGCCACGGGCTTGACCACGTCCCGGCTCATCGTGCGGAAGGCGAGAATGGTGATGACCGGGGTGGCGATCATGATCAGAATCGAGAGGATCAGCAGGCGAGTCACCAGCTTCCCCGTCTTGCCGGCGTCGCCGGCGACGACAGTCTGTTCGCTTTCTTCGGCCATGGTCTGGCTCCCTGCTCAGTCTTGGGTTGCTTGGTCTGCCTGTTTCCCGTCCGGTTTCCACAGCTCGAAAACGAGCGTCTGCCCGCGGTCCGATCCGCCCTCCGGCATGGGGTCTGGAAGGACGGACCAGTCGGCATAGCCGACGATGCTGACGCGCGTCAGTGGCAGGGCGCAGGACATGTGCAGATACCGTCGGACGTTCGCGGCCCGGCGGTGGGCCAGATTCGTGTCCGTCTGCCAGTTGCCGGACTCGCGCGTCACCTGTCGAAGCGTGCAGTGGTACGCGGGGTAAACCGCAAGAACCGTGCCTGCGACGTCCAAGTACTCCGCCATGAGGGGGGGGACGCGGTCGCTCCCCGGCTCGAAAGCGTGGGGGACGACCACTTGGAGATAGGTCGGGGTGCCGGTCTCGGTCTCGGTCTCGTTCGTGCCGGTGCCGCCGGAGCCGCGGATGTAGCGCGTCTCCAGGCCGACCGTGTCATCCTTGTTGGCCTTCCCCTTGCCCCGGACGCCCTTGAGCGGTCCGCAGGTGAAGTGGTGGGCCAGCATGCCGATCCCCCCCCGGATGCCGAAGGCGTTCTGGATGTCGCCGATGTTGTTCTGGAAGCCAGTATCGTTCTCGGCGTCGATCAGGGACGTGAGCACGATGAAGAAGGCGAGCAGGAGAATCATCATCGTCGAAAAGAGCTGGACATGGGCGGGCGCGCCGCCCGCTTTCTTTCCCTTCTTCATTGCCACTCCCCCTTGTTCCAGAGGTCGGCAAAGCGCAGCTTCTTGGTGCCTGCCTTCTCCATCAGCAGCACTGTGAAGACGGGCTCCCGCTGGTCCGCGCTGCCGACCTGGGAACCGAGGCCGAAGCGTTCGCGCCGCAGGTCCCCTTCGGCGACCAGGAACTCGGCGACGGCCTCTGCCCTGGCCGTTGCCCGCGCCGACTCCGCGTCGTCGAGTGCAGCGGCGGCGGCCAAGCGGATCTCGTTGCCCGTGCCTTGGAAGAGGTTGACCAGATCAACCAAGACCTTGCGCCCGTCGTCGGTCAGCTCGTTGGCGTTGCCAAAGAGGAGGGATTCGTTGATCTGGACGCGCAAGCCGTTGCGCAGTTGCTCGATGCTGATGTGGTGCTGAAAACCGGCGGCCGCCAGCTTCCGCTGCAGGTCGTTCGCTCGGGCGGGAACCTGAGACTTCCGGATGACGACGGCGGCGGCGTCGGTGTCTTTGCTCTGGTGCCGGGGGACCAGTTGGCCGGTGCTTGCCACCGGCATGATTTCGTTCCCGCCGGAGAGCACGCCGAAGAGGTTGGCAAGCTCGTCGGAGTGGAGGGAACCGAAGTTGAGCATCATCACGAAGAAGCAGAGCAGCAGGGACATCGCATCGCCCATGGTGACCATCCAGATGGGCGTGCAGTTCGTGGAATCGACGATCAGCCTGACTTTTTTGGGTGGGGCCGGTGGCGGCATGGTCGTTTGTGGCGGGGGTGGTCCGGGGGGCGCTCCGCTACTCCTCCTTGCCTGAGCCGCGGTCACGGCCCAGTTGGGCGCGGACAGCGGGGTTCAGGAAGCTCTGCAGCTTGTCGCCGACGACGCGGGGGCTGTCTCCGGCCTGGATGGCGAGAACGCCGGTGAGCAGCATGCGCTTCAGGGCGACCTCCTCGTCCGTCCGCTGTTCGAGCTTGCCCTGCATGGGGATGAAGAGAAGGTTGGCGGCGAACGCCCCGTAGAAGGTGGTAAGGAGGGCCACCGCCATGCCATTGCCGATCTCGCTGGGATCCTCGAGATTCCTCAGCATCTGGACGAGGCCGATGAGGGTCCCGATCATGCCGAAGGAGGGGGCGTAGGTGCCGAGACTGCTGAAGATCGAGTGGCCCACGCCGTGGCGTTCCTCCAGGTTGGTGATCTCGGTCTCCAGCATGGCGGTCAGGTCTTCGGGGGCGTTGCCGTCGACCATCATCTGCAGCCCGCGCCGCAGAAACTCGTCATTGACCTCGGCCAGTCGCCCCTCGAGCGCCAGCAAGCCGTCGCGGCGGGCGGTCCCGGAGATGTCGACGATGGTATGGTACCATGGCGTCAGGTCCAGGTCGCCGGCATTCAGCAGCTTCTTGGCCACCGAGATCACGGCCTTGACCTTCTGCGCCGGATAGGTGATCAGCAGCGCGGCAAGGGTGCCGCCAAAGGTGATCATCATCGACGGGATATGGACAAAGGACGATCCCGAGCCACCGGCGACGATCGCCCCGACGATCAGGACGACTCCGAGAAGTACTCCGAAGAGGGTGGTGCTATCCATGGATGGTGGCCCTGTGTAGACCCGGGGCAAGGGGATCCTGCCCGCCGGGGGAGAGGCGAACGGCGGCCGGGAATCGACCGGCAGCCATCATGGCTCACACTCCGCAATCGCCGTGCCACGCGTCACCGCCACGCCGGCGACGACTGTGTTGCGAAAGTACCTGAGGCGAAACTCGACAATCCGCTCGACAATGGTGTCGGGACTCTCGGCAACCATGTAGCGATGTCCGCTGACCATC
>Ga0307987_1001953_pt1 | contig 11020 bp, 11 predicted proteins | sample EllFjometagen181_FD_203157 | JGI IMG/M metagenome (GOLD analysis project Ga0307987, IMG submission 203157) | Marine microbial communities from Ellis Fjord, Antarctic Ocean - #181 | ecosystem: Environmental > Aquatic > Marine > Unclassified | place: Southern Ocean | collected 2014-10-08 | reverse complement strand
CGTCGACGAAGGCGCGCACCTGCTGCGCATCGGGTAGTCCGCCATGGAGATGCTCACCGACCTCTTCTACTTCACGGGCTTCGGGCAGCTCGACCCACGCCACCTGGTGATGATCGCCATCGGCCTCATCTTCATCACCCTGGGCATCGTCAAGCACTACGAGCCCCTGCTGCTGGTGCCCATCGGTTTCGGCGTCCTGGTGGGGAACATCCCCTTCGCCGATGAGATGACCCTGGGCATCTACCAGGACGGCTCGGTGCTCAACTACCTGTACTTCGGGGTCATCAAGGGCATCTACCCGCCCCTGATTTTCTTGGGCATCGGCGCCATGACCGACTTCTCTGCGCTGCTGTCCAACCCCAAGCTGGTGCTGCTGGGCGCGTCGGCTCAGATCGGCATCTTCATCACCTTGCTGGGCGCGCTGTTCATCGGCTTCACCCCGGCCGAAGCCGGCGCCATCGGCATCATCGGCGGCGCCGATGGTCCCACCGCCATCTTCCTGTCCTCGCAGCTGGCCATCCACCTGCTGGGGCCCATCGCCATCTCGGCCTACTCGTACATGGCCCTGGTGCCGGTGATCCAGCCACCCATCATGAAGCTGCTCACCACCAAAAAAGAGCGGCGGATCCGCATGAAGGCCCCTCGCAAGGTCAGCCGGCGGGTCAAGATCATCTTCCCCATCATCACCTTCCTGGTCTGCGCCTTCATCGCGCCGGGCGCCATCGCCCTGCTGGGCATGCTCTGCTTCGGCAACCTGCTCAAGGAATGTGGCGTCACCGACCGCCTGGCAGCCACGGCCCGCACGTCGTTCATCGATGCGGTCACCATCCTGCTGGGCCTCACGGTGGGCGCCAGCACCCAGGCCGACGTATTCCTGACCTGGAAGTCCGTCGCCATCTTCGGCCTGGGCGCCGCCAGCTTCGCCGTGGCCACCGCCGGTGGCCTGCTCTTCGCCAAGTTCATGAACCTGTTCTTGAAGGGCGACGCCAGGCTCAACCCCCTGGTGGGCGCGGCGGGCGTCTCCGCGGTGCCCGACTCGGCCCGCGTGGTCCAGATGGTGGGCGTGGAAGAAGACCCGAGCAACCACCTGCTCATGCATGCCATGGGGCCCAATGTGGCCGGCGTCATCGGTTCTGCGGTGGCGGCTGGCGTGTTGTGGGGAGTGTTGACCTAGATCATCGCTGGGCCTGCGGCTGGCGGGGTTCATCCTCACCCGCATTGTCTGAGAAAAGTGCGGAAGTTCGGAATGGACAGATCCCTTTCGCGTACCCCCGGACATCATGACAGCCACTTTCCAAGAACTGCTCGCTTCCTCCTACCCCCGGGTTCATCGCTGCACCCTGGGGATGCTGGGTGATGAGCAGGAAGCCCGAGAGGCCGCGCAGGAAGCGCTGCTCAAGGCTTGGCGTGCGCGGGACAGCTATGACCCGGCTCGGCCGTTCTATCCGTGGCTGTACACCATCGTGCGCAACCTGTGCCGCGATGTCCGGGCGCGCCGCTACCGTCAGCCCTTCGTGGGCGTGGACACCGAGCGGGTGGCCTCCAGCACCCCCAGCCCGCTGGCCGTGGTCGACAGCCACGAGGCGCAGGAGCGGGTGCGGGTGGCCATGGACCAGCTCCACCCGGACCATCGCGAGATCATCGCCATGCGGCACTTCCAGGACCTCAGCTACGCCGAGATCGGTGAGCTCCTGGGCGTCCCGCAAGGCACGGTCATGTCGCGGCTCTTCCGGGCCCGCAAGGCCTTGGTGCGCATCCTTCAGGAGGCCTCATGAACGAAGAACGGTACGAGATCCTGATGGTGAAGGTGGTCGATGGTGTGGCCTCGGCTGCCGAGCGTGAAGAGCTCATGGCCTGGGTTGTCGACAAGCCCGATCTGCGAAGCGAGCTCGAGAGCCACCAGGCCGTCAAGGCCGTCACCGATGGTTGGGTCGATCGCCTCATGGTCGACATCGCCGAAGACCAGGTGAACGACAGCGGCGCCCACAAGCTGGGCGTCGGCGTGGGGCTCGGTGCGCTGCTCATGGGCGTCCTGGTCCTGGTGGGCTGGGGCATGGGCCAGCTCTTCCTGGACCCCGAGGTCCCCTTGGTTGTGCAGCTCGGTGTGGCCGGGTCCACCCTTGGCTTCCTGGTGCTCCTGGGTGTCGTCATCCGGAGCCGCATGATTACCCGCAAGTCCGACAAGTACGAGGATGTGATCCGATGACCACCGCCCTGACCCAATCTTCCGCCGACCTGGCCCATCGACCCGGAGAGAGCCTGCCCATCGTCACCACCGACACCTTCGACGGAAAGCGCATCGTGAGGGTGGTCGGGCTGGTGCGGGGCAATACGATTCGTGCCCGCCATGTGGGCAACGACATCCTGGCCGCCCTCAAGACCTTGGTGGGGGGCGAGATCTCCGAGTACACCAAGATGATGGCCGAGGCCAGGGAGCAGGCGCTGGACCGTATGCGCGCCGAAGCCGTGGCCCGCGGCGCCAACGCTGTGGTGGGCATGCGGATCACCACCGCCATGGTCATGACCGGCGCCGCTGAGATCCTGGTCTACGGCACGGGCGTGGTGGTGGAAGACGTCTGATGGCGCCCGTCGCCCCCCGCGCGCTCCCCGGCGGTTAGGGAGGGCTCGGACCCGCTCAACGCCCGGAGTGCGCCATGAGCCTTCGCCACCCTCGCTTCCTGCTCGTCCTCGGCCTGCTCGGTCTCACCCTGTCCGCCTGCTTCGGCAAGGACGACAGCGCTGACCCTGCAGAGGGCGACACGGACACGGACACCGACGCTGACACCGACACCGACACGGACACCGACACCGACGTAGGCACCTTCCCGGAAGACCCGTCGCCGTTCACCGTCAACGTCACCGGAGCGTACACGGGGTCCCTCGTCTTCGACGATCCCACCTGCTACTACCCCACCGGGTCGTCCCAGCTGCGGGTGTTCTGGCGCAACGAAGCTCAGGCCCATGTGTTCTTCCTGATGGTCGAGCTGCTGTCGGGCTTCGAAGGCGACGGCACCTACGACCAGGACGCGGGCCTGCGGGCCAAGCTCCAGGAAGAAGCCGGTGGCAAGGGCCTCTACTTCGGCTCCGACTCGGCCCAGGGCGATGAGGTGTCCATGACGGTCTACCTGGACGAAGAAAACCACGCCTGGGGTGAGTTCAGCATCTCCGGTATGCATGACATCAGCGGCGGAACCATCAGCATCGACCCCACGGTGATCCCCATCTGGTGCCCCGAGCTCAACTAAGCACGGCGCAGCCTTCCGCTGGAGGTTCCATGTCGCGCGTACGGCCGTTCCGCTACGACCGAGAGGCGGGTGTCTTCCATCTGCTCGATCAGCGCCTGTTGCCCATGCGGGAAGTGTGGGTCCAGGCCCGCAGCGCCGCCGATGCCGCCGACGCGATTCGCAGCATGGTGGTGCGCGGCGCGCCCGCTATCGGGGTCACCGCGGCCTATGGCATGGTGCTGGCCCAGCGGCGGGGCGAGGATCTACCCACGGCCGACCACACCCTACGCCAGAGCCGGCCCACCGCGGTCAACCTGTTCTATGCCCTGGACGCCATGCGCCCCCACTGGGGAGACGCCAAGGCGATGCTGCGGGCCGCCGAACGGGTCTGGAGCGAGGTCGAGCTGACCGAGCGGGCCATCGGCCTGCATGGTGCGGCCCTGCTGCGGGGACAGGTGCTCACCCACTGCAACACAGGTCCGCTGGCCACCGGGGGCTACGGCACGGCCTTGGGCGCCATCGTCGAGGCCCATCGCCAGGGGCGCGTGCGCCATGTCTGGGTCGATGAGACCCGACCCTACATGCAGGGCACCCGGCTCACCACCTGGGAGTTGGGCCGCTTCGGGGTGCCCTACACCCTCATTACCGACAGCATGGCTGCCTGGATGATGGCCCGAGGCGAAGTGGACGCCGTGATCATAGGCTCCGACCGCATGGCCATGAACGGCGACTTCGCCAACAAGATCGGCAGCTATGGGTTGGCGGTGCTCGCCCGGCACCACGGCATCCCGTTCTACACGGCCCTGCCCACCACCACGGTCGACCCCGATCTGCATAGCGGTGCTGACATTCCCATCGAGCAGCGCGACGCCGACGAGCTCCGCTGTTTCGGTGAACATCGCATGGCAGGTCCGGAAGTCCCGGTGGCCAACCCGGCCTTCGACATCACTCCTCACCGACTGCTCACCGGCATCGTCACCGAGCGGGGCGTGCTCTATCCGCCCTTCGACGAGGCGCTGCGGGGGGCCCTGGACTGATGCGCTGGTCGCGGGTGCTGCACTGGGGGGCGACCCTGCTGGCCGTGGCCGTCGCGGCGGGGCTGAGCTTCGTCACCACCTACGCCCTGATGCATCACCCCTGGGAACGCACCGTGCCCTATCGGCCAGATCCCGACACCATCCTGGCCGATGGCGATCTGGTGCGCCTGGGCATCGACGAGCTGCCCGCGGCGACGGGTCTGGGCCCCGACATCGTGCTCATCGTGTTGGATACGGTGCGGGCGGATCACCTCGATCTGTACGGTTACCCCCACAGCACCATGCCCCGGCTCACCGCCTGGGCCGAAGGCGCCCGGGTCCACGACGACTTCCACTCCACCTCGTCCTGGACCCTGCCCGCCCACGCCTCCCTGTTCACTGGCAGCTACCCCGCCCGGCATCGCGCCCACGGGCGCACCGTCGAGAGCGATCACATCCAGCGCTTCAAGACGGGCCGGGGCACTGTGCGCATCCTCGAGCGGCCCCTGAGCCGAGGCGCGGTCACCCTGGCCGAGACCCTCTGGGATCAGGGCTACACCACCCTCGGTATCGCGGCGAACAGGGCCTTCCTGGACCGTACATGGCGGCTGGATCAGGGCTTCGACCTCTGGATCTGCGAAGATGCCCAGCGGGGCTCCAGCTTCCTGCCTTACACGCGAGCGGACCGCATCACCGCCATGAGCCTCGAGGCCGTGGATGCGGTGATGCCAGATCTGGCCTACCCCGAGCAACCGGGCCGTGCGCCATTGTTCCTGTTCGTCAACTTCATGGAGGCCCACGGTCCTTACGTGCCACGCGAGGGCTACGTGCGGCGGCCTGACAACCTGCTGTGGCGCCACCGCACGGGCTCTGCACGGGAGCGGTTGGCCTGGAGCGTGCTGTCGAACAAGAAGGATCTCCCGGGCGATGTCCGCGCCGGCTGGGTCGAAGCCTACGACGCCGAGCTGCGCTTCCTGGACGAGCAGCTGGCGCTGTTGCTCGAGGGCCTCGAAGAGCGGGGCATCGGTCCGGATGCCCACATCGTGATCATCTCGGATCACGGTGAGTACTTCGGCGAGCACCGGCTGCTGGCCCACTCCAAGGACCTCTACGAGGCTGGCACGCGGGTTCCCCTCGTGATGCGAGGACCCGGCGTGGAACCGGGGCGCAGCGACGAACCACTGCAGATCCACGACCTCGCGCCCATGCTGGTGGCGGCGGCTGGGGCGGTTGCCCTACCGGGGGCCGACCCCAGCTCCGGGCTGCAGGTCGCGGAGCTCTACGGCAGCCGAGGTCGCGACCTGCGCAACCCTCGCTACGGCAAGCGCTTCAATAGGGTGCGTCGGAGCTTCCAGCGGGGTGACCACAAGATCATCCTGGGCAGCGACGGGAGCTTCGAGGCCTACAACCTGGTCACCGATCGCCAGGAGCTGAACGATCTGAGCGACCAGCCCTGGGCCGTCGAGCTCCGCGTGGAAGCGCTGGCCTGGATGCTGGCCCACGACATCGACGACAGCGTGCAGCTGGACCACGACGACGATGAGCCCGAGGTGGACGAGGACGCTCTCGAGGCCCTGCGGGCCTTGGGCTACGTGGACTGAGTATGGCGCGAGGTCTCAGCCAGGCGCGCTCTATGCTCCAACGACATGGGCTCCAGCTGTTGGCGCTGCTGGGCGGTCTGGCTGCCATGGGGTTGGCTGTGGCCATGAACCCCCAGTTCCTGCACAGGGCCGCGTCCGGGCCGGTGGACCTGTTGCCCCTGGTGCTGGGGGGCAAGGCCATCCTGGCGGGGCTCGACCCCAACGACCCGGCCACCCTCGAGCAGCTGTACCGCAACAGCTCGGACATCGGCCTGCGGGTCCACGGGTTCCACAACTACTACCCGCCCACCGCCTGCATGTTGCTGCTGCCCCTGACCCTGTTGCCGTTCCAGCTGCTGGCGGATCTGTTCTACTGGGGCGGCATGGCCGCGCTGGTGGGTGCAGCGTGGTTCATCGCGGCTGCGGGGCGCTCCCGCGGAGTGCTGTCGACCTGGGGCGTTGCGCTGGCGGTGGGTTCGGTGTTCCTGCAGCTGCGGCTGGCCCGGGTGGTGCTGCCCTCAGGCCAGGTGAGCCCGTTCATTGTGCTGCTCGCGGCTATGGCCCTGTGGGGTCTCGCGCGGCCCCGAAGCAAGCTGGGCCCTGCGGTCTTCGCCGTCGGGGTAGCGATCAAGTACTTCCCGTTGGTGCTGCTTCCCGCGGCCCTTGCCGCACGCCGCTGGCGCTGGCTGGTGGCTACGCTGCTGGTGGCGGTCGCCTTTGGCGCCTGCATGTGGGTGTGGCGGGACGGCACGGGGGGGTGGGATCCCAAGTGGGTCTTTGGCGTCTCGAACTTCGTGACGGCCAGTCCGCTGGGGCACTGGGTGGACCATGGGCCATCGTGGCTGCTCTGGCTCTGGAAGGGGCGCCTGCTGGGTATCGGCGCTGCCACGCTCGTCCTCGTGGGGCTGTCTGCTTGGCGACGCCCCGGGCGTGAGCTCACCGTCGCCTGTGGTGGGCTGATGCTGGCGTGGGGGGGCGTGTCCATGACAGGCGGCCACTTCTACCATGAGTCCATCATGATCCTCCCAGCCCTGGGCTTCGTGCTGTGCTGGCCGGCGGTGCGGGGGCCTCGCGCGCTGCAGTGGTCCTCAGCCTTGATCGCCGTCGCGGTGTTGTTCGTATTTCAGGCTTTCGCCCGCGACCTGCCCCGGAATCCTCCCCACTGGCTCCCCATGTCCTACGTGGTCTGGACCCTCTGCGCGGTGCGCTGGGGCTGGGCGGTGTGGTGGGAGCGGCGCAACCAGACGGGAAGCAACAACGCCAGCAGCAGCTGAGGCCAGCCGCGGGTCGGGCGGGTGGAGCAACCGCAGCCTTCGTCGCCACCGGGCGTGCTGTCGGTGTCGTCGGTGCTGGCTCCGTCCAGCAGCAGCACCAGCGTCTGGCTGACGCCGTTGTTCTGGACCTCGATGGTCGAGCCCTCGGGTAGTTGCTGCTCGGTGAGGTCCAGGGTGATGCTGTCGGCTTCGACCAGGGTGAAGATGCCCTGGCTGGTGTCGATGTCCTCGGCGAACGCCACAGCGAGGGAACCCTCGAGCCACACATCACCGTCGCATCGGAGGCTGGGCTGGGACGGGTCCGCCACGGTCAGGTCCAGGTTCGCGTCGCCGGGGAGGGTGTAGTCCCCCGGGATGCCGACGTTGCCCTCGATGCTCAAGACGCCGCCGTGGTGTTGCAGTCCGCCCAGGTTTCCCGATCCCAGCACCAGGGTGCCGCCGGAGATCACGATGGCGCAGCCGTCGCTGCAGCTCTGTACGGTGTCCGCCTCGAGGGAGGCGCCGTCCTGGATCCAAAGCCGGCCATCGGAGATGTCCAGGCTCGTCACTGGGTCCGCGGGATGGGTCAACAGCAGCACGGGGCGGATGGTGTCTCCGCTGACCTCGATGCCGGTGCTGGGATCGTCCCCGGAGGCGTCGAGCCACGCGTCCCAGGTGAAGGCCCAGCGGTAGGGGATCTCCCCGAAGGGGTCGTCGAGCACAGTGCGTGTGGCCGCGTCGCGCAGGGTCGCCGCCAGGGTCTCGTCCAGACCCTCGGCGGTGGCGACGCCGGAGACGCTGCGGCCGGTGAGGGCCGCGGCGGCGGTGAGGGCCGCCAGGTAGCTGCCGGCGGAGGACGGGTGGCTGCCGTCGCCGTCGTACAGCGCCGTGAAGGTGGTGTCGCCGTCGGTGGGGTCCACGCCGGTGTCGGTGAGGTCTTGGTGGATGGTGCGCCACGCGTGACCGGCGGGAATGACCCAGGGGGCCTCGCCGTCGGTCGCGCAGGCCTCGGCGTAGGCCAGGTAGCCTTCGGTGAGGTGCTCCTGCATGGTCAGGAAGTCGGGGTAGCGGTCAGGGTTCCCGCTGTCGCCGTCACGCCGGCCCCAGGTGAGCAGGAACAAGGTCTCGGCCCCACCCGCGGCGATGATCTCGTCGAGGATGATCGCGCCGTCGCGGCTGGCCTGCCACTGGCTGTGGCTCTGGGGAAGGCCGGGGACCTGGCTCTGATCCTGCAGCACCACCCAGTCCCAGCTCCCGGCGTTGGGGCCGGTGACCAGGGCATCGCGCCAGGGGGTGTCCCCGTTGGTGCCGTCGGCTTGTGCGGCATGCTGGTCCAGGGTGGCGCCCCCCTGGGTGAGGGGGTGCACCAGCACCTCGCTCCAGCCCGGAACGGTGCCCTCGAGGGCCTTGGCCACGCCGTCGTGCAGGTTGTTTTGGGCGGTGTAGGAGTTGCCCACCATCACGCCCCGGGCGTCTTGGGCCTGGGGGCTCGACAGCGTCGCCATCAAAAGGAGAAGGTGCGGCATGGGGCCTCCAGGGGCGCCGAGGGTGAGGGCGCCCTGAAGGTTTAGCATGGCTAGGCGTCGAAGAAATCCGACAGGCCTCGCAGGGGGAGCTCTCGCGCTTCGCGGGGGCGTCCGATCCAGGTGCAGAGGTAGCCCTCGTGGACCCTGGTGCCGGAACCTCGGGCCATAGTGACGCGCTCGGGCAGGGGTGGCAGTGCCCCGTGCAGCTGTCGATAGGTGAGGGGACAGTAGGGATCCCTGGCCTCCAGGCTGCCGTGTACGAGCCAGGCTCGGGACGCGCAGCCGCCTCTGCACCGCTCCAGCCAGGGGCAGTCAACGTCGCGGCAGGCACGTGGCAGCCGACGTCGCCGGGCGGCGAAGCTGGCGAATGGCTCGGCTGTGGTGATGGATTCTGGGGACTGTTGCAGCAGGTCACCGCCGCGGAAGGCGTGGGCGTAGACGCAGGGACTGATGGGCACCGTACCGTCGCGGGTCGGGCCGTGGATGCGGAACGAGCTGTGTCCACAGGGGCAACCTTGGGCGTCCTGGCCGGTGAAGGCGGCCATGCAGGCGTCCCCGAGGGTGACGCAGTCGGTCTGGCTCAGCAGCAGCGCGAAGCCGCGGTACCAGGCCTCGGGGCTGGGCATGGAGCCCAGCAGCGAAGGCTCCACTGGCTGCAGGGTGTTGACCCGCAGCTCGCAGCCCAGCAGCCGGGACAGCTCGAGGAAGGCCGCGAGGGTGTCGGGCTCGAAGCTGGCGGCGGTGGCGGTGGTGGCGATGGCGCAGGGGATTCCCAGCTCCCGGCAACGCTGGATGCCATGGATCACCCCAGCGAACAGAGGGATTCCCCTGTGGCGGTCGTGGCGCGCCTGGGTGGGAAAGTCCAGGGAGAAGTCCACGTCGTTGAGGGTGGCCAGGGCGTCGGGGTGGTGATCGGCCAGGAAGTGGAAGCTGGTGCCGTTGGTGGTGAGTCCAGTGGTGAGGCCAGCCTGATGGGTCCTCGCCAACAACCATGGAAGCTGGCTGTCTTCGAGCCGGGGGCCGTGGGTGAAGGCGGGCTCGTTACCCCCCAGATTCACAGAGCGCGCGCCCATGGCCACCAGGCGCTGCACGATGTGCTCCAGCTGCGTGGCGTCGAGTCCCCCGGGATCGCCGCTGCGGGTCGGTCGGCTGTAGCAGTGGCCACAGCGAGCGTTGCAGTGGCTGCCGACGGTCCAACCGATGTTCTCGAAGCGCGCGCAGGACATTCGCGGCCCGGGACTAGGGAACGATGGCCTCGCCCGTCAGCAGGACGTCCGTGGCCGGTTGGTCGGGATCGTTGCTGGTGATGGTGAGGCTGGACTCGTGGGAGCCGTGGTCGGTGGGGGTGAAGGTGACGTCGATGGTCAGCTCACCGCCGGGGACCAGGTCGGTGGACCCTTCGAAGGTGGTGGCGAAGGCGCCGGTGTCGTCCGCCAGCTCCACGCTGCTGACGAACAGCGTGCTGGTGCCGTTGTTGCGCACCGTGACAGTCAGCAGGGCGCTCTGCCCCACAGCCAGCGTGCCGAAGTCCAGGCTGGCGATGTCCACCTCGATGTCGGGCTGGGTGTAGCTGTCGCTGTCCCAGCCGCCGGCGAAGCACATGACCATGGAGTCTTCCTTGTCTCCGCAGCCCGTGGCCAAGGCCCCGAAACCCAGCAGCAGTCCGCCCAGGCGCAGCTTGGCCTTCAGCAGGCGGTAGCTCTTGCCACCGTGGGCCCACAGCAGGACCGAGACTGCGAGGAACGCCAGCCCCAGGGCCAGCGCTGCCAGGCCACTCCACCATGCGCGCTCTTCCATCATGACTCCACTGGGTCAGGGTGGAGCCATGATAGCAGGGCGCGGTTGGGATGGCCGGCTAGCCGATGCGGCGGCACTCCAGGTAGAAGCGCTTGTCTTCGGCTTCGCCCATGGAGAAGGTCTTGCGGGGCAGGGCGCCGTCGAGGATGACGGAGCGGAACAGATCGCTCTTGTCCATGCCGGGCAGGTAGAAGCCCACGTTGCCAGGCTCGACGCCCAGGTCGTGCACTACGTCGGTGCCGTGCACGTAGTCGAGTTCCTTGGCATTGCCCTGCTTCATCCAGTCGTCCAGGAAGCCCTGCAGGCTGCCCACCGCCAGCTGGGCGGGGGCATCGGAGAGCTCCACCACCGACAGGCCGCTGTCGAGGATCATGCCGTAGCGCTGCAGGCCGGCGGGGGCGTTGTCCACCGCCTGCACCATGGCCTCGAGGTTCGCAGCGGGGGTGATGGCGATGCTGGCGCCGAAGCGGGCCTTCATGTCGGCCACGATGTCGCCCTCGAGCTCGAAGATCACGCGGTGGATGGGCTCGAACTCGAGGGATTCGTCGTAGATGTTGACCAGCTCCACCAGGGCGTAGCGGGTGGGGGACTGCATGGCGTCGGGGCCCAGCTGTTCCTTGGTGG
>Ga0307987_1001952_pt1 | contig 11023 bp, 5 predicted proteins | sample EllFjometagen181_FD_203157 | JGI IMG/M metagenome (GOLD analysis project Ga0307987, IMG submission 203157) | Marine microbial communities from Ellis Fjord, Antarctic Ocean - #181 | ecosystem: Environmental > Aquatic > Marine > Unclassified | place: Southern Ocean | collected 2014-10-08 | reverse complement strand
TGTGATAGGCATAACTCGCAGGATTAAAACTAATAACAACTGGAATCATATAACGTAAAACTTTGTTGGTGGGGTCGAACAAAAATATTTCACCCACACAAACCGTGACAGTGGCAGAATTATTAATTGATTCTCCGGCGAAGCCATTCCTAGCCTCACATAGTACGTAACACGTAGCACGAACTACGCATTCAACAACAGTTCCGCTATAAGGTAACGTAACAATCCTCGTTGCAAGTGAAAACGCCATCAAGCTAAAAGGTAGGCCATTCACTACGTTCATTGCTTTATACTATTGTTGTTTTTAATATATAAAGCCTCTCTCGCACACGCCCGAAGGGAAGTGAGACTGGAGGTTGCGACAGCAATGAGTACAACGAATGGCCTACCTTGAGTCGTAGTCTTAGAACGGCGAAGCTGTTCAATGTTAATAGCCATGTATACTACAACCCTTCATTTTCTTGTTTTTTATGGTCGATTATTATTTTAAATATTTCTAACAATATATTTGTCAATAACTTACAAATCAATTTTATACCTATCAACTTTTCATGATAATGAGGACATTATCGCTCCCAATGTGCAAAAAACAGTTCAATATTAGTCTCGCGTTTCCTGTTTTTTTAAGCAGTTCGATGGAATCGAACAGGGATTTTTGATAATGCTTGTTGAAAATTTATTTTCATAAGAGCAATTATAAAAAGACCGTTGTTCCAACTTGTTGGAATGCTTTCAAAAACTCTTCTCTTCTTTCCGTGTTTTCCGTGGTTAAAATTCTTTCTTAATCTTTCTTCTTTGTGCTCTTCGTGCCTTCGTGCGAAAATATCTTTTCTTTCTTAATCTGTGTAAATCTGCGTAATCTGCGGACAATGCTCTTTTGGTTGCGGCTCGACCGCCCTATGAAATGCATGGTCAGTTAATCATTGTTAGTGTAACGACTGCAACGCAGTCGAATTTATTTTTTTAGGTTCACCCACGGAAACCGTGACAGAGCCTTAATCTTTAATTGTCAATTGAAATAAATCAGTGATTTATTTCTCTGATGGAATAACGATACCAAGCATGATAATGTTCTGACAAAATAGGAATATCAAGAATGTAGGTATAGCTACAATAATTAGGGTTTACTGTTTAATGTGAGATAGGACGCTTCGCTGCTGTCGTAATCTCCAGCCTCAACAAGTTGGTTCGTATATTTTTGTACTAAGATGATTTCGCCTTTAGCTCACTAAAAGGTAACTCATTGCAGTGCAAAAAATGCGTGATATCGCATTAAATATTCATAAATTACATGAACTTTATATTAAAGTTCATCTGCAAACTTTTTTGACTAAATGTGCTAAAAACCTTGCACTTTAGTCTGCAAAACAAAGTATTAATATTTGCCACTAAGTTAGTTATGAATTAAACAGGATGCCATAATTAGCGATGCATAAACAACAGCTTGACCACTACGCTGTTGCAGCTGATACAACCAGACCATCATTGTCCACATCTTTTCATCAGGACATATAACAAACGCCATCATAAAGTTTGAGTATGCAGCTGTAAATGCCTGCAATCCCACAAATTCCAAAATGGGTTTTGACAAGGATATTGTAATTTTCTAGAAAGAAAAACTCGCATAGAAATAATATAGCCAGATAATGTGGAATATTTAAAAAAAATCAGCCTGCTAAATAATAATAAGATTATTGTTCTGCAGGTTGATAATATGTATTTAATAACTTTGTTATTACAACTATTTTATGTAGATCAGCGTTCCCTGAGGGGGGGTATCCTGCTGTACAAAAAAGAAAACTCGATCATCTAAATAGTCGCTGGCGGTTCCGTTTTGATCTACTATCGAGAGAACGCCCCGCCCGTCCAAGTTCTGTCCGTACGCGATAGCAGAGAGCGAACCCAATTTATCAGCACCAGAGAGACCCACATGCACGTTGAAATCCGCAATGGCTTCCATTACAGCCAAAACGCCATTCTCACTTCCATAGTCACCGGAGGCAGGATCAAGTCCAGAGTAGCTGTAGACTATCACGTTTACACTCGGCTTACCGTTTCCATTACCGTAGACTATGTTCCCAGCCGGGGTTATCGCTAGCCCAGGGGGCAGATTGTTGTTGTATGTCGCGTCAGCACCATCGATAACAACACTCGTGCCACGAGTGGCGGTGTCAAACAGCGGGGCCGTTCCCGGGTTAGAGTCTGATAGCTTGAAAACACTGATACCACCATCATCATAGTTTCCTCCGAATGCAGATCCGTCCGTGGATGCAAAAAGCAAACTAGTATCGATGTCCAGCTTACGTCTCTCCTTTTCGTTAACGCGAGTAGAAGCACTGGCCGTGAAATCGGCCGTGAAGTTTACGCTAAAAACATTGGTCATTAACCAACACTGATCGGTTGGTTTGCCGGTAAGAACAGTATCTCCCGGGCCTTCAGATAGAGAGTCTGAAGTCTCGGCGTCGATGAGCGAGCCTCCGGAATTGACTGTGAAGCCAGCCCCTGTAGCCGGTGGATCAAAAAACACCACTTCATTATAACTACCGGAGTACATTCCAAGAATAAACTGCCCCGTGGCAGTACGAAAATACACGTCTCGCAACTCTGCAGTTGAGATGTCCTGGCCGGGACTCGCCATCGCTGCGACCGTAGCTTGCGAAATAATAGTAGGAGTCGACTCAAACGTGATACCGTCAAGATCGAACGTCTGTCCAAACAGCGTGGACACGGTGATGACTGCGTCAATTATGCTGGATGAGTTATCAGTGGCCGTCACAGTAATCGTATTGGCACCCGGGTTGAGGACGATACCATCCTGGGACCATGTCGTCGTACCGCTGCAGGTACCATTGCCACCGGTGGCTGCGTTCGTCCAAATGACTGATGTAATTGTACCATCCGGATCCGACGCTGTACCAGCCAAGTTAACGGTTCCGCTAGAAGTACTATAGGTAGCATCGACGGTCGGAGTTGTGATGGTGCAGACCGGATCACCAGCAAGGGCTTCGCTGTCGACGACGAGTTTTGGGCGATAGCTCACAGTTGTTTGTTCCCTAGTCCACGTTACAGGGAAAGGGCTCGGCTCACTGGCGCCGCCACCGTCGTGAAGAACGATCAGACCGTAGTTTTCGGCAGGGTTATCGATCCAGTACTGTACAATGCTAGTCAGGTTCGTGAGTTCAAACGAATCATAGCCTCCGCCACCAGCCCAGGTTATTCCCGTGCTGACAGCTTCTGATGCCAGTGAGAAATCTGCGCCTTGCGAGGCCCATGCGTCGGCAGTCGCGGCGTTATTGTAGGTAACCTGAGTCTCTACCCAGTCCTTGGTGAGACGGTAGACCATAAAGGTTTGCGGAGTAGCTCCAGGATCCCAATCGTTAACCAGGACTAGTTTGGCATCGTTGACCTGGGCATCTATGCCTGTCAGTGGAAACTTGATCAGAGCGCGGTATCCGTAATCTCCGCCACGAATATTAGAGCGAATGAGAGACCCGTAGTTACTGTTCGCCTTACCACCCCACTCCCAGGAAATCTGTGCGTCAGCGGTGGGGTTGTTAGTAATGATGACTCCATTCGATATCTCTCCCAAAAAATCGACGGCGCCCATGTCAGGAGCTCCGACCGCAGGGTCACCTGCACCCCTAAGTGCCTCATTTTGAGGGCGGAACCCTTCTCGGATGTAGTCTATTAATTCCTCCATGCTGTGGCTACCCGTAGGTTTGAGCAGATCCATGGCATCGCCCATGTTGCCGTCTCCACCGAGTGATATGGACCACGTCAAAGGGGTACGAGTGGCATCCACAAACATCGGGTCTACATCGTCGATATCGTGGGCGCCGATGGCCTGGGATTCGACGAGGGAAAGGTCACAGTACCCCTTGCCAGATACCCCCGGCACGTAGTAATCGCCGTCCTGCATCCGGAAGCCGGCATTGTAGTCCGCGTTGGTCGCCACCACAACGTCATCTTCCCCATGACCGTAGTCGTTAATCTTCCTGCCGTTGCCCGCTGGAGGGCCATAGAAAATGTTAGATTTGATGTATACCAAGGCCCCAGAAACAGTTGTGACGGTCTCTCCGATGGACACCCCCTGCGTGAATGCGGTGTTGCGACGCACAATCACCTGTGAATTGGTCGTGCCGAAAATCCCACTTGTCACGTTACAGGAAATGTTCTTGTCCGCCTCTGGGCCTAGTCGATTAGGCATGAAGATGCAGCGCTCGATAATGAATTTGTTGTCGACCTGCGTTCCGGAGTCGGCACTGCCGGTCATAGGTCCGTCTCCCTCTGGCCCGAAGAACTCGAGATTCGGCCCCGTAAACCAGAAAAGGCACCCCTTGATCAGGGCCGTCCCGCTCTTCCCTCCAAGCCCCACGTAATGGGGATTGTTGTGGGTGGTGTAATCATGAATGAGGATGCAATCCTCTATCGCGTCCCCGTAAGCAAGCGCCAGCCCATTGTTGCTGAGTTCGGCTGGCCAGGATAGTAAGTTCCTTCTGAAGGAGGTGTAGACTCCGTGATACTGGGTGTCAGTCTGCCTTGAGAGCAGTCCATAACGAAAGACACAATCTTCCACCGTGTAGCCGTTGGGATGACGCAGCCAGACCCTCATGTCGAAGTCGCACTCCACCACCCGGCAGGTGGACCCGCTGTCGGCGCCCGTCTCAAAGAGTCCCCAGTAGGACGATCCCACGACAGTGCTGAGGGGCCGAACGGAATCAATCCATCGCGTCCGCACGAAATCAGCAGTACCGCTCCCCTTGTCAGTGTAAGCAATGCTGCCTATACGACCGCATTGTTCGATGAGACCATCAATCATGCGCACAGGCCGGGTATGTGATGTCGGGCTCAAATGCCATGCATAAAAGGTGTCGGACCCAAGCCCAAGAAGATGGGCATACTCGGCATCAATTGCGCCGCCGCCAGAAGAGCCAGGAACCGCGATCAATCGCTTGTCATCGGATAATTTCAGGTATCTTTTCGTTGCGGCTATCCCGGCACGGTTTATCGGTATGCTGGTGACTGTACATCGGTTGTCAGCGGTGCCACGCATACGCAGTAGCGCCTCCGTATTGTCTAGGAGCATTAGCCAGTAGAAGGAGTTGTTCGTTGTAGAGTGCTCAGCGTTGAATGTAATGGTTGCACCCGGTTCCATGGAGAGAAGATCTCGGCACTGCAGATCGCCACGACAGACGAGCGCCGCGTTTGTTTGCAAGATCAGAGAGCCGCCCTCGAGAATTTCGAGTGCCGGATCCCGTGCGGGGTACGGACCGGGAAGATTATCCAGCGCTCCAGGGGATTGCCCTACGTCGGCGGATATCAGGATCGTGATATAGTGTGCAATTCTCGCCTGATCATTGGTGCCGGGAATGACACCACCGGCCCACGTGGCGGCCTGCTGCCACTCACCATCCTGTTGCGTTGTAAGCACTGCCGCGTTAGCCATCGTAACCATGCACATTATAAGTGCCAAAACTCTCATCATAATATCATATCCGTTCTCTATTACCACACTAAAAATGCAGCATGAATTCAATTCAGGACATCCTAAATAAATATCCTTAAAAACATGTTAAATATTAAAAAAATCAACCTACCGAACAATAATTAAGATTATTGTTCTGCAGGCTGATTAATATGTATCTAACACGTTTATTGTTGCTACTATTCTATGACTATTACTGTTCCCATAGGAGGCGAAGCCTGCTGAACAAAGAAGAAAATTCGGTCGTCGGAGCCATCGGCGCTAGTTCCGTTTTGATCTACTATCGACAAAATAACTTGTCCTTCATCATTCGCGCCATATGCGATGGCAGAGACCGAACCCAATTTATTAGTACCTGTGAGCCCCACATGTGCATTAAAATCACTAAAACTTTCCTCTTCGGCGAAAACGCCATTCTCGCTTCCATAGTCACCAGAGCTAGAATCAAGCCCTGAGTAGCTGTAGACTACCACGTTTGTGCTAGGCTTGCCGTTTCCTTTACCGTAAACTACATTTCCAGACGGGCTTATTGCAATCCCTGGAGGCAAAGCTCCGGAGTACGTCGAGTCGCCCCCGGCAATAACAATGTTCGTACCACGAGTTGCGGTGTCAAACATCGGACCTGTTCCTGGAGCAGAGTCTGAAAGCTTAAAAACACTGATACCACCATCGGCATAACCACCACCGTATGCACTTCCGTCCGTAGAAGCAAACAACAGACTGGTATCGATATCCAATTTACGTCTCTCAACTTCGTAAATACGAGTAGATGCACTTGCCGTGAAATCAGCGGTGAAATCCTCAAGTGGGAACAGATTGGTTGTCACGTTGCATTCATCATTTAGCAAAGCGGATATAAGCGAGTCGTCTGGTCCCTCAGAAAGTGAACCAGTGACATAATAGATTATACTGCCTCCCGTATTGACCGTGAAACCAGACCCTGTAGCTGGTGAATCAAAGAAGACGACCTCATCATAACTTCCTGAACCCAGTCCAAGAATAAATTGCCCTGTGGCTGTACGAAAATACACATCAGCGAACAGTGCAGCATCGATAGGTTGTCCAGGATTCGCCGTCGCTGCGACCATATCGCGCGTGATTATTGTAGGGGTCGACTCAAACGTGACACCGTCCAGATCAAATGTCTGTCCAAATGTCGTGGTCAGGCTTACGCCTACAAGGCACAGAAGTGCCATTAAATATTTTGCTATAGTTCTAGTTCTCATCTCTCTCTTCCTTTCGTCTTTCTTTATTGCACGAATTACTACTCGTTTCATTTTACTACCTCCGTATTTGTGTTGCTATTTACATGTTCTTTCATAAAGTCATAACTACGCATTGTATTCCCTACTCTTAGACTGCAAGGCAATATTACTTTCCGTGACGTTGCCTCCTGGGAAATTTGCTCTCCAATAATTTGCATAGCGCGATATCCAATATCAAAAGTTGGTTGCAATACTGTTGTTAACTCATCCCTGCGCGGTGTGCCAAACGGCGGAAGATCCAGTCCGATAATAGAGACATCTTCCGGCACACTTAATCCTCGCGCCTCCACAATTCTAATTAGATCTGATGCCACAAATGACCCCATAGCCAATATCGCCGTCGGCTTTCTCATCCCAAAAAAATGTTCAAACACACGTTCCTCTTCCTCTTCTCCCTGAATCAACCAACCATCAAGATGTAATACCCATTCAGGTCTAATCACCCACTTGTATTCAGCATAAAATTTTAAATATGCGTCCCAACGATGTCGAGTGTCCCATGAAGAAAGCGGGTCAGTAAGCAGAGCGATATCGCGATGCCCAAGATCAGCAATATGACCAAGTGCCATGTGTGTCATACTTTCATTATCTACCGTCACACAGGGATGATTGCCATAGTCGGCTCCAATAACAACGTACGCATGTTTTCCTGGTACAAGACCGCTTGCCTCTAGAGCCTCTGCACTTGGAGTAATAATAACCAAACCATCTACTTCAGAATCATCAATTAGACGTGCATAATCACTTTCCTGCTCTATAAATCGTACGTAACAGCCGGATTCCCTAGCATAAGACTCAACAGACTGAAATATATCACGGGCATAAACATTGCTATCCCAATTCGTATGAACATGCCCCACAACCCCAATCCTAACCGTTTTCGGCGGCATTGATTCTTGTGGTCCGGCCACAAATGTTCCTCTTCCCTGCACACGATAGACCACACCACGTTCCTGCAATTCTCGTAGCGCTGATTCAATCGTAATAGAGCTTACATTAAATTCTTCAATAAACTCACGTTGCGAACCTATGCGATCATTCTTTTTTAAATCCCGCTGAGAAACATCATTCTGAATTTCATCAGCAATCTTCATGTAAGCTGGTGCCCTCTTACCTGTTTTAACTTTTCGGACCATATTATCTGCTAATTTACTTTTCATATATTTACCTGTTTTTTGACAGCACATTGCCTTTTATATATAAAATAGAATATTTCCGGAAATATAGCAAGTAATAATTTAAAATCACTTCATTATTGCATGTATTTACACAAAAAACCTTACTAATTACACTTTCAATTACTGTCTTCAGTCTAATAATTATCAACATTTACATATAAAACATATAAAACATCATGCATAATACTACAAATACACTTCCTGACCGTCATACGCAACTTCAAATCCTTGTGGTTCAGCAACTATAACCATCTCATCATAAGTTGCACCATTTATCTCTCATTATTTATTTGATTTTAACTGCTCCAATATCAGGCTTACCATCTTCTGGATCGCCTGCGCCTTTTAGTTTTTGATTCTGTAGACGCAGCTCTTAGCGGATATACTCAATTAGGTCAATTACTTTTCTCCCAATTCTCAGCGAAGGTTTATCCATTACGCCCTTCATACTCCCCTCTCCTTAAAATTTTTATACCCCACCATATATAATCGCGAGCAGAGACCTAGTGTCACGCCTACGCTATTGACTTTTTCGGGTGAGGGCACCCCCGCAAGCAAACACTTGTTAAATTTTTAATTGAGTTTTTTTTGCAACCCTCCTAATGAGTGAAAAGTTTCTACTCCTAATTTTTGAATTTTATCACCTTCCGCACTTGGCACGGCAACGCAATGCATTGAAGCGCTGAGGGCGGCGTTAACTCCCCCCAAAGCATCTTCAACGACCATGCAGTCACTCACTGGAATAACAAGCCGTTGAGCCACCTCAAGAAAAACGTCGGGAAAAGGTTTTCCCCGACCGGTTCCAACTTCTTCACTGCTGATTACAACATCAAAATAATCTACCCAGTTACAGCTGTTCAACACCCTTTCTATTCCTTTTGGGGGACTACCTGAAGCAAGTGCTAATGGGACTTTTTTTTGTAAATAATGCAGAATCGCATCTGCCCCCGGCATTGGCTTAATAGGCTGCTTCTCAAAAGCATCCAAAAGAGCTGAACGATAGAACTTGTGACATTCTTCTATTGAAACTTCCGAATTAGATAATTTAAAAATAGTTTCAACTACACCTTTTGCATCCCTTCCGCGGTAACTACACGAAATCTCAGGCGTCCATTGAAGATTGAGGGATGACATTAGCGATTTTGCCGGTTGTTCCCAGATTGCGCTGGTTGCAACCAAGAGGCTATCCATGTCAAAAATAACCGCCGATATTTCTTTTTGCTGATAATTAATAATCATAAATCTATTTCTTTATTCTTTCTATAAATAGTGCTTTCCGTGGTTAATACTCTTTCTTAAATGATTCTGTCATTAAAATGATTCTGTCGATATTTTTTTAAATCATTCTGCTGTAAATCATTCTGCAAACATCCTTCTTGTTTTTTCTCGGTTCACCCCAAACCGTGACAGAACCCTTATTATTTATACTGTTTTATTAAATCAGCAATTTGTTTTCTGGTACTTTGTAATCCCTCAGTTTTGCCGCTGCCAATAAAAAACCCTTGGTTTCCCCTATCTTTCGCCGGAACAAGCTTCATAACGTTTGCTATTACAGCTTTTGCCTTTGGTGTTGCCGGATGATTTGGGTTATTCTTAATAAGTTCTTCCAGAGCCAATAGATATCTGTAATCATCTATACCTTCTCTTATGCGTTCAAAATGTAATGATGTAACTAACTCACCTTTGGCATTTGCATTGGCCCAAGCATAATCATCTTCACGACAATCAAGTGCGTAATACGGGTCACCAGCATTCATATTCCAATGCCAGGCAAGACGACTATGCATATTGTATTTCTTTGTAAGCATATACATATAAAAACCGTATGTCCAGCGATTTCCACCGTTATAAAAAGACCATTCACCTGATGCATTGGCCGCCTCAATAGATTCAACATCGTGTTTGTTATAATTGGCAATGTCCATATTTTTAACAAGCGGCTGATGTGGATTATCTGCGTCATTGCCGGTCATGCTAGTTGCCCCCGAGAAACGGATTCGGGCAGTTGCAAATTTTTTGAGAATTCCTGCATTTTTGGCAGCCATTGCTATATTTCCATCAACAGGTTCATCACAAACCGTAACCATTAAAGGTAACCAGTCTTGAGTTTCGGCATGCTCATTAATCAATTTGAAAATATGTTTATAAAACCCCTCTAAGGAATCAAATCCATATTTCTTAGGATCCTGTGGTGTTGGATAACCATACATATTAATACCGCTTATAAAGGATCCATAATTAACAACCGCCTGCATTCCATATTTCTTTGCAAGTGCCATTATGTAATCAGCTGTAGTAAAATCAAGAGTCAGTGCTTCTCCGGTGCCTTTAATCCTAATGCCTAACCCTGTGGAAAACGATGTACAACCATACTTCTGCATAAGAGCCAGACATTTCTCATCCATAGCTGAATTCCAATCAGCCATCTCTTCTGCATACCATGGAACTCTGATATCAAGCCCCCATGGCCCAGCAGGAACATCAAGAATCGGCAACTCTTTATTTGAAACAACCTCAAATTCAACATTTACCAAATCTTTTTTTCCATTTGCAAAATTAAGCGCTAGTTTCCCTTTATATTTTCCCATTGGAGCATCCCTAGGAACATCTATATTTATCCAAAAACGACGGGCAGTGTCTTTAGGAAGATTCACCTCTGAAGTATTCATTACAAACCGCGGTTTAATCGTATAAATAGATCCATCCATTTTCACACGAGAAATTCTGCTTGAAACATAACCAACTTTTATAGCACTTGAAGGAATAATTGCCGGACCTTTTAAATCAGAAGGCACAACATCTACTATACCTAAATCTTTTAAAGGCTTAATTGAGAATGTCACCGGTTCAATTTCTCCAGCTGTGGCAAATCCGCTAATTGTATTTTTTAATTCATCCTTTAATGGGTTGGTATTAGGATAAACATCTTCCATATAATCTTTACTGAATAGTATGTAACCTTTTTTGACATCTATATTTGAAGGAGTAACTGCTGGAGTCTCTTCCACATATAACTGACGACGAAAATAATTATCAAAATCTGCACGACGGCGATCTTCCAAATCTGAAAGGTATTTTTCTCCCTCCACACTTTT
>Ga0307987_1001951_pt1 | contig 11028 bp, 12 predicted proteins | sample EllFjometagen181_FD_203157 | JGI IMG/M metagenome (GOLD analysis project Ga0307987, IMG submission 203157) | Marine microbial communities from Ellis Fjord, Antarctic Ocean - #181 | ecosystem: Environmental > Aquatic > Marine > Unclassified | place: Southern Ocean | collected 2014-10-08 | reverse complement strand
CCCGCACCTCGGGATCGGGCACGGCCTTCAGCTCGGGCTTCTGGGACTCGGACATGGGGACTTCCTTGACGCCCTCGACAGTAATCTACGGGGGGTCGCTGTCTCACTCCATGTTGGCACGGAGGGGTGCTCCGTTCACCCCGCGAGGTGACCCACTACGCTCAGGCTTGTTCGTTGCATGTCAGAGAACACAAAACTGTGATCGCCAAAGTCGAACACCGCATCCACCCTGTGAACCACCCTGTGATGATTGGGACACAGCAATACCAGATTGTCCAGCTCATCCGCCCCACCTCGGGACAGCCAGTGCAGGTGATGCGCTTCGCACACTTCGCTTCGGTAGTCGCCCATCGCCGACCACCCGCAGAGCTGGCAGCGGTCCTGGTACAGCTCCCGCAGCGTCTTGGTCCAGGAGCGCGCCCTCGAGACCGCGGGGCCGTAGAGGTAGTCTCTGCGTTCCTGTGCCAACCCGGGCCCGTCCGAGGCCAGCAGTCTCCTGACCTCGTCCACGTCGCCGGCCACCGCGAGCGCCTCGAAGCGGTCTTCGGGGATGAGCCGCGCTCGTGGCTCCAGCGCTAACATCGAGGCCACCGCCAAGAGCTTGGCCTGATCCTCAGCGGTGATGGTCCGTACTGCAGCCTTGCCCTGGAACGCCTGGCCGATGTGACGTGCTCTCACCTGGAGCGAGAGCGTGCGGATCACGTGGTCGATGGGTGCCTGATCGTCGGCCTGGAAGTAGCGGCTTTGCGCCAGGTCACCCCATACACGGTAGGCGCCGTAGCGAAACTTCGGATGGTTGATGGTCCTTGCTTTGACCACCAGCTCCGCCACTAGCAGGTACGCGCCGTCGCTCGGGCGTCTCGTGAACGCCCACAGCGAGTCCCCGGCTGGGATGCTGTGAAGCCGCCGCGAACTCTGGTTCAGGTGGTACCCCACCCCGTACCGAAGATCCCGCTGGTAGTTGTCCCACCGCCAGTAGTACAGCAGCGGCACTACCCCTACACCCCACCCAGCGCCGGCTGCCTGAACACCCCGCCTTTCCCTGGCTCCCGATGCCACCGAATGAACTCCTGCCGCAAAGGCTCATGCCCCACCAGCGGCTGCCTCAGCGGCTTCCCATGCAACGCTCGCAGCCGTCCCACAGCCTCATCACTCCCTGTGAACTGCGCCGACACCAGGATCTTCCGATCGTCCGACATCGACCACGCCCCCCGATCCAGCAGCATGTGCATGGTCGGGTCCAGCACCAGACCATTGCCTACGACGTCGGGCCCATCCAGCGCATGCCAGCGCACGTGGGCGGCCTCCACACCGAAGTAGCTCCTGCCCAGCGCCGCCCGGAACCCCGTCGCTGCGCAGCGGTGCTCGTAGGCCTGCAGCACCAGCCGACGGAACTCGGGGTCGCGGGTACGAGGCCGCTTTGGCTGTGCTGCTGAACCGTCCGCCGCCAGTGGTGGGGACGCGGGTGCGATCTGCTCGAGCCCAATGTGCTCGCGCAAGCCGTCGTGGATCGAAGGTGGGAAGTGGCTGTCCAGCAGCTCTTGGACCACCTGGGCCACGAGACCCTGGTCGGCCATGAAGGTCGCCGCGATCTCTGGAGGGAACATGCCCTGTGACTCGCGCAATGCTCCCATGCGAGGGATGCCGTTCATCTGCTTGGGCATCGTCTGCGCGCCTGGCACGATCCACAGCCCGTCGCTCTGCAGGTGCCAGTAGGGGTACATGGGCTGGTGCTTGCCGCGCTTGGGCGGCGCATACTCTTCGAGCAGCGGGAGCAGCCGCTCCTCGACCTCGGGGAAGCCAAGTTCTCTGCGACCCTGCAGCAGCTGCCCGAGCGCGACCAGTAGCAACAGGGGCTTGTGAGGAGCCCGCTTGTCGCCGGTCTGCCAGATCCGCAGCTTGCGGACGGCCTCGACGATGGCTGCGCGGTTGTACATTCCTTCGTGTCTCCTCCGGCACTTGGCTTGCTCGACCTTACCAGACCCGACCTCCAATCCATCCCCACCTGTGCCACAATCCCTCCCACTACCCCCATGCCCAACCTCGCCCGCCATCTTGCCCGCACCATGCTCGCCACCACCCCCCGCGGCTGGCGCGCCATCGGCACCGAGCTCCCCCTGCTCCCCCGCGATGTCTCCAAGCGCCTGGGCTACCGCCCCGCCGCCGACCTGGTCGTGGAGTCCACCCGCACCGGCCAGCGCCTGTGGGTAGAGCTGGAGATCTCCCGCGCTGACCCTGTCGCCAACCACGCCAAGTTCGCGGTGCTCTACGATCTGGCGCCCCTCGAGGGCACCTTCGTGGCCATGATGAGCCCCCACATCGTCTCCGGTCGTCGAGCCCTGGCCGCCCACGCGATCTCGATGATGCGCCGCCTGGGTATCGACGCCTTCCAGACCTCCCTGTTCCCACAGCTCACGGGCCCCCGCGTCAAGCAGCTCAACCACATGCCCCTGGTGGAACTCGCCAAGGCCTGCCCTCCCGTTGAGCCCGAGTGGGAGCGCCTACTCGCCGTGGTCCGCCCCCTGCGCGAAGCCGCCACACACCGCATCCTCTTCGTCGGCGACCCCGCCGAGGTCGGCTGGAACGCCCACCGCTGGAACATCGCGGTCACCACCCCAGAAGGCCGCACCCTCTGGGGCGGCAAGCGCGGCCACCGCACAGTAGAGCACTTCGTCTGGGCCCCCCTGGACAATCTTTTCGCCCCCAGCAAGTTCACCGCCTTCGTCCCCGCTGGTGGCCTGGACGGCATGTCCATGCCCCTGTACGCCAAGCTCGACGAGTCCGAGCCCCGCTTCGACGGCCACCGCGCCTGGAAGCACCTCGAGCGCCTGGGCTACACGCGCAACGAGGACCCGGCCCTCGAGAAGCTTTTCTGGGCCTGGCAGGAGCCCTGGAGCGAGCTGCTGCGGGTGAAGCGGCAGACCCCTGTGATCTGGCGACCGCCGGCTTGGGTGTAGTCCCCGACCCCCAAACCAAGCTCACAGCGCCTGCTCCGACAGCTGCATGGTGCAAGCCTCGATGGCTGCATCGAGCGCAGCATCGCCCACCCCGCTTCCCAGGGCCCCGCCAGCGTAGATCTCGGTGAGCATCCACCGGGTGCCGACCTCCCCCGGATGCGACTCGCGAAGCCGGTCGTGGAGGCATGAGTACCAGCTCTGGCACTGCTCCGGGTCGAGCCCTGTGTCGGAGCATTCCTGCTCGTAAGAGGCGAACCAGCCGCGCTCGAGGATGTCCAGCCCGCAGACTAGGTAGGTCTCTGACTCTGACCCTGCCCCCGTTGAACCGGTTCCGTGGTTGCACTGGGTGGGCGGGCCCCGGAACACTACGAAGCCAGGGGGTGGCTGGTGCCTGGCGGATTGGTGGGTCCTCAGGTCGGGATTCGGCGCCCAACCCCCCCCCCCTCGATCCCAGCGAGCCATGGAAGAGGATACGGACTCAGCGGGAGGTGATCGTGGCGAACGAAGCACTGTTGAACGCACTTCTGGCGGGTGACGTCGTGCAGACCGAGACAATGAACAACCCCATGCGACCCCTGTCCTGTCTACTCCTGACCTGGCTGGCCATGGCCACCATCGGCTGCGCTGCCCACACTTCCGCGGCGGTGCAGGCAAGCTCTGCTCCCCAGGGTCAGGCCGTCGCTCCCACCGGTGTCCCCTGGCCAGCACAGCCAGCGGTCCCGCCCGAGGTCGAGGTGCATCTCATGGGGGCCGATGAGGCCGCGCACGCACCCGCCGGCATGGTGGTCGTGACCACCGAAGAAATGGCCATCACCGACAAGGCCTTCTTCATCAAGATGTCCGGTGTCTATCCCTTCCAGGGCCTCTCTCACGAGGGCTGGACAGAGGCAGAGATCGAGATGCTGCACGCGACCCTCCGCAAGAACGGGCATTCCTTGCTCTGTTGCCAGGGAGCGGAGCAAAGCCCAGAGTAGGCATGGGTCTGGTAGTGACCCAAAGGGAGACCAACGCTCGCCTCTCCGCCGCCCGAGAGCCCGGTATTGGTCCCCTGGAGACCAACGCTCGCCTCTCCGCCGCCCGAGAGCCCGGTATTGGCCGCTGGGCACCTCCCGAGCTCACTTGGCAGCCTCTCGCCTCACCGACACGGTCTCGCCGCCGTCCAGGCCCCAGGACACCCGCCAGGTCAGAAAGTCCCCTGCCTTGGCCGTGGTCGTGGCCCACCCCAAGTTGAAGGAGCGCACCTCGAGGGTCACGTCCTCGTCCAGCGGCAGGCCGCAGAGCATGAAGCCGCCGTCGTTGGCCAAGCCTGCATTGACGTGCATCGAGGGCACATCCACCACGACATCGTCCAGGGACTCGTCGCTGTCGAGCACGCCCTCGATGCAGCCGCTGTCCGGACGCAGGCTCCCGAGGTCCAGGCGCTGCCCCTCGCGAAGCTCGAGCTGTCGGGAGGCTTGTTGGCTGGCGTTGGCCCTACTGCCCCGAGATCTGTCCTGGTCCGTGACCACGACGGTGTAGGATCCAGGCCACAGCTCGCTGACCTCGAAGCGTCCATCGGCGCTGCAGCGGCCCAGTTTGTACCCGTGGCCCGAGATCGAGACCGAACAGGGAGTCCGGCCGCCCCAGCGCCCCACCACGCTTCCCCCGCCGCAGCGCAGGTCCCAGTCGATGTCTGTCACGCCCTCGGGCACCGCGAGCGTTGGACCGATCGTGGAGCAGGGCATCCCCTGCGCGGTGATGGTCGCATCCTCATCTCGACAGAGGCAGGTGAAGCGGGCGCCGAGTGGCTCGCAAGGCTCTCGACCACAGCTGAGCTTCTCGGGACATGCCCCGTCGCAGCTGGCGTGGACGGTCACTTCCCGGACGCCCCCCAGCTCCACCGTGTACCGGCCGCCATCCAGCGGGACGTGTACCGTCTGCAGCGCCAGGCCGGGGGCGGAGACCGAGCAGTTCAGAACGTCCACCGGAGCCGTGACCCGAACCAGGCCGGGCCCGATCCGGGTGGACTCGGCCAGGTGGATGCCACTGACCTCCGCATCGACGGGCTGGCCCTCCACGTCGACGACGAAGAGCTCGGCGCCCTGGTCGGACGGCAGGGGCACCACCACCAGTTCGGGGCCCGCGACCTCCACGGGCACGTTGATGTAGGCGAAGCCCTTCTCGTGCCAGAACCACAGCTCGTTGACGCCACAGTGCCTCGCCACCGGTGGAGTCAGGCCCCGCGCATCCACAATGGCCTCCCCGAGGCCGGTGATCAACCTGGCCCCGACCATGGGCTCACCCGAGGGCCAGTGGACCTCGAAGGGGCCGGTGCAGTCCCGCACCACGTAGAGCTTCTCGCGCTGCGAGCCGACCGTCACCTCGATCTCGCGGGGGGTGTCATTCTCGAAGTGGTGCAGCAGCCAGCCCTCGGGGACCCGCACACCGTACAGCCCCGGCTCCATCCTCCGCAGCGTCAGCTCACCCAGGTGATCCGTCGTGCCCGAGGCCGGCCCCACCCCGAGCTCCAATCCGGCAACGGCTTCCCCGTCCATGTCGCGTACCACCAGGGACAGTTCGCCTGCAGCAGCGCTGCGGTCGCGGCGCGCGCGCTCCGCTCCCTCCGCGGATGTTCCCTGCTCTCCGCCACGTCCATCCAACGCAGCGAGGTCCCGCGCTTCCTCCCCGCGGTCGCCCCCCACGCGAAACACTGTCCACAGCACGAGCGCCACCAGCGCCACCACAATGACCATCAGGAGCTGTCGACGGGACGGTTCCATGGTCAGAGCTTGGACCATACCGACCGTGAGCGCAACGGGTTCGTGACGGCTACCCAACATGGTCGTCCGTCGAGCACTCGACCCACACTCCACCGGACCAAGTCGCCGTCGACCTGTGGCTCGCCAGGCTGGTCGCTTGGTTCGAGGTCCAGGATTGGTGCCCATCGGCTTCTCCTTCCTTCTCGGCCTTCTGCCGCGAACGTGTGCCCCTCTGCGACTCCTGGCTGCGCGACCTGGTCCGCCTGGCAAGCTCCGATCTTGGCCTGGTCCAGGCCGCGGTCTGCCAGGGCCGGCTCCCGCTCACGATGGCCATCACCGCCCCCGGGTTGGTGCCCCCCGAAGACCAATGGCCCTGGCTGCACGCAGCCCTGGGTGGCGATCTGGCCGGGCTGCACCAGGCCCCACGCCGGGGCCAGCCCGCCGGCCAGCTCGGTCCAATCGCTGATCTCGACGCCCAGGATCGCCGCACCGTCCACGACGCCCGCCAGGGGGCACGCCTGGTCGCGGGCAAGCCACTCCCGCCTCCACCCGCCCGCGATCCCCCCGCGTGGTGCTGCCTGCCCGATCCCCCCACTTCATCTTCCGCCGCCACGGCGGCAGCGACAACCTCGACACCAACGGCATCACCCTGTGCCGCCCCTGCCACCTGCGCCTGGTCCACGCCGGCCACGCATCCGTGCAGCGCCAGGGCCGCGCCATCGTCTGGCGCCTGCCCGGGCGAGTGGTGGTCGAGCTGTGAAGTGTGCAATGTGCTCTCGAAACCGGGCCAACTCCAGCAGCTCACCCCACAGCGTGAGCTACCTGACCGCCCCACCACCCCTCGCTCCATCCTGCCAGCCGGTGCCTACCTTCCTGAGGCCTCGCCCCGGAGCCCCCCATGCCCAGCCCCGCGCCCACCACCGACCTCGCCACCATCCCCCTCCAAACAGACAGCGACACCCCCATCCACCTCGGCGTCGCCTGGGCCACCAAACCCGCCGTCATCGTCTGGCTGCGCCACTTCGGCTGACTGTTCTGCAAGGAGCAGGTCAGCTCCTTCCTTCCCCACGTCGCCCGCATCCGCGCCGCTGGCGCCGAGCTCCACTTCATCGGCAACGGCGCGTCCCACTTCGCCCGCGCCTTCCGCGAGGACTTCGCGGTGCCCGGCCCCATCTGGGTCGACCCCGACCGCCGCAGCTACGACGCACTGGGCTTCGCCAGCGGCCTGGGCTCCACCATGAAGTTCCGCGTCCTGAGCAACGCCCGCCGCGCCCGCAAGGCCGGGTTCTCCCAAAACTCGGTAGAGGGCCACGCGGTGCAGCAAGGCGGCGTGCTGGTGGTGATGCCCGGCGGCGAAGTGGCCTACCGCTACGCCAGCGAAGTCGCCGGCGACCACCCGCCGGTGGAAGAGGTGCTGGTGGCCCTCGAGGCTGCGGTGGCTACCGGCTAGCGGTGCGCGCCCCCTCACCCCCGGCCCCTTTCCCCCAGGGAGAGGGGAGAAGATGGCTCACGACCCAGGCGTAAACCTCAGAATCCGCTCCGGATCCGTCGTGTGGTCAGACACATACAGATTCCCTGCATCATCCATGGTGAACCCGTGGGGAGACACACCCTCGGCAAACAGCGTGAGCTCGGCGGCGGGGCTCATGATGTAGATGGCACCCACGCCAGTATCACCCACAAAGAACCAGTCATTGCCGGGGTCGTAGACGATCCCATGGGGCGTGGTCAGCCCCTTGGTCAGGAAGGGGGAGATCTCGCCGTCGCCGTTGATGATGTAGATGCCCTGGATTCCGGCCTCGGCTTCGGCCACGTACATCAGGCTGTCGTCGAAGGTGATCCCGAAGGGCACGTACAGAGAGCTGCTGCTGGTGAACGCGGTGGAGTCACCCCCCGGCGAGACCTGGACGATGTCTGTTGAGGCGCGGGCGTTGGCCACGTATAGCAGGTCCGGGTCGCCCAGCACGCCGTCGAAGTCCACGGCCACGAAGGTGTTGTTGCCCATGTTCGCGGTGACGAACAGCCCCGCGGTGCCGTCGGTCTGCACCCGGTACAGCCCTTCCTCGGAGCCGATGTAGACGGTGTCGTCGGCACCCACGGCCACGGCGTCGGGGTCCTCGATCACTGGGCCGAACAGGGTGGCGGCACCGCCCCCGGCAGGCACGATATGGATCTGCCCGTTGACCTCGTCCTGGCCCACGTACAGCGTGCCAGCACTGTCGAACGCCAAGGCCATCGGCACATCGATCCCCGAAGCGTAGACCTCCACGGTCCACTCATCGTCCGCCGTGGGCAGGTCGGCGTCGATGTCGGTCCAGCCATTGCAGTCGTTGTCCACGTCGTCGTCAGCCAGCTCGGTGGCGCCGGGGTTGACGGCGGCGTCGCTGTCGTCGCAGTCCGTGTTGTCCGCCACGTGGTCACTGGGAGCATCGCACGCGTCCACGGCCACGTCCGGATCGCCGTAGCCATCGCCGTCGTTGTCGGCGTACCAGCTGCTGGTGCCGCTCACGATATCTTCGTCGTCCTCATCGTCGATCAAGCCGTCGCAGTCGTTGTCGATGCCGTCGCAGATCTCCTCGGCGTCGGGATGGACCTCCGGGTCCCCGTCGTCGCAGTCTGCGCTGTCGCCGACAAAGTCGCTGGGAGCGTCGCAGGCGTCCTCAGAGAGCTCCGGGTCACCGAAGCCGTCGCCATCGTCGTCGGCGTAGTACGTCTCCAGCAGCTCTTCGTCGATCTCACCGTCGCAGTCGTTGTCGATGCCGTCGCAGATCTCGTCTGCGCTGATGTGGACCGTGGGATCTTCATCGTCGCAGTCATCCTCGCCGGAGTAGCCGTCACCGTCGGCGTCCACTTCCTCGAAGGTGGAGTCGCCGGTCTCGTCGGGCTCGACCTTGGAATCCTCGGCGGGGCAGGCGGTGAGAAGGACAAGAACGAAGGGGAGGAATGCGCGCATAGGTGGTTCCTTCTGGCTGAGGTGGAAGCCTACCTGTCCGCGGCGACAGAAGCGAACCCCGGGCCCCAGCCCGCCCAATCCCGCCACGAGCGTGCACAACCTCCCACCCTGCGCCGCACCCCCCGCACTTGTGCACGCCCCGGCCCGCCCAAACCCCTCTCCAGCGCGCACAACTCTCCACCCTGCGCCGCACCCCCCACACTTGTGCACGCCCCAGCGCCACCCAAGCACCCTCGAGCGTGCACAACTCCCCACCCTGCGCCGCACCCCCCACACTTGTGCACGCCCCGGCCCGCCCAAGCCCCTCTCCAGCGCGCACAACTCTCCACCCTGCGCCGCACCCCCCACACTTGTGCACGCCCCGGCCCCCTCGAGCCTCCCCCAGCGCCACCGACGCCCAAGCGTGACAACCCGCCCCCCATCTCGGTGCTCCGCGCTACGCTCATCCACCCCCTTTCTGGACGCCCCGGCCTGGGCTGCACAAGCTCACAAAGCACCTTCCTGGAGCCCACCATGCGCCGCGCCGTCCTGCTGCTGTTCGTCCTCACCGCTTGCAAGCCCACCGCCACCACCCCCGACGACACCGGCCCTCCCACCGACACCGGCCCACCCCCAACGGAAGGCGACGCCTTGGTGTACCTGGGCAGCTCCGACGCCCCCAGCTTCTGGGAGAGCACCGATGTGGCCGTGGTGGGCGCCGCGGCCTTCGTCTGCACCGGGGTGCGCTCCCTGACGGTCTTCGACGCCAGCGACGCCGGGGCGCTGCGCACGCTGGACCAGCTGGAGTTCTCCTGGTCCCATCGCCAGTACGCCCGCTGCTCCCACCTCGACACCCACGGCGACGCGCTGGTGGTCACCTCCGAGCCCGACGAGATCCAACCCGACGCAGGCCTGGCGCTGCTGGATATCAGCACACCCACGGCCCCCATGGTGATCGCGGACCTGACGAGTAGCTATTCCCTGGGCCAGCCCTCCCTCGGCGATGACCGCCTGCTGGTGGCCGTGGCCGACGCCGGCGTGCTGCCCTTCGAGCGCACTGCCGACAGCTTGGTGGAAGGCGCGCCCGTGGGTGGCCTGGGCAACGTGATCTCGGTGCTCGACCTGGGTGATCGAGCCGTAGCCGGCAGCACCGACGGCACGCTCCACTTCCTGGACGACACGCTCCAACCCACCTCCACCCTCGACCTCCCCGCCGCCCTCGAACTATTGGACCTCGGCGACGGTCGCATCGCGGTGGCCATGGGCTCGGGCGGCGTGGCGCTGGTGGACCTGGCCACGGCCAGCCTGCTGGGCTCCACGCCAACCCAGGGCATCGCCCTGCGTCTGGGACGCTTGGGCAGCGGCGATCTACTGGTCACCAACTGGAGCGACGTGCGGGTCTACGACGTCACCGGTGACAGCCCCGAGCTCATCGCGGTGGACGCGGTGTTCCAGGCCGGCGATCAGCCCCGCATGTTCGGTGCGGCCGCCAATGACGACCTGGTGGTGGTGGGGGAGTGGATGGGGGTCCACGCCCTGCGCTTCGTGCCCAACACGGTGGGCCCCGAGCTCACCCCCTCGAGCCTCGTCCTGCAGGTGGCCGACGACGGCCAGCCAACCTCCCTCGACCTGGGGCTGCTCAACGAAGGCCAGGTGGACCTGGTGGTCAGCGCCATCGATGCCCCCAGCGGTTGGTCCGCCTCCCCGGGTGATCTCTCCTTGGCCCCGGGCGAAGCCGCTACGGTGACCCTGGACTTCGAGGGCGCCACCGCCATCCAGCAGAAGTCCCTGACCATCACGTCCAACGACCCGGACGAGCCCAGCACGGAGATCGGCCTGCAGATCGGCAGCAACGCGGTGTTCGTGGGCGATGAGGCCCTGGACTTCTCCTACGTGGGAGTCAACACAGGGCTCACCCACGCCCTGGCCGACCAGCGTGGATCGGTGGTGCTGCTGTCGTACTTCTCGTTGTTCTGACCCATCTGCGGTCTGGAGTTTCCAGACCTCGAGTCGCGCTTCCAGCAGGGCTACGACGACGGCGACCTGGTGGTCTACGGGCTGCTGGGCTCGAGCATCCAGAGCTATGAGCCCGAGACCCTGGACCTCTGGATCGAGCAGTCCGGTGCCACCTTCCCGGTGATGGTGGACGACGACGATACCTACCGCGACTACGACAAGAACGGCGCCACGTCGCCCTACCCCCTGGACGTGATCGTCGATCAGGCGGGCGTCGTTCGCTACATCGCCACCCACTACGATCCCGACGCCATGGCCGAGGTGATCGACGGCCTGTTGTGAGCCTGCGACGTCGCGAATGTGTCATGATGGAAACCCGCCTTCGACGACGTCTTCGTGCGTCGAGGCCGGCCCTCTGGGAGGACCCATGACCACGCGCATCTCG
>Ga0307987_1001950_pt1 | contig 11029 bp, 4 predicted proteins | sample EllFjometagen181_FD_203157 | JGI IMG/M metagenome (GOLD analysis project Ga0307987, IMG submission 203157) | Marine microbial communities from Ellis Fjord, Antarctic Ocean - #181 | ecosystem: Environmental > Aquatic > Marine > Unclassified | place: Southern Ocean | collected 2014-10-08 | reverse complement strand
ATATATGTCCTAGGGCTTTACCCTAGGCTAAGTTATTGCGGGCTTTCAGCCCTAGTTTGATGTTTATTATTTAATATATGTCCTAGGGCTTTACCCTAGGCTAAGTTATTGCGGGACGTTGCCCCTTGTTATTTGTATGGTGTTTTAGGGCTGAAAGCACTTAATAGCATAGCCCAGGGTGAAGCCCTGGGAAAAATAATTATATAAAACAAGAAAGGGCTGAAAGCCCGCAATAACATTTATCTTATACCCACAAATACTTCTCATCAAAATTGACGTTGTATTTCTTTAGGAGTTCTAAATACTCTTCTTTAAAAGTTTTTCTTAAATGATGTTTTTCTTGGTCATGGATGTATTGATTAACAGTTTCAACTTGTGAAGCGCTAATAGAAAAAGCTCCGTATCCTTTTTGCCATGAAAAGTTATTAAGAGTATATCCAAAATCATCTGCTAATGTTTTTATCCATCTTGAAGAGTCTGTCTTAACTTCTTCAAGTAATTTTGATATGGATATATTTTTAGATAAATGGCAAAGTATATGCACATGATCGTTTGTGCCACCAACAATAATGGCTGGACTATTGTGATTATCACATATTTTTGCAATATAGGCATGAAGTTGTGGCAATATTGATTTAGGCAAATCAACGGGATTGACCATCTTTATATGGAAAATTATATGTGTATATAATTGTGATAATGACTGAGCCATTTTTTTTATTTCGTGTTCCTAGGGCGATGCCCTAGGCTAAGTTATTTCGGGCTTTCAGCCCTTGGTTTTGTTGTGTGTTTAGTCTCCTAGGGCGTTGCCCCAGGCTAAGTTATTGCGGGGCGTTGCCCCTTACATTGTTTGTTCATTATTCTCAGGGCGCTGCCCTGGGCTGTGTATCTCTGGTTTTCACCCCTAGGGCTGAAAGCCCTTAATATCTTAGCCCAGGGCAACGCCCTGGGGATAAACAATAATACCGAAGATAGAAGGGCTGAAAGCCCGCAATAATTTGTATGTTGTTAATGATTAACTAACAATTAACCATTAACAACTGACCACTATTTTTATTACATATAGATTGGTCCGAGGTATTCGCACACTCTGTAATCGTCGCCAGCAAATCTGTCCCACATTGTTGGACGGAAGATATCTGATTCAGCAACATTGTGCATATCAATAGGAATTCTGAGCATCGCATTGATTGTAATCATATCTGCACCAATGTAACCAAATGAGTTTGCATCATGGTTTGGTCCGATTTTTGACATATATTCATATGAGCTCATTCCACGAGGTTTCCAGTATGCTTCAGGCCATGCTTTATCAGTAACTTCACTGATGTGAGCAGCAACTTCTTCCGGAAGTTCCACGGTATCACCTTCGACAATAGAACATGTTAGTTGATTGTCTATGCAGTTATATCTATATGCTGTCATCGGTACTCCACCTGGAGTTCTATAGTTGCTTGATAGTCCATCTCCAAGGAAGTATCCTAAACCAGCTCCAGTATATGTTGTTGCATCCATAGCTTGTTGCATAATTTTGTCAGCAAGAGCTGGGTCTGCAGCAATCTTTGCTGCAACTTTATATGGTGGTTCGTTTACATCGGCACCGGCAACTTTATAAATATTTACGGCATAATCTAGAGCAGCAGCACCAGAGTTACGTTTGTCAATTAAACCATCAGCACAAATGTCAGAAACATCAACGCCAGTTGCATCTTTTATACTTTTAGCTGTCCAGTTTGTACGAATGTCAGCAAACATTTGAGGTAAGCCTGTAAGCAATGTTGCAATCATCATACCCATTGCATTTTTGCTATCATTTTCTGTTGCAACAGTCATTGGCGCCCTTCTGCCATTCCAGTCGAATGAGCTGTTGAGAAGAGATTCAACCATATCAAAGTTTGGATACAGGTCCGTCCATTGTCTCTGCCCTTGAGTACCGGAAGCAATGGCATTGTATCCTTGAGCGAACTCAGTGTCCATATCTGCAAGGTTTTCATTACCAATCATTAGGTCTCTGACAATGATTGTCATCTTAACGCAGTCTTCAATCAGTTTATCACCAGGCTGTGGACGTTCGCCTTCACCAAAGTCAAACTTGAAGTTCTTCTTCATAAATTCAACGCCACGTTTAACCTCTTCTTCATCATAGAATTTATTATCCATACGACCTTTTACACCAACCATATCATACGAAGCTGTTCCCATACCAAGATATTGATGGAAAAGGTTACGACGAACATCAGAACCAATAATTCCCATTGATACAGATCCAACTGAAAGATAATTTTTACCACGAATTTCGCCTACAGCTGTAGCACAACGGGCAAAACGTAATAATCGTTCTGCAACGAAATCGCAGAGGGGGGCAGATTCATCTTCCAAGTCAGGATTATAAATGCAGAAGATTGGTCTTTTCTTTTCATCCATTGCAGCAGTAAAAGCTTTTAACCATACAGCTCCAGGTCTATCTGTCTGATTTAGTCCATAAGCGGCCTGTTGCCATTCTGAACTACCGATACCCATGCATGCACTCATTAGTTCGTCGCTATACGACCAGCACCTTGATACCCATATGTTTGCGCAAACACCCTGTGTTGCATAGTATTTCTGAGCAATAGCACCTGTTCTTGCACCATATACAATTTCAGGTGCAATAACTACTCTAACTGGAGTGCCGTCAGGAAGTTTTACATTTTCTGTGATAAGGTTATAAACTTTTTCGGTAAGTTCCCAAGTTTGAGCTGCATTATCACTAAATGCGGCAACACGTCCATCGGCAACTGGTGTGATGGCAATTGTTGGAACATGTCCCACAAGAGTACGAGGGCTTTTTTCAAAGCATCTATCAGCAGCATTCTGAATTAGATCTGCAAAATCTGGGTTTTCATTACTTGTCATGTTATTTTAGTCCTTTATTATGGTTAAAAATGAAGTAACATTTTAGTTTAAAGGGTTTGTTTTGTCAAACTCTTAAATGGGAAAATAGGAAACAAATGAGGCATTAATTAATATTTCATAATAAGAGATAAACAGAATGGGCTAGCATGCTAGGCGGGGCGGAACACTTGCAACGAAGATCGTTGCGTTACCACACGGTGCTGGACTGACAAAAGCTAACCCCAAGAAAATATGAGTCCTTGGTCATCTTAAAATCATGACGATGAGGACATCGTCGCTCCCGTCTTGCGTTTAAGTGTTATCTTGTTGCTTGGGAGGGGCAGCGTCCTTGATGACCGAAACAGCAGTTAACCGTAAAATAAAAGTTGATGCTTATCTCAACACTTCGTTCTTGCTTATAACAGTGGTTTGTTGTTATAATTAAATTTTATTTCGAATCTTTGAACTATGGAATATATATGAATGATATGGAAAAATTTTCAAGAGTCTGGGTTGAGGTTGACGGAACAACCTTGTTATCCAATTTTCTCAACATTGTATCTTCAGTCTTTCCATGTGATGTTATTGTTGTTTTAAAGGCCAATGCTTATGGTCTTGGGGTTAAGGAATTTGCAAAAGTTCTTAGCGATGATAATATTTTAATGTTTGCAGTTGCTGAACTTAAAGAGGCAATGGAGCTACAAGAGTTTGGCCACAAGGTTATGATTCTTGGAAGTATTTTACCTGAAGAGATCCCGTGTGCTGTTGAACATGATATTGTTTTACCTATTTCAAATATGCAAATAGCCCATCTAATTAATGAAGAGAGCAAGCGTTGCGGTAAAATTACAAAATGTCATCTTGTTGTGGATTCAGGTATGGGACGTCTTGGTTTCGTACTTGATGAAGCATTTGAAAGTGCTATTGAAATTTCAAAGATGGAAAACATTGATCTTGAAGGGATTTATTCTCATTTTCCAATTGCTTATAAACCCAGTTCAAAATTTACCCTTTCACAGATAGAACGAGTTGGAGAACTCATTGCCAGACTTGAAGAAGAGGGAATCTCATTTGAAATTAAACATATTGCAAATAGTGACGGCATTAATAATTTCCCGGAATCTTATGCTGAACCATTTAATGCTGTGAGAATAGGAATAGGGTTGCATGGTACTTATGATTTAGAAGGTAAAAAAAGTGTTGAGGTTGAACCTATTGCTACTTTAAAGACTAAGTTGACTGAAATACGAGAGCTGCCTGCCGGTACTAGTATTGGTTATGGTCAGACCTATGTGTTGCCAAAGAAGATGCTTGTTGGTGTTATTTCAGCAGGATATGCAGATGGTTTGCCGTTGGCTTTGTCAAATAGGGGAAGTGTTATTGTTAATGGCTGCTTGTGTCCCATATTAGGTCGAGTCTCGATGGATTATACAACAATATCACTTGAGCAGGTTGACAACCCAAAGATTGGTGATGAGGTGATATGTATTGGTAAAGCAGGGGATTACAAGGTAACACTTGAAGATTGGGCTTTTTTAAAGAATACTCATCCATATGACATTTTATGTTCGTTTGGAACTCGTGTAGAAAGGTTCTTTAATTATGAAAAATAACTTTCTTCTGAAATTCTGCCTGTTCTCTCTATTTTATAGTACGTTCATTGTTAGCAGTTATGCGGAGAGTTTTAACAAGTATGCACAAGCTGGTATGTCTGATATGTTACAAGAGCAAAGTTTCTCTGATGTTGATGAATCAAAAGTTAGTACACTGCATGTTGAGGCGCTTGATCTTGGTTTTGTGTTTGATAATTTTAAACTGACTGAACAAGCTTCAAGAACAGGAGCTGTAGGACCTTTCTATGATTTAATAAATTTTCCTAATGGCAGCAAGTTTTGGGGAGTCAGGCCATTTTATACTTATAGTTATAACTCTCAGAATGATAGAACTATCAGAAACGTAATCTGGCCGTTAGCAACGGATAAAGAATTTAATGATCAGCGTTTAATGCGAATTTTGACATATTATAAGTTGGATTATGAAGTATCCAATCCTTATTCCAAATATGCAGCTTCTGTATTTCCACTGCTTTTTTGGGGGCGAAGTAATGTAGGAAAGAGATATTTTGCATTGTTTCCAGTCGGTGGACGCATGGGTAATTTTATGGGGATGTCAGAATTAGAGTTTGTACTTGCACCTTTATATGTCAGGTATCGTACAAATGGAATGACTTCATACAATATTTTGTGGCCTGTATTTAATTATACAACCGGTAAAGGTGTTAAAAGATATAGATTTTGGCCTCTCTATGGTCGAAATATTAATGAGGATGTCTGGGCAAAACATTTTGTTTTGTGGCCTATCTGGACTGATGTTACATATCATGTGAAAGGTGCAAAAGGGTATAGTTTTATACTGTTTCCTTTGTATGGACAAACCAGAACGCAAAATCAGTCAACCACGTGGGTGATTCCGCCTATATTTAGATTTGCATTTAGTGAACCTCAGGATTTAATATATTGTCCATGGCCGTTCTTTCAGTATATGAAAGGTACGCAGAACAAACTCTATTTCTGGCCCATATGGGGAAAAAAAGAGCGTGATGGAATTCGTAGAGATTTTTATTTGTGGCCTTTGATGTACAGAAGATATACACAAAGACCCACCATGACACTTGCGAGCTTTCAATTTATACCATTCTTCTATTATGAAAATAGATTGGGAGTCGTCAGGGAAAGGGCAGCAAATCTGAGAGCTGAAGATATGTTTGAGAAAGAATTGGATTATTCGAATTACCCAATCGTTAAATCGGAGAGTAAGTCCAAGTATGTCAAAATATGGCCCGTATATTCTTATCGTAGGCTCGAAGAAAACTATGCAATTAGAGTTCTGGATTTATGGCCTGGGCGAAGCTGGTCGGCTCTGGAAAGAAATTATGCACCGTTTTGGACTATTTATTCTCATTATAAGCTTGAAAATCTTACATCAGATACATTATTATGGGGTCTGTGGAGATATAGGACTATTGATGACTATAAAGCTGCTTCTCTTTTTCCATTATATAATCAGGTTAGGGAGACAGATAAGTTTAAGTGGAATGTTTTATATGGGTTGGTTGGATATAACAGAGAAGAGGAAGCAAAGTACATTAAATTTTTGTATTTTATAAAATGTCGATTTGGGGAAAAGAAAGTAGACGATGTATAGTTTAAGTATTATAAGTGTATTTATAATTTTAGGTTTTGCTTTTCTGATGCGAACCAAATTGTTTAGAAGTTGTTGTAAAAATCTTTGGAATCAGTGGAAAAATTGTCATGTTATTGCTCAAATTTTGATGATTGTTGGTTTGGTGTGGGCTACGTGTTTTTCTGCTGATAAAACTAATTCTCCTCCTGCTGCACCAATGTCTTTTGTGTGGCCTGATTTTAGTAACTTAGCTCTTGTTTTGGATGTTGGTGATGATATTGATCCACAAAGTTTGACGACAAATCAATATAAGGCTGGTTTTGCGCTTGTTAAGGCAGAAACAAATAATGTTAATTGGGTCAGTTGTTCTCCGTCAAACGCTACTGTCTATGAACCATGGTCTCATTATGGAGTTGCGGAAGATGTTGGATACAGCCCTGCTACCAACTGGAGTTTTGTATTGGGAACTAATAATGTTGCTGGTGCTTTCTTTTCAAGTAGTGGTACGTTGAGTTTTCAGACAGTCAAGGGTTCTCCAAAGCCACATGAAATGCCTGATGGTACTGATATAAACTTTTTGGCTCCACTTCATGCTGCAATTGGAATTGTCCCGCCTGATGGCAAGTTCTGGTATTCCACAACAACTTCAAATAGTATGCTTTTTACTTGGGAAAATGTATACTTCGGTAGAAATACGAATTCTGTTGTCAGTTTCCAGACAGAACTGTTATGGACAGGTGATTTTATTTATAGATATCTCTTTCCAGAATCTTTGAGTGTAACCAATTTTGTTATTGGGGCACAGCATAATGGCGGTGGAGAGACTTATGTTATTAATGCAACAAATCAGCCTCCTGTTTCCCTTGAGCTTTACTGGAAGGGTTTTGGTATTCTTGATCCTGACATTGCTGATAATGATGGGGATGGAATTTCGGATGGAGACGAAGTGTTTACTACCGGTACTGACCCAGGTAGTGAAGATAGTGATGGCGATGGAGTCAATGATAAGGATGAAGTTGATAATGGAACTGATCCTAATGATATAGATTCGGATGATGATGGTATTCCAGATGGTGATGATCCTGCTCCTAATACTCCTAATTCAGCAGATGCAGATAATGATGGTGATGGATATACATATATTGAAGAGTTGTTTTATGGTACAAGTGACAATAATCCCAATGATACAACATATAATATGCCAGTTGAAACAGTCACATTTAGTATTTCAGGTGCTTCAGAGCCTAATTCTCTACTAAATGTTGATGGCTTTCGCTTTCCTATTAATGGAAAGTCTTCATTGTCATTAAAATTTGACGTTCCTTCAACAATAGCTTTAGGATTACTAAATGATCCGACGGTTAGTGTTTCTGTCTCCTCATCAGTATGTGCCCTTCTTAAAAACAAGACAGGAGGTTTTGATGGTAATGGTGAGGGAAGTGCTTCGTTACTCCTACCAGCAGTTAACTTGGAAGCTTATGACATATATATTGAGAGTATTGGTCAACAAGTTACTGCTTCTGTAACAGATGATATTGCTGGTAGATTTGAATGGAGACAAGGTGGAGTTGTTACTACTACTTTTGAGCCATCTGTTGGAGAAAACAATCTAATTAATGGATACTTAGAACTTAGATTTTATCCTACTAATAGTTTGAACAGTTTGTATGCCAGTGATGATGGTGTTATTATTAAAGATGAAGACATTTGGTGTCCTCATGGACTTTTGCCTTGGGAATGTCCTGATTGCCAAAATGACTGGTGTAATATTCACGGTGACTGGAAAGATGAATGCCCCTGCATAAATATTGACGAAGGATGTGGATTACAATACAATGGAGATTCAGTTGCAATAACAGGTGGTTTCTGTTCGGGAAAAACGAATAAGATTGTTTCAATTTCTTCTGGGCTTGAAGTGAAATATAGTAATCAGGTTGTCGCTGTTGGATATACATTTGATGGATCAATTGAATTTCAGGTTAGAGGTATTGGCAAGAGTTCTGCAATTCAAGACAAAGAGTTTGAAATTGCAACAGTTCTACATCCAGATGAAACAGTTAGTGCATACTTTACTGTTGCAGATATTGAATTGACAGAAACATACGGCGGGAATAATGGCTATATAAAAGTTAAGGCAGGAGATAATATTGCTTGCTATGAGCCAGTGACTCTTCGTACCATGTGTGACCTAACAAATGGAATTGTGAAAGTTTCAGTAGGAGATGAACTTCATTTCACCACATCTGGAAATATGACACCAACAACTGAATGGGAAGTTTCTCCGCCATCATCTGCTTCAGAATATCAGACATTCAACGTTGCAGGCGTTCGTGGTGGAATTCATTCAATCAACGCTTCTCTCTGTTATGATGATTACGACTATTATCATGGATTTGATAGTATTACAGTAGAAGCTGTTTGCGTTAAGCAAGAGTATGAGTACTATTTTGCATCTGAGACAGCCAATACGGTTTATGTTAACTTGGATTCAGACAGTCACGATCCTCTTGGATATAATGTATATATAAATGGTAGCAAAGTTGATGATGGACAGAATCCATTCTATGTACCGGTCGAGAATCTGTCAATAGGTACTTACACTCTAAAAGTTGAATCGGATAGTTTTTCTGATTTATACGAAACTATGACACTTTATATGGTTGGGCTTGGTATAGAAGCAGACTTTGACCATAGTGGTGTTGTTGGTGACAGTGGCGATGCAAATTTGAATGGTGAATATGACGATACAGGGCTTGTTGTTCCTGTAAGCACTAGCTACGTAACACCAATTGAATTGAATATTGAACCTCTTTATATGGATGCAGGCAGTGTGGAGTTGTCTGTATCTACATATAGTGGCGATGGAGAGATCTTGGTATATAGTTCGCCTGATAGAACTGGAGAGAGTCTTCTGCTTAGTTCAGCAAACTCAAATAGGCGTTCAAAAACTTGGGAAATTAGTGAATCCTTTCACCCGTCAGATATTCCATCAACACTTTACGTCGAAGGTGTAAATGGCAGTTCGAATGAAAAAGATGTTAGACTTCGACTAAGAGTGCTCGAGCCAAATTATTATACTGTTACAAATTGTTATCTTTATGTTACTGTTGCAGATCTAGATTCTTTGACATGTACTGATACCAATACATTAAATAGCATTACTGTTGTTGATGGTCAATATTACGATAAACACCTGTATTTAATTCAGACAAATGGAACAACTGCACTGGATATGGAGATTGAGCTATCTACTGATGGGCTATATTCAGATGATGTTAAATGGATGATTCTTCAAACCGACTGGAGTGCTGATGTTGATGAATGGGAACAACAGTACGGCACTTTTTCGGATAGTAGTTCAATTCAAAATACTTGGCGTGAACGAGGTGATACTAATCGCAGTTTTATGGTTGTAGCATGGTACGATGGCGATAGGGATGGTGAATTTAATGTAACCGAACCCCATCAGACTGCCTGGCTGACTATCGTAAAAAATAGTTTAGATATTTACAGACTTGAAGAAACTAAAGTTGAAGATATTGAAGAGGATACCATGGGTAGTATTACTAGAATTTTAAACCCTGCACTAGGTGAAACTGCTGGAACAGGAAAAGATAATAATATTGCACTTGAACTAGATGTCGGTTCACGAATTCCAGAAGGTAATGGAGATTTAAGTGTTGTTATTAGTTTAGAGTCAATAAGCAATGATAGAAATGAGGCAGGAGTGCGAGTTTATCGTGAGGCAGATGGAATTAAGACAATCATCCTTCAGAATGTTTCAGCCACCGTTACAAATTGTACACTTACAGCCAGTGAACTTGATGATGAATTCTGGATTGAATTTGAAAAGTCTGGAATTATTGAAGTTAAGCTTGCAATTTGTACAAATGAAGTGGAATTTTTATCAGATACAGTTCGTGCAACTGGAATTGTTTCAGAACCGAGGTCGGGAAAAATATGTTTTGTTAACCCAGATGGGAATTCTGGATTTCCTAGAACAGATTTCACAGATGCCTGTGGTTCAGAAATTGGAGATCTGGTTAATATTGCACCATCCAATGCAAATGTTGTTATTGCAGGAGATACATATTGTGAAAACAATCTGTATGTGAAGTCGGATATTCTGGTTACAGGTCTAGGTGGAAAATTTGATACTGTTGAACCATATAGTTTTGATTATAGCAATGTTCCTCTTATAGATTGCAATGATGCTGGTAGAATTTTTACCATTGTTGACGATGATAATATTGAATTATCCAGTTTGAGAATTATTAATGGCAAGTCGGTTCGTGGTGGAGCCATTTTGATTGACAATTCAGAAAACATCTGTTTAAATTATCTTCAATTAACAAATAATTTAGCTTTTGACTATGGTGGAGCAATCTATATGAACAACGCAACCAACACATTAATACAGAATACAGAGTTGAAACAAAACACAGTTGATCATGATGATAATGGTTCTGTTGTTGATACAAAAGGTATGGGCGGTGCTGTTGCTCTCTTTACTTCCGATCTGATGATTACTAATTGTAATTTTTATAAAAATCTGGCTCAGACATATAATCATTCGGGCAACAAAATGACTACAAATTCCGCAGCAGGAGGTGGAGACATTTATCATAATCGGGGACGTCTGATTATTTATAAAAGTAGTTTCTTTGAATCTATCGCAGGATTTGAAGTGCCAACATTAAATCACGAAGCAGGTGGTTTTACTGGAGATGGTGGTTCTATTCTGGTGCATGGCGAAAAAGAAAATACAATACTTGAATTATGCAATTCAGAATTTGAAGCAACTCAAAGCTACGGCAACGGTGGTGCAATTTCATTGTCAAGAGATTCTTCTAGTGCTGCAAGGGCTTATTTTATTGAAGCATTAGCGGTTGATTGGCCTCCCATAGCTTCACGGCCTGAACAGCTAGGAGGTGGATGTGTTGGTATTGTCTCAAATGTGACGTTTAACGAA
>Ga0307987_1001949_pt1 | contig 11038 bp, 14 predicted proteins | sample EllFjometagen181_FD_203157 | JGI IMG/M metagenome (GOLD analysis project Ga0307987, IMG submission 203157) | Marine microbial communities from Ellis Fjord, Antarctic Ocean - #181 | ecosystem: Environmental > Aquatic > Marine > Unclassified | place: Southern Ocean | collected 2014-10-08 | reverse complement strand
TTCTATAAAACATTTGGACAACATTAAAACCCATAAAAATATCAAGAGTTACCGATCAACTGTCAACAGTACCGGACAGAGTCAAAAACCCCTTGATTATGGCAGAATCGTCTTTGAGAAGGAAAGATTGTTAATAAAAAGTAAAAGACAGCAAAAGACGGTGGCAAATTAAGAGTGCCATAATTTTTTTTAGTAAAAAAGGGCTTGGTCACAACATAGGCCAGCCGTCACAATTGGCGGACCTATGTTTTGACCAAGCCCGTAAAAAGGGAAAAGAATGCCAATACTGATATGCGCTATCCTTGATGGGGTTATTGAAAAACCCCAAGAAGGAACCATTGCCATTGTTGAAAGAGGGATGACTGCGATTGGGTATCCCATAGACAATTTAGACTGTTTAAAAAACGAAACCACCACAAAACAGATTACTGAAAAATATAAGCAAATTAATGCCAGTTATTTTTTAAACCACACCATAGTCCCCTTTAACTTTGGTAATATTGTTAATGATGAGAAGGAAGTGCGGCAGTTTTTGATCAATGCCACCATTGAACTCAAAGCCCTCATTGACAAGCTCAAGGGGAAAGAGCAGATTGTTATTCATATTGCCTTTGATGTTCAGAAAGCCATTGAGGAAATTTCGAAAAGTGTGGACGTTTCCAACAAAATGGCAGTGGGAAAAGCATTCTTTGAATTGTCTGAAAAAAACAAAGAAGCAATCGGACAGGCTCTGAAATCTAAGTTATCTATCCATGCCGTCGAGAATATCGAAATGACTGGATCTAATGAGACCGTCATTCTCCTCAATACGTATTTAGTAGAAAAAACAAAAAAAGAACTGTTTGATAATGCCCTGGATGATATTGCTGAAAAATGTGACGACTTTATCGCCTTTAATTATATAGGCCCTCTTCCTCCCTATGACTTTGTGGAGACTGATTTCAAGAAGGGCAATTTTGATGTGATTAATGAAGCCAGGCTCTTGTTAGGTCTCAAGGAGCAATGCACATTTGATGATATTAAATCCAGTTATCGGAAAATATCATTTACTGTTCATCCTGATAAGAACAACGGTGACGACAAAAAAATGAAGGCGCTTAATGAAGCAAATCGTATCGTAAAGGCTTACTGCAATAGTGGTAATGAAAGTGAATGCTCTTTTACCAAAGAGGCCATCGAACGAAGCTTTGTTCTTATTGATTAGTCAACACCCCCTGAGCTAAAGACTCAGGGGCTTGCCAGGCAACTTGTAAGCCCGGTTGATTAGCCTAAGCCACAATAAATTAGTGGCTACGTTATTGGAATATATAGTCATCCCAAGGTACTCCACACGCTTTCAGACTTGGCACTGCCTTTTCATTTCCTTCAGCGACTCATGCTTTGGTCCTGAGTGCGTTAAATCCCGGGGGCATGGGGGCTAGCCCCCATTAAAATGAGATAGGATTTCTTTTAAAAAAAGCGGATCAGCGTTGATACCAAATTGCAGGGACATCATACGCCAGGGACTGATGGGGTCTCTTTTAAGCGGGTCGTCGAATCTGTTAAGGTTTTACGACTGGGCATATTTTTTTCCAGTCACTCTGAAATAGAGAGATTCAGGGGAAATATCAAACCCGCATTCCCATGCCAGCGTGGGCCAGCTATCAAGGAAAAATTTTTTGAAACGCCCGGGATCACGCAATGAAATCGCCTGGGAGTATTGATGAATCAGATCCTTAAGATCTGTCTGGCCGGATTCCCCGGTGTTGAATTTTAAATAAACTGTAAACTCTTCTATATATTTGGCTTCTGTCACATACACACATTCCATGATATCACCCCCTACTATCAAACAAGCGGTTTGATGTGATGAAATTCTTTGGTATTCCACATATTCTGAAGTTCATCCTGGTGTAACTCTGCCCATTCCGCCACAAGCCCACGGACTTTGGCGGGAATGCTACCCGCTATGATATTTAAATCGTCTATTTTCATTGATGCCCTATATTCATTGTATCTGATATGAAAATGCGATGGATTATGCTCATCAAAATACATTGAAATAATAATTCCTAAAAACCTGGATATTTCCGGCATTTATATTTCCTTTTGTTTTATCGTTATTCTTTATATAATGCGTAAAACAGGGGCAATTGTCAAATTTTCTTTATCACGTCAGATGGCAAAAGCTATATGTCTTTGCATGCCAACCATAGCGTTTCTATTTTCTGAAAATCGTTTTAAAAAAGTGCAAACTGTTTTTGAGGTGCTATAATAAGGATGCCAAAAATAGATATGTAAAAAAAAATTGGACATGTGATATATAAACAAATTTTCCGGTCCTTATGTGAAGGATGTCAAAAAAGCTTTACCATTAGAATACCCAAAGGAACGTATTAAATGATTTTGATATTCCCCCCCTTGGGGAAAGCTTGTGAACCCCCAGCCGGTGTGTCTCTGCTTGCCGGGGCATTAAAACAAAACGGCTTTGCCTGCACGGCCATTGATGCCAATATGGGAGGGCTGTTGTGGCTTGCCCGCAATGGCCTAACTCCCCAGGATTCATGGACCCGCCGGGCCGTGTCCCATTTTGATGAAAACCTTAGAGATCTTAAGACCCCCTCCCTTTATGAGAATCGGGATAGATACCGCCAACGGGTCATGGATGTGAACCGGGTGATCAATGTCAGTTGTGCCCCAAGGTTCCGGCTTACACTGTCGGATTATATGGACGCTGAGCTTTCTCCGGTGAGAAGCGAGGATTTGTTGGTCTCTGCTCGAAATTTTAAAGAGAATCCCTTTTATGGATATTTTAAGTCTGTGCTGGCACCAGAAATTGAAAATAGCAGCAGCTCCCATGTGGGATTATCCATCTGTTATCTGAGCCAGGCCCTCACCGGATTTGCCCTTGCCGGATGGATCAAGGCCACGTTTCCGGATAAAAAAATTATTCTGGGCGGCGGATTGATCACCTCATGGATGAGCGCTCCTGCATGGAAGAATCCCTTTGCGCCCCTTATCGACACCATGATCCGGGGCAGGGGAGAGGACGCGGTGGTGGCACTTATGCGGGGGGAATCATCCGGGGAAAAACAGGTATCTCTTCACCGGGTGGTGCCGGATTTCGATTTTTGCAATTGGGAAGATTACCTGGCCCCGGGTTTCATTCTTCCCTATCGTACGGCCACAGGCTGTTATTGGCGAAAATGCCGATTTTGCCCTGAAACTGTGGAGGGGAGCGCTTATAAACCCCAAAAAAATAGTGAACTTCTGGATGATCTCAGGCAATTCCAGGAGCAGGTGAACCCGGCCCATGTTCATTTTCTGGACGATGCGGTGAGCCCCTCTTTTTTAAAAGCCCTTGCCACCCATCCCATGCCCTTTACCTGGTATGGGTTTGTACGGTTTACCCGGGATCTTGCCGACTCGGATTTTTGCCGGGCATTGTATCAATCCGGTTGTCGCATGTTGAAGCTGGGCCTGGAATCCGGGGATCAACATGTCCTTGAGCAAATGAATAAGGGAACAGAGCTTGGCATGGCCACCCGGGTGCTTTCTGCCTTGAAACAGGCTGGTATTGCCACCTATGTGTACCTGTTGTTTGGCACCGCCTTTGAAGATGAGGTGGCTGCTGATAAAACCTTGACCTATGTGGCAGAAAATAGCGAGAACATCAGTTTTTTGAATTTGGCCATTTTTAATCTTCCCCGGTTTAGCCAGGAGGTTCCCCTTCTTGAAACCCATGCCTTTTACGCGGGTGATCTCTCCTTGTACCTGGGGTTTAACCATCCTCTGGGCTGGAATCGGCGACAAATTCGTATCTTTCTGGATAAAAAATTTAAAAGACATCCTGCCATTGCTCCTATTTTAAGAAATGACCCCCCATTTTTCACCTCCAACCATGCGATGTTTGTCCCGTCCTGAAAAAAAAGAACGTTGCCAGACTTTTTGAAACAGCTGAACAGGGTAATGCTCTTGTAAAATGCTCCGCCTAAATTCCAAGCTAAAGTATGCTGTTCTAAATGGGAGATAATATGAGTAACAGCGCTGAAATTCGTTGGAAACAGCGATTTGAAAATTTTGAAAAAGCTTTGCGCCTTCTTCAGGAAGCACTGAGTGTAAAATCTGTTTCGGAGTATTCGAAATTGGAGCAGGAGGGTGTTGTCCAACGCTTTGAGTATACCTTTGAATTGGCATGGAAAACCATGAAAGATCGCCTGTTTTATGAGGGCTATGATGAAAAAACACCCCGTTCCGTCATTCGACGTGCCTTTGAGGTAGATTTTATTTCCGAAGCAGAAACGGAAGTTTGGCTGGATGCGCTAGGCGCGCGTAACCTGCTGAGCCATACCTATAATGAGACAACTGCTTTGACGGTTCTGGATCATATTGAAAAGCGGTACAGCCACATCCTGACCCGACTTTATAAACGGTTGAAACCTGATGCGGATTTTGAATGAAAGACGGCCTGAAAGATAAATATCGCCGGGCGATCATTGATATCCTCTCTGCCAATGAGCGGGTGGAGCGGGTAGTGCTCTTCGGCTCCCGGGCCATGCAGACCCATACCCCGGCTTCGGATGTGGATCTGGTTTTGTTTGGAGACAGACTGATTTTGACCGATCAGACCAGAATGGCCGCCGCCATTGAAGCATTGACCATGCCCCAACGTGTGGATTTGTTGCTCCACAAACATATTGACAACGAGAAGTTAAAAGAACATATCAAGCAGCATGGGATAACTTGGTTTCGACGATGTTCCACAAATTGCCCGGGAGGAGGCTAAAACGGGTGGGTGTTTTCTGGAGCCTTTGCCGATTTTTTTTTCTTCGTCTTGAAAAATTAGGAAGACCCTCTCTCCGGGCCGGGGCCGGATATGTCCATGGACAAACTTATTGTCCGGTTTTCCATGGGGGCCCTTTGCCTGTTTGCTGTGGATCTTTATCTATAGCACTTGAATCTACTTCTGGATGTGAGCGGGGGGGGGTGATGGTTTATCACCACTTCCGGGGTGGGGGAGAGTATCTGGAACCCCATGCTCTTAATTCGGTGACATCTGTTAAGGTTTTACGACTGGGCGTATCTTTTTCCAGTCACTCTGAAGTAGAGAGATTCAGGGGAAATGTCAAACCCGCATTCCCATGCCAGCGTGGGCCAGCTATCAAGGAAAAACTTTTTGGTATTCCACATATTCTGAAGTTCATCCTGGTGGAGCTCTGCCCATTCTCCCACAAGCCCACGGACTTTGGCGGGAATGCTACCCGCTATGATATTTAAATCGCCTATTTTTCCTCACATGCCTTCGGCAAGTTTGGCCACCACAAAAGCATTCAGACTGACACCTGCCCGTTTTGCTCTTGCTGCCAGTCTGGCGTGCAGGCTTTTAGGAACACAGGTTACGAACCTGCCTGATGTGTTGCCAAAGCTGGGAGCAGGTATATCTTTATCCCATTCAAGACAAGCTTCTACCCAACAGTTAAATGCAGCCTCCGCTTCCTTGATTGCCTCTTCCATGGTTTCTCCATCAGCCAGACAACCATCAAGATCCGGGAAGGTCGCAAGAAAACCGCCTCCATCCTCTTGGGAAAGTGGCGTAAGTTCAATGGTGTAATCTCCAAATTTATGCATCTTTTTTTACCCCTCTTCTCACTGATTCCACCAACATAATGAATTGCCTTATATATACCGGTTTGATCGGTTTATGGGCCGGAACCGTGACGACAAGATTAGACTCATTATGTCCAAAAACCACATGGCTGCCGCCGCTTTTACGAATATTAAGCCCGTAATATCCAGCAATAGCCTCCAAGCTGCCGATCTGCCAATCCCTGGGGTTGGCTCTCATTTTCTGTATAGCCTTCTCTGCCTTGCTCATGCATAAATATACGACCGATAGTGTCACTATGTCAAGGTGGTGTGTATTTGATTCAGTCTGCATTATCTATCTGTTCCTTTTTTTCTCCTGAATAGACAAGCAGAAAACAAATCTGTCCCCTTTTCCGCTTGTCCCCTTTTCCGGACAGTCCCCTTTTCCGACACTTTTCCGACACCTTTTCCTGCCCTTTTCCTCCCTTTTCCTGATATATACAATTGGTCAATTTTATTTTTTCAGAACAGTAGCCAAATACCCCAGGAAAAATTATGAAAATTTAAGAAAGGTGTCAGAGCAACGAAGAAGGGGTGGGGATGGTGGGGAGTATGAATTTTTTATTACTTTTTAACATATTGGATTGCAATAGGTTTTATTAAATGTCATTATGAAATACAAACTTAGAATAATAAAGGAGAAAATATGCCAACCGCTGTCAAAATATCTGATGAACTTATGGCAAAAGCAAAGGTGCAATCCAAGGTATTCAAACGATCCGTAGCAGGTCAAATTGAGTATTGGGCGAAAATTGGTCAAATAGTTGAAGAAAATCCTGAATTACCGCTTCCCTTTATCCAAAATATTTTAATTGCCAAGGAAGAAATCAAATCTGGACTTGGAATCCCATATGTTTTTGGAGAATAGAATATGTGCAATATTTCAGAAATTATCCAATCTCCCATTTTCGCCAAACAAAAAAAGAAATTAAAAAAGAAGCAAATTAAAGAATTAAATGAAGCCGTCAAAACGATTATGGCAACCCCTGACGTCGGTGACTTGAAAAAAGGAGACCTGCAAGGGATAAGGGTTTATAAATATAAAGTCGGAAACAATTTTATTGTATTAGCATACTGGATTGAAGGTAGGATTTTTTACCTTTATTCTTTTGGGTCCCATGAAAATTTTTATAAAGAGCTCAGTAAGTATCTCCATCACTAAGAATCAGGGTCTACAATATTGAGACGTGGGTAAGAAGACTAATTAAAGTCTGTAATGTTCAAGCTATCTCAATGGAACTTGTCCACTTTGATATGCAGAAACTTGAGAACCCAGAAATATCAGTAAAGGAATATCAACAAGGAAAACTTGCAGGTTTCGAGGTTAAGGAATATTTGTTAGAAAAATGGGGAAGGTCTTGTGGCTACTGCGGTTAAAAGAACATGTCAGGAAGCATGGGGTCAATTGGTTTCGATGGTATCCCACAAATTGCCCGGATTCATATTGCATCCCAAGGGAAATTATGAAAATTAAAGAAATAAAAAAAATAACAGATCAGCGCCATTTAAACCTTTTTTCCATGTCCTACCTGGATCAAAGGGATGATGAAAAATCATGGGTGTTTGCATCCAGAAAGAAAGTGCCGGAAGTGGCCGATAAAAATTCCCCGGCCGCCGATGCCGTGGTGATTGTGCCCTTTCACCAGGAGCAGCAAAAGCTTGTGATGATCCGGGAATTTCGGGTGCCCCTGGGGGGATTTCAGTATGGATTTCCCGCCGGACTGGTGGACCCCGGTGAAACCGTGGAAAAGGCGGCTGCAAGGGAACTTAAGGAGGAGACGGGCCTTGATCTGGAACGTATTTTAAGGACAAGCCCCCCCATCTACTCCTCTTCCGGCATGACCGATGAATCCATTTCCCTTGTGTTTGCAAATTGTGGGGGAGAAGAAAGCCTGGAGGGCAATGAAGCTTCCGAGGAGATCAGTGTGTTGTTCCTCTCCCGGGAGGAGGCAAAAAGCCTTTTGAATACTCCGGAATTAAAATTTGATGTAAAATCATGGATTATTCTGGAACATTTTGCCGACACCGGGGCAGTCTAAATGTTTTCTAATTTTATCTATTTACTGGTGGCCCTGCTACTCTACTCCACCTGTGATTATCCGGGTTCCGATGCCATCATGCCGGACCATGGGGTGCCCATAGCCCTGCTGCTGGTGGGTGTTTTCTGGAGCCTTTGCCGATTTTTTTTTCTTCGTCTTGAAAAACAGGAAGACCCTCTCTCCGGGCCGGGGCCGGATATGTCCATGGACAAACTTATTGCCCGGTTTTCCATGGGGGCCCTTTGCCTGTTTGCAGTGAATCTTTATCTACTGCACTTGAATCTACTTCTGGATGATTTTAGAATTTTTCAATTATTTCCTACGTTGGAAGCCCTGGTCTTTCTGGGGGTGTTTCTGTCTTATCTTGTCATTGTCTGGTCCTGTGCCTGGCCCGTGCAAAAAAGATACTTTCCCGGCACTGTATCTCAAAAAGATTTTGTTCGTTCCAATATCTCCTTTTCCCTGCCAGCCCTGTTGCCCTGGTTTTTAATCTCCCTCATGACGGATCTCCTGGCACTACTGCCCTTTGAGCAGCCCGGGGCCTTTCTTGCCACCCCCCTGGGAGAGATTGTTTATGTGGTCATTTTTATGCTGGCCATTGCCGGGTTGGGGCCTTTTTTAATCCAGAAGGTGTGGGGATGCCGGTCCTTGGAATCGGGGCCGGAACGTCATCGCATTGAGCTATTGTGTCAACGGGCAGGAGTGAAATACCGGGATATCCTCAAGTGGGAGCTTTTTGGTGGTTCCATGATCACCGCTGGGGTTATGGGGATCTGGGGGCGGTTTAGATATATCCTGGTGACGCCGTCTTTAATATCCCTGCTTGGAATCGATGAAATGGATGCGGTCATAGTCCATGAAATCGGCCATGTGGAAAAGCATCACATTCACTTTTATCTGTTATTCTTTTTGGGCTACATTGCCTGTATTTATTCCTTTCTGGACCCCCTGGTTATGCTTATTGTGTCTGGGCCGGTGCTGGATTTGATGGGATTTGTGGGGATGTCCCGGGAAACCATGATGACCCTGGTGCTTAGCGGTGTTCTCATTGTTTTGTTTTTGCTCTATTTTCGATATGGTTTCGGGTTTTACATGAGAAATTTTGAACGCCAGGCAGATCTGCATGTGTATCAATATTTGCCCCACGCAAGATCCATGATCACCACCTTTCATAAAATAGCCGCCCACAGTCGCCAAGCCTGGGACAAACCCAACTGGCATCATTTCAGCATTAAGGAACGGGTGCATTTTCTGGCACGGTGTGAGGCAGACCCTTCTTTCATTGAGCGTCATCATAAAAAAGTGCGTGGCATGATGTGGGGGTATATTGTTTTTCTGGTGTGTGTGTGTGCCATGGGATATTATCTTAACTTTGGTTCAGGTAAGGCTGGTATGAACCAGTATGTGACGGAAAAACTCATTCACCGTGAATTGGAGCAAAGGGGGGATGAGTTGGAGGTTCAGCTCCTGGCCGGGGATTATTATTATGATGCCGGGGCCTTTGACAAGGCCATTATTTTTTACCAGACAGCCATTCACACTGATCCGGACAACCCCCATGCCCTGAACAATCTGGCCTGGCTTTATGCCACTTGCATTGATCCGGTTTATCGTAATCCCCAAGCTGCCTTGATCCTGTCACAAAAGGCTCTGAGTGTGGACCGGGCTGCCCATGTGCTGGATACCTTTGCCGAGGCCTTGTTTGTTAACGGCCACTTCCAGGAGGCCCTGGATGCAGCCGTAGAGACCCTGGAGATGGCCCGGGACCGGGAAAATTATTACCGGAGGCAGGTAGAACGATTCAAAAAATATGTGGGTGAAAATACAGTACCTGTTCGCATATTATGATTATAATACGAAAATCAGCGATAAGGATCTATGAAAACCTTGAAAAATTGGACAAAACCATTCCATGGGAAATGCGGTAAACAAAGCGTTTCTGAAGCTATCGAAAAACAATTTAATATCCCGGTTTCGCCTGATGGGGCCATTCTTCGAGATCTGGTACGGCAACCCGTTATGCAACGTCAACCAGTGGGCTATAACCGTTCTTTTTTGGAAGATTACAAGCCTGGGGTAACTTTTTATATCCCTGCATCACAGCGGGTTCAACTGCATGAAATGGGTCGAACTTCTGGGAATGAACGCCCTGCAGGTACCTACGCCAGGGATATCCTTAGCCGCCTTTTGATTGATCTGTCATGGGCTTCTTCCCGCCTGGAAGGCAATACGTATAATCGTCTTGACACTCAACAATTAATCCGGTTCGGCCAGATCGCCCCGGGAAAAGAAATGATGGAAACCCAGATGATTCTCAATCATAAGGGGGCCATTGAAATGCTTATTCAGGAAGCAGAGCAGGTCGGGTTTAATCCGTTTACTTTTTACAACCTTCATGCCATTTTATCGGATAACCTGCTCCATGATGAGGCCGCCTGCGGACGGTTGCGCAGAAGACCGGTGGATATTACCGGGTCTGTTTATCATCCCACGGCCATCCCCCAGGTGCTGGAAGATTGTTTTCGCCTGTTGCTGCAAAAGGCAGATGCCATACCAGACCCCTTTGAACAATCCTTTTTTGTAATGGTGCATTTGCCTTACCTTCAACCCTTTGAGGATGTGAATAAACGTGTCTCCCGTCTGGGAGCGAATATTCCATTTATCCGAAGTAATTTGTGTCCCCTGTCTTTCATGGATGTTCCGGAAAAGGACTATGTGGAAGGGACCTTGGGTGTGTATGAGTACAACCAAATAGATTTACTTCTGGACCTCTTCGTCTGGGCCTATGAGCGTTCCTGTCAGAGATATCTTGCCATCACCAAAACCATGAAAGAGCCGGATCCCCTGCGTATCAAATACCGGGAGATGTTGATCCAGGCGGTACAGACAATTGTCCGGAATCATCTGGTGCCATCGGAAGCACATGTTCAGCATCTGGCAGAACAATTGGTACCTGAAAACGACAGAAAGGTTTTTGAGAAAATGGTCCAGGATGCCTTCCTGCATCTGCACGAAGGTAGCGTGGCACGATACCGGCTGAAGTTATCTGAATTTAAATCATGGGAGACTATGGAATAGTCATAACTATAGTGCTGGTCAATTGAAGAGATATCATTCTTGAATTATAAGGTTCTGATTTTAATAGACTTAAAGTTCCATATTAGTATCAAGCCATGTGACCGGAGCTATAAACCTGCTTATTGGTTAAATTTGATTCCCGATTGTCGCTCTCTATCTATTCAGCTTTTCACCGGACCAGCTGATTCATCTCAAAGATGGGCAGGCACACCGACAGCACAATAAATCCGATAACCACTCCCATGACAAGAATGATCACAGGCTCCAGCATGGCCGTCATGGCCGTAAGGGAGGTG
>Ga0307987_1001948_pt1 | contig 11044 bp, 3 predicted proteins | sample EllFjometagen181_FD_203157 | JGI IMG/M metagenome (GOLD analysis project Ga0307987, IMG submission 203157) | Marine microbial communities from Ellis Fjord, Antarctic Ocean - #181 | ecosystem: Environmental > Aquatic > Marine > Unclassified | place: Southern Ocean | collected 2014-10-08 | reverse complement strand
CAGCGCGTCACCGGCACGCTTAAAGAGAAGGCGGCTGCCGCCGCTGCCTTCACAGACGCGCTTGAAGAGGGACGCAGTGCAGTGATTGTGCAGCGCGAGACGCAGGATACCTTTTGCGCGCGCATCGAAAACGTGGGCGCCGGGCAGTCCGTCACCATCAAGCTCCACATCGTCAGCAGCTTGCATGAAGTCGAGAACATTACCCCGCCGCCTGGATCTGCAACCGCGCCGGCAACCCGCTTCTGGTGGCGCCTCCCGCGCTCATTTGTCCCACGCTACGCGCCAGCGGGCGCGCCGCGCGCCACCGAGACCAGCTTCGTCGCGGCTGCGACTGCACCCTACACCTTTGCTGCGCGCATTGAGATTTTATCCAGCACGGCGATCCGGTCGGTTGTGCCCCCGCCCGGCGCAAGCTTTAGCATGGACGTCGACGCGCCCGCGCCCGTGCCCGGCGCAAGCTTTAGCATGGACGTCGACGCGCCCGCGCCCGCGCCCGGCGCAAGCTTTAGCATGGACGTCGACGCGCCCGCGCCCGTGCCCGCGCCCGCGCCCGGCGCAAGCTTTAGCATGGACGTCGACGCGCCCGCGCCCACCTACCGAGCGGTGGTGGACTACCCCCCGGCCCCGTACGCCGGGTCTGACTTTGTCCTCAGCTACACCAGCGCCGGAGCGCCGGAGCCGCGTGTTATCATGCAAGACATGAGCCTACCCGACGCGCCCAACGCGCGCGCGCTGCAGCTCACGTTCCTACCATCATTCCCGCCGGACACGCCGCTGAACGTCGAATTCCAGCTCGTCCTTGATTGTAGCGGCTCTATGTTCTGGGGGCGGGGCGGCACGCGCCCTGCCATCGCCTACGCGCGTTCCACCCTCGATAATATCTTGGACGGTCTGAAGCCCGGGAGCACGTTTAACATCACATACTTTGGCACCCAATACACGACTGAATTTACGCGCGCGCCGGCTCACCGCGGAGATCTCCCGGCCCCCGAGCCGGTTGCCGTTAACTCAACAACCATACGCCAAGCGCACGCCGGCGTCCAGGGGGTGTACGAGATGGGCTGCACCGAAATGTTGGCGGCGCTGGAAAGCATCTACGCGCGCGCCCCTACGGAAGGCTTCGCCCGCCACATCATCATCTTGACGGACGGCGCCGTCTCCAACACCGCAGCGGTCCACGCGCTCGTCCGAGCGCACGCGCACACCGCGCGCGTCTTCGCGTATGGAATTGGAGACGGGGCGAGCCCTGCACTCGTCAAGGGCATGGCCGAAGCCGGACATGGCGCCTACCGTTTCATCTATGATGCAAGCGAGCTCAGCGCGTGCGTGCTGAGCATGATGAAGAAGAGCTACACACCATCCATCACTGAGGTGGAGCTCACGTGGCCCGCTGGGCGGCACGTTACCATGGCCCCGCGCGCGCTGCCCCCGATCTTCGCAGATGAGCCATTTGTTGCATACGCGGCGCTTGACGGCGAGGCCGCTGACGGCGACAGCGCGACGCTGGCAGGCCGACTACCAGACGGCTCGAGAGTCGAATGGACTGTGCGCTTGCCGAGCGCGAGCGCGAGCGCGAGCGCGCCCCGAGGCGGTGGCATCGCCGCCCTGACCGCGCGCGCATTGATAAAAGAAAAGGAGTGTGATTACGATATAGCCGTCGCCGGCGGCCCCGCCAGAGGCAACCCCGTCGCAGCAGCCATCCGCGCCTCGATCACTGCCCTCTCCTTGACGGTGGGCGTTGAGTCAAGGTTTACATCGTGGGTTGCCACCACGACGCGCGCGACCGTGGAAGACGGAGTCGACGCTACGCAGTGCGTTATCCCCCTACCATCGGTGGTGATTGGGACGCGGGTGGTCGGCGACGACGCGCGCGCCGACCCGCTGCGGATTCGCGGGACTATGAGCCAGCTGCGTGGGATGAGCCAGTGCCCAGCCGCGCCCGCTGCTGGCGGACGCGTGCTGCGTGGGATGAGCCAGTGCCCAGCCGCGCCCGCTGCTGGCGGACGCGTGCTGCGTGGGATGAGCCAGTGCCCAGCCGTGCCGCTGCTGGTGCTGCCGCCGGCATCGGCGGCGGCAGCAGCAGCCGCGGACGCTGCGCAGTTAATGCAGCGCTCGCTGCGGGCGGTGTCACAAGATCTACTGGCAGACTACTCTCCAATCACAGGCACTCCATGGACCGCGGATGCGCTGGCGCGGAGCCTCGGCGTTGATCGGTCGTATCTGCGGGCGTGGGCTACGACAACCAACGCACTCGACGACCCCGTGCACTACAGCGTCTGGATAGTTTGGAATGCCTGCGCACTACTGAAGATGGGCGGGTACATCACTAGAGTCATGCGTTCGAGGATTAACCTCTGGAGTATTACCGAACTCGATGGCGATTTAAACATGAGTCGATTAATAACTGGCTTGGTGACGCGTTTCATACAGGCGCACCCCCGGCTCAGCGCCTAGACCCATACGCGCGTGTTTGTTTTCGCGCTTCTCTTCTATCTGACCTAAAAATTGAACACATTGTTTTACATTTTTCAGAGGGGTGTTGAATGCACGCGCGCCGCGTGCCGCGCGGTTTCGAGCAGCGCAGGCCAACCGACTAGTGCACACACACACACACACACACACACACACACACACACACACACACACACACACACACAGCTTTTGTGCTGGCGCAACACGCGCTCCAGCAGCCCGATATCACGTTTCACCAAGCGATAAGTGCCGAGCACGCCAAATATCTAAACCTCTCCAAAAATTCGAATTCAAATTTTTGGAGAGTTTTAGATATTTGGCGGTTAAAAACCGGTTTTTAACCGCCAAATATCTTTTGGTGCCGCCTCGGCTGGATCAATACTCTCCCCGTTTCCGTTCTTCAACACCTCTCCCGATGGCTGCGCTCGACACCTCAGTGTCTGAAAACTTCGTCCTTTCTGCCGAACCGTTAAAGTGGGGCAGCCGGCTGCGCCTCGACCATATCGACGCGCATGCTTTCTGGTTGGAGGTGCACGTATACAACCAAGCCTACACGTCGGCCGGCGGGACGGAGACAAACACGATACTCGGCGGCCGACTCCCGACGCGCGCTGGGCAGCCCGCACGCGCCGAGCCCGGGCACGGCTTCAAGCTCACGTCTGAGCACTACCCAAAGGGCACCTGCGTGTGGATCGAGCACGCCGAGGAGCGCTCATTCTGGCTGAAGATCTTTATATACAGGGACATGGAAGATGGCGCGCCTGTCCCTCACCCAGAGATTAGGGAGGCGTACTACCCTAACGCGCCGGCCCTCCAAATCCCCCCCGCCTTTGTGTAAGCAAAAAAAAAATGTATCATTTTGCATGTCATTTTGCACGTCAACGGGTAAAACGGGTCAACGGGTAAAACGGGTCAACGGGTAAAACGGGTCAACGGGTAAAACGGGTCAACGGGGCAACGGATCAAAACACAAGCCGGTCGTGAGGGAAAACGCGCTCCAGGTGCCACTGCAAGTGGGGGAAGCGCGCACCGCACGCGCGCGCCTCATCGACCGTCTGTACGCAGCAAATCTTAGTGCGGATGCACGCGTGGCACGCCACAGCCGCGTCCGGCAGCGGCGGCACGCGCGCGCGCGCCGGCCAGGGTTGAGGGACCTCCCATACCAGCGCGCGCCCGCGCGCTGCGCGCGCGCAGTAGTGGCATCGCGCAGCCCGGGGGGATTGAATACCGAGCTGCCGGCGCGTGCAGCTCTCACACAGCGCTTCTAGCTCGGGGAGGTCAAACGGCGACGCGTGTGAGGCGGCGGGGGCGCTCCGAGGGCGCGGCGCGCAACCAGGACACCGAGCCATCCTCAGGGTGGCGGCAGCCGAGTTGAGCTAATCTACGTCAGCGCACCCGCTACAAAACGTAAATTATTTAAAATTCAAAAAACGACAGGTGACTTGAAACTTGAGACTTGAGAGGCCGGCCTACACCTTTGACGGCGCATCAAAGCGTTTTTTCTTGTGCTTCTTCGGCTGCTGGTGCTGCTGCGCCCACGGGGTGCCGCCCCCAAACGTATTCCACGCGGCGCCCATGCCGCCGAGCACGCCGCCCGTAGCGCCGCCGCCGACCTGCATCACGCGCTTGGTGGTCTGGTACTTGAAGCAGCACATCGCGAGCGCGCCGCACGCCGCCACGATCAGCACGGTCTGGATGAGGTTCGCGAACCCGCTGCCAAATATGTCACCCAGGAAGCCCGCGATGCCCGGGATTATATCAACCAGGATTGAGCCGAGCGCCTTCAGCGCCTCGGGCAGCATGTCGGTGAGGTTCAGCACCGTCAGCGGCTTGTACTCGCGCAGGCGCGCCACCGTCGCGTTCATCTCGACCCGGAAGTCGTCAGTCACGGTATTCCACTCGGTCAGCGCCGCGCTCGCCTCGGCGTAGCGCGCCTGGACGGACGCAACCGACGCGTTCACCACGTCGAGCTGGGTCATCATCGCGGGCACGCGCGCGAGCGTCGCACCAGAGGCGTTCACAGCCGCCGCGAGGCGCGCGCTCAGGTCCTCCACCAGCGGCGCCACCGCCGTGGTCACGTTCAGCGCGTCCGCCAGCGTGCGCGTGAACGCGGCCGCCTCCGTCGCAGCCGCCGCCTGCGCTGCGCTCACCTCCGCCAGCCCCGTGCTCATCGCGCTCGCGTTCGCGGCGGAGTCGAAGATGGCGTCGAGCACGCGCACGCGCGTCTCGAACGCCGCCCACGTCGCCTCATCCGGCGCGCTCGCGTTGAACGTGTCGCGCAGCACGCGCAGCGTCTCTTCGCCCACGCCCTCTGAGCGCGCCGCGCGCGTTGCGCTCTCATTGCGGTACGCGTCCGCCTCCACGCCAAGCTCGGCGGAGAGCGCGTGCAGCGCCGCCGCCGCGTCGCCGGCGCCGGCGGCGCCGAGTAGCGTTGTATTAAGCGTGGGCGCGCTGATGTTATAGCCCCACGCGCGCAGCGCAGCGGCCGCCACGAACGACTCGCGTGACGCGGGCACGATTGCGTCGGGCTCCGCGACCGGCGCGCTGACGTTCTGCGCGCGCAGGTAGCGCGCCGTCGCGCCCTGCGACAGCTGCAGCTCGCGCACGGCGGCGTAGAGCTCGGTGGCCTCCGCCTCGGCGCGCGCCGCGCGGCGCGTGCCGTCCCGGCGCTCGACAAAGTCAACCGCCGCCACCGCCGCGGTGTGCGCGCCGAGCTCCACCAAGCGGCTCGACAGCGCGGCGCCCATGTCAGCGACCGCGCCGGCGGTGCGGTCCATCAACACCGTGGTCGCTTCAGACACGAGCTGCGCGTCCTGCACCACGCTCGCGGGCGTGCGCACCGCGAGGTCCACGCCGCCGTCGACGCCCACGCCGGCGGCGGCCGGGCACGCGAGCGACCACACGCCCGTCGCATCCCCCGCCGCGCGCCCCCAGATCTCAACGAGCGCGCGCGCCGCGCAGCCCGGCAGCGTGAACGTGAACTCCCCCGCCGCGTTGAGCTGCACGGTGCGCGCGTCGTCGCATTCCGCGTGCCCGGGGCTCTCCACCACGATGCGCGTCGACAGCTGCGCGTCGAACGGGTTGCTGATCGTGACCTGCACCACGCCCGCGCCAGCCGGCGCCGCGCGCCAGCTCGGGCAGCCGTGCGTCAGCGACGTGTAGAGCGGCACGTCGCCCGCCGCAACCAGTACCTGCTGCTCGTACGCCCACTCACGCGGGCGCAGGCACAGCGACCACGCGCTCAGCGCGTCAGCCGCGCACGCGGCGTCCCACGCGGCGGCGTCCGCGCGCACGACGCCGCCCCACAGCGGCGCCATGTGCGCCGCATCCACCCACGCGCAGAGCGTGCTGTTGCTGCGCGCGCCGCCCGCGGCGACTTGAGCGGCGGCGGCCTCCACGCACACGCCGGCGCCCGCCGGGCTGCGCAGCGCGCCCGCCGGGCTGCACAGCAGCGCCCACGCCACCTCGCCCGTGCTCGCGCGCAGCGCCGCGTTCGCGCACGCGGCGTCGGTCCAGGCCGCGTACGGCGCGGGCTCAAACATCCAGGCGGTCCACTGCGCGCTGCACGACGCCGCGTACGCGCCGCACAGCTCCATGCGGTAGTGCTCCATGAGCCCGCACAGCTCTTGGTTGACGCTCGCCGCGCCCACGCAGCGCCCCTCCGCGTCCACCGCGCGGAAGTACGCCACGAGCGACTCGGCGGCCTCGTCCACCGCGAAGCGCTCGGCGTACGCCTCCTCCCAGCGCGCGTAGGTCATGGCGGGCGCGCGGAAGTCCAGCGGCCCCGCGAGCGGCGCGGCGGGGAAGCGCGCGTCCGCATTCCCCGCGCCCGCGGCGACCGCGGGCGAGGTGTCCAGGATGTACGTCGCGCGCCCCATGCGCGTCACGGCGTGCAGCGGCGTCTGCAGCGTGAAGTCCGGCGCGTCGTACACGTAGCGCACGCGGTCGCCGGTGAACTCGGGGTGCATCGCGGCGTACACGGGCGGCGGCGCGCAGCCGTCGTGCGCGCCCACCGCGCAGCGCGGGTGCCCCGCAAACCGCAGCGTCTCCGGCAGCGCAAACGACAGGTCCATCTCCATGCTCGACGCAGAGGTCGTGACCTCGTCCGCGTCGGCGTCCAGGCGCACGTGCAGCGCCTTCTGCACGCCCACCGGCGTCGCGTGGAACAGCGGCTCCGCGTGCGCTTTTTGTGCGAGCAGGCCCACGTAGTCGCAGCGCATGGCGCAGTCGCCGTCCACGCAGGAGTACGGCACGCTCTCGCTCCACGTCGGCTCGCCCAGCCGCCCGTACTTGAGCTGCTCCAGCTCCCACACCTTGTTCCAGAAGCCGGAGAACGCCGCCGCCCAGCCGGTGTAGAGCGCGAGCGGCAGCGTGACGTCCTCCGCGCGGCGCATGAGCGCGAGCAGCGACGTCGCGCACGTCGCGCCCGGCGCCACAAACGGCGTCCAGCTCCACAGCCCCGGCGTCTCGCGGAAGCGCAGCGCGGAGCGCGAGAACCACGACGTGCCGGGCAGCGCGTCGCGCGCGACGCCGTCAGAGCTCGGCAGCGCGCCGCCGCCGCACAGCCCGCCCAGCAGCGTGCTGAGGTCGGTGAGGTCGGTGATGTGGCGCGCGCCCCACGCGCCGCCGAGCGCGGCGGGCGCGCTCGCACAGATGCGGAGCGGGTCGCGCGCCACCTCGCACACCGGCGCGAGGCCGGCGGCGCGCAGCCACGCCTCCTCGGCGTCCGCGAGCGCGTCCGCGCTGAGCGCGGGCGGCGTGAGGATGCACGAGCAGTTGGCGCTCGGCACGCTGCACGCGCCGGTGCGCGCGCACGCGTACGCGTCGGAGAAGGGCGCGTACGCGCGCGTGAAGCCCACGCCCGCGAGCATGGCGTCCACCTGCGCGTCGCTCAGCGCGGCCATGGCCGCGCTAAAGTTGCAGAAGCGCGGCTCGGTCAGCGTCAGCGTGTCGGGCGTCGCGCTGTAGCCCGCCACCGCCGTGCTGCCCGCCTCCGTGTACGGCGCGAGCCACGTTACCATCAGGTTGTCGCGCACGCCGCCCGCCGGCTCGGGCAGCGCTGGCTCAACGCCAGGCGCGTCCACGCTCGTGGCGTTGAGCCAGCGCGCGCTGGGGCACGACTCGCCCTCGAGCGCGATGCGGCAGCGGCACGACTCAAAGCCGGACGCCTCGGGGGCGTCCAGCTTGGTGCACGCGCACGCGTCGCCTGGTGAGCACGCGGTGCCGCGCACCGCCGCGCACGCGTCGCCCGCGCTGCTCGTGTACACGTACGTGCCGCCCATGACGCAGCCCGGCGGCCCCACAAACTCCACGATGTCCACCCACGTGTAGAACGCGCGCGCCTCGTCCACGATCCAGTCCACGTCGCACTCGAGCGAGAGGCGCAGGGAGAGCGCTTCGCGGCCGTCTGCGGGGCCCAGGCCGGCGGCGCCGGCGCCGCCGAGCGCGGCGCGCGGCGCGGTGGTTGCGAGGAACGCGAGCGTGTCCACGCGCACGGGGTTCTCGGTGGAGCGGTAGTCTGCCGTCGGCGCGACGCCGGCGTCTTTCAAGAAGAGGCGCCAGAGCGCGGGGTCTTGCTCGGCGACGATCGCGTGAAACTTGCGCGACGCAGCGCGCGCCATCTCGCGCGAGTTATACACGTCGAGCAGCAGCCCCATCGAGTCGCGCACGTCCACGGTCAGGCGGCGCAGCTCGGTCTGGATGTAGCGCGCGTCGTCCGAGTTGAGCGCGCGCAGCATCTCTACTTCGGCCGCGAGGTCGTCCGACGCCGACATGCCGCGCTCAAAGTTGACGCGCGTGATGGTATGCAGCGACTCGAGCTCGCCGCGCGCCCACGTCGTGACGTTAGCCAGCCCAGTCAACGTGTGCGACGACGAGATGGCGTGCAGCTCGTCGAGCGCGGCGTAGAGGTCGACGATGCGCGCGTCGGTGTAATTAATGCCGTGCGCAAAGTTACGGCGCGCGGCCGCCTGGAAGGCGAGCAGCTGCGCCTCCTGCGCATCAAACGCGCCCCAGGTGTCGACCGCGAGCGCGTCGAGCGCGTCACCCGCCGCGGACGCGGACGCGGCCACCGCCGCCTGCGTCGTGGCCGCGAGCGCGCCGAGTTGCGTGTCAACCTCGGCGCTGAGCGCGCCGAGGCGCAGGTCGGTGTCGGCGTCGAGGTCGGAGAGCGCAGACGCGGTGGAGCTCACGACGCCCGCAACGGCGTCGCGCATGCGCGCGACGTCCGCGCTCACGCGCGACTCCACCGCACCAAAGCTCGCGAGCGTGTCTTGCGCCATGTTGGTCACCGCAGCCTGCGTCTCGTCGATGCGGCGGTTGGCGGCCACCACGCCCTCTGCGTTAGCCGCGACCAGCGTGCGCGTGAGCGCGGACGCAGTCCACAGCGCGGCGCTGTCGACGCCGTGCGCTGCGAACTGCGCGCTGACCGCGGCGTCGGTGCGCGCCTGCGCCGCCGCGCTCGCGGTCGCGCGCGCCGTGAGCTTGAACGCCAGCGCGGCGCGCGCGTCGGCGTCCTCGCTCTGCGCGTCCGCGGCGGCGAGCTGCGCCAGCCGCATCTGGCCGTATATAGCGTCAATGTTATTGGAATTCCGGTCGATGTTGTTCGTGTTGTCCATGATGAGCAGAGCTTGCTGCCTGTCGAGTTTGTGCGTCTCCGCGAGGTTTTTGACCACCTCCGCGTCCAGCGCGGCGTTCTTATTGATGAGTGCTTTTGTGGTGCCCACCCACTTGTTCAGGCGTGCGGTGTGGTTGGCGAGCTCGCCGCGCACGTCGCGGAAGCGCGCGTCCACCTGCTTTGCGAGGTTGTCACAAATGCGCGAGGCGGCCCACGCGCCCGCGGCGGCGCCCGCAACCGCGCCGAAGATAAAGCCCTGGTCGTGCTGCGCGCGCGTGAGTGCGTGCACGTGCGCGGGCGCGCGCGCGCCGCCCAGCAGCCGCCGCGTGCCGCCGCCTCCACTGGCGCCCTCTGTGAGCGGCGCGTCGAGGTTCACGAGCGCTTTGTGCTGCAGGCAGACGCGCCCTATGAGCGCCTGCGTCTGCTCTGGGATGAAGCCCTTGAGCGCGGGGTGGTACACGATGCGCGGCGCCTCGCCGCGCACGCGCACGGCGTGCACTGAGCCGTCTGTGTGCTGCACGCTAAACTCCACGCTGTCCTCGGCCGCGCCGCCGCTGCCGCTCACGCGCACGGTGGCTGCGGTCTTTTCGATGAGTGTGCCATTCAGGTTACGGAACTGCTTGACTTCGCGCGAGACGAGCTCGCCGCCGCGCGCGAGTACGAGCACGAGCGCGAGCACGATTGAGAGCGCGCGCATTGGCCTCTACGGGGGGGAGGGCGGGGGGATATACACACATATATTTACAAGTGCTTACAAGCTTACAAGGAGTGGAAGCGCAGCCGGGCGGCGGTGAGGCGCGCATGCTCCCGCTCGAGCGCGGCGCGGGCGCGGGCATTGACATCGAGCGCGGCGCGCAGTTGTGCTTCCGCGCCGTCGCGCAGACGCGCCACCATGCACAGCACCTCGGCCGGAGCGAATGTATAAGAAAGCGTGCGCGCAGGCTCTCCCAGGTGGGCTGCGGCGCACGCCATTACCTGCGCCTGTGTTTTTTCGTATACCCCCAGGGCGTATACACGCCCGCGCAACGCGCCCGCTAGCGCAAACTGATCCCCAACAAAGTTGACATACTCACACATATCGTGCGTGCGGTAGGAGTCGATGGCCTTAATGACAGCGTCGAGATGAGACTTGAGCTCGCACGCGCTCGCGCCCGCGCCCGCGCTCGCAATCACACCGGACATAAAAACCAACCGCCGCGCGAGCTCGAACGAGTAGGCAGGCGCGAGCTCGAACGAGTAGGCAGGCGCAGGCGCGTCGCCGCACGCAGGCGCGTCGCTGCACGCAGGCGCGTCGCCGCACGCAGGCGCGTCGCTGCACGCAGGCGCGTCGCTGCACGCAGGCGCGTCGCCGCACGCAGGCGCGTCGCTGCACGCAGGCGCGTCGCCGCACGCAGGCGCGTCGCTGCACGCAGGCGCGTCGCTGCACGCAGGCGCGTCGCCGCACGCAGGCGCGTCGCTGCACGCAGGCGCGTCGCTGCACGCAGGCGCGTCGCCGCACGCAGGCGCGTCGCCGCACGCATCCAAGAGTTGTGTCAACGAGCTGTCCGGATACGACTCACATGCCACTGGGCTCGGTTTCAGGAGTTCAATGAAATCGCGATACGGTGAATGCGGTAGCAGTTCTGCCGATGGGAGCGGAAGCGTAGCCTCATATCGAGCGAGCTCGAGTTCAGCGACCTGCAACCGGAGGCGGTTGCGCTGCCGCTTTACCCTCGCAAAATTAGCTTTAGCCAGCTCCTTCGCTTCGTTTCTGCGCCACTTCTCCGCAATCTCGGTTTTCAGAATTGACCGCTCGTGAGCAGACAACGACTGTGCTCGCGTGCGGCAGCGGAACATCGAACACCTCACACCCCAGCGGAACACTCCACCCAGCGCGGGAACACTCCAGGAGCGGCTCAGATATTTGGCGGTTAAAAACCGGTTTTTAACCGCCAAATATTTCAGGACCACTCAAAA
>Ga0307987_1001947_pt1 | contig 11047 bp, 6 predicted proteins | sample EllFjometagen181_FD_203157 | JGI IMG/M metagenome (GOLD analysis project Ga0307987, IMG submission 203157) | Marine microbial communities from Ellis Fjord, Antarctic Ocean - #181 | ecosystem: Environmental > Aquatic > Marine > Unclassified | place: Southern Ocean | collected 2014-10-08 | reverse complement strand
ATTGTAAAGTATAGTGTTGTTAGTTGCTATTGTAGAGTCGGTTCTGCCTGCCACGCCGTAGGAACGTAGGCGGGTGAACCGAAAGAAAAGGAACAAGACAAAAATGTCTATATCTCTTTGATTTAGAACAAAATAGTTCTGACAAGAGCATAAAACTTTTGACAGTACCGCAAAAAAAAGCGAACATTAAAATGATAAACAGTAAAGAAGTAATTAAAAAGCAGTTAGAAATCACTAAAACCGCAGAATTTATTTCCGGAGGTCACAAACTGGAACTAACTCCGGCGAAGTTCAATTCGGTACCTGAGAACAGCAAACTTTTGCTTGATGGAGAATGGGCAGTCAAATACTATCCTTTCGATAAAGATGAGGAAAAGGGGGGAGCTGTAACCGAAAGTTGGGCAAAGGTCAAGCAGCCCGGCAAGGTTTTTTATGCCGATCCCGAAGCGCACAAAGAAGAAATTCCCCATTGGAACCGAGTGTCATTGGATCATATTGATGAAAATGACGGTGCTTTGCTAGTCAAAAAAGTTGTTATTCCAAAAGAGTGGGTCAGTAAACGGATATTTCTGCGATTTGACGCTATTTATCCAGCTGGGGTTATATATTTAAATGGAGATAAGCTTGGAGCACACTATTCTGGCTTGACTCCTGTTGAATTTAATGTCGGCGACACAGTAATTCCGGGAGAAGAAGCTATTATTACTGTTCGTTTACTCAGAAAACATAAATTTGTCAAAATGGATATGCCACGTCATTCTTTGGAGTTTGCGGGACTTGCTCAAAGTGCATATTTTTATGCCACAGAACAATCAACTGTTAAAGACTATCACCTGATTACCGAGCTTGATCAAACCTTGACGATTGGGAAAATAAGCGGTACGGTTGTTATTGATAATCCAAAACCAACACAACTAACCGTAAGCGCCATTGATGCTGATGGGATTGAAGTTGGTTCCTGGGGGTGCGACACAGACGCAGAACAAAATGAATATAACCTTGAGTTTGAAGTGTGCAATCCTTTATTGTGGAATGATGAATATCCTAATCTTTATACTGTAAAAATTGAACTCGAAAATTCAGATAGTTTTTCTTACCGCACTGGCTTCAGAAAACTTGAGCTATCTCCCGAAGGGGCAAAACTGAACGGCAATTTCGTTAAATTTCGTGGAGTGAATCACCTGACATTCCATCCCGAACATGGGATGCATACTCCCAAAGAGTGGTTGCGTAGAAATATGGAGCTCATGAAAAAAGCTAATGTGAATTGTATCAGAACACATTTTACCGGACCTTCTGATTTTGTCGATCTTTGCGATGAAATGGGTTTCTACCTGCTACAGGAACTTCCTATTGACTGGGGAACAAATTATATTCATGATACTGAATGGGTAGGACCGGCACTGATGCGTCTGGAAGGCGCGATTCGCCGGGACCGGCATCATGCTTCCATTATGGTCTGGAGTGTCGGCAATGAAAATATGCCGGAATCTGCGAAAGTCGCGGCGAACGGCTGGAATCATCTTAAAACATATGATGAGTTCTGCAAAATTCTTGATCCATCACGTCCTACTATGTTTCCTCCTCCAGGACCAGCAAACAAAATTGAAGGTATTTTTGAGTTGCGCGTTGGTGATGTTGCTGACATTCATTACAGTTTTGCACTCCAGAAAAAGTTTAACGAGTTGGGAGTCATTGAAAATCCCAATAGCTGGGAAGGCGACATGAAAACAATAACTCGTGAGGAGGCTCTTGAACGGGGCTGGAGCGGATGTTGGTTCAGTAGCGAATATGGAATATTCGCCATTGAACCGGACCTGATGAACAGCCCATATCTTTCAATTATAAGTGATGAGAAAAACGATCTTCTATCAGGCAAAAACACTCAACAGGTTTTTCACGAAAGGCTGAAGAACGAATGGGGCAATATGCGCCATGACCAAACTTGCTTGGGCGGAGCATATTTTCCATGGTTATGCTGTGGAGTAGGTAAAGGAACGGAAGGAAACCCATGGGGCTGGACTCGCTGGGGGGAGGATGCAAATTGGGGTGTTGTTACCGCTGATTTGCTGCCTAAACCTCAGTTTTGGTCAATGAGGGTATTGTTCGCTCCAGTTTGGTTTCCTAACCGAGTATCATGGAAGAAAGGAGATAAATATATTTCCTTTAAAATAACAAATCATTATAATTCAATTGATCTTTCCGAATGTATACTAAGGACTCAGCAAAATATAGGCAGCACCTGGATGTCTATGCTCAGAGACTTTAAGGATATTGATATTTCATGTGCGCCTGGGGAAACAATTGAAATAAAAATTCCGCTTTGGAGCAAAGGTATGGAAAAGTCACTGGAAGACGGAAACTTTACTTATTGTCGCTGTACATTGTTGGATCCAAGCGGTTTTTGTCCAGTCAAGGCTGACATCCTTATCATCCCTGAAGATATGCAGCAAAAAGATGAAATGGGAATGCCAATAGGCCCAGATGCAATACTTTAAGGTACTGTCAAAAATTCTATGAAAGATTATGAAAAGCTAAAAAAATGAATATCCAACAACCAACAAGGAATATCCAATGACCAAGTATTGAATTCACCCACAAGTGGGTTCATATTGTTAAATATTAGAATGTTAATACAATATATAAACTGCATATAAAAAGGGCTTTAGGACTGAAAGCCATAAGAATTATGAATGCTGAATGCTAAATGCTGAATTGAAGAATGCCTCTGGTAGTATATATGTAAATAAGTTGTAAAACAACACAACCGTTTACCGTTTACCATTTACCGTTTACCGTTTCTTTTGTCCTGCCCACGGAGTGTCCTTCCTTGGATATTGGATATTCCTTGTTGGTTATTGGATATTGAAAAACATAGGGAGAAGACAAAACAGTCTGTATCTCGTTGATTTAGAACAAAATAGGGCTGAAAATAAGGTAAAACTTTTGACAGTACCTACTTTAACATAAGGATAAGCTAAAGGTTATTATATAATACTAGAAAATATCGAAAATGCAATCAATAAACAGGAGTTAAAAATGTCATATAAAATAGTCATGATTGGAGCGGGGTCTTTTTTTACGGATGCCATTACCGCAGAACTGTGCCGGACGCCGGAGGCTTTTGCCGGTACTACGTTCACCCTGGTGGATGTTGATCCCCAGTCGCTGGACCTTTCACAGGCGCGTAACCGGGCCATCGTTGAGAAGTCCGGGGCGGATATTCAAATCGAGGCCACGACGGAACGGCGCAAGGCTCTGGAGGGGTGCGATTACGTCATTTGTTCCTTTGATCGCGCCCGGGTGCCGACCTGGATTACGGACAACGAAATACCCGAGAGCTTCGGCGTCGAGCAGTTTATGGGCGAGAATGGCGGACCCGGCGGGCAGGCGCATGCCCTGCGCAATATCACCGTTTTCATGGGGATCTGCGCGGATATGCGTGAGCTGTGCCCTGATGCCTGGATCATGAATTTTACAAATCCCATGTCCTTTGTGATGACCTACCTAAATCGCTATAGTGGCATCAAGGCACTAGGCTTTTGCCACCAGGTGCACGGATCTCTAGGCGTGGTGTCGGAGATGCTAGGCTTTGAACCTGGCGAACTGCAGGCTATCACTGCGGGCATCAATCACATGAACTGGCTCATCGATGTGCGCCACCGGGGTAGTGGGGAAAGCTGTATGGACGAGGTCATGGAGCAGATCCGTCAAAGCAAGTGGTGGAAGAAGGTCTATCCCAGTGTGCCGGAGCAGGTGTTCACGCTGGACATGTTGAACACATTTGGTCTGTATCCTGTGGGCTATGACAACCACATCTGCGAGTATTTACCATTCTTCTATGACCGTTCGACGTGGGAGGCCAAGGGGTACACAGCGCGCTTGACCGAACTTCAGAAGGAAATGCAGGAGAAAAAACGCTGGGCGGGTGGAGGTACCGATGAAGAGCTGGCCGTCGAACAGACCAAAGCCCGTTCTGAGTTCTATAACGTTCCTTTCCCCAAGGACGGAAACCATCCCTGGTACCGCGAAAGCCCAACTGCAGTGATGGAGGCATTTGCCACCAATAAGACGCTCTTCCTCGATGCTATTATTATCCCCAACCACGGCGCAGTGGACAACTTGCCGTATGATGCGATACTCGACATTCCCGGCGTAGTCGTCAATGGCGAGGTACGCGGCGTGCATGTCGGTCCGCTGCCCACCTTCGCCATGGAACTGTGCCGGAGACAGATTACCATCCACGAACTGCTGGTCGAGGCCTGTGTCGAGGGCGACCGCACCAAGTTGGTGCAGTCCATGGCACTAGACCCGTATGTGCGGTCCCTGGACCAGGCGCGGAAGATCACAGATGCTTTTCTGAAGCACTACAAAGACGACCTGCCACAATTCTAAGTCATAGGAAGCCCTGTATAGAAAGGTGCCATCATATTGGAACGATTATTTTGCGTTGTCGATAGCGGCGATGCTGTTATCTTAAACTATTCACTGTTCGCTATTATGTTTCGCCGTAAAGGCGAAGCACGAAGGCGGATAGCTATTCTCTGATTAGGGCTTCCTATTTAATTCATAACAATGTATTAGTAACTATTAATACTTTATTTTTAATGGTAAAGTGCAAGGGTTTAACCCCGCCCTTACTTTGTAAAAAAACACAAAGTGAGGGCGGGGCAAAAAACTTGCAGCCCAGCCACTAAATAAAGAAATACTTAATACATGTTAAGGTTTGATGGTTATTTTAGTAGCTGGGTTAAAATAAAGTTCATACAATTTATGACTTTGTAATGCGATATCACGAACCAGCTTGCTGAGGCTAGAACTTACGACAGCAGCGTTGGCGTCCTATCTCACATTAAACAGTAAGCTCGTCTATTTACGTTGCTGTTGCGAAAACCTTTCGGCACCCTCAATTGTAATCTACTTCCATAAGAGTATCAAATTTAACTATCTTACGAACCATCTAACGGCATGACGTTTGTCATTTTTTTCAAATTTGAGAGTATAAGGATCGCACAGCCATCGTTTAACAACACCATCTGTTCGGACAATTAACCATCCCAAGTCCCAACCATTGCTGGTATACATCATTGGAATCGCCGGTTTGACGCGAACTATTGGTCGAACCCCAGTGGTAAAAAGTTTTTGCTGTGTATTGTAGTAGCACGGCCCAGCCTGAATGAAAAGCTCATGCTCTTCATCGCTTCCCAAGTCTTCACACACACCGTTAATTGCGACCTTCACTTCTCGCCCCGAGGCAAAAGCATCCACAAGCGCATCAAGTGAACCCGAAACAACATCACCCTGCTCGGAGACAGAAAGCATTTCCTTCCAATCATCCGAAACCATGAATCGGTAAGTCTTAAAGTCATACACAAAATTCGAACTCGGTGCATTCGTGCCACTATCCCAATTATCCAATTGATGATATTTCGGCATGGCGGTGTGATCTTCAAGTTCAGATTCACCGCGTTTCTCACTTGCAGGAACGCCGTCTAGAAATGGACGGGCTATCGCCTGCTGCCCATCCTGATTGTACATAAAAAACGACATCGAAGGTCTTTCACCGAAACCCTCCGGTGGATTAACCGGCATTCTGAAGGTCATAATCCCAGCCACCCACTTATCCGCTATGAGATAAGTTACCGGAAAATCGCTGACTTCCTGAACGAGTTCGGAATTATCCGAATCTGTATCAACATGTTCGTTGTAAATAAATTCGGTATAAATACGAAGATCGCCACCAGCCCTTATGGCATCCTGGAATGCAGCTGCACTTCCATTGACAATACACCGCTTACTGTTAAGCTCAAGGACACTTTGCCAGTTGGACATATAGTTACTCCATTCTTATTAGTTTTAATTATGATTAAAGTTTTACAAATTAGCAAGAGGCTGTCTCACACTAGGTTTAATGCCTGCTCTCAGCAAAATGAAAATTGGAGGCAAGGATAGCCAAACCGTTCAAACTCATTTTCCATTCTTCTTCGTCGTTGCCGTTATTCATGTAGGTTCCGTACATGTAACCTCGAAACAAGGTGCCGGTCTTTTCGTCCAGATCTAAAAACATCTCACAGGCACGGTTAACGTCTTGACCGGTGCGAAACGTAGGAAATCTGGCGAAGTCATCACCCCATGTTTGCCCGTTATCATCGAAAAAACGCTCACTGAAATCATCGTAACGATCCCGTCCGCTGATATAACAGTTCGATTCAATCATCTGATAACCTAAACCAAAGCAATACGCAAAGACAGACTTCCATGCACCATATCCAATCCCGCCTGACGGACGATGAACTTTCGCGTCAATAATTGCCGGTGTTCTCATTGATTACTCCTCGTAACTGGCTGTTCTGACGAAGATTCTTCCAGTGAATTCGCCCAAGTTAGAGAGAACTGATAACACATCTTAGCGAGGTCCTCTGGTGAATGGTTTTCTTTACTGCAACCTACTTCGAAAGTCCAGGCACCACAGTAATCAACCTTCTTCAATGCCACCAGAACTGCCTGCCAGTCAAGTTGTCCAAACATAGGTGGTAAATGAGCAATCGTACCGTTCGCATCGTGCAGATGAACACCCCGGAGCCGATCGCCGGCCAGTATGATTTCCTCAACCGGGTCCTCCCGAAGCAACAGAGCATGCCCCGTATCCATTACTAAACCCACATGCTCTTTTGGATATGTATCAATCAACGGCCGCAGTTCTTTCATAGTCAAAAGAGGATAGTTGCATGCAAAAGGAAGATTCTCCAAAAGGAGGCATACACCTGCATGTTGAGCAATCGGAAGCAGTTCGTCAAGAGAACGGCGCGCAAATTCGACGGCGCGATTTATCAGATCATCTTGGGAAGCCTCAGGGACGAAATCCGGAAACGGTACGGGGTGAACTATCATCGCGAGGGCATGAACCTCAGCCGTGAATTCAATATACTCAGCCAATGTTTCCATCGCAGCTCGATGCCACTGCTCATCAGGTGCTGCCAGTGTGTTCTTTCCCAAAGGGGCATGCACCGTAGGTACTTTCAGCCCTACTGAATCAAGGTGATGAATAAGTTTTTTCAGTTGTTTGCCCTTTGGTGGACCTTCCACATGAGGCTTCTGCCCCAGAAGTTCTACCTGACTGAATCCTACCCCGGCAATCGCATCCAGGGCTGAAAAGATATCCCTGTCGCAAAATCCGCCTGAAGCATAACTAAACCTTTTGTCATTCATTATTTATTTCCTTGATGTTAAGTTTTGTCCATCGAATCCCAAACACGCTGTCTTCTTTGCACCAAAGCACTGCTAAGTAAACGAGCTATGTAACTGCAAGCTCTAAATTTTATTTTTAGTTGCAAAGCCTCTCGACGACTTCGTCTTGCGGGTCACTGCAACGAGTAGGCCACTTCGTTTCGCTCCATTGCTGTCGTAAACTCCAGCCTCAGCAAGCTGGTCCCTTTAGAGAACTAAAGGCTAAAATGCTTTAAATCAAGATCTTACGACCCAGCTTTGCTAAGGCTGGAGCCTGTGACAGCAGCGTTAGCGTCCCATCTCACATTAAACAGTAATCCCTAATTATATTAGAGTTTGTTCCATTGATTTAACACATTGTTGTTCAGATTGATAGAAAGTAAAAGAACTGGTTGTAAAGGACGGTTTTTCCTTTATAACTAGAAAAAAACATCTTCTAGGCGCGGTCCAATATTATCCCGAAGGATAAGATTTTTGTTTGCACTTCGGTATGACAAATGATTCATCACGATCTCCTTTTCTTTTAAAATTGCGCAGAGAGAATTGGTATGATCCGCCTCCCTATTTAAACATAAGTATCCCAAAGCGCTCTGGGAAGTGGTTCCCGGTAAAGTTTGGTGACCACTGGCTTGATTCGCATGGGTTCTGTAGTCGATTGCGAACCAGGCTTAATCCCATTCGGGTGCCTGGGGTTGGTGCTGTTATTTCCAGGGCTTTCCAGGGAATTGCCACTTCCAGTATCCAGAATTCTGCTTCCCGCCCAGTTGCCACAACTACAGGACCATTCCACTTCTCATCCATACATTTACCATCGTAAACGGTTCCGATCGTATTGAGAATATAATGAAAATACGTTTTCTTGTCATGATTTGTGTCTAGGAATATTTCCAGCGAGTCATCCTCCCAGAGAGGTCCATCATGCTCCTTTATGTTGGCTACCAGCCCTTCCAGCTTGGGTTCTGCACAGCGAAAAGCTAAGTAGAGATTCTGCCTATCATAAGTTAAGAATGCTGTTGTCGGATATTCTGACGTTTCACTGCCATGAGGAAGCATGAATGGGGCAATAGGAGCGCAAGATTTCCACTGAGGATCATCTAGCTTACCATCAATTATTGGGGGTTGGTCAACCTTCACACATTGCGCCAGAGGCAACTTGCCTTTAACAGGCTCATACTTCGGAACAGGTTGGACAACATACTCTGTCTTGATTTCTCGGCCAATGATTTCAAACACCTTGAATGCCATAGGGGAGTCATCTGTATTTCGTCCCTCTGCAGCCAATCTGGAAGTAACATAAAAGTTTATGCCATTATAAGAAAATTCATTGCGTGAATGAGCGTGTCCTGCAATATTTGCCAGAACATTATATCCTTTCAATAATTCGCCTACAGCATGGGGATTAGCCACAGCCTGCTTGAAAAAACCAGGCCTCCATTGTTTCTCTTCTCCACCCCATGAGTGGTGGGTAAAAATAATTACGGGAGTTGTTTTTGAAACGTTTTTAAGATCATTTTCAAGCCACAAAAGTACCTCTTTGCGAAAAAGCCCAAATCCACTCCCATTAAGATCATCAACAAGTTGTGTTTTTGTTTTACCTGTACTTTTGCAATAATAGTCAGTGTCTACCTCAATATCTGCAGCATGTCCGGTACTATCCAAAACAATGCAGTGATAACCACCGGAATCGAAAGAGTACGAGCTTTTCCCGAAAACTTTTTTGTATTCTTCTCTAAATTCATGTACTAATGGATCAAGTTTTCTCTTTTCAGAATAGAAATAGTAATCGTGATTTCCTGCTGTGAGGTAGGGTTGTGTTTTAAATACCTTGAGAGTTTCTTTGAATTTTTCAAACAAACCGGGTATTGGATCTGTAATCAAATCTCCAGTAATAATTACAAAATCACAATCGGGATACTCTTTCTGTATTTTTTCTGCCGCATCTTTAATTAACTGTGTATGGTTTGCTTGAGCCTTATAATGCGGGTCAGTGATTTGAATAAATTTCATATGTTCCTTATAGATATTTATAGGCATTGGTGCATTCACGGTTTTAACTTTTCCTTTTTCACACACCGCTATCTGAAGGCTGTAGGCACCCACAGCAAGTGTAGCCGTGTTAAACGCAAGCGTCCCCTTAACACACGGAGCGGAAGACAGAGTCGTGCTTTTACCGTCAGTAATGGAAACGGCGCAAATGTTAATTGTATCTCCTTTGACAAACGGCTCTACAGCAATCTCAACTTCCTGGCCACTGTAGTAGTCTGAACGACTGCTATCGTACAGCACTACGTTAAGAGCCGTAAGCACACCCTGTTTGGTTGCATATATAGTTCGAATCTGCTTATCAGTCAAGGGACTCTTGAAGAGAACCAATTCATCTATAACGCCGTCAAAAGAAGGGAATAAAGGGTTAGCCATCGAACCGATGTAAATCAGCGGCTTTGTGTATTTTGAAAAATCAATCGGCTCTACATTATCTCGCAAAGCCATTTGCTGCCCATCGAGATAGAGCTTCTGCTCACCATTTGTCCATGATACCACGATACAGTGCCAGGTGTTTTCCCATCGGTCTTTAAGTGTCTTCTGTAGATCACCTATGAGAGCATATTGAGGATTTGAGGTATTATAAAAGATCAGTCGATAGCCCTGGATATTGAGCCCCAAGCTTGAGGGCTGACAACAAAACAGCGGAATAGTCCGTTTCTTGTCCAGCGGTAAATCCGGTTTTATCCAGAGGACAAGAGCTCCATGTTTTGATGGAAATCTATTGCTGCGATGGAATGGGGCTTTTCGCAGTCTAGGTATAGAAAGAGTATTATTCCTGCTACTAGACATTCGCAATCCCTTGCCAGCAATGCCATCCGTAAAAACCGGAGCACTGCCACCCAACCCCGAAAATGCCACCTGATCCGCAAACCCGGAAGGGAGTCGTGGCTCAAGAGTGTCATCAAACGAAAAATACATCCAGACGTTGGGGTAAGACTCCAAGGCGGATATGCTTTTCGATTCAGCATGAGCATATCCACCTGCGGCTAAGAACAGTACAAGCAGCAAGCGGCAGCCCGTCCTGATCATGCTCTGAGAGACAAGTGGGCAAAATTTTATTATAATGAATTTTCTAAATTTAATCATAGTATTTCCTCTACTGTATTATTTCGGCGTATATCATTTTCTGCATGTAATATATTTAGGGCATCCTGTTCAATTCATAACTAACATATTGATAAATATTAATACGTTATTTTGAATATTAAAGTGCAAGGCTTTTGACATATTTTTGTCAAAAAGCTTGCAGCCCAGCCACTAAATAAAGAAATACTTAATACATGTTAAGGTTTGATGGTTATTTTAGTAGCTGGGTTAATATAAAGTTCATACAGTTTATGGATTTGTAATGCAATAATACCTAACCTTTTGCTATGCAACACTGTACCTTTAGAGAAGGTTGCTTCATGTTAAATTCCCTTTTTTATTGTTGTTAAGGTTTGGTTTAATTGTTTAAATATAGTATCGGCACAACCACGAGTGAACCATTCTCCACGTGGTGTAGTTCTTAGATATACCCATAGTTCATAAAGGTTTAATCCATTGATTCCTGCTGCATTGCATATAGCTAACAGTTCACTTGTATATTCTGGAGTACGCGGGTTGCTTCTAGGATCACCGGTGGCGCTAATCATGTGTACGGGAATGTTGTGTTTTCGTGCTCTTGGCAAAATTTCTTTCTGAGCAAATTGGCTAAATGGACCGACATATTTAAGATTGATTCCATCAATAATATCATTATCTATCCACCCGGCGATATTCCAGTCAATCTGAA
>Ga0307987_1001946_pt1 | contig 11050 bp, 3 predicted proteins | sample EllFjometagen181_FD_203157 | JGI IMG/M metagenome (GOLD analysis project Ga0307987, IMG submission 203157) | Marine microbial communities from Ellis Fjord, Antarctic Ocean - #181 | ecosystem: Environmental > Aquatic > Marine > Unclassified | place: Southern Ocean | collected 2014-10-08 | reverse complement strand
CCCATACCCACGATGTCCGCAATGGTCCCCACGATGTGTGGATCGATGACGTGGGCACCGCCACCCCCGGTCCCGATGTGGATCTTGCCGCCTTCGCTCCGAGCAGCAGTGCCGAGCCCATTCTGGAGACTGTCTCCCCCCACTACAAGACCTACCCGGTCACCAACTTCGCCCGCACCCGCATGAACCCCATGCAGGCCCTGATGCCGCCCCTCAACGTCCAGCCCAAGTCCCTGCGTTCGCCCATCGCCCGGCCCCAAGGCACTGGGTTCAACAAGAAGCGGAAGTTCCGCTACATCCCGATCATCGATGCACTGGATGCCGATGGCCGCGTGGTTGGTGCCGCCGCCACGCTGCTCATCCACAGCGAGGCGAAACGACGTGGTATGATCGCCGGTCTGCCCATTGCCAATTCCGGTTTCTTCGCCGAACCCGCCACTCAGGAGTGGATCACGGACCTGGCACTGCGCATGCTCAGTGGCGTCTTCCTGGTTGAGGGGGGAGCCGAGTACTACGCCAGCTTTGGGGGAGAGCAGATGCGGACTGGTGCCCGCATCGTGAACACTGCCGGGAACCAGGCAGCCCACGAGATCCGCATTGAGGTCACCGGCCAGGCCGGGAAAGTGGTCAGTTCTCACCTTCCCATCGTGCTCAGTTCGGTTACTGGCGAGGAGACGCAAAGCGATGACGTCTGGCTGATTCCCGCCGATGCGACCGGTCCGTACCACGTCACCGTGGAACTGTTCCGCGAGGGCAAAGTGATCGACCGGCTGGCCCACGACATCAACATCTGGCGCCCCAACCCCACGCCCAGCTTCATCACCACCCGCGACGGGGACTTCTGGCTGAATGGCAAGAAGTGGTATGCCCACGGCGTCAACTACATGCCTTCCTCGGGCATCGGCATCGAGGAAAGGCCGTACTTTGAGTACTGGCTCGATCCGGGCTCCTATGACCCCGACATCATCGAGCGCGACCTGGCCGACTGCGAAGCCATCGGTTTCAACTCCGTCAGTATCTTCCAGTACCACCGCTCGCTCTCCTCCCGCAACCTGATCGACCTGCTCGTCCGCTGCCGCAATCACAAGTTGAAGGTCAATCTCTCCCTCCGGCCCGGCACGCCCATGGATTTCCCCTGGGACATCGTCCGCGAGATGATCGAGAAGGGGCGGTTGGCCGAGAACGACGACATCTTCGTCTACGACCTCGCCTGGGAGCCCATGTGGCGCGGGCAGGGACATCGCCGTCCCTACGATGGCGAGTGGGAGGCCTGGGTGATGCAGACGCACGGTTCCATCGCCAAGGCCGAGCAGGCCTGGGGCGTGACCATTCCCCGCCGCGACGATGGTACGACCACCAACCCGTCCGACGAGCAGATGAAGACGGAGGGGGCCTGGAGCGGGATGGTCCGGGACTACCACCGCTTCCTGAATGAGCTCCTCCACACCCGCTATGGTCGGGCGCGCGATCTGGTTCGCTCCATCGACCCCAACCACGGCGTCAGTTTCCGCATGAACTCGGCCGGCAATCCCACCCAGGGCCCCACCTGGCCCTGCTACGACTTTGCGGGGTTGACGAAGGCGGTCGATGTCATGGAACCCGAAGGCTATGGCCGCATCGGCGACTGGGAACGGGTGAAGCCCGGCTGGTGGACGGCCGCCTACTCCCGCTGCGTCGCCCCCAACCTGCCCGTGGTCTGGGCCGAGTTCGGCTACAGCACTTGCGCCCGTTCCATTCAGGAAGCCACCCCCGAGAAGCTCGCCTTCGCGGAGAACTACTACAACGACTTCTACACCATGGCCTACCGTTCCGGCGCCAACGGCACCTTCTGCTGGTGGTTCCCCGGCGGCTACCGGTGGAATGAACGCAGCGACTACGGCGTCCTCAACCCCGACCGGTCCTGGCGCGGCATCACGCGAGTGATCAAGAAGTGGAGCAAGCCCTTCACGACGCCCCGTCCACTCCCCAAACCCAACGTCTGGCTAGAGATCGACCGCAAGGCCACCTCCCTCGGCATTCCCGGTTTCTACGACCAGACCAAAGACGGGTTCTGGCAAGCCGTCGATGCCGGCAAGATCCCCGGCCTCCGCGAAGCCCAGCCCTGACCGCGCGACGGGGAGCCGTGCATCAGGCGGGGGCGGCTTTGCGAGACGTCACGCGGTCGAGGCCGACCGCCCCTCCAGGGGTCCTGGCCTGTACACATCGCTGCTTTGGGAACGGCTGACGGGGAAACCGCGCATCAGGTGGTTTCGGCTGTGCGAGACGTCACGCGGTCGAGGCCGACCGCCCCTCCAAGGGTTCCGGCATTCTGCATTCTGACTTCTCACTTCTGCATTCCCCGGCCCGCCACCAAAGCGGGCCGAAGACTGACACTGTCGATGGTTCCCCAGCTATGCGTGGCGGGGTCGAGACGGGGGGAGCAGGCGAAGCGGATGGTGGCTTGGCCGTTGGCGGGGGCAAGGAAATCGACCGTGTACCGGGCGTATCCGCCGCCCTGCACCAGGGCACCGCTCTCCTGGTCGCCGATACGGATGGCCAGTTGGCTCTTGGTGCCGCTCTCGGCGCAGTTGGCTTCGAGTCGATAGCGCTGCCCGGGAACAAGGCCTTGCACAGTCTGGACGAGGGCTGATCCTTGATCCACGAGCGAGTGGATGAAGCCATTGCGGAAGCCACCGGTGGGGTAGTTCTCCTGAACCCCGGCCTCCGCGCCCTCGTGCTGCCAGGCAGTGTCGGGGAGTTCCTCGAAACCCGGATTTCGGACCAGGGCAGGACCGGTTCCCTTGTAGGCGTATTCGAGAGTCGCGATGGAACGGGGACCCAGGGATAGGGAACCGCTGGGGCGAAACTCGGCAGTGACATCGGCGAAGCTCGCCTGGCGGTCGGTGCGGGTAGCGGTCAGCAATCGAGTGCCGGTGAAGCGAGACAGGTCCGGCCAGGCGGTCTGTGCCTGGTCGCCGGGGTTGGCCAGAACGAGAACGAGCTTGTGCCCCTTCTGGTCGAGCCAGGCAGTGCCTTGCAGAGGGGCGGCAAGGAGCTCGATGCGGGTCATGCCAGGGCGGATGAAACGGCTGAAGTGGGCCACGGCCCAGTAGGTCTTGCGCCGCACCAGTCGATCCTTCTCGCCAGCAAACAGGTACTGAGCCTGCCACATGCACCAGGCCTGCGCGTGCATCACATTGAGAGCCTGGAGAATCTTGCCGACATAGCCGAACGCGTGCGCCTCCTGGGTCTCGGGATCGTTGGCGAGCTGCTTCCAGTCGCCCCACTCGCTCATCCAGAGCTCCTTGCGGTTTTGCTGGGCACGCATGCCCCACTGGCGCATGGCCTTGTCGTTGGGGACATACTGATGACAGGAAATGACCGGCACGCGCGAGGCCACCCGGTCGTCCCCAAGCAGCGTATCCAGATACCCGAGACTCTTGCAGTACGCGGCCTCGAAGAGCTGAATCCGGCAGGTGAGTTTGCGCTTCTTCAGCTCCTCATCAAGCAGGGCAGTGAGCCGGATGGCTTGGCGGGCGTCGGTGTGGCAGCCCTCTTGGCCGCCGCCTTCGTGCCAGTAGTTGGATTCGGGCTCGTTGATGGGACAGACATAGCGGAACCTCAGGCCCCAGGCATCGCGGCAATGGCGCAGGACCTCGGCCATGTGAACGGCAAAGGCACCCTCGGCATCGGGGCGGAGGTTGTTGGCCTTGGCATCCGCCCCCCCGGCCGCGCAGCCGCTCACGGTCATATGCCAGGGAGGCGTGTTCCAGAAGGCGAGCATGGTGGCCCCGCGTTCCTGGGCAAGGCGGGCGATCCACAGATAGGGCTCGTGTCCCTCCCAGTTGAGTTTGCCAGGGGTCTGCTCGAAGCCAGCGGGACAGCGACTGCCCGCCGCCCGCCGCCCCATGTGGCGGTGGGCTGGATTCTCCCCTGCAGGCATGTAGAAACGGTTGATGGAAAGCCCAAGTCCCTGGTCCTTCAAGGTGAAGACATCATCGGCGAACCGGGCCAGGACCTCCTTGGAGTAGGTGGCGAACCACTTCGGTTCGGACTGGTGCATGCTGCCATGGCCGAACCCCACGAACCGCTGGCCAGGGAGCTCGGGCAAGGGGACAATGCTCATGGGGGCGGCCTCGCTGACAATCCATCCGCACAGGAGGAGCATGGACAGGCGCATGGGCTACTCCTTGGCCAGTCGGGCCACGACCACAGTCTGGTTCCGTCTCAGCCGGAAGCGGAGCGCACCGTTGGCGTCGGGAGTGAGTTCGCGCTCGCCGAAGAGATCGACAAAGCGCACGCCGGGGGCGGGTTCGACCTTGAGGAGCGGGGCATCGACCGTATGGTCGGTGCCGTTCATGATCGCCCAGATGGTCTTACCGGGCGCGGTGAAGCGATTGGCATAGACGCGGGGGAACAGGGTCGGGACAAGCGCCTCGGCCTGGCCGAGGGCCAACGCGTCGTTGTGCTTGGTGAGAATGGCGTGCTCGCGCTCAGTGTAGGCGATGCCGGCACCAAATGCAGTCACCATGTTCCAGAGCATCCAGTCCTTGGCCTCCGGGCGCGCGGGGCGGTTGATTTCCAGGGGGCGACAGGCGGGGAAGTAGAAGCGGAACAGGTTGATCGGGGCGGGCCGGAAGGGACGGATGCGACGCAGGTCGTAGACAATAGCCCCCTCGAGCCCAGAGGACATCTGATCGGTGCCGGGGAACTCCGTGGTAAGCACGAGATCGGGTCGGACTTCGTCCATCGCCTGGTGGACAAGCTGCACGCTACGGGAGAGGGCCTGAAGCCAGCCATTATGCTCCGGCTCGGCAAAGAGGTGCTTGTGGTGAGGGCTGGTGCAGACATAGCCGCGATGGCCATATTCGTCCAGGCGGATGCCATCGATGCCGGTCTCGCGACAGACGCGCGCCATGGTCTTGGCCAGCCAGGCCTGATACCATTCCGTGTCCTGGCACATGTTGTAGCCGCCGTAGGAACCCACATACCCCTCGGGGGTCTTGCCAGTCTTGTAGCTGTCCTTCCAGCGGGGGTTCATGACCCCGTATTTGGGGCCGTTCTGGCTGCCCATCTTGGTGTTGGCGCAGGCCAGCAGCGGATCGGTGTAGAACAACGGCAACTGCCCGGCATCCTTCATGGCCTGGATATGGGCGCGGAGCGCGGGGAGCCCGCCCCACTGTGGCATGTAGCCATCGTAGTCGCCCCGGTTGAGCTGATACATGAGCTTGCCAGTGACCGGCTCCACGATCCAGTAGGAGCTATAGCGCTTGAATAAAGCCGTCCCCAGCTCTTCCTCGATGCGATCCATGGGAACCCCCCAAGGGCCCTTGTCGCTCCAACTCCACCAGGACATGAGTTCGGGCATGTCGTAGTGGGGCTTGATGTGGTCGGTGCGGTACTTGCCGTCCTTGCCGACCAGGACGTTCTGCCATCCCCAACCGGCGGGAATGGTGTTCCAGCGGGTCGAGAGACGCGAAGGGAAGGGACGCGGCGGCCAGGTCTTCTTGGACCAATCGGCATAGCGGCGCATGGCCTGCCGCCAGTCGCCGGCGTGGGTGCCCAGGCGAGCCGAGGGGGCGGCGAACTCCTGCCCCGGCTGACGGTCGCGGCGGAGGTAGTCGAAGCAGACCGAGGTGCCTGGCTCGGCGTCGAGGGCGGTTGCCCACTGCATCTCCGGCAGCAGGTAGGCACGCCCCGTCTCGTTCAGGTTGAAGTCGGCACGGACATTCTGCCCCTTGCGCAGATGGGGAGCCTTGTAGAGCCCGGTGGGATCGTTGGCCCGCAAGTAGACCCCGCCGCCGCGCGTGGGGTTGAACAGATCGATCATCTGCCACCAAGCGGTGTTCTCGCCGTAGGCCGTGCGCAAGGACACCTTGTCCTTGCCGATGACCCCGCCGCCCCAGGGGAAGAGATAGTGGTCGTCTGCCGCATCGGGACCAAGCTGGAGTCCGGCCAGATGAGGAAAGCTGAGGTGAAAGCGAATGGGCTCGGGCCCCACACAGCGCACGGTGCAGCCCAGATCCAGCTCGTCGGCGGCAAGCGAGGCCCGGAACGTAACCCGCATGGAGGGCAGATCGGTAGGTTTGAGGGTAGCCACGAAGCCGTCCTTGGTGACCTCTAGCGCCTCGACCGTGGCATCGCGACAGCCCAGAACGCGCTCGCCCACTTGCAGCCGGAAGAGATGGCTGGCGGCGGGATTGGCAAGGATGTCACGGTCGATCTCGGCAGCGTGAAGCGAGAGAAGCTCCAGCTTGGGGGAGACCCGGAAAACCGCGCGCACCGCGCCGTTGTCCAGAAGCACGGTACCGTCAGGCTGACGGCGAACGAGGGTCTGAATCGGGCGGCGTTGACCGGCCCGGGGCTGGATGTTCGGACGGAGGTCAGGGGGAACGATGTGGGGCGTGGTGCTGGCCTCGTACTGGATCTCGACCTGACGCAGCGTCGTGCCCTTGCCAGCCTTGACCAGGAGGGCGTCGGTGGCCTTCCGACACGCGCCGAGACGGTAGACAAGGGCCTTGCCGGGCACGCGGGAAAAGGGAGCCTTGGCTTTCTCGCGAAGCAGCCATTCGAGGGTGGGATCGGGACCATCGTGCAAGACGGTGATGGTGACATCCCGCGCCATATCCCGGACTCCAGGCGTGGGTTCCAGGCGCAGAGCGCCGTCCTCCAACTGGCAGTAGGCGGCGAAGCCATCGGGATCGTCCAAGGCCTGCGGGGTCCAGATCATCTGCCGTTGCAGGGCGCGGGTGGCGACGACGAGGCGAATCATGTACTCGCCTTGGGCCTTGATGGTATTGAGCTGCGCGTTGGTCCAGGTCTTGCCGCCGTCGAAGGAGACGCTGCTGTGGGTGTTGGGCGCGGAGTTGTCGATTCCGGGGTAGACGTAGTCGTCCGAGGTCTCGCCGGCCACCTTGCGGACCACGACCTCCAGGACGTCCTTCGTCAGCACCTCGCGCGGGATATCGATATCCGTCCAGCCGGCTTCCAGCTTGCCTGCCCGTCCCGGCTTCGCCAGGAAGCGTGGGTCACTGGTCTTGAAGCGCATGGGTTGGCCGTTGACGACGACCTCGAACTGCTCGTTCAGTCCATTGGGGACATGGTCGCCAGAGTTCCAGCTGTAGTCCTGAATCCCGAGATACAGGCGCAAACGCACGTCCTTGGCGCCCGCGCGGACTTCGGCCGGAAGTTGAGTCAGGTCAAGAACCTTGCGGGCGTGGTAGTCGGGACCGTTCAGGTGCGCCACCCCCATGGACCAACCGCCCCATGCTCCCACATCATTGCGCAGAACGTGAATGCCGGGCGCAGGCGTGTCCACCTGCCAGTCGCCGCCCCAGAGCACGGACAGCCCACAGAAGCTGGCGACAAGTAGGGCAACGGAACGGAACCGTGGGAAGCTCATGCTGGGTCTCCTCGGTGGCACATGGGCTGGGAGAGAAGTCGGCGGCGGCAGGATTTGGTTTTTCGCGCTAGGTCAAGCTAGAACGGCCCGAGAACGCGGGAGACGGGAGTCTCCACCTGCGCTACCACGGTACCATCGGTCCGGCTCAACACAGTACGCAGGCGATAGCTGCCAGTGGCCGTGCCCATCTGGACTGCGCCCGACAAGATTTCGCCGCCGACAGTCGGGACGGCCGCCTGGGACACAGTCCGGCCAGTAGACTCCTCAACCAGTTGGATCTGGAGCGCAAGCTTCGGGCGCAGTTCCCGCGCCACCGCCACCGTCGCGGTGTAGGCAAGAGCCGAGCGGCTGGTGAAGGACAGTCCTGGGGACACCCGTATCTGCAGGGGCTGAATCAGTTTCTGGTTCAGTTGCTGGTTGGCGAGCACCTTGCCCGTCTTCGCGTTCTCCACCACCCCCTGAATCACCACATCGCCTGAGGCAGAGGAAAGCACGTATGGCACCGCCAACCGCTGCACCTTGCCGGGTGCCAGCGTGACTGTCCTGGAGACCGTCCGCCTCGTCTTGCCATCGACGCCTTTGCAGACGGCGGCGAACCGCACCTGAAGCGAGGCCGCAGTGGGATTGGCCACAGCTGCGGTCAGTTCGTTCGCCCCGACCACGCCTTGTCCGAGGGCCATGCTCTGGAAGTAGGATGCCCCCAGGGCAGCGACCCCAAACCGGTCGGGTTCGCCGAAACCACCGCCGGTCGGCGACCAGCAACTGAGTTCGAAAACCTCCGTGGGCCGCCGTTCGCGGCAGAGATTGAATCCGAAGTTCGTGGAAGTGGCCTGGAGATCCGCCAGTGGCAGCACCAGCTCCACCCGCCACTTGTTCGCCAGCACCTTGGCGGCGACCTGCACCTTGGGCTGCCACTTGGCCCCCGTGGAATCCACCGCCAGGACCTTGCCTAAGCTGTTGACCACCAGCTGCCGGAAGGTGGCGCGGTCCAGGTTCGGATCAAAGAACAGCTCCACGCAGTCGTCCTTCCAGACCGCGCCGCCATCTTCGCCGATGTTCGCAGTCATCATGTTCGTGAACGGTTCGTCGCATTCCACGGCCACGCAGAGCGCCGCCGCCGTCCGGAAGATCCAGGCGCGGGTCTGGGCCTGGGGTTTGCCGCCCGTGGCCAGGCCGAAGTCGCCGATCTGGGCCGCCTGCTTCCAGGCCGACTCTGAGAAGTCACCATCGACAGTGATCTTGGCAGTGATGCGCGGAATCGCCACCTGTCGAGCCACCCGTTTCGCGGCCTTCTTTGCTTCGGGCTTCTCGGCCCAGGACAGATCGGCGAGAAGCTGCTTCGGGACCGTGCCAGCCGTAGCCACGGTGGGTCTACCGCCCTGCCCTGCCGTTGCGATCCGTAGAGTGGCCTCGGCCAACTGCCAACGCGCGATGTCGTACGTGGGAAAGTCCCAGCCATTGGGGAGCTTGAAGAGGCCGGTCACCTCGAACCCATCGCCCACTGCCCGTTTGATGGCGAAGCGGGGCGTACTGCGCACGCGGGGCGAGTAGTCGATGGTCGCCAGCAACGAGGCCAGTTGCTGCCGCCCCTCCGCCGCTGCCTTCTTGGCGGCGGCATTGCCCTGGCGTTCTGCTTTCGCCGCCGCCTGTTCGAAGGCGAGCACGTACTGGTAGTCGTCGATCCCTTCGCGAAAACCGAGCCAGCCGGTAGAGGGGCCACCCACCTCGTCCTTCCACTTTGGATACACGTGCATCCAGGTGCCGGTACGGTAATCGAAGTCGCTGTAGGGGCTACCCGAGAAGGACATGTAAGCCCAGTTGTAGCAGCCATGAATCCCGGACCGCTTCTGGAAGAACCCGGCCACGTAGCGCTGCGCCTCGGGACGATAGGATTCCACATCGCAGTTGTAGAGGACCACTAGATGCCCCTTGGCCTTGGCCTCGGCCACCACACTCTCCTTGTCGATGCCGCCATTGTAGTTCCACATGTCCGCATGTGGCCCAGCCACGCTACGGAAGTAGCCATCCGGGGGGCCGTCCTGCTCGGTGCGCATGCCGGGGATTTCCTTCAGCCACTTGAGCAACGTGGTATTCCGGTCCTTGGCCTGCTGGTCCTGCCAACCAGGTTCGTCTACAGGCTGCACGATGAGTTCGGGCCAACCGCGCGTCTTGCATTCCGCCTGCATCGCGCGCCAGAATGCCTGGTAGTACTGCTTGTACTCCGGCGAGCCGAATTCCGCCTCGCTCTTGCCCGCAAAGCCCTGCCCCGAGTCGCTCAGCAGGACGATGGGCGCGGGGAAGCCCAGTTCGCGATAGAGATTCATGCAGTGCTCGAACAAGCTGCTGCCGTCGAATACCAGCTTGGCCTTGCCATCCACGAAACTGGCAGGCTCGGTATCGACCCCGAAGCAGAGGCCAATGGAGGTCATGCCCTGGGCGCGCATGTCTCGCATGTCCCGCTCCAGGAACTCCCGCTTCAGTTCGGGTGTGTCAGCCAGTCTCGGTCCCTGGTAGTACTCGCCGAAAAACATGTCCTTGGGTTCCGGCAAAGTGAAGGGAAGAACCCGGATGTGGATCGCCAGCTTGGCCGCCGACACACCCTCGGCCGCAAAGCTGGCCGTGCCCTGGTAGATCCCAGCCAGCGTTCCGGCGGGAATGGCCAGATCCAGCCAGAACCGCTTGGCAACACCCGCTGCAACGTCGATGCTGGGACGCTTCTCCAGCAACACGGGCACGTCCCGGATGAACTGCTTGGAGGAGTAGACCACGCGCTTGTCCAGGCAACGGACGGGGTAGATGGTGGTCGCGCTGCTCGCGATCCGTCCGCCAGTTGGCGAGACCAGATCCCCCACTGTCACCCGCGCCTGCTTCAGATCACGGAGGGCCACCACGGAGAAGGTCAGCGGCTCCGCCTCGCCGGGGGTCACGAACGTCTCCAGCCGCACCGCATCCTCGCCTACTCGGGGCCGACTATGTGGGAAGACGAAGTCGAGCCAATGCCTGGAAAAGAGCTGGTAGCCTCGCGCCTTGTCAGCGGCGCTGGGTGCCACCACTGGCCCTATCTGGCGATGGGTCAACGGCACGAATGTGTCCGCGAAGTCCGCCGTGCGGAAGTTGTCGAAGAACAGCGTCGTGTCCTCGCGCGGCATCCGCACGTAGGGGTAGAACTGGGCAATCATCTCCAGCGGCAATTCCTCATCCAATGCACGGAGGTAGATGGAGAGAGTCTGCCCCTTGGGCTTCACGGCCGCACCACCGAAAATCTTCTTGCCGTCCGCACCATCGATCCGCCAGGAGAGCCGGACGGTCTTGCTCGACGGGTTGTAGACATCGAAGGACAGCATGTCCTTGTCCAGGAGCAGCTCTACTGGGGGACGGAAACTGACCCCCGGCCAGGTGTCCTTCAGGCTGCCGGGGAAGAGCACCTGCAGGGCCTTGCCACCCTCGGTCGCGTGCTCCTCCACTACCGTTGTCTTGGTCCCGGCACCCTTGGCCAAGGCACATTGCTCTGGCGTTTCGAAAGAGCACACCAGCTGAGCCTGGATCACCACCGCCATCAGAAACGAGAGCACTGCGAGTCGCTGTATCATGGTCTGTCCTTTCCACATCCGGCAACGTCGGTTCAGGAACACGAAGCCTTGCATGCCTCGGGTGCCCAATCTACTCCGC
>Ga0307987_1001945_pt1 | contig 11050 bp, 9 predicted proteins | sample EllFjometagen181_FD_203157 | JGI IMG/M metagenome (GOLD analysis project Ga0307987, IMG submission 203157) | Marine microbial communities from Ellis Fjord, Antarctic Ocean - #181 | ecosystem: Environmental > Aquatic > Marine > Unclassified | place: Southern Ocean | collected 2014-10-08 | reverse complement strand
AGTGGGTAGAGAAGACGAGATAAAAAGAGTAACTGAAATCCTGTGCAGGCGTAATAAGAATAATCCATTGCTAATCGGCGAGCCGGGAGTCGGGAAAACTGCAATAATCGAGGGGCTTGCCCACAAAATTGCCCACAAAAAGGTCCCAGCAATATTACAGAGCTCGACTATATTTGCATTGGATCTAGGCGCGCTTCTAGCAGGAACAAGATACAGAGGTGATTTTGAAGAAAGGATCAAGGAAGTCATAAAAGAGCTGGGTGCAATTCCAAAATCGATTTTATTCATTGACGAAATACACAGCATAATAGGAGCGGGAGCGACAAACGGCAATGCGCTGGACGCGAGCAATCTATTAAAACCCGCCCTTGCTAGAGGAAAGGTTCGATGCGTTGGCTCTACTACCTTTTCCGAATTCAATAAGCATTTCACAAAAGATAAGTCTTTGATAAGAAGGTTTCAACAAATTACGGTCGAAGAGCCCTCCACCGAAGCAACTGTCCAGATTTTAGATGGACTGAGGTCGTATTATGAGAAATTTCATAACGTCGTCTATTCAGCTAATGCTATAAAAGCTGCCGCAGAGCTTTCTAAGCGATACATAAATGATAAACATTTGCCAGACAAAGCAATCGATGTTATAGACGAAACGGGCTCTCATCTTGCGATTCATGGGCATGGTAAAAAAGTCACTGTAACTCTGAAAGATATCGAGCATACGGTAGCAAGAATCTCAAAAATTCCTGTTGTAAATATAACGACAAATGAAAAAGACAGGCTTAAAAATATGGAGAAAAAATTGAAAGGCATAATTTTCGGGCAAGATGAAGCAATAGACGAGCTTTGTAATGCTGTAAAGCTTTCTCGTGCTGGTTTGCGAGCCGACAAAAAACCAACGGGATGTTATATGTTTGCAGGACCTACCGGAGTGGGCAAAACAGAGCTAGCGCTTCAATTAGCGAAGCTTCTCAATATGCATTTTGCCAGAATAGATATGTCGGAATATATGGAGCAGCATGCCGTTGCAAAGTTGATTGGCGCACCTCCAGGGTATGTGGGGCATGAGACCGAAGGCCTACTTGCGACAGAAGTGCACAGGAATCCATATTCGGTTGTGCTACTTGATGAAATCGAGAAAGCTCACAAGGACACCTACAATTTGTTATTGCAAATAATGGATTACGGAACCCTGAAAGATAGTCAAGGAAAGAAAATATCATTCTCCAATGCCATAATCATCATGACAACAAACGCTGGGATTAGAGCCTTTAGCAACAAAAACGTTGGCTTTAATGAAGATAAATCCACGTTAAGCACGAAGAACAAGGATGAAATAGAAAGAGTCTTTTCTCCCGAATTCAGGAATCGCTTGGATGCTACCATTTATTTCAAACCCCTATCTCAAAAGACAGTTTCTAAGGTGGCTGATAAATTTTTGACAGAATTAAAGGAGATGCTCAAATTAAAAAATACGAAAATTCATTTAACGCCAGCCGCCCAAGAATATATCTGTCTCAGGGGATATGACGAAAAGAGCGGAGCGCGGATAATGGATAGGCTGATAAACGATAAAATCAAGAAGAACATCGCCAACGAGCTACTATTTGGAAAATTAATGAAAGGAGGCCGGGTCTTGATCGATAATATCGACGGCGAACTCACATTCAGCATTGAAACAATTGCTGCAACAAGACAGAAAAAAAGAAAAATAATAACCGAACCCGACATTTCAGACGAAGAGGTGGTAGCGTTCCCATTAATTCCAGGAGGTGAATATGCTTAAAATATTCAAACAAAGAACTCTAACAACACTTTTAATGCTTGTGATATTTATATCACTTGCGACACCATGGCAAATTGCTTTTGCAACCGACATGGATGAGGCTGAGGTCTTTACGGAAGCAACGGCTGAAGTTACTGACAAGCAAAAAGAAAGTATGGGAGCGATGCTTAATTCTCATGTGAGCGGCACCCAAGGGTTATCTTCCGAATATGCAGAGACATTTTACACAAAAGGTGATAAATCTGGAAATATATACGGCCATGCACAATTGTGGGATAACGCTCAGAAGAAAAATTTAGTAGGCAATCTTCATGTAAAATGGGATGCAAATGCGGGAAAATTTGAACAGGTACCCATTGGAACAAAACCTAACAATACTTCTTATACATGGAGAAGCCACCTAAAATTTACTCCAGACTCTGTGCAGGGGACTAGACCCTGGAAAGCTGGGAATAGCTTTGCACAAGGCAGGGCCGATCCTAATACTGGTGCTAGATTTTATACAAGAAAAAAGGGGCCACATTTTACTCATGATGATAGAGGTGACCGGGAAAGTAGGGACTTGGGCAGTCGATTGCGGGAAGCAACTTCAGGAAACCATAATAACTTAATCACAAAGATTGCTAATGGAGAGATAGTTACTTCAAAAGCTGTCGCCACAAATAGTATTTCTGGAATTAATGGTGCTCTTAGGGTGAAGATATTCAATTACGACGCAGATGGTAATTACGTTAGTTCGCAATCTGCGAATGAAATCCATGGTACCCAACGACACACTAAAGGAGCTGCCGTGGGACCAACAGGAGAGCATAAAGAAGTGCTTAAGGGTATGGACGGTAATATGCAAAACAACAAATATGAAACTCAATCGGTAAATCCTGTTGATATGGGAATTGATCCCAATCAATTGGCCCGTGAATTTGAAAAAATAAAAAATACTGGCGACCCTGCCAAAATTGCAAAGGCAAAAGAAACTCGGGATAATATAGTAAAACAATTGCACAACGAACAGTCAGGGGCAAAGATGGCTTTAGAAGGTGTTAATTTAGAACCTAAACAAACATCAGCTCCGCCGACTCCTCCAGTTCCGCCACAGCCTAAGGCTAAAGCTGAAACCGGACCCGAAACAAAGATGAAATCTGCAGAAAAACAAGCTGCGACAATCGCTCCCCAAAGGTCATTTATGGATAAGGCGCAAAGATTCTTTGGTGGTGATTTGTCCAATAAAGACAAAGCAAAGAGAGAGACCGAAAGGAGAGCTCTTAAGAAAGAAAGGGCAAAAGAAAAGACCAAAGAAGCCGAAGAGCAATTATAAGGGTTTGACTCTTAAGACGGTAAATCTCCGCGAACGAGGTGTTACAGGTGTACTTATTATTTCGTATCCACGAAGTGGGGGACTCAATTTTTGGAATGAGAAGAAGATGGCTTGCCACGTCGCTTTGCTCCTCGCAACGACGCGCCACACTTCGTCATTGCGAGCGCAGCACGGCAATCCACCTTTCTTTGCCACACTTCGTCATTGCGAGCGTAGCGCGGCAATCCATGAGCACTACTTTCTTGCGGTAGAAAAGAAGGTGGCCTAAGGCCGGATGAGGGGGCGCAAACCATCCTAATAGATTATGCCTCATGTCTAAAAAACTTTTTGCCTTGATTTACAGGGAATAAAAATTATAATCTCTTTGTTCCGAGAGCTTTCGTGAGCGTGCTATTGTCGCATGTCAATTCTCGAAACTGATTAAACATTGACCCCTTCGTCTAGAGGTTAGGACATCACCCTTTCACGGTGGAGGCACGGGTTCAATTCCCGTAGGGGTCACCACCAAGCCGAGTTAACTGATGGAATTTCTGTATGCAAACCGGTGTAATTTCTAAGTTTTCTCTGAAAATCAAATCGTTTGTAGATACAGGACTATTGGCCATCTTCTGTATGGGCTTTGCCAGCGGCTTTCCGTTTGCACTTACAGCTTCTGTGTTGCTGCTTAGGCTAAAAGAATCCGGAGTTGCTATCAGCAGCGTTGGTCTATTCACTTTAGTTGCAGTTCCCTACTCGTTCAAATATCTTTGGGCTCCATTCCTCGATAACTTAAGGCTCCCCTTGCTACAAAAACTATTGGGTCGAAGACGAGGTTGGTTATGTTTTATACAGATCTTATTGATGGTTGCCATTTTCTTGTTTGGAGCGATCGATCCTCAAAAAAATCTTTATTTATGTGCTGTCCTTGCTTTGTGTGTGACATTTTTATCTGCAACTCAGGATATTATAATCGACGCATACCGGATTGAACGTTTAACGGTCAATTTACAAGGAGCTGGATCTGCGGCCACTAACTATGGATGGAGGGCTGGCATATATTTATCGGGAGTTATGCCATTGATTGTTGCAGAAAAATTCTCATGGTCGCTTGCATATTATTTGTCAGCTGGAATTATGGTCATCGGAATAATGACAACTCTGCTTATCCGAGAGCCTTCGGTCGAGAAAACGATAGTCGAGAACAAATATAAGGGGTTCGCTGATGTTATATTCAAATTCTTTGTAATACCATTCAAAGATTTCTTAAAAATCAAAGGAATTTTTTATATATTAGGATTTGTAATCTTATTTAAACTTGGAGATGCGATGGCTGGAGTTATGACTTTACCCTTCTTGTCAGACAAGGGATTTAGCAAAATAGAGATTGCTACAATTGTGAAAACATTTGGTGTTTTCGCAACTTTGGTAGGCGTTTTTATTGGAGGAGCGCTTTCGTACAGAGTTTCTCTTAAATATTCGTTGCTTATCGCTGGAATATTGCAGATGCTTTCTAATTTGCTGTTTATATACCAAGATTATGTCGGTCACAGCCAGCTGGCTTTGATGTTTACAATTACTGGCGAAAATTTGGCATCGGGAATAGGAGTTACAATCACTATTGCTTACTTAAGCAGCTTGTGTAACATACGTTTCGCAGCCACACATTACGCTTTGCTTAGCTCTATCTCCACATTATCTCGGAATGTCCTTTCTAGCCTGTCAGGATTTATTGTCGAAAATTCGAGCTGGTCCACTTTCTTCCTGATCAGCACAATTGCCGCTCTTCCAGCGTTAATTCTGTTGATGAAATTTGTTCCTTTTGAAAAAAAACTTCCAACCTAAGGTGCAAATAATAAACCCATACAATGTTGACATTTTGTTTAAAAAATGCAAAACTACACAGCTACTAAAATTTAATTGAAAATAAGCGAAGATGGCGACACATAAATCAGCGAAGAAGGCGGCTAAACAAACCATAGTAAGGACGGCTCGTAATAAGAGCAGAATAAGTAAGGTCCGTACTTTCATAAAGAATTTGGAAGCGTTAATTACAAAGGGCGAGAAGGTTAAGGCAAAAGACTTTTTCAAAACCGTTCAGTCAGAAATAATGCGCGGCGTAACCAAGGCAGTACTTAAGAAAAACACCGCTGCAAGAAAAATAAGCAGGCTTTCTACTAAAATAAAGAAGCTAGCGTAAGTTACACAGCTTAAATTTCAAGATGAAATTATCTGACTTCAATTACGATGTTTCTAAAGATTTAATTGCGCTTCAGTCCCAAAAACCTCGCGATGCAGCTCGTATGCTGGTCATTGAGGGGAACTCTTTAAAAGATTCTCAGGCATTTGAATTGCCAAATTATATTGAGCAGGGGGATTTGATCGTTTTGAATGACACAAAAGTGATCCCCTCACGATTAATTATTCCCGAAAGGTAAATAATGACATTTAGATTCGAAATTTTAAAAAAAGACGGAAAGGCCAGGACTGGGATTATCCATACTGCACACGGCAAAATCCATACCCCTACCTTCATGCCGGTTGGGACAGCCGCTACGGTCAAGGCTATGTCACCCGAAATGCTTACTTCGACAAAAGCAGAGATTATTTTAGGAAATACGTATCATCTTAATTTGCGTCCTTCTGCCGAAATCATTCATGAACTTGGTGGGCTGCATAAATTTATGAACTGGCCCGGGCCGATTTTGACCGACTCTGGTGGTTTTCAAATAATGTCTTTGGCAAAGCTGCGAAAGATAACAGAAGCTGGAGTCGAATTTAGATCCCATTTAGACGGATCGAAGCATCTATTAACGCCAGAGAGGGCTACTGAGGTTCAGTATCTTTTAGATAGCACTATCAGTATGGTTCTAGACGAATGTTTAAATTATCCCTCGACTTATGACGAGACAAGAACATCCATGCAGCTATCGATGCGCTGGGCCAAAAGATCCAAAGCGGCCTTCAACGAAAGAGCTGGCTATGCTCAATTTGGGATCGTGCAGGGTGGTGTTTATGAAGATTTGCGCAAAGAATCTGCTGCGCTATTGCAAGAAATAAATTTCGACGGATATGCCATTGGTGGTCTTGCAGTCGGAGAGGGGCAAGAACTCATGCTTCGCACCTTAGATCACACAGTTCCCGCTATGGATGAAAACAAACCGCGATATCTAATGGGAGTTGGCAAGCCAAGCGATTTAATAGGTGGAGTATTGCGGGGGATAGACATGTTTGATTGTGTGTTACCCACCCGTTCTGGCAGAAATGGCCAAGCCTTTACTTGGGAAGGAACAATCAATATCCGGAATGCTCAATATAAGAAAGATCAATCTGCTCTTTCTCCTCATTGCAAGTGCATTACTTGCCAAAATTATTCAAAGGCCTACCTCAACCATTTGGTCAAATCCAAAGAAATACTTGGATCTATGCTGATGACGTATCACAACTTATACTTTTATCAGGAATTGATGGCAAAACTTCGTGACGAAATTAGTCTTTCTGGCACAGGTTCCCTTAGTCCACAACTGAATCGGGTTGCAAATGTTTCTGCAAATTATGTAGGGGCTTAGCCACTATCTACCAAAATAAACTCTGGAGATTGTTAAATCTGATGATATTCCCTTTGGTTCTTATTTTAGTGTCGAGAACGGGATTTTTCAGTTACGATCGGTATAGAAATAAACTTCGAAAGCGTGTAAAAATATTTTGTAATGCATAGATCTTTTTCAATAATAGCTACTGATATGTATAATCTCACAATGGCTTATGCTTATTGGAGGTTAGGCAGACATAACGATCAAGCGGTGTATCATCTATCTTTTCGTCATAATCCATTTAAAGGTGGATTTGTCATCTGTGCAGGATTACAAACCGCGATCGATGATATAATTCAGCAATTTAATATCAATGACGAAGAAAGGGAGTATCTAAACAATCTAACAGATAGTAACGGAGATAGATTATTTTCTGAAGATTTTATCTTATTCCTACAAAACATGAGCTTTTCTTGTGATATACATGCTGTGCCTGAAGGAACCATAGTTTTTTCTAATGAACCTTTAGTTAGAATATCCGGCTCGATAATTCAATGTCAGCTTATCGAGACATTATTATTAAATGTTATTGGATTCCAAAGCTTAATAGCAACTAAAGCGGCACGCATTTGCTTGGCCGCTAAAAATAAGCCCGTAATTGAACTTGGCATGCGTCGTGCGCATAACATTGAAGGATCTATGTTGGCTAGCAGGGCTGCCTTTATTGGTGGATGCATAGCCACCTCAAATATGCTAGCAGGTCATAAATTCAATATTCCTGTGCGAGGCACCCAATCTCATTCTTGGGTAACATCTTTTGATAAAGAAGAAGAAGCTTTTAGGCAATATGCAGCACATACTCCTAATTCAATGCATATTTTTCTGGTTGATACGTATTGCACCATAAAAGGCATCAAAACTGCAATTAAAGTTGCAAAAGAACTACAAGCACAAGGTCAAAAATTTATTGGCATCAGAATAGATTCGGGAGATCTTGCTTGGTTTAGTAAACAAGCAAGGATTCTATTTGATCAAGCTGGTCTAAAAGAGGCAAAAATATTTGCTTCTAATGAGGTGGATGAATATATCATAGAAAGTATTGAACACGAAGGAGGGAAGGTTGATTGTTGGGGAGTAGGCACAAAATTGGTAACGGGAGGAGATACAGTATCTTTAGGATGTGTTTATAAATTATCTGCGTTAAAACAAAGTGAACAGAGGCACTGGCAGTACAAAATAAAAATTTCAGAGCAAACGCTTAAAACCTCTATCCCGGGGATACAACAAATTAAAAGATTTATGAGTGATGGCGGAGCATATCTAGGTGATATGATTTTTGATGAACTCGATGAGACCAATATGAGCGCTAATATATTTGATCCAGTAAAGAACACACGCCATAAAAACCTGGCATCTTATACCAAAAGTAAATTGTTACTTAAACAGATTGTAAGAGCTGGGCAGTTAATTGATGATTTTCCTAACCTATCAGAGATACAAAAATTTGCAAAAATAGAGCTGCAATCTGTGCATTCTGGCATTAAAAGATTTATCAATCCTCATCAATATCCAGTGGGGTTAGAGGAAAATTTCTATAATCGACGTGCTCAGATGATAGAAAAACTAAAAGAAGATATGGGTGCATAGACCGTGGTGAGAGATTTGAAAAAAAAGCACAAATTGAAAATAGGTTTACTTGGGGGGACATTCAATCCTCCTCACAAGGGCCATTTGTATATAAGTAAAGATGTTCTAAAGAGGTTTCAGCTAGATTGTGTGTGGTGGATAGTGACATCACAAAATCCGCTTAAGGAGATCAAAGCGCCATTATTTAAACACAGAATTGAACTGTGCAATCAAATAATAGATTCGGAAAAAATAAAGGCTTTATATCTAGAAAAAAGGACTTGTTCCAATAAAACCATAGATTTACTAAGATTTTTATATGAGCAACATCCAAAAAATGATTATCACTGGATTATGGGCTCTGATAGTCTAAACGAGTTTGATCAATGGGATGAGTGGCAGAATATTCTGCATTCCATTAAAATTATTATCTATGATCGTCCTAAATGCTTATATAAAGAGATAAAAAATTGTATAGATCCTGTGTGGATTAAATATAAAAAGGACAAAAAAGATTATTTTATATCCTCTCTTCCTGCCTGGACATTGGTTGAATCATCGGCTCTGAACATATCATCAACAGAAATAAGGAATCAATCAGAAAAAACATAGTAGATAACAACGGTTTAAGCTCTCTACTGGGGGAGTTGCAAAAATTCTATTGAAATCCATACTTATCCTATCTAAACTTAATTCCTAAACTTAATTAGGGTATGCTTATGTCTTTAATTGCTGACCACACAAAGGGGGGAGCCCTCTCTCCCACTTTTAAGCTTGCTGCGAAAGCACGGGAACTAACAAGTAAGGGAGTTGAAATTTTAGATTTATCAATCGGAGATCCAGAATGCGAAACTCCACAAAACGTCAAAGAAGCGGCATACAGAGCTATTAAAGAGAATAAAACAAAATATACTGCTACAGACGGCATCACTGAGCTTAAAGAGGCGATATACGAGAAATATCGGCACAGGATAGGTGAAGGGAGGTTTTCGGTGGATAATATAATTGTCTCTAGCGGGGCCAAATATATACTGCACAGTTGCTTTTGGGCGACCCTCAATAAGGGAGACGAGGTAATATTGCCTGCGCCGTATTGGGTTTCATACGGACCGCTAATCACGTTAAATGGCGGAGTTCCTATAAATATTGACTGCGAAGAACAAAATGATTTTAAGTTTACCATTGAGGCTTTAGAAAAGGTAGTGACCAAAAAATCTAAGTGGCTATTAATTAACTCCCCCAATAACCCAACCGGTGCTCAATATTCAAAAGCTGAGTTAAAAGAGATTGCGGCTTTTGTGAAAAAGCATGACAACCTCCATGTCCTTTCTGATGATATATACGAGGAATTCTCTTACGAAAACGAATCTCTATCTATGATAGATGTGGTGCCCGAACTATGGGACAAGCTTTTTATAATTAACGGGGTTTCAAAAACATATGCAATGACAGGATGGAGAATTGGCTATGGCATAGGAAATAAAGAATTGGTCAACGCAATGAAGGTTATGCAATCCCAGACCTTGTCGGGTCCCTGTTCAGTTAGTCAATATGCTGCGTTAGAGGCGCTAACTGGAGATCAGAGTTCGGTAAAAAATTACCGTCAACTCCTCCAAAAAAGAAGAGATCTTTCTTATGAATTTTTTAAAAAAACAGAGGGATTTTCTTGCACAAAACCTCCTGGGGCATTCTATGTCTTCCCAAATTGCAGTGCCTTTATAAATAGCGTAACACCACACGGCCAGCTTATAAAAGACGACACAGATTTCTGCGACTATTTGCTTGAAGAAGAAAATATCTTTGTGGTTCCAGGGTCTGCCTTTGGAGGAGAGAACTATTTTCGCTTGTCTTACGCCGTTTCAGATGATGTTTTGCAAAAAGCGTTGAATGGAATAAAGCGGGCGGTTGCTAAACTTAAGCTTAGATAGATGAAAATTAAGTATGGCATTGTCGGATCGGGCAGCCTAGCTAGACATTTACTGCATTACTTTTCTCTGCTAAATATTGCCCACACTCATTGGTGTAGGGAGAATGATAGCATCAACGCTCTGGAAGATCTTGTAAAAAATTCTGACGTTATAATGGTTCTTATTAAAGACGATGCCATAGAGGCGTTTATTGATGCCAATCCCATCTTAAAACAGAAGCGGTTGGTGCATTGCTCTGGCGCCCTTACAACGAGCAAAGCTGTTGGAGTGCATCCTCTAATGAGTTTTGGAGACGATCTATATAGCTATGAAGAGTATAAGAAAATCCCATTTATTTTAGAGAAAGGTTCTGTCGATTTTAAGAAAATATTTCCTCAGTTAGAAAACAAGTATCATTATATCAACAAAGAGGACAAGGCTCTGTATCATGCGCTATGTGTAATGAGTGGCAATTTCACTTCAATTTTGTGGTCTAAGTTCTTTGACGAAATATCTTCGAAATTCAATCTAGCTCCAGAAGTTGCCCATCCATATTTGGAATCTATTTGCAAAAATTTGATCACAAACCCTCAAAAAGCTCCGACTGGCCCATTAGTAAGAAAGGATCTAAAGACCATAGAGAAGAATTTAAAAGCCTTATCGGGAGGACCATTTCATGGTATATATAAAGCCTTCGTAGATTTGATGGTCGGTAATTAGGAAAACTTATGAAAATAAACAGCTTTTATCAAAAAAAGAATAACAATATTCCAATCAAAATGGTTACTTGCTATACCGATCGTATTTGAAGAACCCTACATTTGAGATATGTGAGAGAAATAAGTTGCACCAAAAAATAGTTCGTTTAATTTAGCCGTCACAGGGAGGATTGTGCGAATAGACATATCAG
>Ga0307987_1001944_pt1 | contig 11051 bp, 10 predicted proteins | sample EllFjometagen181_FD_203157 | JGI IMG/M metagenome (GOLD analysis project Ga0307987, IMG submission 203157) | Marine microbial communities from Ellis Fjord, Antarctic Ocean - #181 | ecosystem: Environmental > Aquatic > Marine > Unclassified | place: Southern Ocean | collected 2014-10-08 | reverse complement strand
TGGGTATAAGCTGGTAACAAGCAATAGTTTCACAATAAAGATTGCAGAACCCGAAAAGATGATGCTAGACTATTGCTATCTGGTTAAGCCAACTAGCCAACAAGATTTTGAATCACTTAGAATTAACAAAGAAGAAATTATTAAACTAATTGATATTACTAAACTTGATGCTTATTTATCATTGTTCAAATCACCTATAATGAATCATCGAGCAGGTATTTTTAAAACATACATTAATGCTTAATTTACAATACATAAAAGATTATTACCCAACACAGCTCTGGGGTTTCAATAGGTTTATACTTAGAGAATATCTCCAATACAAAATATTGGAAATAATTTACGACAGCCCACATGCAAACAGTTTAATATTTATGGGAGGCACTGCATTACGCATTATTTATAATAACAATCGCTTTTCGGAAGATTTAGATTTTGACAATAAAAATATTACAGAATCCGATTTCGGAAAAATTACTGAATTTATACACAGTAAGTTGGAGCAGCAAGGTTTTGAAATACAAATGCGAAATGTTTATAAAGGAGCTTATCACTGTCATATTAAATTCCCTGGTTTATTAAAGGAACAGGGGTTATCTGGTCAAGCTTCTGAAAGAATACTTATACGTCTGGATACTGAACCTCAACATTTTGATTATAAACCCGACTGGAAGCTGATAAATAAATTTGATGTTTTTACAGAAGTAGCAACAACTCCAGAAGATATTCTACTATCGCAAAAGCTATATGCCATAGTTAACCGTCCGCGTAACAAGGGGCGTGATTTTTATGATATTGTATTTTTATTAGGTAAAAATATTAAACCTAATTACAATTACCTTGAGCAAAAGATGAAAGTATCAAACTCAGCTGATCTCAAAGAAAAAGTTAACAAAAAACTAAATCAATTAAGCATGATAGAAATGGCACAAGATGTCAGTCCATTTCTTTTCAATGCAAAGGATGAAAAAAAAGTACTTTTGTTTGAGAAGTATTTTAACAGCGTAGATTTGTAAGGATTGTGTCATGTTTTGTTACAAAAAACAATATCTTTAAAAAAAAATAAAATTATGTCACAAAAACAAAATACACAGTACATACTAATAAATAGTAATAATCAAATAAACAATAATCAATTTAAAAACAACACCATGAAAAAATTAATCTTAGTAATTACATTATTCTTTGCTGTATCAGCAATTATGCCAGTTATGTCACAAACAAATGCCAAAGACTCAGAAAAAGATCTTAAAAAGAAATCAATGAAAATGGCACGTAAAGAAGCCAAGAAGAAAATCAAAGCAGGTTACTTTGTAGCTCCGGGAGCACTGCCAATGGATAAGCAACTTGAAAAAGCCTTTATCAAACAAAATATGGAAGATGAAAAGGGCTACCCAACATATATTGTTGCTTCGGGTAATTCAGTAGCCGGAACACAAACAGCAGCAAAAATTCAAGCTATGGAAACAGCCAAGCTAACCCTTGCCGGAACAATTAGCACAGATGTTGCCGCTCTTATAGAAAATAATATTGCCAATGAGCAGCTTACCCGCGAAGAAGCAGTTACGGTAACAAAAACAGTAGCTGCATCAAAAAATATTATCGCACAGGAACTTGGCCGTGTAATACCACTTTCAGAAATGTACAAAAACGTTGGTAGCGATAATATCCAGTGCGACTTACAAATCGCATACGATAGCAAAACTGCAATGGATATGGCTAAAAAAGTTATTCGTAAACAATTATCAGATGAAACAGATGCCTTACAAGATAAGCTTGATAAGTTGTTGAAGTTTTAAAACCCTTTATTTAATACTCTAAAGTCCTGAGAGATTTAATTACAATCTTTTAGGACTTTTTTTAGGCAAATAATTATCAAGTGAGGCACATACCTTTGACGAAAAATGCAATCCACTATTTAGCATACTTTCAATAAAACTGCTTGTTGCTTTTGCAATATCTTTATTTAGGAATTTTGAATTACCTAGTGCTAAAATTACTCCTGCATTAAACGCATCACCAGCGCCAATAGTACTCACAACATTGGTTTGCATTGCAGGGAGTTTTATTATTTTCCCACTAACATCTGCAATTACACCATCTGCACCAAGCGTTATTATTATCAAAGCATTACTATTTATCTTTCGTAATTCAGCCAAATGAACCTTAATATCGCTACTCCCAAATATATTTGTAAAATCCTCATCCGAACCCTTTATTATGTGTGACATTTTAATGTTTTCATAGAACGAATTAATCAGTTCTTTATCTTCAAGATAATGCGCATTTCTAATATTGGGGTCGTAAATAATTGTTGCATTATTATTACGTGCATTATTTACTATTGATAGTATACTTTCTCTGATTTTTTTATCAAGAGAATATAGAGAACCGAATAATAAAATATCACCTGAGGTAAACACTGGAACATCAGCAAGTTTCCTTATTTCAGGATAGTTTTTTATGAAAGTATACTTAGGCTTTTTATTATTATCTAAAAATGCAAGAGCCAACGATGTAACATTATTACTATAACACCTAACAAAATTGGTTGAAACATTATTACTTTTAAGGAACGAAGTAATAAGACCAGAAGTATCATCATCACCCAGTTCAGTAATTATAGAGACCTCAACATCAGACCTTCCCAACGAAACTGCCGTATTAAGCATTGCACCACCAGGACGAACAACCGCATCCTCAATTGAGCTGATAATAATATCTAGTAACGATTCTCCGAGAGTGTACACCATAGCAAAAAATTATCTGATAAATTGTTCAATAAGCACCCTATGCTCCCCATACAAATTAATAAGTGATTCTCTATCTGCCATTTCAAAATCACTAAAATCGAATCCGGGCGAAACAGTGCAACCTGCCAACGAAAAATCGCCCGTAGTTTCCGATGCAAACCAGGTGTTTGCAGGTATTGTAATTTGCGGAACAATTCCTTCACTGGGCAAATTACCTAGCTTATAGGTAGTTAAAATTCCTTTTGTGTCAATAGCATGTATCAAAATTGGATTTCCATAATAAAAATGCCAAATTTCATCTGACTTAATTCTATGAAATGCAGAAAAATTTCCTCTTTCCAATAGAAAATAAATTGCAGTAGACAACGCCCTATTACCAGAAAATCTATTGGGTAATGAGCTAGATATTATTTCTTCGCTTGAACGATAAGTTTCTTTATAAAATCCACCCTCAGGGTGAGGTAATAAACCAAGACTATTAATCCAATATGCAGAATTCAACATTATTCAGTTGGTTTGTTACGTTTACTCTGAGTTTCGTTAAAAATATAAATAAGCCTAAATGTTAGTACTCTGTTAAACTGATCTCTTGTCCACGTATCTCCTGCTAAATTAGTAAATTCACGAGTCCTTATTTTCGCCATACTACCTTGATATCTAACACCAAATTTAAGTGGTCCTTTAACACGAATACGTCCATCAATTATATAACTAAAATCGTTTTTATTGTAGGTGTTGCTATTTAATGTTGTTGTAGGTACAATTTTGCCATGTTCCCACTCTTGCACACCAACTAACCTTCCCCACGAAAAACCAGCACCAATAGTTATAAATTCCTTATCTGTATAATGAACAAGTATGGGTATTTCTACATAATTAAGCCTCAGTTTATACGCACCTGTTGTAACTGCGCCTAACGTGTCAACATCGTGATACTGATCTGATTGACGAGCTCCCTTTTGGTTGTAAACAACCTCCATGCTCACATCCCAATTTTTTTTAAATGGAATTAAAACTCCGGCTCCAATATTTAATCCAACCTTTTTAAAGCCTGAAACTTCATCGCCCTCAACATGAGTTAAATTAAGTCCTACTAAAGCCTCTCCCTTAATTACCTGCCCTAATACGGAGATTGACACACCTAAAGTTACTATAAAAGTTATGATTATAATCTTAAAAAAATTCATTTACATAAGTTATATTTAGCCAACGCAAAAATAATACAATAATTGTTTAAATTTGTTTCATATTTAAAGTTTCAATACAAACCTCAACATTTATATTTATCACAAAAAAACATTTGCTAACATCACTTCATTGAGTATATTTGCCTGAATACATTTATTATTATTCTAAAATTAAACCAATAATAATATATTGTATGATAAAAAACAAAGAATTATATATGACATCATACGATGAAATAATAAAAGATAAATTTAATGAATTGCTAGATTGTAGTTTACATACCCTTTCCACTGTTGATAAAATATCGATAACCCTTGCTTTTGAAATAGCATCTGATATATATCGTAATGATACTACAAAAGATGGTAAACCATTTATACTTTACAACCTTGATATTGCCATTATTGCAATGAAGGAAATTGGTTTAGGACCTACATCGGCTATTTGCTCATTACTCCATGGTATCAATAAAAAAACAGATTATACCATTGATAAAATAAGAAATGATTTTGGAAAACATGTTGCCGAAATAATCACCGGTTTTGATACCATTTCAGAATTACGCACCGAGCGAATATCTTTCCAGTCGGAAACTTTTAGAAAATTATTTTTATCAATGGTTAACGACATGCGAGTTATTCTTATTCGGTTAGCACATCGACTTAATGATATTCGTAATCTCAACCTTCTGGATAATAAACGTGAGCAAGTTATTGATGAAATTAAACATCTATACACACCCATAGCGCATAGGCTAGGTTTGTACAAAGTAAAATCAGAGTTTGAAGAACGAGTAATGAAATTTGAGCAAGCCGATATTTACAATAAAATAAGCAATAAAATACAACAAACAAAGGCCAAACGCGAAGTTTATATTCAGGATTTTATACGACCAATTGAAAAAGAACTACATACTCAAAAATATAATTTTGAAATAAAATGGCGCACAAAGTCTGTACCTTCAATATGGGCTAAAATGACAAAACAAAATGTACCTTTTGAAGAAGTATATGATTTATTTGCCGTGCGAATTGTTATTGTTAGTAAACCTAAAAAGGACAAAGAGGATTGTTGGAAGGTTTATTCACAAATTACAAATATCTACTCACCAAACCCCAAACGCTTACGCGACTGGATATCAACTCCTAAAGCCAGTGGTTACGAGTCGTTGCACACTACTGTAATGGGTCCAAATAATAAATGGATTGAGGTGCAAATTAGGACTGCAAATATGGACAATAATGCAGAAAAGGGGCAAGCTGCTCACTGGCATTACAAAGGTGTTATGAAAAAGAAAAATACCGAAGATTGGCTCTCTCAGATTCGTGATATTCTTGAAAATCCTGATCAAATATTTCATGACTTGTCATACAAAAGTAATGGAAGCAAGAAACAGGAGAGTGTTTTTGTTTTTACACCAAAAGGTGATCTTAAACAGTTACCAGTTGGTGCCACCATATTAGATTTTGCCTTTGGAATACATACAGATATTGGAGCAAAATGTAGGGGAGCAAAGGTAAATAATCGTGTTGTTCCCATAAGATATGTACTTAAAAATGGTGATAAAGTTGATATACTTACTTCAAGTAATCAAGTACCAAAGTTAGATTGGTTATCATTTGTAACAACTGAAAAAGCTCGCACCCGAATAAAACGCCACATAAAAGAAGAAAAATACAAAGAGACAGATATTGGGAAATCGCTTTTCTTTAGGAAATTAAAAAACTGGAAAATAAAAAGCAATGATGATTTAATTAATTATTTAGTAAAACATTACAAACTCGATTCAAGTATAGACCTGTTTTATTTAATTGCTTCAGAAAAAATAGAGCTACAGGAAGTTAAAAAACTCTTGTTGAAATATGTAGGAACATCGGCAAATAATAAAATCAAGGATACTGCGGAAAATGGTAACGAGCAAAAAAGCAAGACTGAAGTTGTAGCAACCAAGCAAACCGACAATGATGATGTATTGTACATTGGAGAGAATCTTAAAAACATTGATTACAGAATGGCAAAATGTTGTAATCCAATTCCAGGTGATAATGTATTTGGTTTTATTACAATTCAAGGGGGTATTACAATTCACCGTAATAATTGCCCTAATGCTAGTAGGTTAAAAGGTAAATACGAATATCGAGTTCTTGAAATAAAATGGATGACTTCGGATGAAAATCACTTCTCCATTGCAAATTTGCGTATAACTGGTGCTGACGAATTAGGAATTGTTGGTTCAATAACCAAAGTAATAACTGATGATTTGAGGGTTAATATGCAATCAGTAAATTTTCAAACAATGGGCAAAAAATTTGTTGGCAAAGTAAGTGTTAGTATAAAAAATAATGAACACTTGCAACAACTCATACACAAAATTAATAAAGTTATTGGTGTAGATAAAGTTATAAGAATTAAATAAATACAAGTTTAACTGCACAATACTATTATATATTTAATAGTATAAAAGCACTAAGAGTGAATACCTGTATACCGAAATAATTTTAATAACATATGAAACCAATAAAGATGTCATCTATGTATCCCATTATGATTCATGTATGGTAGATAATATATGAAAAATATTACAAAAATTAATATATATTTGCGCATGAAAAAAATCGATATTAAGTTTGTACTAATTATATTAACATCATTATTTTAAAGAGAGTATATTAATAAACCACGTCAGGTATGAATTCTTACATAATATATTTTCTAAAAGGAATGGCTGTAGGGCTTGCTAATATTATTCCAGGAGTTTCGGGTGGTACGATTGCTCTAATTACAGGAATTTTTGAAAGGCTAATTAATGCTATTAAATCTTTCGGAATTTCTTCGCTAACATTACTATTAAAAGGGCAGTTTAAAGAATTTGCTAAAAAAACAGACTTGTATTTTCTAATTGCACTCTTTGCCGGAGTTATAGCTGCCGTAGTTCTTTTAGCTCGAGTTTTTGACTTTATGTTTAATCAATATCCTGTATATATTTGGTCATTTTTCTTTGGGCTAATATTAGCATCGGTTTATTTTGTAGGCAAAACTGTTGAGCATTGGCGTATAGGCTCAATAATTAGTTTCATAATTGGCACAATATTAGCAGTTAGCTTTACATTTTTAACACCTGCCAGTCAAAATGACGGATTCTTATATTTAGTACTTTGTGGTGTTGTGGCTGTTTGTTCAATGATATTGCCTGGGCTATCTGGTTCATTTGTGTTAATTTTAATGGGTAACTACCAACTAGTTGCCATTGAGGCAATTAACAATATGGATTTATCTATTCTATTTCCAGTTTTAATTGGTGCAGTAGGAGGCCTAGTTGTATTTTCGCACATTCTTTCTTGGGTTTTTAAACGCTATAAGGATCAAACCATTGCAGCCTTAACTGGATTTATACTAGGATCGCTAGGAGTAATTTGGCCATGGAAAACTGCAATTATTGAATTTTTTGGTAATAAAGAGAAAACAATTGGATATGATTATTTCTTGCCAGAAGTTAACACAGAGTTTTTTATTGCCATCACAATACTGCTAATTGGTATTATTAGTATTTGGGTTTTAGAACGAAGTGCTGAAAAAGCAGAACCAAAAGAAGACTAACTAGAGATGGATATTTACGGTCTTGTTGGCAAAAAATTAGCTCACTCATTTTCTGCTGAGTATTTCAATAACAAATTTCAGAAACTTGGCATTGATGCTGAGTACAAATTGTTTGAGCTTAAATCAGCAGATGAGTTTCCTGAGTTTATTGCCAATAATCCCAATATAGTAGGACTTAATGTTACTATTCCTTATAAAAGATCTTTGGGTAGATTTATGGATACTACCGACAATAGTGTTAACCTAACTGGTTCAATTAATACTATTAAAATTACACAAAATAAAAAAGGTAAATTCCTATCGGGTTATAATACTGATATTATTGGTTTTGAAGAAACTCTTAAACCTCTGATAAAAAATAAGAAGTGCATGAGCGCTTTAATACTTGGAACAGGAGGTAGCTCTAAATCAATTGCATATGTATTACGTAAGCTTGGCATATTATTCTATTTTGTTAGTCGAAATTATGATGAAATGCTCCAGTTAAACTACGAATGGCTAAGTAAAGAAATAATAAATAATAACATGCTTATAATAAATGCAACTCCTGTTGGAATGTATCCCAATAATAATGACTTCCCTCCTATTCCATATGAGTTTATAACCAACAAACATGTATTATACGATCTTATATATAATCCTTCGGAAACTATTTTTTTAAAAAAAGGAATGGAGCAAGGTGCTACATGTATTAACGGCTTAAAAATGCTTGAAATTCAGGCAGATGCATCATGGAGGATATGGAGAAAATAAAAATATTTTAAATTCAGGCTTATATACATCTCCTTTTCATATTTTGCAATTGTCTTAACTATGAGTCCACTCTGAAAAGTAAAAAAAAAGAATGCCACTAAGACACGAAGCCACTAAGAATCACAAAGAGCTTATTTCTAACACTTTATTCTTAGTACATCTTTGTGTTTTAGTGCCTTTGCGGCAAATTGTGGCTTTTTGGAGTAGACTCAACTATTGAGTTGTTAAAAAAAATCTATCTTTGGAGAGATTTTAATTTTTGTCTCTATTAACTGATGCTCATTTGAAACTATTATTGTTTTCATAGAGCAAATTATTTATTTGTTTATAATAGTAACTATGATAAAAAATGCCACTAAAGATAAACTACTAAAAGAAATTGAATTCCTAAAATCTAAAATAAATAAACTCGAGAAATCTAAAATAGGTGTGGTTACATTTGGTTACAAATTAAAAGAAGTTAATGACTGTACTGAGCTTCGTTTTTTTGTTAATGACTCAGGAATAGGGATTCCAAAAAACAGGCTAAATTCTATCTTTGAAAGATTTATGCAAGTTGATTTTTCTAGCACTCGAGACTTTGAAGATTCGGGGTTAGGTTTATCAATAATTAAAGAATATGCTGAAATGCTTAATGGTAAAATATGGGTTGAATCGGAAGTAGGAATTGGTTCTCAGTTTTATTTTTCACTACCTTGTGTGGTAAAGAAATCCTAAACCACTATCTACACCAAAATAGCAGTCATAACTATTAATATTAATGATTAAGAAACAGAATATTTATTTAATTTTGCATTCCTCAATTAAAAATAATTGTATTCAATTACTGTAATAGCTAGTTAAAAAATATGTCTCTGAAGAATAATCATATAATAATAGGAACTTTAGCCATAAGCATTTCTGCAATTATGTGGGGGTTTGATGGCGTTGTTCTTACTCCTCGCCTTAGTAACTTGGATGTTGGCTGGGTAGTTTTCATGCTACATACTATACCATTTTTGCTCATGAACATTTTTATGTTTAAGCAATACAAAAACCTAAGTACGTTTGTTAAACAAGATTATATATTGTTTTTTCTTGTCGCATTATTTGGTGGGGCAATTGGCACAATAGCTATTGTAAAAGCTCTTTTCTTAGTTGACTTTCATCAACTTTCGGTTGTGGTACTATTACAAAAACTACAACCAATATTTGCAATAATATTAGCAGCCATACTATTAAAAGAAAAAATAAAGAAACACTTTATTATATGGGCCTCAATTGCAATTTTTTCCAGTTACTTTTTAGCATTTGGCTTTAGTATTCCAAATATTTCAACAGATGACAAAACTCTAACGGCAGCATTATATGCCTTACTGGCTGCATTTTCATTTGGTAGTTCAACCGTGTTTTCAAAAAAAATACTAATGAACCATAATTTTATAACAGCCACGTTTTTTAGATATGGATTCACTACCATTATTCTACTATTTTTTGTATTTGCAACCGGTAGTTGGATTGAATTTGAATTAACAACAAAAACAAACTGGATATATTTTGTAATAATTGGATTAACAACCGGGTCAGGTGCAATAATGATATATTATTATGGGCTTAAGCGTGTTAAAGCTATTGTTGCAACCATTAGCGAATTACTTTTTCCAATATCTGCAATTTTATTTGATTACATATTCAATGGAAGTATTTTGTCACCAATTCAATTAATTAGTGCAGTTGTTATGGTATTTGCCATAATTAAACTTAGTGTATAAGTATTAAATATTTATTTATGGCTCTAAAATCAAATAAATTAAAAACTAAACCACCATCAATAAAGGTGGAAAACAACAATAAATCTTCAAAAACAAAGACTACGAAAAAAAAATCAACCAAAAAGAGTTCCTCAAATTCTGTTAAATCAACATCTATTTTTCTTGATGTAAGATTACACAGGAGCATTGGTTTTTTATTCTTAATTATTGGCATATATATTTTTCTGGCAATTACAACATTTTTTGTTAATTGGTTTGCTGCGGATACAACTAATGCGATAAATATTACGGCCGAACAATTTAAGGATCATACCGAAACGGTTACAAGCTGGACAGGACAACTTGGTACATTCATATCTAAACATTTAATATATAATGGTATAGGTATTGGCTCTTATATAATATCTCTTATTTTTATTTCAATTGGATTAAGGTTGCTTATTAACGTGAAAATGTTTGGCTTGTGGCGATGGTTTGAATTATTGGTCATTTCATTTATTTGGATTCCAATTACTGCCAACTTAATTTTTTCGAGCCATCCTGAAAACTTATTTGGCGGCATTGCTGGTCATCAGCTAAACATCTGGCTATTAGCCTACCTAGGTAAAGCAGGTTTGATACTTCTTGTTTTTTTTATTCCTGTAATTTTTTCTCTTATCGATTTTAAATTTCACATTAATTGGAATCGCAAAGTAAAAAAACCATCAACAAATAGTAGTAATGAAAAAAATACTAATCCCACTAACTCAAAAGAAGAACTTTATAATACAGTAGAATTTTCTGTTGATGACAACAGTGATTTTGAACTTGTTAAACCAGAAAATGGCAGTGGTAATACGCACAAGATAGAAGAAGACAAAGCTGTTGAGGTAATTAAAGCAAACAATTCGAAAGAAGTTGAAATTGATAAAGACCTTGAGCTAACTGTTGAACCCCCTAAAATTGAGCAACCTCAAACAGAAATACCTAAACCCGGCGAACATTTTGGTATCGACACTGATTTTGACCC
>Ga0307987_1001943_pt1 | contig 11053 bp, 6 predicted proteins | sample EllFjometagen181_FD_203157 | JGI IMG/M metagenome (GOLD analysis project Ga0307987, IMG submission 203157) | Marine microbial communities from Ellis Fjord, Antarctic Ocean - #181 | ecosystem: Environmental > Aquatic > Marine > Unclassified | place: Southern Ocean | collected 2014-10-08 | reverse complement strand
GCTTCATGGCGGAGCTGGCCTGGGACGACGAGCAGGAGCTGGGGTACTGGGCGGTCGAGGACATCCCCTGGCGGGTGGCGGCGGCCACGGTGGCCATCGAAGACAAACGTTTCTGGGAACACCCCGGCGTGGATGCCCGCAGCGTGGCCCGCGCCGTGGTGCAGAACGCCCAGGGGGGCGAGGTGGTGTCGGGGGCGTCCACCTTGACCATGCAGGTGGCCCGCATGCAGGACCCGGGGTCGCGAACCTACGGCAAGAAGGTCGTGGAGGCGCTGACGGCGCTGGCCCTCACCGTGCGCTACGATCGCCGCGAGATCCTGGCCCACTACCTGCGGCTGGTGCCCTATGGCAATCGTATCCACGGCATCGGCTACGGGGCGCGGCGCTACCTGGACAAGCCGGTGGCCGATCTGTCCTGGGCCGAGGTGGCCTTCCTCGCCGCGCTGCCCCAGGCACCATCCCGCACCAACCCGTTCCACAGCGCGGGGAGAAAGCGCGCCGTGAAGCGGGCGGTACGCATCCTCGACGAGCTCTCCGAGGGTGGCGTCATCGCCGACGCCGACCACGCCCAGGCGCTGCTGGACCTGGCGGCCCTCGAGGTCCCCGACCGCGGCGTTCGTCCCTCTTCCGCCCTCCACACCATCCTCCAGCTCGAGGCCGAGCTGCGGGGCGATACCCAGCGCTGGGACGCCCTGATCCAGGACCCCGTGCTGCGCTGCAGCCTGGACCTGCCCCTTCAGACCGAGCTCGAGGCCATCCTGGCCATCCACGTGGGCAGCCTAGAGAAGCGCGGCGCGGGCAACGGCGCACTGATGGTGGTGAACCCACACACCCACGAGGTGGTGGCCTCGGTGGGCTCCACTTCGTGGTTCGACCCCCAGTACGGCGGCTCCATCGACTTCACCCGGGTGGATCGATACCCCGGCTCGACCCTCAAGCCCTTCCTCTACGCCCTGGCCCTGGACCGCGGGGTCATCGGTCCAGCGAGCACCATGGACGATCTGCAGCGGGGTCCCGACGGCATCGCCAACGCCGATGAGCGCTTCCTGGGTCCCCTGCTGCCCCGCAAGGCCCTGGCCAACTCCCGCAATGTTCCTGCCGTGCGGCTGATGGAGTCCGTGGGCCTGGACGAGGGCTACGCCTTCTTCGAGTCCCTGGGCCTGCACGACGGCCGCCTACCCGCCAGCCACTACGGTCTGGGCCTGGCCATCGGCGGCGCGCCCACCACCCTGCAACAGCTGGTGCGAGCCTACACCGCCCTGGCCGACGACGGCCGCCTGGGGGATCTGGTCTGGCTGCCCGACGAGCCCCACACCACCACCCGGGTGCTCTCGCCCCACAGCGCCCAGCTGGTGACCCAGTGGCTGGGCGACCCCCTGGCCCGCCTGCCCAGCTTCCCCCGCATGGGCTTCTCCGAGTACCCCTTCGCCGTGGCCGTCAAGACCGGAACCTCCGAAGACTGGCGTGACGCCTGGGCCGTGGCCTTCTCCGATGAGTGGGTGGTCGGGGCCTGGGTGGGCCACCCCGACTGGCGACCCATGCGCGGAGTCAGCGGCTACGGTGGCGGCGCCTCCCTGGTGCAGGTCGTGCTCGAACACCTGCACGCCGATGAGCTGGACGGGCTGACGGACATCGGCTTCCCGCCCCCCGACGGCAGCGTCACCGCCCGCATCTGCCCCCTCTCCGGCAAGCTGGCCGGCCCCGCCTGCGAGCATGCCGTCCGTGAGCACTTCCTCCCCGGCACTGAGCCCATCGCCCCCTGTGACGTACACATGCAGCTCACCGTGGACGAGCGCACCGGCGCCCTGGCCACGGTGGACACCCCACCCGAGCACAGCGCCACCCGCCGCTACGCGGACCTGCCCCCCCGCTACGCCGCATGGGCCGCCAGCCAGGGCATGGAGCCCCCACCGGCCATGGGCGTCATGCCCTCCCCCGCCAGCCTGCGCTCGGACGCCCCCCCCCGCATCACCATCACCGCGCCCCAGGATGGCAGCCGGGTGGTTCGGGATCCCGAGACACCCCCGGAGCTGGCCACCCTCACCCTGAGCGTGGACGTGGACCGCAGCGTGGACCAGGTGCTGTGGACCGTGGATGGCGAGCCCTTCGCCCTGGTGCAGGCGCCCTTCACCGCGCGCTGGCCCCTGATCCCTGGCGAGCACGTCTTCGAAGCCCGCGTCCCCTACCACGGCGCATCGTCCGGCCCGGTGAGGGTCGTGGCGCACTGACACGATAGAAGCGTGCTCCGAACCGGAGTCGCCCCTGTCCTCCCCCACCCCGCGCTGTCCAGTCCGCACCCCGGCGACCCTGCTCGCCGCTGTTCTGGTGGCGTGCTCCGGCGACCCGGACCCGCCCGCGGCCGACGAGGGGACCCTGGAGGCCCTGCACACCCTCGGCTACGTGGACTACACCGACGAAGAGGCCAGCAAGGAGCGCTCGGGCACGGTGCTGTGGGACCGCAACAAGGCCGCCCCGGGCTACCGGCTGTACATCGATCCGGGCTCCTGCGAGGCGCGCCTGGTGGATCTCGCGGGGCTGCAGGTCCACCGCTGGAAGCAGTGGTTCTGCTCCACCTGGTCCTACGGCGAACTGCTGCCCGACGGCGAAATGCTTGTCACCAGCTCCTCGCGGCTGCGCAGGGAGCGCTGGAACGGCTGGAAACGCTGGAGCATCCGCGACGACGTACACCACGCCCAGGAGCCCCTGCCTGACGGCAGCATCCTGGCCCTCACCGAGCGACGACGCCAGCTGGCGCCGGAGCGCCTCGAGCCGTGGGTGAACAACTTCGACGAGGTCCGGGAGCACCTGGACGATCTCTGGCTCCAAGATCACTGCCTCACCCGCATCAGCGCCGACGGCGATGAGCTCGACAGCCTCTGCCTGCTCGAGCTGCTCGAGGACAACCCCATCGGCTTCGAAATTCAGCCCAACAACGCCTCCTTCGACCGCCAGACCGATGAATACCTGGTGGATCTGTTCCACCTCAACTCCGCACAGTGGCTCGTGGACAGCCCGCTGGCCGCCCAGGACCCCATGTACGAGGCGGGCAATGTGCTCATCTCGGTCCGCAACCAGGACAGCGTGATGATCCTGGACTGGGACGCCCGGGAGTTGCGCTGGGCTTGGGGCCAGGGCCAGCTGGCAGGCCAACACGACGCCTCACTGCTGGACGACGGAAACATCCTGCTGTTCGACAATGGGGTGGACTGGACCCAGCTGGAGAACGAGATCACCCAGACCATGGAGATGGATGGCACCGAGGCTCGGCATGCCGAGCGGCGACGCGTCCGCCCCTCGAGGGTGATCGAGCTGGACCCCCGCAGCGGCGAGCAGGTCTGGGAGTTCCCGGGTCTGGGTCAGCAGCGGCTGAACACCGTGGCGCGGGGTTCGGCGCAGCGGCTGCCCAATGGCAACACGCTCATCGCCGCGTCGAGCATGGGCTACGCCGTCGAGGTGACCCGCGCGGGCGAGAAGGTCTGGGAGTTCTACAACCCCTCGAAGAAAGAAGAAAAACGGGCCGCCATCGTGCTGGTCCGGCACTACCCAGCGGCGTGGGTCGAGCCCTTCCTGGAGCGCTGACCGCGACGACGATGGAGCGCCCAGGGCAGCCCGAAAAGGCCGAGCCACGCAGCGTGCGCCCCGCCGCCACAGCTGCAACCACCGCGCTCCTTGTCAGGGTTCAGCCCGGTGTCGCCGCTGTCGAACGCCAACTCCCCCAGCGTCAGGCGGTAGCTGGCGGTGGGCTCGGTGAGGCCGGTCACCGCCAAGAACTCACCTTCGCGAAGGCTGATGGTGGTCCCGAAGTCATGGGGACCCGCCAGCATGAGCCGATCACCAGCGACCGTGGGTTCCACCGTGACCGAGCAGTCCCGGGGGATCTCGTAGTAGTCGGTGCCCAGCATGGGCAGCTCGCCCTCGAGGCCGTCACCGGCGAAGCCCATGTCCTGCACAGCGGTGTACAGCGAGCTCTCGCTGAGCGTTCCGTTGCCCATGGCGCCGGTGAACACCGCCCAGATCTCCCCCTCGGACCGCCCAAGGGCTTCGGCGAGGATGGTGTGCCAGGGCTCGCCCGTGCGCTCCGCTGACAGCTCCCACACGGCCCGCACAGCACCGTCGCCGACCATGAGCTCCTCGACCGCGGCGTTGAGGGGGAACATGCCGTACTGGTGGTAGTTCTCGGTGCTGTCGAAGCGGTAGCCGGGCTGGGTGCTGTAGTAGTAGGAAGACTGCGCGTAGGCCTCGAGCTCGGGCCGGGCCAGCTCGGCCATCCACTCGGCGCTGGCCTCCCAGTACCAGGCTTCCTGGTCGCCCACGTCCCAGTCCCGCAGCGCGAACTGCAGCGCGTGGCTGAGCTCGTGGGCGCACAGGCTCTCGAAGAACTGCGTGTAGGGCGCGTGGGTGGGGTTCAGGTAGATGACCGGGTAGCCGTCGGGGAACTCGATGGAGGTGTACTCGGTGGTGAGCCCGGTGCCCCCCAAGGTCGGCTCGAGCACGACCCACAGCAAGAACCGATCGCTGCTCACCGGCAGGGTCCAGCCCCGATCCTCCACCAGGGCCTGCCAGGCCGCCTCGAGGGCGCCGGATGCCAGCTCGGCTTCGGCCTGGCTGGCGTCGCCGCCGTTCCACGCCACGGTGAAGTTGGCGGAGTCCACCCAGTGGTCCATCCGGCCGCCGTAGACCTGCTTGTCGGGAAACGGCGACGGGACTGGGGAGGGCGAGCGCAGCTGGGGCGGCGGCTCCACCACGCGGGGATGGGGTGGCGGCGCCAGCCCCGCGAGGGCCTCGAAGACCTGCCCCATGGGGATGTCGTGCAGGCCGGGCCCGGGCTCGAGGGCCGCAGCGGGCGGCGCCATCAGAAACAGCGTGGGGATCAGGTGCATGACGACTCCAGCCATGAGTCTACCCCGGGGATGGGCGGGCCTCACCGTCGCGCCCTGGGCTATGCTGTCTGCATGGATCCGTACGAGCCACCAACCCCGTCGCACCGCTGGCGCCCGAGGTTCTTCGACGTCCTCACAGCGCTGCTGATCCTGGCGGTGCTGGTGGCCCAGCTGCACTTCGCCTTCAACGACGTGCGCCTGCCCCGCGACCCCGGGCTGTACTACAAGCTGCTGCCCTCGCTCTACCACGCGATGAGCGATCCGCTGGTCAACGCCGGCGAGCTGCTGGGGGCGCTGGTCCAGAGCAGCGGCTGGTACAACCTGCTGCTCGCCGCGGGGGTCCACCTGCTGGGCAGAGGCCCCCTGGCCTTCGAGCTGGCCTGCGCGGGCTGGGTGTCGCTGCTGCTGCTGGGTGTCGCCTTGGTGGCACGGCACGAAGGCTCTCCCCTCGCCGGCTTCTGCGCCGCGGCCCTGGCCGCCGCCATGCCCATGGTCATCATCATGGGCCGCACCCCATGGATCCACATCCCCGAAGCAGCGCTGGCGGTCATCGTCCTGGCGGCCTGGCAGCGGGACCGGGGGCTGGTGCGCTGGCGCACGGTGCTGTTCGTCGGCATGGGTGGCGTCCTGACGATCACCCTGCGCCACTCCGGCTTGATCTGGCTGGGCGCCATGGCGCCGATGCTGCTGTGGACCCCTACAGCCACCCGGCCGTGGCGGCGCATCGCCGTGGTGCTGGCGTGCTGGGCCCTGGCCATCGTGGTGCCTGCCATGCAGTTGCTGGAGTACCTCGAGGCCAAGATGGGCGCCCGGGACCGCTACGCCACCCAGCTCCCCGAGTTCCTCGAGCAGCTGGTCTCCAACCTGGCCTGGCCCACCCTGCTGGTCTGCGCCCTGGGGTTGGTGCTGCTCAATATCCGGCGGCCGAGCATGCCCACGGGGCCAATCCGCCCGCTGTTGTTCATGTGGCTGCTGGCCGGTGGCGCGCTGTGGAGCCTGTTCCGCGCCGGGCTGGACAACTTCACGCCCATGATGGCGGCGCTGGCCATCCTGGCAGGGCTGGGGCTGGCGCGCATGGGATCGTGGGGGATGATCCCCGCTCTGTTCGCCTTCGTGGTCTCCACCCTGCCGCAGTGGCTCGAGAAAGACACTGTGGTGGTCTTCCACAGCATCCCCGGCTTCCCGGACTTCACCGCTGGCGTACACCCCAACAACCACTACCGACCCTGGCAGGGCTTCGCTCACCCCCAAGTGCGCGACCTGCTCGAGGCGTCCTGCCCCTCACTGCCCCAGGCCGGCTGCATCATCGCGGTGGACCAGGGACTCTTCTCGCCCTTCACCGAAGACCCCGGCATGCTGGAGCTGTTCCTGATGGACCTCGAGCGGGTCAACCTGCTCTCCCTGCGGGACATCGGCGGCCTGCCACGGCTGGAGACGGTCCACGGCATGTCCAGCTACTACTGCCCGGAACGCGACGCCCAATGGCGCGAGCGCTACCCCCACTCCCAGGCCCTGCTCAAGGAACTGATGGACGGCTTCGAGCTCGATGCGGTGTGGTCCACCGAGCTGTTCCTGGGCTGCACCTACCTGTGGATGGCCCCCGGCGGTGTGCTCGAGAACCCCGAGGCACTGCCCGAAGCCATGAGCCCGGCCACCCCTGGCCCAGGTGGCAAGAACGAGCGCACTCCGCGGGGTGTGGAACAGGACCTGATCCCCCGCTAACCGGGGCCTCGATCCAGCCTACGGAGCCTTGTCGGCGCCCATGCCCGGACCGCCACCGGGAGCCTTGGGACCACCGGGACCGCCGCCACCGCTGGGGGTGCCCCCCCCGTGCTGAGCCATCTCGCGCACATGGCCGCCGAGGACCGTCTGCGCGTCCAGATCGCCGTTGACGGGCAGCAGCCCGCTGCGCTGCATCTGCTGGTAGACCTCGCGCGCAGTGGGCACGGCGTCGGGGGCCATGCCGCTGGCTTCGGCCACGGTCCGCACGTAGTCGTCGAGCTCCTGAGTGAACTCGGACTCGTCGATGGTGTAGCTGGTGGAGCCACCCGCAGCGCCAGCGCCGACGTCAACGCCTGGGCCACCGGAAGCGCCAGGCGCCGCCTGGCCGGAGAGAGGCACGTTGGGCAGGTTGCCCGGGCTCGGACCGTGACCCGCGCCCATGGAGTCGGTGGCCACCGTGCGGTTGACCAGCATACTCCGCACCCGCAGCCCGAGGGCTATATCGGAGAGGATCACCACCGCCGCCAGAAAGATGACGGGCCCCCAACCGGGAGGCAGTTGAATGCGGTCGTTCTCATCGACGTGATCTGGCATGTCCGACCTCCTGGGGGAGCGCGCGCCATGCTAACCCGCGACCCAGGGCTCGTCTTGCGACGCCAAGAGCTGCAACAGCCCGCATAGACCGATAGCCAGCGTCACAGATCCTCGCCTTCGCAAGGCCTGCGCCGCCTATGCCCCACACGCCCCAGCCCAACCACCGGTCCGTTCGGTGATAGGCTCAGCGCCCTTGCGGAGGGTCGCCCCATGACCAGCGTCGTCAGCTGCCAGGCCTGTGAGAGCTATGAGCCGGACCATGTCCGGGCGGCGGTGGACGCCTGCTTCGCTGATCTGGGCGGGCTCGACACCTTCGTGAAGCCCGGCGACCGGGTGTTTCTCAAGCCCAACCTGCTCATGCCCGCCAAGCCGGAGCAGGCCATCACCACCCACCCCGCGGTGCTCGAGGCGGTGATCCTGGCAGTCAAAGCCGCGGGCGGCGAGCCCATCATGGGCGACAGCCCGGCGGCCACGTCGCTGAAGGTCACCGCGCGCAGGGCCGGGCTCCTGGCGGTGGCCGAGCAGCAGGGCGTACCGCTGGCGGACATGAACACCAGCGTGATGATCCGCAGCGAGCGGGCGGCGGGCAAGCGGAGCTTCGAGGTGGCCAAGGCGGTCCTGGACGCCGACGTGGTCATCAACCTGCCCAAGCTCAAGACCCACGCGCTCACCTACATCACCATCGCCCAGAAGAATCTCTTCGGGCTGGTTCCGGGCCTACAGAAGGGCCGCTGGCACATGACCGCCCAGGCTCCCGACCACTTCGCCGGGCTCCTGGTGGATCTGTACGCCTCCATCATCGACCACCCCGACGGCCCCAGACACTTCCTGCACCTGGTGGACGGTGTGATGGCCCTCGAAGGCAATGGCCCCGGCACCGGCGGCAGCCCCATCGCCATGGGCACCATGCTGGCCTCTACCGATGCGGTGGCCGTGGACCGGGTGGCCTGTGAGATCGCGGGCCTGGACGCCGGCCTGGCGCCGGTCCTGCGCATCTCGAACGAGCGCGGCCTGGGTCAGGGCACCCTCGAGGCCATCGAGCTGAAGGGCGCGTCCCTGGCCGAGCTGAAGGGCCGGGCCATGCAGCCACCTGAAGGCCGCAGCTCCTCGCCCGGCATGCAGGCCATCCTGTGGAGCAGCGCACGCCTGCGCAACCTGGCCTTGGACAGGCCCCTGGTCCACCGTGAACCCTGCGTGTCCTGCGGCCACTGCGCCCGCATCTGCCCCGCCGAAGCCATCCGGATGGACGAACAGCGGGGCGCGGCCCGGGTGGACTACACCCGCTGCATCCGCTGCTACTGCTGCGCCGAGATCTGTCCCCATGCGGCCATCGACAAGAGCGCGGTGCCCCCCGTGGGGCGCCTGCTGGCCGGCGATGGGCTCCGGCGCTTGGGCATGCTGGCCTTGGTGGGCATCCCGCTGATCGTAGCCCTGGTCCTGGGCGGGATCATGGCCCTGGACCAACCCTCGGTCCCCGGGCAAGGGCAGCCCGCCGCCCAGGTGCACGGCCAGCCCCAAGGACCCCAGCCTGGCCAGGACAAGGCCCAGAGGCCCCCTCCCGACGGCGGGCCCACCGCCGAAGGCTCCCCGCCCAGCACCGGTCCCAAGCCAGCCAACATCCAGCCCGGTGGCCGCGGCCGAGACGCCCACGCCCTGCCGCTGACCCGCACCGAGGCACAGCTGCTGCTGTACGCCGCCAACGGTGACGCCCAAGCCCTCGACCGGGCCGCCGCCTCCGCCCGACGCCTGGTGCGCGAAGGCGAGCAGCACGACTACCCCCGCTTCCTCATGGCCCTCATCCACCAGCTCCGGGACCGCCCAGCGGAAGCCCAGGCGATGCTGGACCAGACCACCCCCCAGCGGCGGCACTTCTGGGCGCGCTTCTTCGCCGCGGGCCTCGAGCCGGCAGTGCCCTACCTGGCCGCCAACCTCCAGCAAGCCTGTGAAGACACGCCCCAGGCCCTGGGCGAGATCTGTCGGGACCGCCCCATCGCCGAGCCGCCCGCCGACTACCAGGCCTTCCGCCAGGCCAGCTGGATTCACCACAGCCGCAACCGCCTGACCACCTGGGGCCAGGCCACCACCGACATGACCGCCGCCCAGTTCTTCGAGACCCTGGGCATTCTGCCCGGCATGGACGTGGTGGACATCGGCGCCGGAGACGGCGGGTTCGCGGTCCCCCTGGCCCAGCACATCGGCAGCGGCACCCTGTGGGCCACCGAGATCGACCCGGGCCTGGTGGACTACCTCGCCTTCGCTGCCCAGCACCACGATCTGAGCAACCTGCAGGCCGTGGCGGGCCATCCCTCCGAGCTGGGCCTCGAGGCCGACGCGGTGGACGCGGCCTTCGCCTGCGACGTCTTCGCCGCCATCTACGCCAGCCCCCAGGCGGCCCAGGACTCCCAGCTTCCCGCCGCGTTCATGGTCAGCGTCGCCCGCTCGCTGCGGCCCGGCGGTACCCTGGTGGTCATCGATCGCGTTGAGTCCCCCAAACAACCCGAAGGGCTCCAGGCCAGCCGGCTCATCGAGGATCTTCAGACCGCGGGCCTCACATCCATCGACAGCCCCATCGTGCTCGGGGCCGGCATGCAGCTGCTGCGATTCGAGAAGCCTGATGATCCCAACTGACGATTCCACACAGGTCTCCGGATCCACACGGGCCTATGCCTCCACTGAGGGGGTGCCCGTCCTGTGAGATCACTCGCGGAGGGCCATGCTCGAAGGGACGGCGCTTGCCGTCCGCCGGAGATCGAGCGACACTTCATCCGCCACCCTCGCCGCCGAGGCCACCATGCGTTCCGCTCTCATCATCGCCTTCGCCTTCCTGCTCCCCTCCACCGCCATGGCCATCCCTTGGTTCGATCAGGACTGGGCCGAGCAGCTCGTCGCCAAAGAGTTCCCCGACTACTGGTCGTGGCTACAGCAGGTGCAGCCCCGAGACCAAGAGCGCTACGAGGCCCTGCTCATCAGGGGCCGCACCATGGCCATGCAGCAGCACGCCCAGCCCGAGCTGGTGGACGCCTGGCAGACTCACTTCTACGCCCTGGACCACTACCGCGACCTGGCGAACGCCTACAACGCCGACAGCGGGTCTCAGACCGACGCCCTGCGCCTGCAGCTCATCTCGGCCGCCGAAGACGTACACCTGGCCACCATGGAGCTGTTCGAGGCCCGGCTGTACCTCAACCAGGCCCAGGCCGACCAGCTCGAGCTCAAGGTCGCCGACCACGAGCTGAACTTCGACGTCTACGCCATGGAAACCGTCGAACGCACCGTCGGGCCGATCACGGACTGAGCACCCTGGCTGCAGGCACCCGGTACACCGCCGTAGGGCGAAGCCACTGGCCGTGGGCATCGTTGTCGGCAGGGGCGTCGTAGCAGCCGACCCGCTCGAGCCCCACGGGGTCGAGGAAACCCCGGCTGGGGTCGCCCACCAACACCGTCACACCTCGACCGGCCAGCAAAATGAACCAGGCCACCACCCGCTCGGTGAGCTCCTGGTCGTAGGTCATGTCCCCGGCCAGGACGAGATCCACATCGAGCATCTCGCCCACCAGGTCACGAGTCTCCACCGCCATGGTGAGACCGTTGGCCTCGGCGTTGAGCCGGCAGGCCACCTCGCAGACCGGGTCGATGTCCACCGCCAGCACACTCGCCGCGCCGGCGCAAGCCGCCGCCAGACCACCGATGCCGCAGCCAGCGCCGAAGTCCAACACCCGGCGGCCCGCCGCCAGGGAGGGATGATCCAGCAGATGGCGAGCGAGGGCCTGGCCCCCAGCCCAGGCGAAGCCCCAGAACGGCTCGGCGATGCCCAGGACCTCGAGATCCTCCGGGCGACAGGTCCACCAGGGGCAGCG
>Ga0307987_1001942_pt1 | contig 11053 bp, 11 predicted proteins | sample EllFjometagen181_FD_203157 | JGI IMG/M metagenome (GOLD analysis project Ga0307987, IMG submission 203157) | Marine microbial communities from Ellis Fjord, Antarctic Ocean - #181 | ecosystem: Environmental > Aquatic > Marine > Unclassified | place: Southern Ocean | collected 2014-10-08 | reverse complement strand
CCCACCGAAGAAGAGCGCACCGCCGCGCAGCAAGCCGTGGCCGACTGCCTCGAGGAACGTAACGGGAGCTGGCGCTGCTACTACCAGGGGCCCAACGGCACCCTGTCCGCCGGGGCCTGCGAAAACGGCGCGGTGAACAGCTCGGGTTGGGACTGCTGCAGCGGCGACAGCTTCCACGACGGCTGCGTGACGGGCTGTGGCGAGTACTACGTGGAGGCCGCCGAGGGTGAGGACCAGGCCGAGCCCACCGCCGAGCCCACCGCGGAGCCCACCGCGGAGCCCACCGCCGAGCCCACCGCGGAGCCCACCGCCGAGCCCACCGCGGAGCCCGTCACTGAGCCCGCCGCGGAGCCCGCCGAGCCCAGCGATGAGCCTGTAGCCGACCCCGCAGAACCGCAGGCCACTCACGAGGACCCGGCGGTCCGCGCCGAGCGTCCGTTGGCTCCCACCCGCCCTCGCCCATTCCGTCGTCGTCGCCCTCGCTGGTAGGGGCTCACACATCCGCCTGCGTGGCCCGCCCGGTTAAGCTCCCCGCACACCATCCTCCCTTGGAGCCCCCATGCAGTGCCCGCGCGATGAAGCCACCCTCGAGAAGCAGACCGTCCAAGGCGGCATCGAGATCGACGCCTGCACCCTCTGCGGCGGTACCTGGCTGGACAAGGGCGAGCTCGAGGCGCTCCAGCGTGTCCACGAGCACGACCACGACAACGATCTGCTGCCCGCTCAGGACCGCGTGGCCCTCGCCTACGAGATGGCCAAGCAGAAGCTCGACCCCCACCTGGACTGCCCGGTGTGCGGCACCACCATGGCTCGCCACGAGTACGCCTGGACCTCCCAGGTGGTGATCGACGAATGTCCTAAGGGCTGCGGCATGTGGCTCGACAAGGGCGAGATGGAAGAGCTCGAGCTGTTCTTCGAGCGCGAGCACGCCAGCCCCGACGGCCAGGTCGATACGCGCAGACTGCTGGCGCAGTTGCTGGCCGAGATCAAGGTGATCTGATCCCCTGGGATTGACGCGGCGGTCCCACCGTGCGATTTGGGGGCCCATGCCGACCCCTACCGACGCCCCTCGCATCCTCTCCGTACACGGTCCCGTGGTGGCGGTCCATAAGCCCGCCGGGATGCAGGTCCACCCAGCCAACGCCTCCGCCGAGCTGGATCTCGTCTCCTGGCTGTCGAACGAGCCCCTGGCCCCCTTGGGGACGGCGCCCGCGCATCGGCTGGACAAGGACGCCTCGGGCCTGGTGCTCTGTGGGGCCACGTCCGAAGACCGGGCCGAGATCAGCGGCTGGTTCGCCCGCGGCGAGCTGCGCAAGATCTACCAGGCGTTGACCATCGGCCATGCCCATCGCAAGGGCACCATCCGCCGTACGCTGCAGGACAGCCGGCGTCGCAAGCCTTTGAAGGCCACCACCCGCTACCGGCTCATCGAAGCCTTGGGTGGCTTCTCGCTGCTGCGGGTCGAGCCCGAGACGGGCCGCAAGCACCAGATCCGGCGGCACCTGCACGGCATCGGGCTGCCCTTGGTGGGCGACGAAGAATACCGAGCCAAGCGCTTCGTGCGCGTGCCCGCGTTCCCGGGTCGGCTGTGGCTACACGCCTGGAAGATCGTGCTGCCCGACGGCACCGAGCTCGAGTCGCCGCTGCCGCCCGAGCTCGAGGCCAACCTGGCCGCGCTGAGGGAATAGGGGAGCTATTCGCCCACGAACAGACGCTGGACACGACGGCTGTCCACCCGCACGAGCAGCTCGTAGGGGATGGTGCCGGCTTGTTCGGCGACGCGCTCGGGGCGCAGGGTGTGTCCGTCGCGGGAACCGAAGACCAACACCTCGTCGCCCACGCCTGCGTTGGGGCAGCCGGACAGGTCCACCGCCATGGAGTCCATGGAGACCCGCCCGATGATGGGGGCGGGCTGGCCGCCCACCAGGACCGCGCCGCGGTTGGACAAGGACCAGGGGATGCCGTCGTTGTAGCCCATGCCCACCACGCCCACGCGCAGACCATCGTGGGGTACCACGTAGCTGCCGGCGTAGCCGATGCGCTCGCCGCGGCGGTAGGTGGCCACGTGGGCGATGCGGCTGACCAGGGACACCGCCAGCTGCAGCTCGAGGGCGGCCTCGAGGGCAGGGGAGCCGTAGATACCCCACAGGCCCAGGCCGGTGCGCACCATGTCATAGCAGGCGTCGGGGAAGCGCATGGCCCCCGAAGTGGCCGCGGCGTGGACCAGGAAGTCGGTCATCCCGGCGCCGCGGGCGATGTCCACGCAGCCCTCGAAGCTGGTCAGCTGTGCGCGGGTGTAGGCGTCGGCGCTGGGGTCGTCGGCGCTGGAGAGGTGGGTCATCAGCCCGGTGGGCTCGAGCACGCCGGAGTCCAGCACGCAGCGCACCAGGGTCTCGGTCTCTTCGGGTCGGACCCCCAGGCGGCCCATGCCGGTGTCGATCTCGAGGTGGACCTGCAGCTCTCCGCCGATGCGGCGCAGCTCTCGGATGAGATCCTGGGCCATGGCCAGGGAGTAGACCACCGGGGTGAGCCGGTAGCGCAGGGCCTTGTCGACCTCTTCGGGGGACAGCAGGGTGACCAGGATGGGCAGGTGCACGCCCGCCCGGCGCGCCATGGAGCCTTCGTCGGCAGCGGAGACCCCGATCCAGTCCACGCCGCTCTGCTGGAGCCAGGTGGAGACGCGGGCGAAGTCGGTGCCGTAGGCCCAGGCCTTGAGCATGGCCAGCAGCAGCGGCTTCCGGGGGCCTTGCTTGCGGATGCGGGCGATGTTTTCGCGCACCGCGCCCAGGTCCACCAACATGCGGGTGGGGGCCATGGACTCCCACAGGGCGCGGGCTTCCTGGGCCAGGCCTTCGTGTCGCGGGCCCTTGACCAGGATGGTGTCGCCGGACCGCGCCAAGGGACGCACGACCTCGCGCACGTCGCTGGCCTGGGACACCTGCAGCACCTCGCCGTCGGGGCGAGCCTGGCGGAAGGCCCGGGCCGTGTGGTGCAGGGCGGGGTGGTCCAGCAGCACCAGGTGGGTGAAGTCGTGCTGGGCAGCCAGGGCGCCGATGAGCCCGTGCTCCCGCTCGCTGCGTTCGCCCAGCTCGCGCATGCCGCCGAAGACGAAGATGCGGCGACCCTGGGAGGGCACGTGGCCCGCCACGGCCTGTAGGGCGGCCTGGACGCTCAGGGGGTCCGAGGAGCAGGCGTCGTTGACGATGGTGACGCCTTCGGGGGTGCGCCACAGCTCCATGCGGGTGGCCCCGAAGGAGAAGTCCGCGAGGCGGGATTCGATGGCGCTCTCGGGCAACCCCAGCCGCAGGGCGGCGGTGATAGCCATCAACAGGTCCTGCACCAAGGGGACCGATCGGGTGCGCACGGCCAGGGCGATGTGCCGCCCCGAGGGCAGGACCAGCTCGAGGGTGGCGCCGGCCCCGGCGGGCACCAGGGAGACCATGCGGGCCACCGCGGGATCGTCGCCACCGTGGTGGAGTCGCTCGCAGATCAGGCCCTTCGAAGCGTCGGTGACGGTCAGATCCCCGTGGGGGAGCAGCGCCCAGCCGCTGGCGGGGATGTTGGAGAACAGGGCGAGCTTCTCGGTGGCGGTGACCTCGCGCCGACCGAAGCCCGCGATGTGGGCGAGGCCCACGTTGGTGAGGATGCCGTGGTCGGGGGCCAGGATAGCCTCGAGCCGCACCATCTCGCCCGGCGCGGAGATGCCCGCCTCGAAGATGCCGAGCTGGGTGCCTGGAGGGGCCGCCAGCACGCTCAAGGGTACGCCCACCTGACTGTTGTGGCTGCCCGGGGAGCAGGCCAGGGCGCAGTGGCCGGCCATGAGCGCCGTCAGCGCGTCCTTGACCACCGTCTTGCCGTTGCTGCCGGTGATGGCCACCACCTGCTGGATGTGGGTGCGCCGATACCAGGCGGCCAGGGCCTGCAGGGCCGCGAGTGGATCTTCCACCACCAGCACGGGACCAGGGAGCTGTCGCTGCGCCGCGTACCAGCGGGAGCTGATCACCGCCGCGGCAGCGCCCCCACGGAGGGCGTTGGCCACGAAGCGGTGGCCGTCGGTGCGATCGCCCTCGAGGGCGAAGAAGAGATCCCCCTCGCGCACCCGCCTGGAGTCGATGGCCGCTCCCCGCACCACCGCCCCCAGCTCGAGCTCGGGGTCGGTCTGAGCTGTGAGTAGGCGCGCGATCTCGGGGAGAGGAGGGAAGGTGTTCATGATGGTCCGCTGAGACTAACCGAAAGCCGCGTCGGACCTTCCCCCCGATCCATGGGAGCAACCAGGGCCGTCCCCAACCGGACACTCGTGCGACAGGGTCCACCCGAACCGGACGCATGCGCGGCCGCAGTGAGCGGGAGCAGCCATTTTGCGGGTAGAACGTTGCAGAACGGCTGGTTTTCCTTCACCACCACGCCGCGCTGTCCGGTTCACCCTGGGGCTGTCGCCAGTGTGTTCGGTTCGACCTGACCCTGGTTGCTACCGTCCCGGTACGTCCAGGTCGCCCCGTCGTGTGATGCTCCGCCTGCGCAGCTTGGACGCCGCACGCACCAACAGGGCATCGTGCGCTCCGCGCTGCGCACGGCCCTCCCGGTATCGTCGCCACGTCCAGTCTTGGCTCAGGTCCTGGTCCAGCAAGGGCTCGAAGCGTGGGTCGCACAGGACGCGCTCCACGCAGCGCAGCTCGCCGTCGGAAATGATGGGCGTGTCGCAGATGGCGCTGGCCGACATGCCGAGTCTTTTGGCTATGGCCCGCTTCGATGAGGGGGTGCAGGCCACGAGACTCTGGATCAACAACGTCCTGTTTGGCCCGCGCCCGCCCAGCTGGTCGAGGGTGGTTCTGGTCAAGGCCGAGACCGCGGCGGTGACCTGGTCGGGGGTGGCATCGCGCATCCCCCGCATCCCGCCCGGCAGGTCTGTGCCGTCCACGCGGACGCTCGGGTCCGCGGAAACGTAGGCGTGGTGGCGGTAGAGGTCGTGCTCTGTCGGGAGTGCGCCCGGGATGGCCAGGCCCACGGCGTCTCGGTGGCTGCTGAACGGCCAGGCCAGCGGATCGGCCACGAGCCTGTCTCGGCAGGGATTGAGGGCCAGATAGCGCACGCTGCGCCTCAGGTGTTTGCTGTCGACGACGGGTTCGGGAGGGTCGGAGGGCAACCACACGCAGCGACCGTGCTCGCCCCGGTGGTGGTTGCGCCAGCAGGCGAAAGCTCGCATGAAGTCGGACCACGCCCGCGCGCTCAGTGTGCGGGTGAGCAGGTGGACGTGGTCCGGCATGAGCACCAACGCACGGGGTGGCCCGAGGGACAGCAACCCGGCCCACAGGGCCTGCGCCTCTCGCCAGGTGTGGAAGAGGAAGTGTGGGGGGAGGGCGTGTGCGCTGTAGTGAAGCATGGTTGAGGGAGAAGCAAGAAAGGTGCCGCCGTGCTTCGCCCCATGATGAATGTCCGATATTTGTGGCCAAACGGTGGGAAACGGCGGGTTGGTCAGTGCGCCCTGCCACCGAGGATCGTCGAAATCGTCAAAGTCTCGACACCCGATTCGACGATCTCCGACGATCTCCGACGATCTCCGACGATCTCCGACGATCGCGCTGCAGGCGTAGGACCACAGCAACCAGGTCCGTCCCCAACCGGACACTCGAGCGACAGGGTCCGCCCGAACCGGACGCCTGCGCGGCCGTAGTGAGCGGGAGCGGCCGTTTTACGCGTAGAACGTTGCAGAACGGCTGGTTTTCCTTCACCACCACGCCGCGCTGTCCGGTTCACCCTGGGGCTGTCGCCAGTGTGTTCGGTTCGACCTGACCCTGGTTGCTCTGCGGGGCCCTATCCGAAGATCCAGAAACTCAGCCGCGCCGAGATCCAGTAGACCCACAGGGACTGCAGGACCCCGAGCAGGAAGATGCGCTTCCAGGGGACGGTCTCGACCCTCCAGACCACCAACGGAAGCACCATGGTGAGCGCGGCTTCCCCGGCGATGACGTAGACTGGGGTGTGTTTCAGGATCATCCAGCAGTCCTGGTAGGTCCAGAACCCGGCCAGGGCGGCGAGCCACTCGTAGATGGGGATGTTGGTGGCTCCCATCAGCGAAGCGCCGAGGATGGCCCACCAGAAGCCCCACTTCTGGGTGATCCAGTAGGCGATGAACCCGATCTGGGTGATCACCACGATCCACGAAAACGGCATGTATAGGGGTGATGCCCAGACGAAGGGCCATTCGCCCACGCCGTGGTAGACCAGGGTCTGGCTCACATTGACGGCCCAGGCATCGGCGAACAGTTCACCGAAGCCCACCACCGTGCCGAACCAGAATAGGCGCAGGATCACCGTGTCGTTGGTCTTCAGGAGGTAGCCCCCGAAGATGCACAGCAGGGTCACCGTCATGGCGTAGGCGGCCCAGGGGCCCCACGCGAAGACGGCGGCCAGCACGTCCCAGACCAGGGACAGCCCGATAGTGCCCAGCACCAGGATCATACGTCGCTTGTTTTCGCTCATGCGGACTCACCGATGTATTGGCACGATCCCCTATACTGGTGTGGGGTTCCAGGGACATTGGAGCCCCGCTGGAGGATGGATGGAGTTCCGGCAGGTGGACATCCGAGAGCAGTTCGGCAACCCGATCCTGGTGGTGTTGATCATCCACTTCGTGATCTGGCTGCCCGCCTTCCTCACCCTACAGCGGGTCCAGGTGCCACGCCCCGTGGTGCCCCTGGACATGCACCCCGACCCCACGCCCTACGGCTACACCGTGTCGCTGGCCCTGTGGTTCATCCCTGCCGCCGCCGTGCTCATCCACCTGCTGCTGCACCGCCAGAAGGACTTCCCGTGGAAGAGCCTGGGGGTGACCATCGGCGTGCTGCTCACCCTGGGGCTGGTGCTCGATGTGGCCTTCGGCAACCTGTTCTTCATCTTCCCCAACAAGGGCGCCGTCGTGGGGGTCTACATCCCGGGTTGGGACTGGTCGGTGATGCGCTTCGTGCAAAACATCCCCCTCGAGGAGGTGTTCTTCTACCTGTTCGGCGATGCGTTGGCGCTGCTCATCTACCTGTGGTGCGATCGTTTCTGGCTCGAGCTGTACTCCCGCAACGCCAACCCCTACCTCTTGCACCAGGAAGGCCCGCTGCTGCGCATCTCCTGGTGGCCGCTGCTGCTGGGGGCGGGCATGGTGGGCGCCGCCTGGGCCTACAAGGCCTTCGTGGCGGCTGAGAAGGGCTTCCCTGCCTACTTCCTGTTCCTGGTGGCGGTGGCCTTCGTGCCCGCGACCCTGTTCTTCACCAAGGTGCAGAAGCGCATCAACTGGCGAGCCTACAGCTGCACCGCCCTGACCATGTTCTTCATCAGCATGCTCTGGGAGTGCACCATCGCCTTCCCCTATGGGTGGTGGGCCTACAAGCCTCAGATGATGATGGGGATGGACGTCCCGGCCTGGTCGCGGCTACCTGTGGAGGAACCCTTCCTGTGGTTGCTCGTGACCTTCTCCTCAGTGATGATCTTCGAGACCATCCACGCCGCGATGGGGTCCAAGGATCGGGCGCGCACAGCGGTGCTGGGTGTGATGGTATGAAGGAAGTAGACTCGACCCGCCCTGCGTCAGGTCGGGGCCGGACCTGTCCTATGCCCGGTCTGCTTCGGGCTGGCCCCGTTGGCCCACGAAGCCGACGCCGAGCCCGCACTCCGTACGGCTCGCTCGGCGTGCAGGCTGTTCGGGCGCTACGCCAGCCACTTCCCCGTGGGCGCACCCAGGGCGGCACGCTTCGCCGGCACAGCGGCGTGGTTGGGTGGGCGCCCGGGCCGGGCACGCGAGCGCTGGGGTCGGGCGGTGCTGCGGGCTCAGGAGCTGGGCATGGCCTACGACGAAGCGCTGGCCCGCCTGGATCTGGCCCGCTTCCTGCCTGTCGACGATCCTCTGCCTGGGGGGCATCTCGGGAGGGCCTGCGCCCAGGCTGCCGACCTGGGGGGCGAGGTGGCGCTGATGGCCGCGCGCGTTCGAGCCGGTGAGAGCCCGCTGCCGGGGCTGTTCGAGCTGGACGGATCAGAAACGTCCGGTGAGCCCCACGGCATTGGGTCCCACGGTGAGCGACACGTCGTCGGTGCTGACCCACAGCACCGTGCCCACCCCGAGACAGACCGCGGCGAGCCCAATCTCGGAGATTCCAGCGATCTGGCGGACCCTGACGTCGTCTCGAAGCATGGCGTCTCGGGTGGTGTCGTCCTGCTCCCGCAGGTAGTCCCCATAGGCTTGGGTGGCCTGGGTGAGGTTGTAGGCCCCGACGCTGGCCAGCCCCAGGCCGGCCCCCATCACAGCGGTGTTGAGCACCAGGCGCCCGGTGCGGGGCGTGGTGGCGGGTGGGGGACCAGCGGGAACGGCATCCTGGGCGATGGCCGGGGTGGAGCCGAGGGCGGCGGCGAGCAGGAGCAGGTGCAAGGTGGGCTCCTTCAGCCGGGGTGGCAGGTCAGGCAGCTGTCGGGGTCGGGGAAGCCCGCGGCCCCGTGGGGCTCGACGTGGCACAGGGCGCAGGGGGTGCCGCCGAAGTGGCCGTCCGGCGCGCCGTTGTCGCCGTGGCAGGCCACGCACTCGTGAGGGTCGAGCCCGGTGTTGTGGCCGTCTTCGCTGTGGCAGGCCCCACAGGCGGGGTCCTTCCAGCCGCTGTGGGAGCTGCTCAGGACCCCGCCGCCGGTGGTGTCGGAGTCTCCGCTGCCGTCGGGCTGCCCGTGGTAGGGAAAACAGCCGGCCAGCGTCAGCGCGAGGAACGAAACGAGGGCGAGTGGGCGCGGCACGATGGCTCCCAGTGGGGGAGGGGAGGGGCTAACCGGGACGCCTTCCTAACGGCTTCTGCGGGCTCTCGAAACATGCTATGTCAGCAGGGTCATGCCCCCCCTCCACCGCTGCTGTGCGCTGTCCTTCGGTCTCCTGGTTGGGAGCCCCGCTGCGTTCGCGGGTGAGCTCGAGCTCGAGACAGTGGCTCAGCTACGTCACGACCACTTCGGGGACCTGTACGTCCCGACCTGGCAGCTCGTTCGTTTCCAGCAGGACGCCGGCCCGGTGGAGCTGCAGGGCTACGCCGGGCTCGAGTGGATGGCGGGCTTCCCCGTCCCGGGCGACCCCGACCTGTACCAGCTCAGCGCCGCTGGGCAGCTGGGCGGTGGTGACTGGTCGCTGGGGCGCCAGCGGGGCAGCGGCGCCCTGCGCGCTCAGACCTTCGACGGCGCCCGCTACAGCCACGGCATCGGGGATCGTCTGCGCGCCTCCGCCTGGGGCGGCGTGGCGCGCCACCAGGACATCGACGACATCCTGGACTACGCCGGCCTGGGTCGCGCCGAGCTGGACTGGCTGGGCGACACGCTCTGGCTGCGCGGAGGCGCCGAGGTGGCGGTGGGTCCCGAGACTCCGCTCATCGCGCGCCAGGACCTCCAGGGCCTGCTGCGGCTCGGCTCCGGCCCACGCCCGGCTCGCCTCGGCGCTCGTGCCGTGGTGGCCGAACCCGTGGATGCCGGCGGAAGCGCGGTGCTCGAGTGGGCCCGCGCCGATGTAGCGGTGCGCCCATGGAGCCCCCTCGAGCTGTCCGTGCACGCGCAGCACAGGGAAGCTGCCGATCCCGCGTCTTTGTTTGGCGACGCCATCCTCGACGCCCTGGCGGGCGGTGCGGTGCGGGAAGTCGGCGCAGGTGCTCGCCTGTTGGGCGCCCGCTGGTCCGCCTTGTCCATGCGCTATGCGGTGGTGGGATACGGCGACGGCGAACAGTGGGGCTATCGGGCCGATATGGCCTGGCAGCCCGGTCGCAGTGACGCTGCGCTGCGGGTCTCGCCCGCCTTCAGCTCCCGAGCCGGACCGGGCGGGCAGTACCATGCCTTCAGCTCGCAGCTGCGCTGGCGCGCTAGCGACGCCACCGCCCTCTCCGCCAGCTTGGCCTTGGTGCCCTATCGGAAGGTCCAGCAGCCCTGGTCCACCCTGGTCACGGGCGGCCTGCAGCTGCAGCAGCGGGTGCTGGACTGGGCCCGGGTCGGTGCGATGGTGGATCTCGCCGCTGACGACGCTGGGTTGATGGACGTGCGGGGTGGGGCCACGCTGAACCTGGGGTGGCCGTCATGAGCCGTTCGTTGCTGGTGTTGCTGTCCGCTTGCCTGTTGGTGATCATCGGCGCCGCCACGGGGGCCGAATCCACGCCCGCGTTCGACCACGACGCCCACAAGGCCGCCAACGAAAAATCCGGCCTCACCTGCATGTCCTGCCACACCCTCGGCCCTGGTGGCACCGGCCCCACGGGCATGGCCGCCACCATGACCGTGAAGCGTGAGGCTCTGTGCCACGGCTGCCACGTCAAGGGTGCTGCGCTGCCTGTCGAAGGGGCCGCGGTGGTCCGGGGTCCTCGGTCCTGCGACACCTGCCACGCCACCACGCCTCAGCCGTCGAGCCACGGCGCAGGCTGGAAGGCCGGTCACGGCGCCGACGCTCGCATGGATGCTGGGGCCTGCATGGACTGCCATCGGCAGCGTGACTGTGTGGACTGCCACGAGCGCAAGGAGTCCGCGCGCTTCCGCGTGCACGATCGCGGCTGGGAGTACATCCACGGCATCGCCGTGCGCACCGATCCCAGCGCCTGCGACGGCTGCCACCTGCAGGCCGACTGCGTGTCCTGTCACGCCACCGACCGCGGGAGGGCACCGTGAGGCTGCTGCCGGCGCTCCTGCTGATCCTCGCCAGCTGCGGCTCGGCCGAACCCTGCGCGGGCTGGAACGACACCCTCGAAGGCGACGGAGGGCTTCAACTCACCGCCGCCGAGCACGGGCCGGGTTGGGGGCAGACCGCTTGCTTCCAGTGCCATCAGGCCTGGCTCATCCACCCGGCGGACTGCGTCGAGGACGGCTGGCTCGAACACATCGACCAGACCGTGGTGCTCGAAGACAGTCAGAGCTGCACAGGCTGTCACGGCATGAACGGCACCACCAGCTAGCAGCCCTCGGGAAAGCCCATGCCTACTGCGGTCCAGCAGTCGCTACTGCGACAGTCGCTACTCGAGCCACCGGCATCGACGTACGTAAAGTACGCCTTCAACCGGCGTCGCTTCGT
>Ga0307987_1001941_pt1 | contig 11059 bp, 13 predicted proteins | sample EllFjometagen181_FD_203157 | JGI IMG/M metagenome (GOLD analysis project Ga0307987, IMG submission 203157) | Marine microbial communities from Ellis Fjord, Antarctic Ocean - #181 | ecosystem: Environmental > Aquatic > Marine > Unclassified | place: Southern Ocean | collected 2014-10-08 | reverse complement strand
AAATCTGAACTAAGGCAGATGAAATCTCCTGATAAACCAACGATTAAGACTGAGGAAAATTGGAATATTGAAGAAGATTAATTATGGATTCAATAACAAAGATGAGAAAAGGAGGAGCAGCACCATTTGATATACAAGTGGCTTTTAACATACTTGCAATTTTAATGGCAGTTAAGTTATACGAAACTTTTCTAAAAGATAATATAGGGGGAGGTAAAACAATAGATGAATTAGTAGGATTAAAATAATAAATTATGGAAAGAGAATTATGGTTCAATTTAGTGAGTAGGAGTAATGTGAGTACGAATTCGTATTCTAATAATTCTTCATCTACAAATCCAATAAGAACTACCCCTAATAATGGTGGTCAAACAGTAGCTTGTAATAAATGTAATAATGGCTATGCAATAGGTAATATGTTTCAAGGGACAGTTTGCCCGACAGGATGGACAACAGATATTGACCCGTGTAACACAACAAGAAACACACCTGACCCCTTAACACAAACAGTAGCCTGTAATAAATGTGATGGTGGCTATCCAATAGGGAATCTATTTCAAGGGGCAGTTTGCCCGACAGGATGGACAACAGATATTGACCCTTGCAAAACACAAGGAACCTCAGAAATACCACCGGAACCTACTATATGCAATTCTTGTGAAAATGGTTATCCGGTAGGAAACATATTTAGTCCTTATAATGAAGATGGCTCTTTACGGTTATCAATTTGTCCGGAAGGATGGACAACCGATAAAGACCCGTGTAAGGATGATGTTATAGTTGATGTGACTGACTCTGTTGATGTGACTGACCCTGTTGAGGTGGAAACATTTAATAATATTTGTTATTCTTGTAAAGATGGAAAGTCCGAGGCAAGTATTATTTCAAGTGAATTAGCTAATGTGTGTCCTGATGGATTTTTAAAGGACAATGTTGATGTATGTCCAAAACCCGAATTAAAAGATAATAAGGATTTAATTTTATATATAGCAATAGGTATAGGCGTACTTGTATTGTTGAAAAAATAATATGAGTAAAGAAAGAGCAATAAAGATAATTAAAAACTTACAACTAACTATTTCAAAAATGAACCCTATTAAAAATACGGTTTCTAATGAGCAATTTCCTCCATCAAGAGTAAGTAAAGTAAAATTAATAGGAATTATTTCAAGATTGATTAAAAAATATAAGTTAAAAAATATAATTAAACCGAGTATTAACCAAAAAACGCAATAAAATGTTTGATATTGAAAGTACAGATTTTTTAGGTGGTAACAATGTCCAAAATGTAATAATCATTGGGATGTTAGGTTACTTAATCTATAAATTTAAATAGAAAGAAAGTGAAAAAAGTTGTTTTAAGTTCATTGTTAGTTGTGTGCTTAGTGGGGTCTTTTTCTTTATTGAGAAATTCTATACTGACTACACGATTTTTACTAAACAATAAAAAGTTTGAAAATGAGTAAATATGATGATTATGAATTAATACGATTTTCTTCAGTTCGTTTGCCTTATAAATATAATGCTCTTGAGCCATATATAGATGAGGAAACTATGCAAATACACTTTAATAAACATTATTTAGGGTATTTAAAAAAGTTTAACGAATCAATAGAAAAATATGATATTAATGACCCTGTTATCACGATAATGCAAAACATAGATAAATACCCTATTGAAGTTAGAGATAATGGAGGAGGGTATGTAAATCATTCAATGTTTTGGAAAATGCTCAAGCCAAACCCAAAAAGAAAGCCAAATACACCTCACGGAGTTTCTTTAGCGAAAATTATTGAGGACTTTGGTACTTACGGACAATTTAAAGAGTATATAATAGAAGCATCTACGAAAAGATTTGGTTCAGGATGGGTTTGGTGGGTAATGAATAGAGATGGTAGCACAAATATACTTGCTACACCTTATCAAGATAACCCATATATGCCCGAATATCAATCTTTTCCGCTTTTAGGAGTTGATGTGTGGGAACACGCATATTATCTAAAATATGATGCAGATAGAGTAAGATACATTAAAAATATATTTAATATTATAAATTGGGATGAAGTAAACAGAAGGATAGTTTCGGCAAACCAAAATATTTTTGATGTAAGAATAATGAATTAAAAAAAAAGAAAAATGGAAAAAGTATTTGTTTTTATAGGAGGTCGTAAAATGTTTTTTGCGATTTTGTTGTTTATATGTGCTACTGCTTTCTTATTTATAGGAAAGGCAGAGTTTAATGATTGGTCAGATTTCGTAATGTGGATATTTGGTATTTATGCAGTAGGTAATACAGGAGAGCACTTGGCTAATATAGGTAAAAAGTAAAATGAAATATGTTCTCTAAAATTAAAAATAATCTCTTTATAATTTGTATAATACTATTGCTATTACTTGTATGGCAAGTATTTAGTTCAAATTCTCAGCTTTCTGAATTTAAAAATCAGATAATTAAATTTAAGGATGGGGAGCAGGTTTTTGTAGAGAAATTAAATAAAAGTGGGGAGAAGATAGCGGAACAAGACCAAATAATTCTATCACAAAAGGATGCGATAGCTTATAATTTGCTTGAAATAGATGGATTAAAGAAAATAAAATCTCAGGTTACAATAAGGACAGTAACTAAAATTGATAGTGTTTTTATTCCTATAATTGATTCGGTGGATAGGATTGTTTATGACACAACGGGAATGGCTCTATTGAAACTACCGACTAAGTTTGGCTTACAAGATGAGTGGTACTCTTTATATTCAACCGTTAATTCCAAAGGAATGTGGATAGATTCTCTATCTTTGTACAATAGGCAAACTATTACCTTGGGAATGAGGAGTAATGGGTTATTCAAGTCACCGACTCCAACAGTTATGGTGAAAAATGAAAATCCATATGTAGATATTAATAGTTTGAAGAATGTCGTTATCAAGAATGAAACGAGATTTTATGATAGAAAAAGATTTTGGTTTGGAGTAGGAATAGGAGCAGGAATACTTCTGCCGGTTTTAATAAAATAGAATAAAATGACAAAGGATATAAAAGGAGGTAGAGTAGAGTTTGAAACAAAACGAACTTATAAATTAACACCTATTGGTGATATTTCTTTTGTTTTTTTTAGTAAAAGCAGAAGAAAGGGGAAGAGAATTTTAGTTTCTGACATTAAGACTATTTGGGCGAGTAGAATGGATATAGATAAGAAAACAGAAAAAGCCTTAATAAAAAGTATGAAAGAGAAGGGTAGTGATTTATTAAGTGATGGCAACCATTTTTACACTACTATGGGGGGTGTAATAGTGGAAATAGAGCATCCGCAATTTAAAAAAGAACTTGAGCACGATAAAGAAATTTATGGAGATGAATTTGGTTTAGGAGGTACGCTTGTTTCAGCAGGTATTGGTGCTTATTTAGGTGCTAAAAACCCATCATCAGTACAAAAAGTAACTGACCCGATAGATAAAGCAGTTTCAGATATAGCAAGTAATTTTACTGATGATAAATCTTATGAGAAAGGAGGAGAGGTAGAATCAATGTATGAAGTTGAGTATTGGGAAACGGAAGAAGATAGAGATACGGGAGAAGGACAAATGTATATGTTATCGGAAGAAGAAGAGATAAGTAAAGAAAAGTCCATAGAGAGAGCAAAAAACCTATTTAGCAAACAGAATTTTGCGGCAGTTGAGGTTTTAGATGAAGATGGAAGTGCTATTTTCTTTATATCCAATGATACTCCAAAAGGAGAGTCTTATGCAAAAGGAGGAATGACTGATGCTCCATCTAATAAAATAGGAGAGGTTAAATTTTCAATAGCAAAAGGGTCAGATTTTGACATTGAAGTTCCTGAAGGAAAATTTAGGTTGTTAAGAGCAAAACCTTTTGAAATACCTGTTGAAATAATTTCAATTTCAGAAAATCCTAACGAAAGACCTTTTAATAAAATGTCAGTAAATGATAGCCCTATTGCTAAAAAATATCAAAAAGAAATACAAGAGTTCTATAATGATGATATGTCAAGATTTGCTAAAGGTGGTAAAACAATAGGTAGAGAAGAAGTAGTAGCCGTTCTGAAAGATGAGTTAGAAGAAGTAATGGAAGATGTGGGGGATGAATATGAAGTGAATGAAGTAAATGGAGAAGAATTAGAGCACGAATCAAGAGATGGATTTATAGCCTATACAGATGGAGGTTATCAATATAATTTTATTACTTATTCAAAATACTTAACAGGCTCCGGCAAAAGCCTACCTACAAAAGTATTAGATGATAAGATTGAAGAGTTTAACGAAAGAGGTATAGAGTATGCACAAGAAGAGATTTGGAACGATAACTCTGATGAAAAATTCAGAGAAAAATTCCCAAGCAAAGAAGATGTAAATTATGCTGACCTTGATGAGTATGAGGAAGGTTTGGGGGAAGAGTTTGATGAAAAGGTGAATGATTACAATGATGATGACAGTATTTATTTCTTATTAGAGGCAATGTATTATTCTCCTGAAAACGATAAAGGGGAAGATGGTAAGCACACGATAGCTTTATCAGGAAGTGTAAATCTTGAATCACCTTATCATAGAAGAGGATTTTTAGAAGATTATAAAGAAATTATCTTTACCTTTAGTTCTATTAAAGATTTAAAAGAAAAATTAGAGAAAAATCTTAAAACTATAAAGGAGTGGTTTGAGTTTTCTGATTATAAAACAAGCACCACAGAAATAAAAGTAGGTAGATTTGAAAAAGGAGGTTCTATCGGAGATATAAGTGGAAATTACTTTTCTTCTACTGATTTTGTTAAATCAAATAACTTAATGCCTTTAGCTAAGAAAACATTTGGAGAAGATTGGGAGTCAGGAGGAGATTACGACTATGACAATGTAGAAATTGAAATGCTTGTTAAAAGATTAGGAGGTGGCTATAAAGTTGTTTATGTTGATAGCGACAGGCAAAATAGAGATAATTTTGAAGCAGCCAAGCAAAAGTATTTCCCTAAAATGGACTATAACTCAAACGATGGAGTTCTTTTTGTTGTTAGAACAAGGGATGCTTCTACCTATAAGCAAGGAGGTGACATAGATGGAGATAATGGGTATATTGCTTTTTACAAAGGAAAAAAAATGGAGGTATATGCTGACAGTTCTTTACACGCAAGAGATAAGGCTGCTAAATTATTCAAAGCCAAAAAATCTTATGATGTAAGGGTTGTATTAGCTGAAAAGGATGGAAAACAAGTTATTCATAACGCTTATTTTTCAGAAGGAGGTAAAATTTCAGTATATGATGAAAGAAATATAAGGCAAGGAAAGAAGAAAATATCAATAGTAATGTTGGAAAATGAGAAAGGAGTTGTTAAGAGTGTAATGTTTGCTGATGATATTCAAAAGCAATATAATAGAAATAAACAAGAGGATATAGATAAACTTTGGGAATTGTCAAATAAAGTTCCCTATATGACTATTATTGATAAAAACTATAAGTTTGAAAAAGGGGGTGAAGTAGATTATGGAAATAGGACAACTAAAGATTTCAAGTTAGGAGAATTAGTTTATGACACAAGCAATAAAAGATACGGAACTATAATTGGTATTTATGATGAAGAAGGATATGAAGTTAGGTTAGATAGTGATGGTATGCAGCCAACAGAATTTTTAAGAAAGTTAGGTGAAAAGGGAGATGTTGGGACTAAAAAACAATTATTTGAGGGAGTAGCAAGTATTGAAAGGCTCATAAGAGTATATCCTGAAAATAACTATCCCGAAATCATAAATAATCCTTTTTATAAAAAAGGGGGGTATGTTGTAAAAGGAAGAACAAATAATGAAACATTCTTTGCAACAAGGGAAGATATGCCTTTTACATCTAAGGCAGAGGCAGAGAAAAGCACTAAAGAACTAAATGCAATGTTAAAGAGTAAAACCAAATCATTAGGTAAATCTACTCAAGAACATCTTAAAGAGCAGTATCGTTTGAATGATAATATAGAAGAATTTTACACCGAAAAATCGTATGAAAAAGGCGTAGGATTAGGTTTTGTTAATTTAGATAGGGGTTTCACGACTGATTTCCCAAGTGGTAAATATGAATTAATAAGAGAAATTAAAGGAACAAAAGTAGTTCCTGAAGGTTCTTATCAAATAAAAAACCTTGAAGGGAAAAAAATTGTATTAGCTAAATCAAGGTTTTCATATTTATATGCAAAAGGAGGTGAGATAAGTACAAAAGGAAATGAGATGTTAATAGGAGGTTTATTTGGAATAGCATTAGGAATCTTTTTAAATAAATAATTATGAGTGGATATAATCAAGGTTTTAATAAGATGGGTGCGGGTTCAGGAGGTGGAGGTGGAGTGGATAGTAATTTAAGTAATACTGACTTAACTGCAAATACGATTTCAAGAGTTTATAAGGTGGCTGAAGGAGGGGCTTTAAAATTTCAGACAAAAGAAGGGGTAACAATTTTGCTTGTAAATGATAATGGAAATGTTGTAATAGGAGGGGCTTCCCCTTACACGCCCCCAAAGTCAAGAGGTTTAGAAGGAGATATACTTCAGGCAACAAACGGAATAGGAGAAGTTTCTTGGGTTAAAAGAACAGAAGAGGTTAAATTACAAGCCTATAACACTAATATACCTGCGAATAATTTGAATTGGTTTTACGCTTCACCAATGACTAATAGCAATTATATGTCGCTTTTAGATGTAGACTTAGGAAGTAATGATAATACCACTCCCTTGACAGGAGAATCGGTTATAAGAGGTGGCTATTATGTTGTACCAAGAAATTGTGAAGCTAAAAATTTAGTAGGTTGGTTATCAACGGAAACAACATTAAATTGCGAGATTTCTATTATGGCGTTTACACCTGTAAATAATGACTCAGGAAATCAAACAGGGGTAGAGATTGTTAAAGGCTCTTCTGTGGGAGGAGGAAATAATAATTCATTAATGTCGTTGGCAGGAACTTATTCAGCAGTTGAACTTCAGGCGGGAGATATTTTAATTCCTATGATAAGAATTGTATCAGGAGCATTTGAAACACCACAATCATTAGTTTTTAATATAACATTAACATTAGGATAAGATAGAATAAATTATGAGTGTAGTTAAAAGAACAGGAAGGTTAGAAAAGGAGATATTTTACGGATTTCTTTTATTAGGAGGATTTCTATTGATACATAGGTTGGTATCAAATAGAATGATAGAAGATGAAACAGATAAATAAAAATGATAGCAAAAGGACAAGTTATAGATAGTAAGACAAAGGAAACCTTACCTCAAGCAACAATTTTAGTTACTGATGGTAATGGAGAGGTTATTGATGGAGGTAAAAAAACAAGTGGAGATAAGAAAGGAATATTTTCTATTGATGTATTTCCTTCTGACTTTTTAACTATATCTTATGTAGGCTATCATAATAAAACCGTTTCTATAAAAGATTTCTCTTCGGATATAAATATTATAAATCTAATTTATAATGAAGAAGAAGAATCAGTTAAGGGTTTGTTCAAGGGAGATAGAGGAGAGAAAACTGATGATGGTAGTTTAGAGAATCAGCCTGTAAAATGGTATTATTGGGCAGCGTTTATGGTTATAGGATATTATGCATATACAAGGTTCAAAAAATGAAAAAGGGTCGTATAGCACTCGGGTTAGGCATAGGTGTTTTAATTTCTGCCGGATTAATCATTCTATTCAAGAATGTTAGATTAAGTGCGTTCAAGAAAAATTTAATTTCTAATGCCAATAAAGAATGGAAACTTTGGGGTAAGCCTTTAATTTTATCAGGAAAAGTACAAGAAGAGGGGGAGTTTGAATGTAGTAATATATATAGAGAAAGAGTGGGGGAGTATTGGAGAAAGGGAGTGAATTCAAATCAAGATGGTTGTTCAAATAGCCCTTGGTCATCTGCTTTCATATCTTTTTTAATGAGAAAAAGTGGTGCGGGTAATGAGTTTCCTTATTCATCTGCTCACAATAATTATATAAGACCATTTATCCAAAACAGAAAAAGTGGTATAAAATCAAACTTTAAGGCATATAAATTACAGGAGGAGAAGCCTGAATTAGGAGATTTAGTATGTTATTCAAGAGAATCAGGAGTAGATTATGATACTACGAGAAATTATAAAAGTCATTGCGATATAGTAGTAGATGTTAATAAGATAAAAGGAAATATAGAAGTAATAGGGGGTAATGTAAATGATGGAGTCACTAAAAGAATCCTTGCGGTAGATAGTAAAGGATATTTAAATGATTACAACAATGATTGGTTTACAATAATAAAGAATAATAAATAATATGGATAATACATTATTTAATTTTACTAATACTTCAGACACCACCCAAGAGATAAGCCTATTTGAAACTACTGCGTTAGGTTCTGAATCAGAAACAGAGATAGTATGGAACTTTAGAAACTCTTTCAGTAATTACAATTTACCATCCCCAAATGATATATATAATGTAGCAACCGGACTTTGGTGGGACACGACAGTAGTTAATGTTCAAGGGGGTATGATTGTTAATGTTAATAGAAATGATGGAACTACCGCAGGGATAGGTTTTTCTCCTGCCCCTTTTTTAAATGACCTAACAACTGTTGCCTTTCAGACATCACTTAACGCATTTGCCCCTTTTAATCAAATGGGAGAATGGGAAATCCAAGGTCCCGTGGCGGATGCTCAAGGGTTTCTATCCGAATTTAATATTAGACTTACACTAAGTAAGACATTTATTGATGCACAGAATATTGACACCTCTCCATCTGCAAATTTTGGTTGCAAGTCCCTCCATTTGCTTGGTGGCGGTGTTTGGAGCCCAATAACAACTACTCCTTCCGGAACTCAAGTTGGTAATATGTTTGTTTCAAATCCTAATATTAACATTCAGAATGGCACAAGTTTTTCTTACTCTGATTTTCTATGGAGTGCAATTGGAAGGACATATAATGTAAAGAATTTTCAACTATTTTCTGATAACAAACAACAACTTATACAACCATTTTTATTTGACAGAACATTAGCAACAGGAAGAGTATATCAAAAAGTATTAACCCCAACAATAGACCCTTATCAATATCAGAACTATATAATTACTCCTGAACAACAAGGTTATATATTAGATGGGTTTACAAAAATTAAATACACTCTACTTCCCCAAGCATCAATTAGACTTATGATGGATTATACTTATGTAGACTTATCCACCCCTTTAATTGCAGAGTTGGCGAGTCCACAAATTAATCAATCACACATTACTCCTGAATTTGTTAAGTGGCAGGAGTTAGGATATGATAAGTTTGGATGTAAATTTTTGGCAGATAAGATAAAGGGATTAAATGAAGAATTAACCTTTGAACAATCGGCACCAAGGGGTAATATATACCCTAAACGGATAGAGATATACAAAGAAAGACTAATGTATTTAAAGCAGATGATGATTAGTTATGATTGTATAAAAAGAGAAGAATCAGAAGAGATTCCTGAATTCAAATCAGAAGAGATTCCTGAATTCAAAGTTATAGGTCCTGAATTAAAAAGATTAAACCTTTGGATGCCATCTCCTGAATTTGTTCAAAGTCAGCTTGATGATGAGCAAGGGGCAAGGAAGTTATTTAGAAATCACGATTTCCCAATTGTAAAAGAATAATGAATAATAAAGAATAATATGGATGCATCGGTTTTTGGCTTTAAGAATAATTCAAATGAGATACAAGAGATAGATATATTTCAAAGTTCTACTTTGGGGGCAGCCACTCTTTTAGAGCCTGTATGGAATTTTGAAGCAAATTACGGTGTAGGTGTTCTACCGGTGTATAATGTGGCAACAGGACTGTGGTTTGATACAACCGTAGTAAATAAGCCGGGAAGTATTGGTATAAGGTTATGGCAAGAAGGAGGTAGCACTTTTGTTGTGTCGGTACTTAACTCTGCGATTTTTAATAATACAACTACGGCACAAATGGTAGTAGTTTTAAATACAAATGCAATACTTAATGTAATAGGAACTTGGTCTATTGAAGGTCCTTATGAAAACACCGAAGGAGAACTTGGGGTTCTTGGGACATTTAATATTAGACTTATTCCTTTCCCATCATATCTTGCTGCAAATGAGATAAGCCCATCACCTAAATTTAACTACGGTGTACAATCAATTTCTGTTCTTGGCGGTGGCGGTGCTCCAACTTTTGATGATTTAATTATATATCCTCGTTCTACCGCAGTAGCACCATCATTGGTTACTAACCCAAATGTAAGTATAGAAACATCATCAAACTTCTCGTATTCTGATTTTGTATGGAGCACAATTGGAAGAACATATGATGTGAAGAATTTCCAAATATTTTCTGACAACAAACAACAACTTCTGCAACCATTTCTATTTGACAGAACATTAGCGACAGGAAGAGTGTATCAGAAGGTATTAACCCCAACAATAGACCCTTATCAACAACAAAATTATATAGTTACTCCTGAAGAAAAGGGGTATATATTAGATGGGTTTACAAAAATTAAATATAATATACTTCCACAAGCATCAGTTAGATTAATGATGGATTATACTTATGTTGATATTTCTACTCCTTTAATTGCTAAGTTGGCGAGTCCACAAATTAATCAATCACTAATCACTCCTGATTTTGTTAAGTGGCAGGAGTTAGGATATGATAAGTTTGGATGTAAGTGGTTTACAGATAGAATAAAGGTACTTAGCGATAAGTTAAAGAAAGTATCGGGGAAGAGTGGGAGAATGCATCCTAAATGGCAAGAGCAATTGAAAGCAAGACTAATGTATTTAAAGCAGATGATGATTAGTTATGATTGCATTACGAGTGAAGAGGCTAAGGAAATACCGGAGTTATCAATGGTAGGTCCTGAATTGAAAAGATTAAATCTTTGGATGCCATCACCTGAATTTGTTCAAAGTCAGCTTGATGATGAGCAAGGAGCAAGGAAATTATTCAAAAAACACGATTTCCCAATTGTAAAAGAGTAGTAAGACTAAATTATTTTTAAGATTTTCCGTTATTTTTATAGTTTTTAAAAACAGTTTATATTTTATTTTAACCTGATTTTATAT
>Ga0307987_1001940_pt1 | contig 11060 bp, 9 predicted proteins | sample EllFjometagen181_FD_203157 | JGI IMG/M metagenome (GOLD analysis project Ga0307987, IMG submission 203157) | Marine microbial communities from Ellis Fjord, Antarctic Ocean - #181 | ecosystem: Environmental > Aquatic > Marine > Unclassified | place: Southern Ocean | collected 2014-10-08 | reverse complement strand
CACGTTATCAACCCGAAAAGCTGGCTTTTGTTATCGGTGAAAAGCGGCTGACCTATGGGGAATTCAATAAACATGTGAACCAACTGGCTAATGCTCTCCTTGCCACCGGTGTTTGCAAAGGCGAAAAGATGGCCACGGTCCTCTCCAACTCCTTGGAACTCATGGCAGCCTATTGGGCAGCCGCAAAAACGGGTATTGTTATTGTGCCCTGTAGCCCCATACTACAGGAGAGTGGGCTTTTTAACCTGCTCGCGGATTCCGATACCGTTTTTGTTTTGGCCGATAGCGCCTTCGCCGATAGCTTGGAAAGGATCAAAGACAATCTGCCCGCGATCCGCGGTTGCGTGTTGGCAGGCGGTCAACCACGTGAGAGGTTTGCGTTTTATGAGGCGTTTATTTCCGGGGTGTCAGAGGAAAACCCACCTGACGCTGACCTGCGTGACTCGGATGTGTATAATATCATGTATTCCAGTGGCACCACCGGTTCTCCAAAGGGAATTATTCATACCCACTATATACGGGCCATGTACTGTAGCATTTTTGCATCGGCCTTCCGGATGACGCCGGAAAGCATTTGTCTGCATGCTGGTTCCATGGTCTTTAACGGAGCAATGCTGGACCTGATGCCCTGGATGTTTGTGGGATGCACCTATGTTGTACATGAATCTTTTAATCCTGAATCCGTGATCCGTGACATTCAAGAAAATCGGGTAACTCATATGATCATGGTGCCCTCGCAGATTATCGCCATCCTGAACAGCCCTGCGTTTGATCCGAAGGCCCTTGAGTCCCTGGAGATGATCCAGAGCCTCGGCGCCCCCCTTCACCTTGAATATAAGCACCGCATAAACGCGCTTCTGCCAGGTCGCTTTTACGAGCTTTATGGCCTGACCGAGGGTTTCTTTACCGTGCTTGACAAGTATGACAGTGTCCGGAAGGTTGGATCAGTGGGTGTCCCCCCATCATTTTATGAGATGCGTATCCTGAGCAAGGAAGGGGAAGAGTACGCTCCTGGCGAGATTGGCGAGATTTGTGGCAAAGGACCCACTCTGATGCCTGGCTATTACAAACGTCCCGACCTGACCAGGGAGGCCATTGTTGATGGTTGGTTGCACTCGGGAGATGCCGGTTACGTTGATGAGGACGGGTTCTTGTTTCTTGTGGACCGTTTTAAGGATATGATCATCAGCGGTGGAGTGAACGTCTATCCCAAAGATATTGAAGAGATCATTATCCAGCATCCCTCAATTAGTGAGGTAGCCGTTTTCGGTGTTCCCAATGAGAGGTGGGGGGAAACACCGGTGGCATCCGTGGTCCTGATCGAGGGGGAAAGTGTTGACATTGATGATCTCATCCGGTGGACCAACAGCCGTGTGGATGCAAAGTTCCAGCGTATCAGCGACGTGATCATCATGGACGACTTCCCGCAAAACGTGGCCGGAAAGATCCTCAAACGAGAGCTGCGAGAGGCCTATGGGAAGAAGGGGTCAAATCTTTGATTGACCTTTCTTCATAACGAGTCCTATATTTTACCATAAATCTTTTCGAATTTATGGTAAAAGGCATCCTGCCCGAACCTGGCACGGTTCATGACATGATACCACGCATCTGCGAATTCTATCCTGGGTGGTCTTGACATGGGTTGCACATCCATCAGATCATTACAGATAAGTCAATCAAAGATTTGACCCCTTTTATGCTCGACATTTTCCAGATACTTGATCGATTCCGGCGGTAAGGTGGTCTTGATTTTCGCAAAGAGGGATTCCAGGGAGTCGTAAAAAACGGTTCCGCGAAAGACCTTGAGCATGTCCCTTCCGAAATAAAGGGCCATGAGTTCTGTCAGACTGAACGGGAGTGGAATCTGGTGCTTCACCGTATCCAGCAGCGACCAGAGGGACTTTCCATCCAATTTGATTGAAGGGCCGCGAAGATTCCCTGGCCATGTTGCGAAGCCGGTTATGTACCGATACGGAGGTGTTTTTGATGTTTCTGTTCATTACAGAATCGCTTCGAGGTAAGGACGGATAATTTTTTTGACCCTGCAGATCGATGCATAATGCATGAGGTCATCCACTTTAACGGGCCTTCTTTCTCGATAAAGACGAACCGCTTCCATCGCCGTATCAAGACCTATCCTGTTCCGGAATTTGAAGCAGTCGGCAAGCGTTTTTTCAGGGTTGTAGATACGAACGCTCACACCATCCAATTCATGCATTTCAACACCTTCGGTGAAAGCCTCACCGCTGAATCTATAGGTCATGATCGGTGGGTGGTCCAGACGGGGTTCCTCTGTGCCACGCAACAAAGCCACATGAACTTCGTGGGGAATCTGGGTGGTTAGTTCATGAAATGACAATGCGGAGATCAGGCAGACAACACCAAGAGGAATTCGGGTTGCAACTGTCACCAAATCAGGGTTGCCTAACGGATCGCTGTCAGCAAGACGATATACTCCTCGGCTTACGATCTCCAGTGCCCCATCATCCCGCATGGCGTAAAGCGTACTCGGGTGAATTCCCACACGAAGGGCCTGTGCTGTACGGAGGATTCCACCACATTCCTTGAATACAGCGACCGCCTTGTCGAATCGGGAACCTTGATTTTCATTTTTCTTGTTTGTCACGATATAAATACCAATACTTGTTATTTTGTGTCTGTATTTTTATCAAAACAGGCTGGTTTGTCAAGCATGAACTCTCACTTTCCCCAGTCGAAAGACAGCGTAGCGTATTTAGCCGGCGTACCCAAAAAAATAGTGGGAAAAAGAACCGATTCCATAAGAAACCATCATTTTTTTCAAAAAAAGTTCATCGGCTGTGACCGTATCTGTCAATTTTGCATTTCTAATTATATATCAATTTAAATCACTTGCAGATATAAAAAAAAGTCGTCCAACCAATAGTACAACCTCCAAGAAAGTGAATCGGCTCGTTTTTCACTTATAGGCCGAAAAATAGATTGCTTTTTCTCCAGAATGGTCAAGGATACGTTCCTTCATTTCATTCTTGAAGCTCCGTATGGGTTCCCAATACCCCTTCCACATATCCTTCTGCAACCGGCCATAATACGGATCGTAGGGTTCATCCCAGCATTTCGATGGTGCGGATTCTTTTGGGTATGAGAAAGCAAAGCACAACATGCAAGATATATGGACAGTTGACCGGTCAAAAGAGGGCGGAATATGTGATGGTTTTGTACAATCCTGGCTGCGAATCCCCTCGACAGAAAAGTCTCAAGGGAGCCTTTATTATAGACCTTTAGAGAATGAAAATGCCTATTTTCGTCGGCTTCTTCTGCCTGGGTTATTTTACTCGTCGGGGTCATTCGGTGGCCATGCTGTGTCGTAATGGTGCTCCAAGCAGGTAATCACGCAATGCCTTATAAAGTTTGAAACTGACCGGTGTTCTTTCTTCGCCATTTCGTCAAGCATTCTCTTCTCGTCCTCGGTTACACGAAATCCTACCATGAATTGCCGCAATTTTTGATTCTCCTTAGAAACCTGATTTTTGTCCCTTTATACTATATTTTCTCATTGACAGCAAGGATATCTTTAATGTATCTTGATACCAATACATGCAAATCGAAGATATTTTATATGTAATTCAAGGCGATTCTTTCCGTCTTTAACTTCTAATAAGGAAGTTACCCCATGGAGTACCATCTCAAACACTGCCAGCCTTGCTCCTGACAGGACGTCATTCTGTTGGGAGTATAACCCTAAAAGCCCGGAACTACTACGACCTTCCGGTTGTTAACGGAATGAGGGTCGTGTTAGCAACATTCTGTGTCTCACCGAGAATGTCGTTTTTTGACAGACTATCCTCAAAGGAACCAGTAATGGCTTAATTCGACAGAAAGGAGGTGGGACAAGTAAACGGTTTTTGGTGATCATGCCTATATTTGAGAGTTGGCAATTATCCCAAAAACACAACATTAAAACAGAAAGGAGTTTCATATTAGGGTAGTGATAGCATTAACGTGTATGTAAAATTGATGGAAAACATATCCAATTAGAAGGCAATATTCTGGGCTTTCCCATGTATTGCACAGGTAGCAAAAAAAATTGATAAGGAGATTAATGGTGAAGAAAAAGACAGTTAGTTTGCTCCTAACCACTGTAATGGCTGGGCTATTAATGAGTACATCAGCGGGTGCTTGTACCAATTTACGTCTTGTAGCTGGAGATGGTGGTGTAGTTGTCGGACGAACAATGGAGTTTGGGGCTGATATGAAGTCTAATGTTCTTGTGATTCCGGCTGGTACCGAACTAACCAGCTCTCTGGCTGATAAGTCCCAAGGGATGCAATATACAACCAAATATGGAATGACTGGTGGTAATGCTTACAACCTGACTATTATAGCTGATGGGATAAATGACCAGGGCCTTTATGTTGGTGCTCACCTTTTCCCAGGTTATGCAAGCTATCCTGATCTAGATCCCAAGAATGCGTCACAGAACCTGGCGCCGGAAGACTATGTCGCCTGGCTGCTTGCTAGCTGTGCTAACGTCGAGGAAGTCAAAGCCAATTACAACAAAGCCATCCTTGTGAATCATCCACTAAAAGAACTTGAAGGTGGCACCTATACTGCCCATTTTATAGTGCATGATAGCACAGGAGCTTCCGTGGTGATCGAACCCGTTAACAAGGAGCTCAAAATCTACGACAACCCCATTGGCGTCCTAACGAATTCTCCCCCCTTTGACTGGCATATTACCAACCTGAGCAACTACGTTAATTTGCAAGTAAACAATGTACCACCTGTCGAGTTGAGTGGACTGAAGATTACAAATTACGGACAGGGTAGTGGCATGCACGGACTTCCAGGTGATTTTACTCCACCGTCCAGATTTATACGCGCAGTTGTATTCTCTGAGACTGCCGTAAAGCTCCCTACGACTGAAAAAACAGTACTGCAAGTATTTCATATTATGAACATGTTTGATATTCCGGTAGGCGCTGTGGAAGAAATAGCAGGATCGAAAGCCGAGCCTGACTACACCCAATACACCAGTGCTTCAGATCTGAAGCATCTTACTTGGTCATTCAAGACATATGATAATCAATCAATTCGAAGTGTTGATGTTCGTAAGGCATGTAGCGCAGCTGGTAACGAGATCAAGACTATCGTAATGCACTCGGAGCAGCCTATTGAGGATGTCTCTACCAAGTTCAAATAAGTGTGAATGATCATATGCTAGAAAATGGTTAATAGAAAACTAAGCGGCCTCAGCAAATAGCACGGGCCGCCTAGTGTTTTGTTAACATTGTCATGCTTTACACCAAATATATACCTGCACGTCATTTGATAGCGCTGTAACTAAACATGGTGTTATTTGCTACCCCGCCGAAAAAGCCGAATATAAAACCCTATGGTTCCAAAACTCAGTTGGATTATGCCATAATTTCAGCCTTGGTTAATAAATGAGCAACTTTCTCAAGTACAGTTTGCTGTGTTATCAGTTTTCTGAATCCTGGCAGTAAACGATCGATTTCAACTGGAAGATTTATTGAGCGTGCAGTGATGTCCAGCTCCAAGCCGGCAAATAATTCTTCAAGGTTAGCCTTCCCGTCAAGGAGAATTTTCATATATTCATCATTCTCCAAATTCTTGACCAGAGGGGTATCGGCAAGCATTGTTTGCAACATTGGGCGTAGTGAATTGTTTCCTGTTTTTCGTCGCTGCCCTCGACGTACACCACGAAAGAATTGTTCCAGAATATTGTTGGTTCGCTGTGGATAGATAATGACTGGCCCCCGCGGAGTATTGACCTCAATGGGATCAGCGAAAAGGTTTTTGTTCCACTTGTCAATCTGCTTGGCCATTTTTCGACACAGCTTGTCATCCGCCCATGTTATATTTTCGTCGAGTTTTCTACGAAATTGTTGAACACTGGCACGGATGGTTGATACAATATTGTCTTTACCTTCATCATTCAGCCCATTTTTGCCATCCGGTGGAGCAATGCGCATAGCTTTGCGTAAACTGTCGAAGACCTGACAGCGCCAGTGCAGTTTTTGCACTTCTTGCTGTAACAGGGTGTCGTCGATGAGATCCGAAACAATCCGTGTCAGTTTAATAATTGTTTTTTCCCCGATTTTATCAGTATCTGGGCAACACGCCAATAACCTCGGCAATTGTTGCTGTACCTCAAGAAGCCTTTCAGCAAAGACCAGTAACGGACGATCAAAAGGGAAGCCTAACCATCCCCGCTGTGCTTGCCCTGCAAAACCCATGATATCATGGTGTACACAGAGGCCAATGGCAACAGGTCAATATCTGCAGGTAGTTCACCGGCAAGAAAAGCTTTGGCCGGTAATTCAGGATCAGAATTCCGGTCACATAGCCGTTGCTTTACTTCCCGTGCCAAGGCATGGAGCCGAGGGCTTATTTTGTGTTTACGCAGACATGAGCGCAAAGAGCTGTATGCCGGCTCAAGGAAATCTTTACCTATGTCGCGTAGAAAATGAAAATGGCAGATAAAAATCAGGCGTATCTGGGAAGACTTCGGCCACTGCCCTGCAAATGCCTTTACCCATGTCATGCACACACGCCTGTGGAGTGCCAAATCCTTTCTGTAGTTTTTGCAAAAAAGGTGCAATATGATCTGCATGTTCACTTGGAATTTTCACGTTACCCAAGACAATTCTACTCAGACTATCCATTCCGGTCATCAGTGCCGGTGCCTTCCCATCGTGAGTTGCATCCAGATGGAGGACATATCCACCGGCAAGTGCCATTGATTGACGGATTCTCGGTGCTGCCTGCTGATGACAGACAGCAAGATTGGAGATAAACTTATAGCCAAGGTAACTGATTTCAGAGTCACTGATCTGCACATTACGTGAATATAATTCACAACTGACTTCCTGGATGGTGCAGTACCGCTGAAACCAGGCCCGCCCAACGTAGACCAGAACATCGTATCCGACGTTGCCATCTTCCGGCGTTGCAGTTTTTTCTTCCTGTATAATTGCACCAGTACCGTATGACAGCGACAGTGCAGTTTCTCGCCTAATTGCTCGGCAGTTATTCCAGCTCGGCTGTTTGCAATGAGGGCAATCAGCGTTTTGGTTAAACTGCCTGCCCGCGAAAAGCCTATCTCGAGATGGAACCAGAGGCCGTCTTGATTAAAGCCAGGAATTGAGCGGAGTGTATACCACCGTCCGTTGTCCGTGAAACTGCTGTAGTATCCCTGTGCCGAAAGAAATCGACGAACCGATGGAATGGAATAGTTTAGTTCGATAGCCAATGGTTCGATCATCCAGCATGGCTGCTTTGTGAAGAGGGTTGCGAGTTGTTCGCTGATCCTGAAATTGTCTGCCATGGCTCCTCTATGATTAAGTATTGCACACAGTGGCGAATGTCCCTGCTTCATGCAATACTTTATCAAGGTTCGAGGCTTTTGGCAAGGACTTCCGTATGTTGGCAAGGTCCGGGTGATTGCTAATTATTGCTTGTTGATTCAGTTTGTTATACACTTGTTATGTTTTGCACATAAGTTGAATTCAGTGCAGAACTATTTAAAAAAAATGATTAAGTATGGCATGGACAAACACTTAACCTTCTGATTTAATTAGATCCAACTGAGTTTTGCAGCAATAGGAACTTTGGTACGTATTATGCTTATTTTATTGCGATAGCGAAATTTGGATACAATCAGGCAATTCAATGACTGGCGCGTTTCTATCCATTTTCAACATCCCAAAAGGAGACTCATAATCGATGTCGCGATCGACTATGGTCACAACCATGAGGAAAACAACCACAGTATTAGTTGCGCTGGGTTCAATGCTCTTTGCAGCCAGCGCTTTTGCCGCCGACTCCACCGGTGAACCGGGCCGCAGTGGTGGCAAAAAAAACCCGCTCAATAACGTCTACTTGGGGCCATCAGCCGGGCCGTGTGATTCAGCCGCCTTCGGGAGTACGGGAAAAGTAAACAATGAGTGCAGGTTTTAACTTGTTCAATAAAGCTACTCAGGCAGAAAGCAAAATAGTTTTGGCAAAACTGCTAAAATAAAACTTCTCAAAAGGAGACTTGAACATGACAGACTACACCAAGATTGAAAAGGAAGTCGACGCACAGGCCGACTTGATTTGGGATATAGCATCAAACGTATGGGAATTTGCCGAACTTGGATACGAGGAGGTTAAGAGTTCTTCCTACGAGTCCGAAGCTCTGGAAAAGAAGGGCTTTACGATCAGCGACCGGGGGATCGGCGGTCTCGACACATCCTGGATCGCCACATGGGGAAGTGGATCCCCGGTCCTGGGCATCCTGGTGGAGTTCGACGCGCTCCCGGGGCTGGGCAATGACACGGTACCCAAGCAGACACCCGCAAAAAGCGGTAACACCAACGGCCACGGATGCGGCCATAACTTGATTGGTTCCACCTCTATCGGGGCCGCGATTGCGCTCAAGAATCACATGGAGAAGGAAAAGATCGCCGGCACTCTCAAGGTTTTCGGTTGCCCTGCTGAAGAGTTTCTTAACGGCAAGAACTACATGGCAGCTGCCGGGGCCTTCGATGTCCTTGACGTATGTATGCACAACCACCCAATGATGGAAAACGCTGTGTGGAATTTCCATTCCACTGCTGCAATGGATCTGTGGATCGAGTGGCACGGTGTAGCGGCCCATGCAGGTGCAGCACCCTGGGAGGGCCGCAGTGCCTTGCATGCTGCGGAAATTTTTCTGGTTGCTGCCAACATGATGCGGGAACAGATGCTGCCGACTGCTCGTTTGCACTACCAGATTCTCAGTGGAGGACTAGCCGTCAATGTTATTCCCGATTATGCCAAAGTACTCATCCGTTACCGCGGTCCGAGTGCTGAAAATGTTTTGAAATATAAAAAATGGCTTATAGACATGGCCAAAGGAGCGTCGCTCTCCACCCAGACCACTGAAACGGTCATCAACCTGGGCGGGATCTACGATTGCCTGCAGAATGATGTTTTCGCGGAACGCATGACCGATCATATGAAGCGCTACTTTCCAATCAAGTGGACCGATGAGGAACAGGCGTATGCCAAAGCCATCCAGAAGGAGATGGGTAAACCCGAGGATGGCATGGCTGTCAATGTTATGACCGTTCCCAAAGGCACCGAGATAGGTGGCTCGTCCGATGTCGGCGATGTCAGTTGGAATGTGCCGACCATGGGCGCGGTCTATAGTTCATGGCCGCGGCACATCCCGCCACATCAATGGGGCTGCACAGCGACTAACGGCATGAGCATCGGCCAAAAAGCAACGCTCCATGCGGCGAAAGTGCTCGCGGCAACCGGGCTTGATTTGTTGACCGAACCCGATTTACTCAAAGCAATTCGAACCGAATTTGACAAGCGTATAGAAGGCAAACCTTACAAGACCCTTAATGAATTTGAAACAAACCCCCGGGGCAATCTGTCCGATGAGAATATAAACAATTACGAATGCTGTATTCACGCAGCGATGGAACACTTTGGTATCAAGGAGCATGAATAGTAACGAGATTGGCGTGGTTAACTGGTGCCTGATTGAAACCCCGATCAGGCACCAGTTTGAATTGTTGATTGTAGAATTCTCACTCAAAATAGAAAGCAATTATTTTGCGTTAAACCATTTCGGATAAAAATGATAATCTCTATCTCAAGATTATCGTTTATAGTTTGAAAAGAATTACTTATTGTGAAATCAATGAAGACTTCAAGGGGAAAATGAAATGGTAGCTGCAAACGGACCACTAAGCACAAGCATCCTTACGCTTATGGGACTTGGGGTCAAATCTACGTTTGACCTTTCTTTTGTCGGGCATTTTGGAAAATGAATCAAACACATCCAATCTTTGATCCCTTAATTTCGAGTGTTTCAGGACTCAAAGGTCAATCGTAGATTTGACCCCTATCTTTGTCAAAGGTCAAACGTAGACTTGACCCTCAATGTACCAAGGCTCATACTGTGGCCCGACGAGGAGCGTCTGTGGATACGGGTGATCGAGCTGCTGCGGGAGAGACATTCGGCACTGTGGTCACCGGAGACTTGACCCTCAATGTTGGAATCCATGGGGTTTGACGTAACCGTCCGGTCGTCACTGCCGGGCGATGGTCAGGAAGAATCAGGCAATCGCCGGGGATGGGATTTGGTGAGTGATGTGCGGAAGAAGGGGTCAAAGATTTGACCCCTGTTTTCACTGTTTTCATGATTGACTTCCGGAAAGAATGTAATTACAATAATTACAATTTATGGCAAAAACAATTTTGAGAGGCAATTCCTGTGGAACAACAAACACGTGTAAGGGATATTAAACTGGTTCCCATTGGGAATTCAAAAGGCGTTCGCCTTCCCAAAGCCCTTTTGGAAAAATATGGCTTGAACAATTCTCTTCTGTTAGAAGAAACGGATCGGGGGCTGCTTATTCGGAAAAAAGCTGACAATAAGCTTTCGTGGGAGAATACCTATAAAGCCATGGCCGGTGAAAAAGAAAGTTGGGACGATTTTGACGAAACGCTTCTTGACGGACTGGAGGGCGAAGATTTTGAGTATTAAGCGGTACGAAATATATTTTGCTGATCTCAACCCCACCATCGGAAGCGAAATAAAAAAAGTGCGTCCGGTTGTGATCATCAGCCAGAATGAAATGAATCAATATTTAGAAACTGTTGTTATATGTCCTCTAACCTCAAAATTGCATTCGCAATGGAGAAGCCGCCTCCAGATAAACTGCGCCAATAAAAATGCGGAGATAGCCGTTGACCAAATACGCACCATCAGCAAACGACGATTAAGAAAAAAAATAGATAGATTATCACAGTCGGAATCCGCTCAGTTGCGTAAACTGATAACGGATATGTACGGAGAATAGGCATGTGGAATAGATGTCACATCTTGATTAGAGCATTATCAAAGATTTGACCCCGTTCAGATTTCACTCTTTCCAACGTCCGCTGGCCTAAAAAAAAGCTTAAAGGTGGTGCCTCCCGAAACAAAGCAGTCCTCCGGGCCGTTGCAATGGCTGCACTCGCTGATTTTGCCGGGACATAAATCAGTTTCCTGAGGGATAACAGGGCAGCGGGTGGAT
>Ga0307987_1001938_pt1 | contig 11067 bp, 13 predicted proteins | sample EllFjometagen181_FD_203157 | JGI IMG/M metagenome (GOLD analysis project Ga0307987, IMG submission 203157) | Marine microbial communities from Ellis Fjord, Antarctic Ocean - #181 | ecosystem: Environmental > Aquatic > Marine > Unclassified | place: Southern Ocean | collected 2014-10-08 | reverse complement strand
ATAAATTATAGCATTGCTGGAATGACAAAATGGCTTCATAGCAATAGATTTTCTTATAAGCAGCCAAAGGGCACTCCACTGAAAGCTTGCCCAATAAGACAGGGGGAATTCATAGAGGAGTACCAGCATCTCGCAGCCCATCTGCCAGAAGATGAGGTTTTAGAATTTGGAGATGGAGTACACCCCACAATGGCGACTAAGATAACGAGTGGTTGGATACGCACGGGCAAGGATAAGCTCATTCCCACGATTGCCTCCAGGACGAGAATGAATCTGTTCGGCTCTATAAATTTAATCGATATGTCCATAACTGTAAATCACTATGAAACCATTGATAGCGATAGTATAAGAAAGCATTTTGCTGCCTTGCGAAATAAGTATCCAAATAAGAAGGCAATACATCTTGTTTTGGACCAGGGGTCATATAACAGGAGCGAGAGTACTAAGGCGTCCGCCACAAAATACGGCATTACTCTTCATCATTTACCAACCTACAGCCCAAATCTGAATCCCATTGAAAGGCTTTGGAAGGTTATGAATGAATGCGCAAGAAATAATAAGTTTTTTGCTTCTGTTAAAGAGTTCAGAGATGCAATAATGTATTTTTTTGAAAAACAGTGGAAGCTTATAAAAGACAATATGCGACCCAGAATTAACGACAATTTTCAAATTATAAAAAACAGGCTTCTTCAAGTGTAATGGGTATATCATTGCCTCGCCAACATTATGTGTTTTTTTGTACTCCCTATATCCACCTATTGTAGCACCAACTCCACCCCCCACAATGATAGCGCTTCCCATAACAGTAGCAACCCCCGCAGCAGCAACAGCTCCCGCAGCGGCAAAGCCTGCAGCCAGCGCAACGACACCAGCTCCCAATGCCGCAGCACCTACAAGTCCCCCAAACGTGTAAAGGAACCTCTTTCCACCGCTCATACCTTTTGTTTTTTGAAAAGCTTTATATGCACCCGCTCCCGCACCAACGACCGCGCCAGCTATTAATGACACAGGAAATGTTGCCACAGCTACCCCTAATGCAACAGCACTACATATAAAAAGTTTTTTATTCTCCTTTATTTTGGTCCAAACATTATTAAAAAATCCCATAATACTCCTAGTTTAAACTGCCCCTAAATGGAACTTTCTTTTAGATGCAAATTTATGTGCTTTAGAAACCTTTTTGATTTTTTTAGATTTGCTTTTGTTTATATTTGCCTTTTTGGAAGATAAAACTAGCTTGCCAGCTATTCTTTTTCCAACAATTGCAGCTACTCCAGCACCAATCATTCCACCAAGAACAAACCCTGTATAAGGAAGGCCGATTAGAATTCCGGCAATTTCGCCAATCCAACCACCAAGCAGTGCTAATACACCTCCAGCGAGGCCAGCACAGAAAGTTGCAAGTAATCGATGTGGCATGGAAGATTTATTTTTTATTGCTCTCCTAAATGATTTAACTGCACCAATCGTTATACCCAATAAAACTATTCCTCCCATTACAAATGCTAGAATGCCTAACAACGTAAGACTTATACACTTTCCAACCTTATGCTCTGAAAAGAAATGTTTTGTTGTACTAAATAATTTTATCATATATACCTCTTTTTTTAAGTTGTTTTTAAACGGATTTTTCGTTTAGATACAAGCACTTTATGTGCTTTATATTTCTTCGTAGCTTTCTTAATAACGTCTTTTTTGCTCGTGTTTTTTGAAAAAGAAAATTTCATTAATCTAAGAGAAACTCTTGCGGTTAAATCTCCAACAAATGCAATTATCGCCCCCGTACCTGCAAATGCTCCTAAAATACTTCCAAGCATGTGAAAGAAAGATCCCAATGCAACTGAAAACACTAAAAAACTGCCTCCTAAAATACCACCTATACTAGCTCCTAATATGAGTGGAGTGTTGGAAGAGTTCTTATGTAATTCTTCAGTTCGTTTAGCTCCAAGATATCCTCCAATTACGGCACCTATAACAAATGGATTCCCAATCGCAATAAATAAAAGTATTATTGCAATTACTATCGAAACACCTGTATTAGTCTTTAAAAAGCTAAAAATTTCTTCTTGGCTATATTTAAATTTTATCTTAGACTCTTTATCTTTTATATATTTAATGGCTTTTTTCAGCATAACCCCTCCTAAAACAATTATATTGTCTGCAAGTCTAACAGCAAGAAGTTAACAAATGGTAAACAAAATCAAATTATTTTCAAAAAATATTATTTAAAGCATTTTAAAAAATTTGTTTTTTATCAAAGCTCGCCAAATTCTGCAGTTAGCATAGAGGGGGCTAGACGTTTTTTTGTCGGCTTTTATGAAATTACCGTTCTTAAGAAGAAGTTTTAGATCACAATATTCTATTGCAAACGACACATTGTGGGTGATCACAATACACGCACGTCTTTTCTCTCTAATAATTTTATTGGCAAGTTGCATAACAAATATTGCCATCATTATACTCAGAGTTTTCCGATTTCCGCTGCCCGACCAATAAATTTGTCACAAACTCATCCAATCTATCCTCTAACCCCATATCTAGCATGGCCAATTTTTCTCGAAACAGATGCTTTCATATCTTGCCAGAAAATGTACTAGACTTCGCGCGTCTCCACGTGTTTTATATTAATTCGCAAAAAATTTTATATCGCACGTCCCAGTGTCGATTAGATGTTAGGCACATAATTCTTAATATGGCGCCCCTCCAGATCAAAAACTGAAGTAATTGGGATACGTCTGGTTTTCTGAGGCAATCTTATTGCATTTTATTGTTAAATCAAGCATCTCTATGCTATACGGATCATGCAAATCCGTACAAGAACTGTAAAAATCAAAATTCTCTTCTACTCCTGATGTTGATGTTGATGTTGATGTTGATGTTGATAATTTTTTTGTATCTACCATAAATGCCTCAATTTATATTAAGAACCCCAGTATAGCATTGTTTTTTGCAAAAGTACATCATGGCATTTCTAGAAACGGCATCGTACGATAAAACCTGTACAATTCTACATTTTCAATTGCTCGAAGCAAATCAACAAATTACAATTGAAGTTGTACATTCTCTATAGATTATGAAACAAAAATTTGTTTTCGCTCTAATCCTCATAATAGGCCTTGCTGGCTGTTGTAGACGGCATTTCTTACCCACCTTCTTCATGAAGCATCCGGAAGATTTTATGGTCTATTCCAAAGAGCCCCATAATATTTACTTCAAATTTAACGACGCCAAAGTTGAAGACGAAGGCATTTTAAAAATGGATATGCTTATTATGCAATTAAAGAAGGTTCGAAATGCAAAGCTGGTTATGTATGGGTATACGGACAGTGTGGGGGCAAATGACTATAATCTTAAACTTGCTGCACGACGCATTGACTCCGTCAAAAAAATATTGGTCCAAAGCGGGGTAATAACAGAAAACAATATTCTAATCGAAACAAAGATTTTGGGAGAACATGATCCATTGCTATCGTATCATACGATAAACAACGATCCGCACAGTAGAAGAGTTGAGATTTATATTACATCTGTCTAGGCTCAATTATGATACCTTGCCATACATATAAGAATCCTTTACTTGATTATGTAAATTAAAGTACTTTTTTAAAGTGCCTTCTCTTTTATAACCACACCGTTCAAGCACTTTAATTGAGCGATCGTTATCAGTTACGACGGTAGCTTGGATTCTTTGTGCTAGCATTTTTTCGAGCGAAAACTTGGTAACAGCATCAACCGCTCTTGTCATGATTCCTTTGCCCCAAAATGCATAACTAAGATCGTAGGCCAGCTCTACCCTGTTATGCTGACGTCTCCAATAATTAAATCCGCAAGAACCTATCATTTTATCAGTTTTTTTATCTGCGATTGCCCAATAAAAACTCTGCCCAGTTTTAAATAGACCGGACCAATAGCTCATTTCGCTCTCAGCGGCAAAAACACTGGCTGGGACTTCAGTCCTGGCAACATACTTCATAACATGTTCATCGGTTAAATATTCGAAATATTCCTTTGCATCTCCAGTCCTAAGCTCTCGCAATACAACGTCTCCCAAATCCATCTCTGGAAATTTCATAAAAATATCAGTCATAAGCAATAGGGTCCTCCAAGTTTAGTTTTTCAAAAGCTGCCTTTCTAATTGCGCAAGCATCACACTTTCCACAGCTGGCACCTGACGTTGCAGGACTGTAACAGCTAATTGTTTCTGAATAATCAATCCCAAGCTCCAAGCCTTTCTTAATTATCGAATCTTTGGAGAGAGCGAGAAGTGGCGCGTGAATTTTTATGTTATGCCCTTTAATACCGGCAGCCGTTGCAAGACGTGCCATACGTTCAAACGCCTCAAGATATTCAGGTCGGCAGTCTGGATAATTGCTATAGTCCACCACATTTGCTCCAATGAAAATATCCAAAGCTCCAATTACCTCTGCAACGCCCAAGGCAAAACTCAAAAAAATTGTATTTCGTGCGGGCACATAGGTAACTGGAATATCGGTTGACCCACGAACTTCGGCATATTTATCTTTAGGAACATCAATATCTGCAGTCAAAGCAGATCCGCCAATTGCCCGAAGATCTAGTTTTATAATTCTATGCTCAATTACAGACTTATTTTTCTTTGCAAGCATCCTTGCTTTTTCAAGCTCTATAGAATGTCGTTGTCCGTAGTCAAAACTCAATGCGCAAATATCAAACCCCGCGCTTGACACAATTGCTAGAACCGTAGCTGAATCCAGTCCACCACTTAATAGTACAACTGCTTTTTTGTTTGTCACTTCGCTCCCACCAATTTATGCATTTGTAACGAAAGTTTATACTCTCCCTTTAAGCATATATCGAGGGTGCGCGTTAGATTAGCTTTGTTTTTCTTTTCACAACCTTGATCCATTGGCTGCACGTAAATAGTGGCTTTATGATCACTTTGTCCAAGTTCTGGTATAGTTTGATAACCAGGATACGTCTCTGAAATTATAAATTTAAATGCATCAGCTCGAGCCAGCATTCGTTTGTCAATTCTGGCGCCGGCTTTAGGAGAGCAAACTATTTTAACGGCAGGATCCAACTTTCTAAACAAAGTCCCATTAGTTTCAACTTGAATTCTATATCCATCATCAAGCAGCTCTTTACATAGATATTCTATCGGCTGTAATAAGGGTTCTCCGCCTGTTAACACAACAAAGTTTATTTTTGCCCCCCGTTCTGCTATAGCATTTACTGCTTTTAAAATATCAGAAATAATCATTTTTTTGTGCACGCCATGATCGGTATCGCAGAAACCGCAATCCAAATTACAGCCACCCAATCGAATGAAAACAGCGTCTTCTCCGGTGTAAGGACCCTCGCCTTGAAAGGACCTGAACATTTCGTTAATCTTGAATTTTTTCTCTGTCCAGAACAAATACCTACCTTAATTTTAAAGTTGCAATACCTATAAGACCCAAGATTATAGCTACAATCCAGAAACGAATAACAATCTGAGATTCTTTCCAGCCTTTCTTCTCAAAATGGTGGTGTAGGGGAGCCATTAAAAACACTCGCTTGCCACCCGTTACTTTAAAAAAAACTACCTGAATTATTACAGACAAAGATTCAATCACAAAAAGTCCACCAATAATCGCTAGCACAAACTCATGTTTAGTAATTATACTAATTGTACCAATCGTCCCACCAAGCGCCAGACTTCCAACATCTCCCATAAATATGGTGGCAGGCGGAACATTATACCAAAGAAACCCTAGCGTCGCACCAATTAAAGCAGCACAAAATACTGCAAGCTCTCCAGCTCCCGGGATATACGACACTTGCAGATAGCGAGAAAAAATATAATTTCCAACTAAATAGCAAATTAGACTAAAACAAAGTGCTAAGATTATAAGAGCGCCAGCAGCTAGCCCATCCAATCCATCCGTTAAATTAACAGCATTTGAAGATCCGACGATCACGAGAAGTGCAAACAACATATAAAAATACCCAAGGTCTATAAGTACTTTTTTAAAAAAAGGAAAGGTAATATGGGTTTCGTATCCTGTCGGGCTGAATTTCTGAATGGCAAAGCATGCAATCACCGCTATTATACTTTGAATTATGAACTTTACTCGAGCGCTGCTTCCCTTTGTATTGCTGCCCTTGGAGACCTTTAAATGATCATCCGCAAATCCAAGCAATCCCAAACTAATCGTCACAAATAAGGTTATCCACACATACGGATTAGCTAGGTCTGCCCAAAAAAGTATTGCCAAGACTAAAGCAAAAAGAATAGGAATCCCACCCATCGTGGGCACGTTAGATTTGGTTTCCATGTGCCAATTGGGCCCAATTTTTTTTATTGGCTGCCCTTTTGGATAGCGTGCATTGATTACTTTAATGAACCATGGAATCATGATAAACACCGTTAAAAACGCCGTAACCATTGCTCCCATACTTCTAAAAGTTATGTATCTGAATATGTTGACATGCAAATGTTGAACGAGAAATTGATAAATCATAAGGCCTGCTCCTTTAAATATTTTACTATTTCATGCACTTTGGTCCCATTAGAGCCCTTAAATAATATACAATCACCGTCTTCTATCAAACGCAATATGCCATGTTTTGCATCATTATAATCATTGAAGTGCTTAAGTCCTTTTGCTTCTACAACGAAATTAAATAAATTTTTCATTAGCGGCCCTACCGTCACCAATTTATTTATGCCGCTTGCTTCAAATGTTTCAGCCAACTCTTGATGCTCTCTTTTAGCACATGGTCCAAGCTCTCGCATATCTCCCAACACAGCAATCTTTCTTTTAGAGCCTGATATGTTTTGCAATACTTGTAACGCTGCTTTAACCGAGATTGGACTGGCATTATAGCTGTCATCGATAATAAGTATCACCTTTTTTTTTAGCCTTAATTCTGATATCGCCCCACGACCTTCACCACTCGAAAAAGCAGATAATGCTTTCGCTGCCGCCTTCAAGCCAATACCCAATTTGCTGATTGCAGCCAAAGCCGCAATGCTATTAATCGCCTGATGTTTACCGTTTGCCTGTATTTCATACTCTATCTCTTTGTTAAAAATTCTTGCCTTAATTTTGCTATCTTCATATTTAAGCAAGTGGCTTTCATTTTTAAAGCTCTCTCCAAAGCTACAAACGTTCACTATCCCTTGCTCTAAAGCAAGCCTCGAAAGCAAGGAATAATATTTATCGTCACCATTTAATATGGCTATTCCATTTTTATCCATTCCTGAAAATATTTCGCCCTTAGCGAGGGCTATATCTTTTAAAGAATTGAAATGTTCAAAGTGAACTTTGGAAACGGTTGTAATTAAAGCAAGATGCGGCCTTAGAAGCTTTGTTAATTGCTTGATCTCGCCTGGATGATTCATGCCCAATTCAAAAATACCGAACTTGCTATCGATAGGCATTGAAGCAATACTAATTGGCAAACCTAGGGCATTATTAAAATTTCCCCAACTACAATAAGAACTCCCATTAGCAGAGCACGCTAACTGCAGAGCTTCTTTTGTACTTGTTTTGCCAACGCTTCCCGTCACCGCAATTATCTTTGCCTTCGATCTCTGCCTATTAAAAACAGCAAGTTGTTTTAAAGCTGCTCTCGCTTCAGCAACAAGCATTAAACGATCATGGTCTTTTGGGGTTAGTGGCAAGCTCTCCACGATAGCGCAAGTTGCGCCATTTTTAAATGCATCTAAAACGTATTCATGGCCATCAGTATTTTCTCCTTTAAGCGCTAGAAATATATCGCCCTCTTCAACCCTCTTGCTATCTATACAAATTCTATTCCCACAACACGTGCCATAGAGCTCTGCGGCAGGACAAGCGTCCTTTAACGCCTTGTTGTCCCATAAAAAATGTTTCATCTATGGCTCTCTCTAAAACAATTGATTAACTTCTACTACTTTCCAAGCAACGTTAGGATCCCTTAAATCTCGGCCAAATGTCCAAACGTCTTCTCTGTTATCTACTTTGGTTTTGTGACCAGCTTTGATTTTATGATTCTTGTCTGCTGTATAATTTATAATCTCGGATTTAAAAGCCACGCGTAAAATTGCTACAGTATCATCCTCAAATGAAACCTTTTCAACAACCGCTTCTCTCGGCTTCAAAAGGCTTATTCTGCATGTAAGCCCCTTCTCTTCTCGTTGGGTTATTTCATAAGCAAATTTTCTCATCATCTCTATATTAATTAGATCAGATAGCGCCTGCGTATTTCCTTCAGCATAAAACTTTAAAATTGTTTTATATGCGCCCTTTGCTTCTGTTAAAAACTTTTTCATATCGAAAGAGGGGCAAAGCAACTTAAGACGAACAGCCGGATCGGTTATGTTTTCAAGCTTCAATTCAACCTCTTTAATGTTTTCTCTAAGTGGAGCAGTTGGATCTGCACAACAACCTCCACATTGAGAAGAGCTAGAGTTTTTCCTTTTCACATCCCTCTTCTGCCCAAAAAGAGAGAAAAGCTTGATTCCAAGAAGCACTGCAATTACTGCGAGAATGATGTCTGCCATGTGTACATAATTTTGGTTTCTATATTAATTTTAATGAAACCACTTGCATTTTGCAACACAAGCATCAAGCTTTATATGGTTCTTTTATTTCCCAGTGTCTGCTACTTTATCTTTTGTATGTGTCGTCGCCACAAAACCCTGTTACTGAGAAAGTCAAAATAGATTGTTTGGGTGATAATAGGGTGGGTCAAATAAAAAAAACACCAGACCTTCCTATCATTTAGCCTTCGGCTCCCATCTTCTCGATTGCAGAGAAAAGGGAGGTACGAGACCCCTCCCCTTTCTTTGTACGCTTGTTTCGCACTCTTTTCTTTTTAGAGAGAGAATCTTGTGCCAACCAGCACTACCGTGCCTTTATTTTTAAAATTAGTTGCGCTAGGAGTTCCGGAACCAGCTGTAGATTCTACTAGATTATAATCATACTTCTGTTTAGCCATAATATGTGTAACTTCAGCGTATGATTGCACACCAGGCAGCCACGTATAATCTCCTCCAATGGAAACGATATCAAGTTTGTTTTTGTTATCGGAGTGGAAGTAAGTCAAGCTGCTTGAAATCTTATCTGTAAATTTATAAGCAGCGCCTGCCGTATAGAAAATGGCTTTTTTAAGATTGGCTTGCTTACGGAACGTAGATTTACCACGGTTTCCATAAGAAGCGGCAACGCTGATTTTATCATAAGTATATGTTCCTCCAAGATCGATAGCCCGGGGTTTGTAGTATGTTCTGCCTTCCGCCTTATCTTTGCCGCTTCTTGTTATTTCTCCAGTTTCGCCTACAAGGGCAATTTTAAAGCTTTGCTTTTTATCAAGCTGATTTTCATAAACAATACCGGCTGTAATAGCGTTTTTTACTTTCCTAGTTGGGCCATCAGTTACAGGTAGTGGAGTTGTTGCTCTATTAGCTTCGTCTGGAATATAAGAAAGACCGACTTGAAAACCATTGTACTTAGGCGTGTAATAAGTTATTTTTCGGCAACCTTCATTATTAGCTTTACTATCTGGATCTTTTACCACCAACTTAGTACCTTTTGTGAAATTATCTTCGTTTGTGGCCTTTGTGTTATATGTTGGACTAGAATTAGGATTATATGAAGTCAATGTCATATAATTGCCCCAATCGCCAGCGTAACCGCCGGTTGCTGAAGCTACTGTATCTCCATCAATTTGCATAACTTTGGAAGCGCCTTTTCTGGTGCCGAGCTCAACTCTGCCCCAATTGTCATGTTCGAAAAATCCGTAGGTTCTGCCCAAAATATCTTTGGAAGGCAAACCTCCTCTGGTAGACGCTACAACTCCAATTTGAGCGCCATATCTCAATCCGTCTTTTGTGTTGTTTGATGCGCCGAGATAAACATGAGCATCACTCGCAAATGCCCCATCCTCGTTGTTGGCAGAGGGGCCTATTTTAACAATCTCTCCATTTACAGACTTTTTAGTTTTTGAGCTGGGTTGGAATCTAACTCCGCCTTGCAGATTTAGATTGCCGCCGATTGTGACTTTAAAATCGCCGGAATTGACGAATGCGTAGTCAGCAAAGGATGGTGCAGCAATTACTGCCGCTAATAATGATATTGATGTTAAGAGTTTTTTATTCATAATTGACCTCACCTAAATAAAATATATAAGACACTTTATAAAAGAAAAATGTTGAGTTCAAGAACTTAGTAGAGATATTTTGTTATGCGTTGTAATATTACCACAAGACAGATATACTCGTCTCAAAACAATCGCACTGACAAATGAAAATTTCAAATTACTTTATTCCGGTATTAAAAGAAGATCCAGCAGATGCTGTGATTATTTCGCACAAATTGATGATTCGTGCGGGTATGATCAGGCAGCAAAACGCCGGGATATATGTGTGGCTGCCACTAGGACTTCGAGTATTAAAAAAAATAGAAAATATAATCAGGGAAGGAATGGACGAGGCCGGAGCTATCGAGATCCTAATGCCGTGTATTCAGCCCCAAACTTTATGGAAAGAATCTGGTAGAGCGGACAGTTATGGCGAAGAGATGCTGAGGATCACAGATCGGCATGAAGCCAAGCTTTTATTTGGCCCGACAAACGAAGAGGTTGTAACGGATTTATTCAGAAACACCATTAAATCTTACAAGGCACTTCCTAAAAATTTTTATCATATTCAATGGAAATTTCGGGATGAGATCCGTCCTAGATTTGGTGTGCTCAGGTGTCGTGAATTTTATATGAAAGATGCTTATTCGTTTGATTTGGACAAAGAATCGGCCAAGCAAAGCTACGACAATATGTTTAAGGCATACCTTCAGATTTTTAGAAAAATGGGATTAAATTCGATTCCGGCAACAGCTGCTACCGGGCCAATTGGCGGAGATTTAAGCCACGAATTTCATGTTATTACGGAGGTGGGAGAGAGTGAGATCTTTTATACTCCTGAAATTGAAGTGGAGCTTGAGAAGCAAAGTCCCAATATAAAAAAATTGCAAGCTCTATATTCCGTTACAGACGAAGTGCATGATTCTGGGAATTGCTCACCTGAATTTTCAGAAAAGTTAAAAAGACATAAAAGCATCGAGA
>Ga0307987_1001936_pt1 | contig 11078 bp, 8 predicted proteins | sample EllFjometagen181_FD_203157 | JGI IMG/M metagenome (GOLD analysis project Ga0307987, IMG submission 203157) | Marine microbial communities from Ellis Fjord, Antarctic Ocean - #181 | ecosystem: Environmental > Aquatic > Marine > Unclassified | place: Southern Ocean | collected 2014-10-08 | reverse complement strand
TGGGGGATGCCCGACGGGTGGCAAATATCATGTACGCCATATGGGATGCCTTTGAGGTGGCCAATGGAATATAGTTTTTGAGGACTGAATATCATATATTTTCAAACTGTTAACAGAAATAAAAATTTATAAAACCGAAATCATTCAGTTTTATAAATAATGATTGACAGCAGGATTACTGGCATGCTATTCAATTATTTAACAATCGGTAAAAAAAACTAACGATTGTTAGAATTAATACAAAAAATCAACGCTCGGAAATACTGTCAGAGGATTTCCCGGGCACACGAAAGAGGGCAAAAATGAATATAGCCGATAATTTAAAGACCGCTGCATTCCACTTTCCCGATCATCTGGCGTTAATTGATGAACATCGCCAATTGACATACCATCAATTGAATATCGAAGCAGATCAAATTGCACGTCTTCTCACGGAACTTGGCGTTGTTCCAAAGGACCATGTCGCTATATGCTCACTTAACTCATGTTCGTGGATTGCTTCTTATTTTGGTATTTTAAAGACCGGTGCCGTTGCTGTCACATTGCCCCATTCAATGACCAAAAATGAACTGGCACCTGTCCTGGAAGATTGCAAGCCCAAAATAATCTTTACAGACGCGGCAAAGGCATCTGATATCGGCGAAAAGAACTTTCTATCCCATACGATCATCGACCTTGAGGATAAAAAGTATTCCGCCTTGATCTCCAGCGGCAACGCTCCATTCGATACCCTAGACAGGGAACCGGAAGATACAGCCGCCATCCTCTACACAGGCGGGACAACCGGCATTTCCAAGGGTGTGATGCTCAGTCACTGGAATATTATGGCCTCTGCCTCTAATGTTGCGCACAATGAAAAATCTATCCATACAGACCGGGCACTTTGTTTTTTACCGCTCAATCATGTGTTTGCCCAGGTCCATATTATGAATTCAACCCTTTTAAGTGGTGGCGGGCTTGTCCTTCAGTCATCCTTTAATATAAAGGCTTTTCTTGATGCCATTACAAGATTTTCTGTGACAAAACTATATTCTGTCCCCACGGTTTACACCCGGTTGCTGTCACTTACTGATCTGAAAGAAAAATTAAAACCGGTCCGGTATTGTTTTTCTGCTGCTGCCAGTATGGCAAAAGAGCTGGTCAGGGAATGGAAAACACGAACCGGACTGGATATTTTTGAGGCCTATGGAATGACGGAAAGCGCATCCATGGTCACATACAATCATTATTACCGGCATGTAGTGGGTTCCGTGGGAACACCTGCAAACGGCGTAGAAATACAGATCCGGAACAGTGATGGAAACAACCTGGGAAAAAACAGGGAGGGCGAAATCTGCATTTCAGGTCCTGGTATAATGAAAAGGTATCTGAACCGTCCGGAAGATACCAAAAAAGCATTCTGGGGAAGATGGTTCCGTTCAGGAGATATTGGGTATCTGGATGATCAATCATATCTGTATATTGTTGATCGGATCAAGGAACTGATCATCACCGGTGGAGAGAATGTCTCCCCAAGGGAAATTGAAGAAGTATTGTATGAACGCCATGAGATTGAAGAATGTGCGGTCATAGGGCTCCCTGATGAAGAATATGGAGAACGGGTGACGGCCTATATTGTTCCAAGACGGGGCCAGACAATTGATCCGGCGGTACTTAAAGCCTATCTTAAAATCCACCTGTCCCCTTTCAAAGTGCCAAAGGAATTTATTACGGTTAAAGATCTGCCCAAAAGCAGCTCAGGCAAATTACTCAAGAGAACCTTAAAAGAGCGGGTATTAAACGATGCAGCTCATCGCAGATAGAAAAGATATCGATTTTGTTCTTCACGAACAATTTGAACTCAGCCAGCTTAGCCGGCATGAGAAGTTCAAAGATTTCAACAAAACCGTCATTGATATGATTGTCAATGAAGCCCGGACTCTGGCCATCCGAGAGATCCTGCCGACAAACAGGATCGGAGATGAGACGGGCTGCACTTATCAAAACGGGTGCGTCACAATGCCGTCTGGATTCAAGGCTGCCTGGCGTCAGCTTGAAAAAGGGGAATGGTTCGCACCGGCCCAGGAGCCGGAATGGGGTGGACAGGGAATTCCGGAAACATTAAATGTGGTGACACAAAATTACCTGTTCGGGGCAAACCTGTCTTTGTTGATGGTTGCAGGCTTAAATCATGCAGCCGGGAAAATCATTGAGACTTTCGGATCTGAACAGCAGAAAAAATTTTACCTAAAAAAGTTGTATTCCGGCAACTGGAGCGGCACCATGCTGTTGACCGAAGCTGAATCCGGATCAAACCTGGGAGATTTGACGACATCTGCCACAAAAAATGAAGACGGCACCTATACCCTTTGTGGAAGTAAAATCTTTATCAGCGGCGGTGACCATGACATGACGGATAATATTGTTCATCTGATCCTGGCAAGGATAGAAGGAGCACCAGAAGGCAGCCGGGGAATTTCGTTGTTTGTTGCGCCAAAATTTCGTGTTACTGAAGAGGGTAGTTTGTCTGAAAAGAATGATATTACCTGCACCGGCATAGAAAAAAAAATGGGGCTCCATGGTAGCCCAACCTGTTCCATGGCCCTGGGCAGCCGCGGAAAATGCATTGGCACACTCATTGGCGAAGAAAACAAAGGGCTTTCTATCATGTTTATGATGATGAACAAAGCCCGTCTGATGGTTGGGTCACAAGCGCTTTCATGTGCCTCCTCAGCCTATCTGCATGCACTGGACTATGCCCGAACTCGTATTCAGGGGTCTCTTCCTGATAGTATGGATAAAAAAGCGGTGCCCATTATCCAACATCCAGATATTCGCCGGACGCTGTTGACCATGAAAATGTATACAGAAGGAATGAGAAGCCTTCTGTGTTACGTCGCAAATCTTGAAGATAAAAAAAAGATAAACGAAAATGCTGCAGACAAAACAAGATATCAAAATCTAATAGATATTTTGATACCCGTTGCCAAAGGATATGTAACGGATCGGGCGCTTGATGTCTGCAACATGGCAGTACAGATTTTCGGCGGGTACGGATACACAAGAGAATTTCCAGTGGAGCAGTTATTACGAGATGTCCGGGTAACCAGTATCTATGAAGGAACCAACGGTATACAGGCCATGGATCTTTTGGGCAGGAAACTGTTCCATAGAAAAAAAATGTTCAGGGACCTGATGGATGAAATTGGAAAAATCCTGAATAAAGCAAAATCAACCCCCGCATTGGAACAATTGGCCCAACGTCTTGACAACGCGCTGGCCTTATTGGAACAAGTGGTGAGCAAAATTGATCCTGCCGTTAAAGACCAGGATCCTCTTCTGCCCTATGCATTTGCCACACCGTTTCTTGAGGTGACAGGCGATGTCATCATGGGCTGGATGCTCCTTTGGCGGGCAACCATTGCCCAGGATCATATTGAAAACAGACCCCGCAAAAAAGGACATGAATTTTACGTAGGACAGATAAAATCTGCACAATTTTTCATTGGCAGCGTTCTGCCGGTGACCTTAGGGAAAATGGCGTCAATTATAAATTTTGACAGAGCAGCAATAGAAATTTCCGATACCTCTTTTGGGGGAAAATAGCAAGGGACCTATGGATGATGTCATCCATATGAGATAGCGCTGTTGATATCGGTTAAATCATAACCACATCTTTGGAGGTATTGCTATGAAACATGCTAGAAAAACAAGTATTCTTTTTTTAACCGGATTATTTCTGCTTTTGTCCACATCCCCGGTTGCTGCTAAAACAATTAATTTAAGATTTTCAAGTCCTTTCCCAACCATGCAGACCATTACCGGAAAAATCATTCAACCCTGGATCGATGAGATTAACAAAACCGGTGAAGGCAAAGTCCATATTAAATTATATCCGGCAGGTGCGCTGGGAAAAGCCCCGGATCAATTTGACTTAGCTGAAAAAGGCCTGGCTGATTTTTCATATCACCTGGCTGACTACACACCCGGACGGTTCCCGCTGACAACCGTATTTTCTCTTCCTTTTATGCCTCCTTCCGGTGAAAAGGTTTCCGAAGCCATGTGGAAAACATTTCAAACGGAAGCAACATATCGGGAAGAATACAGTAAGGTCAAGGTACTGGCCCTGTTTGGTCATCCAGGCGGAAACTTCTATACGGCTAACACACCCGTTAAAACCATGGCGGATTTCAAAGGCTTAAAAATCAGAACAGCCAATCCTTCCATCAGCAAGGCGCTAAAGCTCTGGGGAGCGGTTCCTGTGGCGCAACCCATCACCGAAACATACCAGTCTTTACAATTAGGGGTTCTGGATGGAACTGTTCTCCCCTATGAGGGAATGGTCGTTTTCAAACTCAATGAGTTAGCCAAATATGCCACCATCGGTAATCTGTATACCATGCCCATGATGATCGTAATGAACAAAAAAAAATGGAACAAACTTCCTGAAGATGTAAAAACCCTTATTGAAAATAATACGGGTTTAAAAATGTCCATGGCGGCCGGCAAGGCTTTTGATGATATGGAAATACCCTTCAGGGGAATATGCCTGAAAAAAGGAATGGAAGAAATCCTACTTGACCCTTCCGAGTATCAAAAAATGAAAGATTCCACTCTTCCTTTGAGAAAAGAATGGGTAAAGGATATGGAAGCCAAGGGACTACCGGGAAAGGCTATTTTTAAAACTGCGCTTGGGTTCATTAATGAAACAATTAAGTAAGGCTGTTATCGCCCGCAAATGAAAGGGGATGGGATGTTAATCCCACCCCTTATTTTCCCGAGTGAGCATCAAAAAAATAATATAGAGGAACAATCCTGGGGACTTATGAATATTAAAAATATAATAAATATAATGGGTATATTCAGTTATCTGTTGTCCAAACTGGGATGTGTGGCACTTTTTGCAATGATGGGCCTGACGGTGATTGATGTTGTGGGAAGATATGCGTTCAATTCACCCATACTGGGCGCTTTTGAAATTACGTCATTTCTGGTATCAATCCTGGTTTTCTCCTTTTTGGGATATGCACAATCCCAAAAAGCCCATGTGACGGTTGATATTCTGGTCAATACCTTTTCACAGAAAGCGCAGTTCCTTGTGAAGCTGTTTAATTATGCGGTAGGTCTTTTTATAATGATCCTTATTTCATGGAAAGGGTTTGAAAAAGCAATCGAATCCATGGAAACCGGTGACAGCCCGATGAATCTATCTGTTCCCATCCACCCGTTTGTTTTTTTCCTGGCATTTGGCTGCTCAATCATGTGCCTTGAATTTTTAAGGGATATCCTTAGAACCATTGTTAAATTAAGAGAAAAAGAGACGAATCTATGAGCACAGAAATGACAGGTGTTGTAGGAATTACATGTTTGTTTGTTTTCCTGGCTTTCAGAATGCACATCGGTGTTGCGTTAGCATTAATAGGGTTTGCCGGTATCAGCTATATTATTGATCTGGACGCAGGACTGAACCTTCTGGGTATGGTACCCTGGTCTGAAGGTTCATCCTATACCCTGAGCGTTATTCCGCTTTTTATCCTCATGGGTCAGTTTGCATTTACTTCAGGTATCAGCCAGGACATTTATAAGGCGGTTCACAATTGGATGGGGCATCTGCGAGGGGGGCTTGCCATGGCAACTATTGTTGCCTGTTCAGGATTTGCAGCAGTCTGCGGCTCATCTCTCGCCACCGGTGCCACCATGGCAAAGGTGGCCATCCCTGAAATGGAAAAATACGGGTATGATCTAAGCCTGGCAACCGGTTGTGTTGCTGCCGGCGGCACACTGGGAATTTTGATACCCCCCAGTATCGGATTCATCATCTATGGTATCCTGACCGAGGAATCCATTGGAAAACTGTTTATGGCAGGTATCATTCCAGGTCTTTTGCTTGCATTCCTCTTTATCCTGGCAATCTATATCCAATGCCTTTTCCGGCCTGAAATGGGCCCAAAAGCGGAACCCACAACCTGGAAAGTTAAATTTAAGTCTCTTTACAGTACCTGGACCATGTTGTCTTTGTTTGTCCTGGTGATGGGGGGTATCTATTTCGGGGTTTTCACACCGACCGAGGCTGCGGGGATAGGAGCGTTTGGTTCGTTTGTGATTGCTGTGGCCAGAAGGAAACTAAGCATTGCCACCTTTATTGAAAGCCTGTTGGCAACCGGAAACATGACAGCCATGATTTTTCTGATTATCATTGGTGCCAATATTTTCTCAAGTTTTCTTGCATTAACTGGAATTCCTTTTATGCTTGCCGATTTAATTGTTGAACTGGCGCTACCACGAATGGTTATTTTGATGATGATTATCCTGGTATTCATCCTTCTGGGATGTGTGATGGATTGTTATGCGATCATGATTCTCATGGTCCCTATCCTGTTTCCCATCATCAAGGCCATGAATTTCAATCCGCTCTGGTTTGGTGTCATCATGGTAATCGTCCTGGAGGTCGGACTTATCACGCCACCTGTAGGCCTGAATGTCTTTGTAATAAAAGGCGCTGTCCCGGATGTACCTTTGACAACGATTTTCAAAGGGGTGTGGCCATTTTTAATCGCCGCGGTTTTCTGCATCACGATCATCATACTATTTCCAGAGATAGTTATGTTTCTTCCATCAAAAATGTAGACGATCACAAATGAACACATAATTATTAATTATGGAAAACTTTTAAAAATCAAAATAACAAGCAATCGATATAAAAACCTTACATACGTTAGAATTTTTAACCTATATACTACATAATCAGGAGGAATGATGGCTCAAATATCAAAAATAGGTGTGATTGGTGCAGGACACATGGGTAGCGGTATCGCCCAGAAGATGGCCCAAGAAGGGTTTGATGTCGTGATGGTAGATATGACAGACGAGTACGTTGGAAGAGGAATCTCAACAATAAAAAGTATTTTACAAAGCGGTATGAAACGCAAAATATTCTCCCAGGATCAGGTGGATACTTTTTTGTCTCGGGTTAAGGGTACGACAGATTATAATGAAGTAGCGGATGCGGATATTATTATTGAGGCTGTATTTGAGGATAAAGAGGTTAAGACCAAATTGTTCCAAAAACTTGATGGCATCTGTGCTGAGAAAACCATTTTTGCAACCAATACATCCAGTTTTTATGTTCACGAATTTGCCGATAAGGTAAACAGGCCTGACCGGTTTATCGGTCTGCATTATTTCTTTCATCCGGCAAAAAACCGGCTGCTTGAAATCATCCCCCATGCAGGAACCAGCAAGGAAACCATAATAGCTGCAGAAACATTTGCAAAATTGCACGGTAAGACCGCCATAACGGTTAAAGATGCCCCAGGATTTGCGATTAACCGGTTTTTTATTCCGTGTTCCAACGAAGCATGCCGGATGCTTGAAGAAGGCATGGGAAATGTCGCGACCATAGATGAAGGCAGCAAACAGGCATTCGGTATCGGCATGGGGTGGTTTGACCTGCTGAATGTGACAGGAATTCCCCTTGCCGTGCATGCCTCTGAAAGCCTCGGTGGAGAACTTGGTTTGTTTTATGGCACCCCAGACATCCTTCAGGCGCAGATGAAAAAAAATGCGGACTGGGACCTGAAGGACGGGCCGGTTGAAGTGGAAAAAATTGACGCGATCAAAGACCGGTTTTACGGCATTTGTCTCGGGGTTGCTGCCGCACTGGTTGATGAAGGTGTCGCCACGATCGAAGATGTCAATATTGGGGCTAAATTAGGGTTAAGATGGACAAAAGGACCCTTTGAGCTCATGAACGATATCGGAATTGATAAAACCTGCGAAGTCGTTGAAGCCATAACAAAAAAATATCCGGGATTTGCCATGCCAAAAGTTCTCGTCGAACAAAAAACCCTGGGTATCCCGTTTAAATTTAAAACCGTGGATCTTGATATTAAAGATGATATTGCCTGGATTACCATTAATCGTCCGGATGCCATGAATGCCCTTAACGAGGATGTGGTTGAACAGCTGACAGAAAACTTTTCCATTGCCCAGAACCATTCTGATGTAAAAGCGATTGTTTTCCAGGGAGCTGGCAAGGCATTTGTCGCAGGCGCAGACATCCAGTTTTTTGTTGATAATGTGAAAGCTGGCACCATCCAGAACATTGAAGCATTCACCCGAAAAGGCCATGAACTGCTGTTAAAAGTAGAAAACAGTACAAAAAAGACCATTGCCCTGCTGGATGGACTGTCATTGGGCGGCGGAAGTGAACTGTCACTGGCCTGCCAATATATCCTGGCAACACCAAACGGTTCCATGGGTTTCCCTGAAACCGGTATCGGCATCATACCGGGACTTGGCGGCATGATCCGTGCCCAGAGAATGATCGGTACACAACTTGCCAAGTATTATGTTTTCACAGGAGCGCCCATAACCGCTGGCAATGCCCTGGATCTTGGCCTGTTTCATTCTGTGGTGGCACCCAACGATATTGAATCATCCGTGCATCAGATTATTGAGGACAACACCCATGACAAATATCAGAGCAAAAACATACCAGACGATTTCAAAGAGATAGCGGCGGCTTTTGCTGCCCAAAATATTCAGGCGATATTGAGCGGGGATGACCTTAACGGTATTTCCCAGGCGCTTAATGACAAAATTAAAAAAATATTGAACAGAAAATCCAAAATTGCCCTGAAAATGGCCAACGATGTTATGGAGGCACAGATCCCCTTAACCATAGCCGACGCTGTCGAATATGAGCTGGGTCAACTGGAAACATTATTCAGGACAGCGGATGCACTTGAGGGACTGAGCTGTGCAGTTGAACATAAAAAACCCGAATTTAAAGGAAATAACTAATGAAATATACAAAAGCATATATCCCGTACAAAGGCTATTACAGCACCCCGTTTTGCCGGTGGCAAGGAAGTTTTGCCAATGAAAACGCCATAGAGCTTGCAGCCAAAGTATCTAAAAAATTTCTTGAAAAAAAAGATATCGATGTTAACCAGCTGGATTATTTAATATTCGGCAATACCATAGGACAGCACCACCAGTTTTATTCTTCACCATGGGCCGCAGCCATGCTGGGTGCAACGGCGCTGCCAGCCATTGCGATCAGCCAGGCCTGTACCACAGGTGCCACCTGCATAAACCAGGCTGCCATGGGGATTGAGCAGGGACTTTATGCCATGCCCTATGTCCTGACAACAGACCGATGCTCCAACGGTCCCCATACCATATGGCCAAACCCCAAAGGCCCGGGCGGGGAAGTCATATCGGAAAACTGGAACATGGACAATTTCAATTCCGATCCCAATACCGGCCAAAAGATGGTGATGTCTGCGGAAAATGTTGGCAAATTAGGGGCGTTTACAAAAGAAGAATGTGATGAGCTTGCACTTCACAGGTATGAGCAATACCAGAGTGCACTGGAAAACGATCGCGCGTTTCAAAAACGGTATATGCAACCGGTTGATATTAAAATTTCAAAGAAAAAAACAATATCAGTTGAGGAAGATGAAGGAATTACACCCTCCACCCGGGAAGGCCTTGCCAAATTGAAACCCCTTATACCAGGAGGCATTTTAAGCTTTGGCACACAGACGCATCCGGCTGACGGAAATGCCGGCGTTCTTGTGACCACCAGGGAAACGGCTGATAAAATCAGTGAGGATGCAAGTGTGACCATTCAGTTGATTTCCTATGGCTATTCAAGGGTACAAAAAGCACATATGCCCGCAGCCCCGGTGCCTGCCACCCGAATGGCACTCGCCAATGCCGGTTTGTCCATCAATGACATCAGTGTCATCAAGACACACAACCCATTTGTTGTCAACGACCTGTATCTGGCAAAAGAGATGAATATTAATGCGAATAATTTTAATAATTTTGGATCATCCATGATTTTTGGTCATCCCCAGGGGCCGACAGCAACGAGGCTGATCATCGAAGGCATTGAGGAAACCGTCATGAAAGGCGGCGGATACTTTCTGTGGACAGGATGCGCCGCCGGTGACTGCGGCGCGGCATTGATCTTGAAAGTATCATAGTCTGCAAATCAGGCGATGACTATAGTACCGGCAGGGGGTTGACCTCCATCCTGTCGGTATTTTTAATGCTTCCCTTTATTGGACAATCCAAAAATAAACGTTTCAAATATCTTTTTGGCAAGTGTTTCAGGCACTACCTGCCCTTTTGGATCATACCAACGATAGAGCCAGGCACACATGCCAACCAGACAATGGGCATCAATGGCTATATTTTCTGTGGGCAGCTCTTCTTTTCTGCAATAGCTTTCAAGTGCTTTCCGCCAAAAATCCAGATACGTCCGTTGTTGATTTTTGACCAGATCATACCATTCTCCGGTCAGACAGTCATCATCACTTAGAATTAATTTGGTTCGATATTTATCTGTGCAATAGGTGTTTATTTGATATTGAATGTAAGTTTTAATTAGTTCCAAAGGATCGGTGGATTCAACAGGAATCTGTTCTATTCCTGAAATCATATCCTCCATGTGATCTTTCAATATTTGAAATAACAGCTCCTCTTTACTTTTAAAATAATAATAAAGGCCTGCTGTTGTCATATCCGTGGCCTTAGCAATATCCCGAATGGATGTCTTGTCATATCCTTTTTGCCACAATGTTTTTGTGGCAACTTCATAAATTCTGTTTTTCCGTCGTTCTTTTTCTTTTATTTTATAATCTTTCATAATGCCTTATTTATAAAACAAAATAGCTTTTTTAACAAGCGATAGGTAAATTTATTGGACAAACAATGAATTGGACAACTAACGCTTTTAAAAAAACTTAAAGTATGAAGAATGGACTGGTAGACATTCCGTCAAGTTGAGGCATATTGAAAATTTTTATTTGACCACGAAATTTGGAGAAAAGGCCGGCCTCCCGGAGATGGGAGATGAACCTTTTAGCAGTTTCGTACGAGGTGCCGGTCATCTCTGCGATATCAAGGTAAAAATAATGCTGGACACCTTGCCATAACCATTTGCTGGAATTGCTGATTTTGGGTTGACATGAAAATTGATCCCAGGCATATAATGCACGTCGTATCTCAAACTGAAATTTTGGGCTCTGTGCAATCCCGCAACCAGTTGCGTGTGCTGTGCCATGAGTTTTATAGCAACTACT
>Ga0307987_1001934_pt1 | contig 11085 bp, 9 predicted proteins | sample EllFjometagen181_FD_203157 | JGI IMG/M metagenome (GOLD analysis project Ga0307987, IMG submission 203157) | Marine microbial communities from Ellis Fjord, Antarctic Ocean - #181 | ecosystem: Environmental > Aquatic > Marine > Unclassified | place: Southern Ocean | collected 2014-10-08 | reverse complement strand
AAACCTTTACCATGGCGCAAATCATCAATAAGCTACAACGCCCAACATTGATTTTAGCGCATAATAAAACCCTGGCTGCTCAACTCTGTGCTGAGTTTCAGCAGTTTTTCCCTGATAATGCTGTGTCATATTTCGTTTCTTACTATGATTATTATCAGCCAGAAGCGTATATGCCAAAAACAGATACCTTTATTGAAAAAGAGGCGACGATCAATGAAGAAATTGCCAAATTCCGACACGCCGCCACAATGAACCTTCTCACGCGTCCTGACTGTATTATTATCAGCTCTGTTTCGTGTATTTATGGACTTGGAGATGTGGATGATTATAGAAACCTAGCTTTTACTATCAAACGTGGCGATAGCAATCCGCGGAAAAAGTTATTAGAAAAACTTATAGAATTGCAGTATCAGAGAGTGAAATCTGATTTTACACGTGGAACATTTGAGGTTTTGGGTGATGTGATAACTATTTTCCCACCAGGAGGTGATACTGCCTTTCAGTTGGAATACTGGGGCGATGATTTGGATAAACTTACCGAAATTGATGCTTTTACTTCCGAACATTTACAAAATTGCGATGAAGTGAAAATTTTCCCAGCAAAACACAATGTATCGTCTCCAGAAAAAGTAGCACGAGCTATTGTTGGAGTGGAAGAAGAACTCGATGAGCGACTTGCTGATTTGCGAAAAATTGGAAAAAATCTTGAAGCACATCGATTACAACAGCGAACAACCTTTGATTTGGAAATGCTACGAGAAACGGGATATACCAATGGTGTGGAGAATTACACTCGTTATCTTTCTTTATCAGAAGCAGGAACTCCGCCAACAACACTTTTGGATTATTTCCCAAAAGATTTCATGTGTTTTGTGGATGAGTCTCACATCAGTGTTCCTCAAATTGGAGGAATGTTTAACGGAAATCTCTCCCGAAAGAAAACCTTGATTGATTACGGATTCCGTTTGCCGAGCGCAATGGATAATCGGCCATTGAAGTTTGAAGAATTTGAAGAAAAAATACCCCAAGCGGTCTACGTGTCAGCTACTCCAGGAAAATACGAATACGCACATTGTAAAAAAGATGAATTTGCCGAGCAGATTATCCGTCCTACAGGACTACTCGATCCACAGATTGAGGTTCGTGGGACAAAAAATCATATCGATAATTTATTAGAAGAAGTGCGAGATACTATCAAAAAAGGAAGTCGTGTTTTGATTACTACGGTGACCAAGAAATCTGCTGAGGATCTTTCTGAGTTTCTTATTGAAACGGGAATAAAGGCAAAATACTTACACTCGGAAATTGAGACTCTCGAACGAATTGAAATTCTTACTGAATTACGAAGAGGAACAATTGATGTGGTAGTAGGAATCAATCTCTTGCGTGAGGGTCTTGACCTTCCCGAAGTGGAACTCATTGCTATCCTCGATGCAGACAAACAAGGATTCTTGCGTTCTCGTGACGCACTTTTGCAAATAATTGGTCGTGCTTCTCGAAACGAAAAGGGGCACGTTATCCTGTACGCGGATAAAATGACGCCTGCTATGGAAGCAGCTATCGGCGAGACAGATCGTCGTCGTGATATTCAGGCCGCATACAACAAAAAACACGGAATTGTTCCTAAAACAATTATCAAAAAGATTATCGATATTTCAAAAGACCTATCGGGAGGAAAACCACGAAACTTCGATAAACTTACGAAACGAGATCAAGTGGGTCAAATGCTCGTGGAACTTGAAGCAGAAATGGATATCTCCACTCAAAATTTAGACTTCGAACGCGCGGCGGCCTTACGGGATCAGATTGAGGAACTGGAGAAGAAGTTGAGGAAGATGTAGTCATTAAAAAAACTTGACTCAAAAAGAGAAAACCTTACATTGTGGATGCACTTGTGGGGCGTCAGCCCTATTGCGGCCGAGTTAAGCCGACGGCAGGTGCTTTTTTTAGTCTTGCAATAAATTTCCAGTATTCTGAATAAACGTAATACGTCCCTCTTTTGATTTTCGTGTTTTCCAATTAGGGATAATACTCCAAAAATGAAGATTCCCTGCTCCAACCTGACGAACAATTACCTTGGTCTTTCTATTTTTTAATATTGCAATAAATCCAAATAATTTTACATTTTTCATTACTTACTCCGTTCTCTTGTTTTTCTTTACCTCAACAAATAAATTTTTCTCATCATACTCTTGTAAGGTTTTAGAATCACGAATAATTTCGGGTGCAAAATGAAATAGTTCATAACGAATTTTTTGATCTCCCCATAATCGTTCTTTTCTATCCCCCTTATATCGAATATGATTGAATCCCTCTGAGTTAAAAACAACTTTTCCTTTAAAAAAAGGACAATGAATTTCTCCTATTTCAGAATACAGACTCCTTGTCTTTTCTCTAAGCTCAGAAAGGTCAGCCCCTTTATTTATCATCCTTTTCAACTATCTTCACTGCAATATTCTGCTCATCGAGCTCTTTTGTTGGCATTGCCGCGGGAGAACCAAGCATGAGGTCAATGGCCATTTGATTCTTTGGGAAGGCAATAACTTCACGAATATTGGGTTCGCCAGCAAATAACATTACTACTCGATCCAACCCCAGGGCACATCCTCCATGTGGCGGACATCCGTATTCAAACGCTTTGATCAAGTGACCAAATTTTGCCTGCGTTTCTTCCTCTGACATTCCAAATATTTCGAAAATTTTATGCTGAAGCTTCGGATCATGAATTCGAATAGATCCTCCTCCTAATTCTACTCCATTGAGAACAATGTCATACGCAAGCGCTCGACATTCCATTGGCGCAGATTCAAGCTTGTGCGCGTCATCTGGATGAGGTGAGGTAAATGGATGATGCTGTGCAGCAACCGTTCCGTCTTCTTTTTCCTCAAACATTGGGAAATCCTCTACCCACAAATACGCCCATTCGTTTTCTTTTCGTAAACCAAGCTGCTCCCCAAGCTGTAATCGAACTGCTCCGAGTGGCTCTGTTGCTGAAAGAAAATCTCCAGCTCCAAAAAGAATTAAATCTCCCTCACTCGCTTCAAATTCGTTTACCAATGCTGTCTGAAATTCATATGATGCATTTTTGGCGACCGCACCACCTTCTTGTCCGATACGATACCATGCTAATCCACCCGCGCCATTTTGTTTGGCAATAGCCTCGAGTGTTTCAATTTGTTTTCGAGAAAACTCTCCCAGTTCCTTGGGGACACAGAGTGCAAAAACCCGTTTTGATTTTTCAAATATTCCAAATCCGCAATTACGAGAAACCTCTGTTATATCATGTAATTCAAGTCCAAAACGAATATCTGGCTTATCCGATCCATATTTTTCCATCGCTTCTTGCCATGTCATTCGAGCGAATTTCTCGTTAACAAGAAACTTTTTCCAGTCCACCTGTGATGCGTGTTTTTTTGTAAGTTCGACAAAAAGTCTTTCGGTTATATCCATTACATCTTCCGGTTCAACGAAAGACATTTCATAGTCCACCTGGGTAAATTCTGGCTGACGATCTCCACGCAAATCTTCATCACGAAAACATCGTGCAATCTGCATATATCGATCATATCCCGCCACCATAAGCATTTGTTTCAACTGCTGTGGAGACTGTGGTAATACGTAGAATTTCCCTGGATGAATTCGTGATGGAACGAGATATTCTCGTGATCCTTCAGGCGTTCCCTTGACCATGATGGGTGTTTCGATATCGAGGAAATCTTCTTGATCAAAGAAGTTTCGAATTGTAAGCGTCATATCATGACGAAGTTTCAAATTCTTTTGTAATTGATCTCGTCGCAAATCCAAATATCGATACTCCAGTCGCAAGTCCTCATTTTTTACATCTGCATCTATTTCAAACGGCGGAGTTTTGGCCGCGTTCAAAACCTTCAATTCTGTTGGAATAATTTCAATTTCTCCTGTTGCTTGCTCTTTTTTCTCCTGTCCTGCTGCACGCGCCTGAACGGTTCCTTTAATCTCAAGGACAAACTCTGCGCGAACCTTTTCTGCAATTTCATGTGCCTCAGGACATTTCGCTGGATCAAGAATAATCTGCGTTTTCCCATGACGATCTCGCAGGGTAAGAAAAATAAGTCCTCCCAAGTCACGTCGATCATGTACCCATCCGCAAAGGGTAACTTTTCCGCCGATATTTTTTGCGGTCAATTCTCCGCAGGTGTGTGTCCGTAGCATTTTAAGGAAGATCAAATTTCACCGCAGATTGTGCGGGAATCGAGGGAATAAGTCAAAGTTCGCAATTAAAACGATTGTGTTTTAATATAGTGACAATGAATGATAAATCATCAAGCCCCATTGACGTAACAACTCCTCCTGATATTGCCGCTATTCCTCCCAAAAAATTAGCAGAAAACATTAAAGATAATACAAACAATGAGTTTGGAGATTTAAATACTGAAGTAGGAGGGACCGGTATTATAGCCATTATTATGAAATTCTTGAAGGACCCCAAAGCGTTTTTTGCATCACTTTTTGGAAAAGAATCAAAAGATGAAGAATCAGAGAATGAAAGTAAATGGGAGGCCTTCACTGACTCCCCTATGTTCGCCTTCTTTGAAAAAATGAAAGAAACTTTTTCGCTCACTCAAGCAAATACGAGTCCTGAAGTGTTTAATGAAAAATTTGAAGATGCGAATTTCAAAAAAATAATGGAATTTCAAAAAAAATCAGGAGAAATTTATTCCCCCGAGTCACTTGCGATTTTATGGAGCAATAAAGAAAATCTAGAAATAAAAGATGGGGACCTCGTTATTAAAAAAAAATCAGGAGAACTTCAAGCAGTCGACACCAAGAACAATGAATCTATTGCTGAATCAATCATTCCCCAGAAATCCGTAAGTGATCGAATTCCCGCCTTTACTAACAATTTAGAAACATCCTTTGCGAAAAATTTCAGTGATATCCCCCCAGAATACAAAAGTAAAATTCCAGAAGCTATGGAACATTTTAGAACTAATTTACAAAATGCTGTTGCCAAAGGAGAAGTTCCAAAATTTACAAAAGAACGGATCATCCATTCTATAGAAGCTACTTTTTCTATTCCGTGGTACGCAAAATCAACTATAAATAATAAAATCGATACATTTTTGACAAGTACTGATGGAATAAATTTAAAAGGACAATATAAAGATCTGTGGAAGGCTTAGATGGAAATGATTCTCATCATAAACATATGTTCCCTATCGTTTAGAGCAATTCCAACTTGATAAAATCAGAACAAGGTTTATATAGTTTATTAGAGATAACCCGTCACAAAAATGAGTGAAAAAAATCTTGATAAACACTCGCTACATCCCTTAACTCCAGAAGAAAAAGAGGAGCAAGAAATTGATGGACCTTTTTCAATGCTTGGGTACAAACTGGCGCTCTGTTCCAAGGGCGACGGAAGCCCTGTTTGTGTTCGCTACAGGGAGTATGATATTCCAACGCAAGGAAAGAAAATTCATATCATCTGCCCTTCAAAAGACGGATGTGGACAGGTTTTCTTGCATTCTGAATTAGAGAACCCCCTAGAATGCACACAAAAGGGAGTACGGGGAGTTATTGTTTCAGCAGAACTTCAAGTTCCAGAAATCATAAAAAATACCTCGAAAGAATATACAGAAAAATTTAATAAACTCATAAAAAAATTACCCTTTCGAAAGCGTTTATAAATAAGCTCTTTCTAAAACTCCGCGTTCTTTGGTGTCCGTGGAAATGGAATCACGTCACGAATATTTGCAACTCCTGAGACATACTGAACCAGTCGCTCAAATCCAAGCCCAAATCCCGCATGCTCTACTCCACCAAATCGACGTAAGTCCCGATACCACCAGTAATCTTCTTTATCGAGCCCCATTTCTTCGATTCGTGCGTCCAATCGATCGAGTCGTTCTTCACGCTGAGATCCACCAATAATTTCTCCTACTCCTGGAACGAGCAAATCCATTGCGGCAACGGTCTTACCGTCGTCGTTCATACGCATATAAAACGCCTTAATATCTTTTGGATAATCAATAAGGAATGTCGGTTTCCCTACTTTCTCGCAAATGTATTGTTCATGTTCTGACTGAAGGTCAAGCCCCCATTTGACAGGGAATTCGAACTTTTTGCCAGATTCTTGCAACATTATAATTGCGTCCGAATATGACATTCGTTCAAAATCAGAATCTATAATTTTTTGTAATCGCTCAATAATTCCTGGCTGCACAAATTTGTCGAAGAATTCCATCTCCTCGGGCAATTTTTCAAGCGCCGTTTTGAAAAGAAACTTCATCATTTCTTCAGCCAAATTCATATCATCATCTAGATTTGCAAATGCAATCTCTGGCTCAATCATCCAAAACTCTGAGGCATGACGCGTCGTATTTGAATTCTCTGCACGAAAGGTTGGCCCAAATGTATATACGTCACGAAACGCAAGCGCAAAAGCCTCTGCATTCAGTTGTCCAGAAACGGTTAGATTCGCTTGTTTTTTGAAAAAATCACGAGAATAATCTATTTTTCCGTCTTTTTGTGGCACATGTTCAAGATCAAATGTCGTTACATGAAACATTTCTCCTGCTCCCTCACAATCCGCACCCGTAATTATTGGTGTATGAACATTTATAAAGTCTTTTGATTGAAAGAACTCATGAATCGCTCCAGATAAAACTGATCGCAGCCGGAATGTAGCCTGAAAGGTGTTTGTTCGTGGACGTAAATGCGCAATCGTACGCAAATACTCCATCGTGTGACGTTTTTTTTGCAATGGAAAGTCAGCATCAGCTTCCTGGACAATTTCCACTGACTCGGCCTGAATTTCATATTTCTGTCCTCCCCCTTGTGACTCCACAAGTTTTCCTATTACTGAAACCGCAGAACCGATCGGCAATTTATCTATTTCTTCAAAATTTGAAAGATCATTCTTGGCAACCACTTGAAGTGGCGTAAAAAATGTCCCATCGTGCAATGACACAAATGCTAAGTCCTTATTTGCTCGAACTGTTCGAACCCATCCAGATATATTTATATTTCCATTCAAAAACTGTTTCGGTGTACGAAATACGGATCTGATCGATGTCGTTTCCATGTTTGAATGGGTTAAAAGTACGCATAGTGTCGCAATTAAGAAGAGAAAAGTCAATTTTGATTGACTAAATCAATTTTATGACGAAAATAGTGAAAATAATTTTTGCAACATGGGCCCAGAAAAAATATTCCAACTCGAAACAGCACTTCAAGAAGGTGAAAATAATCCTTCAAAAGCAGGAGAAAAATTCCAAGACACACTCAATACAACGGGAGCAAGTATTAAGAAAACTACTACTCCTTCAAAATGGAAAAACTCTGCCCGTCCCCGCAACTCATTTTACTACGCTAGACCGTAAGTACTTCTCGAGTAAACTGAGAAACGTTTCCCGCTCCACAAAAAATAACGATGTCTCCTTTTTTAAATTTCTGCAAAAATTCTTCTGCATCTTCAGGTAAATCAATCGCTACTGCATTTGAAACAGCTGCTCGAAATTCAGAATCGGGCATTGCTTTTTTGTCTTCTTCGGTGTCACGCGCAGGATAAATCGGAAACAATCCTACTTCATCGGCTAATTCCAAGGCTTCAATAAATTCCCCCAACAATGCCGCGGTCCGTGAATGTTGGTGTGGCTCAAAAATTATTCCCAACTTTGCTTTTGGAAATTTTTCGCGAAACCCCTTCAGCAGTGCTAAAATCTCACTCGGATGATGTGCATAATCATCATAAATTTTCACTCCATTTCTTTCTCCGAGAAATTCCTGTCGCCGTCCGGCTCCCTCATATTTTCCAAGACCCCGTTTGAAATCTTCCGTATTGAGGTCTAATTGATCAGCTAAAACTAAAGCCAATGCCGCATTCTCATAATTATATTGTCCATTCACCTGGAGTAAGTATTCCCAGCTGTGTGCACTCTGCTGTGGCACTGCCACCCTTGCCCCTTTGTACGTATCCAATACTTTTTCTGCTCCCGTGTCATGCTGATGATAAATCACCATTTTTGATTTCTTCACAAAGTTCTCGAACGCAGCGAAATAAGATTCTTCTGTCGGAAATGCATCAAAATGATCGTGTTCCACGCTCGTCAAAATCGAAATTTCTGGAGACAAAAACTTAAAATTTTCACGATACTCACAAGCTTCCACGAGCAACCAATTATCTGTTCCCAGATGAAAATTTGAACCATCAAATTCTCTCAATGTCGTTCCTACGATCACAGAAGGATCAAATTCTACTTCTTGCAACGCACGCGAAATCATCGCCGTCGTGGTTGTTTTCCCATGAGTTCCTGCCACAGCAATCACTTTGTAATTCTCTGCTACTTTTCCTAAATACTCGAAATATGAATACTGCGGACGCCCTAATTCTGCTGCCCGCATTCGCTCGGGATTTTCTAATGGAACGGCTTCTGAATAAACTAAAATATCGATGTCATCTGCCACATTTTCTGCTTTTTGATCAGTGAAAAGTTTTATATTTAATTTTCGCAATGCTGGAAAAATTTCTGTTTCACACATATCCGAGCCAGAAACTTCATCTCCTCGCATCAGACACAACTGCGCCAACGCTGACGTTCCGATTCCTCCGATCCCGACAAAATGAATTTTCATTATACGATGAGACTTTCTCCTGTCATTTCTACTGGTTTTTCTAGTTCAAGCAACTCTAATGCTGTCGGTGCAATATCTGCCAACGTTCCTGCTTCTCTTAATTCAGGAGTTGATCCATCTGCGGACAAAAGCCAACACGGAACGAGATTCTTTGTATGACTGGAACAAGGATCTCCGTTGGGTTCTAGCATTTCGTCTGCATTTCCATGATCAGCGAAAATAAGTACATCATATCCATGAGCATGAAGTGCCGGAACTTCGCGAGACAAGCATTCATCCACCACTTCCACTGCTGTTTCCACCGCTTTTAATACTCCTCCATGTCCAACTAAATCTGGATTTGCGAAATTCTGAACAATAAGGGAATACTCTTTTTTATCTAACTGAGAAAGCAATGCTTCTGTTTGCTCAACTGCCGACATAGCTGGGTTTTCCGCATATGAAGCACATTTAGGAGAAGGAATCAGAAGTCGTTCTTCTTTTGAAAACTCTTCCTTTTTTTGTCCGGAAAAATAAAAAGTTACATGATTAAATTTCTCTGTTTCAGAGATACGCAACTGTGAAAGTCCCGCACTTGAGACAATCTCTCCAAGAGTATCTGGAACCTGCGGATCCTCTAATTCATACGCGGTAACAGCGTCTGAATAATAACTTCCAAATACCGCCACATTCTCCGGATTAAGACGAAACGGACGAGTAAATTCTGTAAAAGTTTCATCACATAGTGCGCTCCACAATTGACGCATTCGATCAGAACGATAATTAAAACACACCACAATATCATCTTCTTCAATTGCTCCCTGTGCATCCAATACAACAGGAGGAAAATAATAATCTGATTTTTTTGTTTTTTCATAAAACTGCTCTATCGCCTCGAAACCACCGAATTTAAAGGCATCTCCTTTTCCCCATATTGCCCGACAAGCCGGCTCCAGGCGATCCCAGTTTGTATCTCGGTCCATTGAATAAAACCGCCCACTCAATGAAGCGAGTTTTCCAATTCCAACAGATTCCAAGTCTGACAAATATTTTTTTGCTGAACGCTCTCCTACGTCTCGTCCATCAAGAAATCCGTGAATGAAGGCCTCTTTGATCCCAAATTCCTGAGACATTTTCAATAGCCCATTGAGATGTGGCTGAAAACTATGAATCCCTCCGTCCGATAACATTCCGGCAAAATGAATCTTCCCTTTCTCTTTTGCTCTTTCAAACAAGGGCACTAATGTAGGATTTGTCATAATATTTCCTGAATCTATATCTTCATTAATAATCGTGAGAAATTGTTTCACTGGGCGTCCCGCCCCAATGGTGATATGACCCGCTTCTGATCCCCCACATTGGAAGTGTGGCAATCCTACCGCTTCGCCATCTGTTTTTAGTTTTGCGTACTTTTTTGCAGAAAATAATGGACCCAAAAACTTCTTCTTTGCATGAAACACAGCATCTCCAGTGTCATGTTGCCCCAAGCCAAATCCATCGAGAATGATTAAACAAACTTTTTTCATTGTTTGAATTGTAGGATACAATTGCAGAGGAATGAAATTTTTCACTATCTCATATAAAAATAAAAAAACTGGAATGTCGCTTCTTTTGGCGATGATTGGCTCTACTCTTGCGCTGGGGATCGTAGTTTCGATGGTAACTATTATAATTCGTTCTGTAGAACAATCTCAAGACCTTGAACGCTCGACACAAGTATTTTTTGCTATTGAGTCCGGACTCGAAGCTGGATTTTTTCACCATAATGCACGAGGACAAGGAGTTAGATTTGCAGCTATTGATAATGTTCCCAATTCACAAATTATTACTCATTCTGTCACAACACTCGACTCTCGTTGGACAATCAACGGCCGTGCTGATGGTGTAACTTATGCTGGAATGATATATGAAAATACCCCGCTCCAACTACGATGGTTCTGGGATAATTCTGATGAAGTAACCGATAATCCTTCTGCTCATCAAACTAACCTTGCTCCTGGTTTCCATATAGAATTTACTGGAACTTCCAGTGCGTCTACGTTTGGTACAACTGACCCCGAGGTTTTACTGAGTTGGCTTCTTACCAAAAGAACAACAACAAGCGGAGTCCAATCTCTTACTCCACATGCCGATAATCCTGAAGATCTTTGTACCACTTCTTCTTCTTCATTTTTTTGTGACAATGGCCTTATTCGAAGCTTCGATTATAACTCTGGCTTCTTGGGGAAACTCGTTCCTCGTACTGCTTCAGCCACAACAGAAACTGTAGATGATTTCATTAACCTTGAAACTGCCGAAAATTTTCAACTTATAATCACCCCCGCTCTTAAATTTGAGGATGTTGCTGGAAATAAAGTAGAGGGGATTCCTTTTCAAATCACTGAAGATGAAGCACTTCCCCTTCCTCACTATTCCGTATCTACGTCGGTTACTGCTGGAGATTTTACCAAGAACTTAAGTGTCTCAAATATCCCTGAACAAACGATTCTT
>Ga0307987_1001931_pt1 | contig 11090 bp, 7 predicted proteins | sample EllFjometagen181_FD_203157 | JGI IMG/M metagenome (GOLD analysis project Ga0307987, IMG submission 203157) | Marine microbial communities from Ellis Fjord, Antarctic Ocean - #181 | ecosystem: Environmental > Aquatic > Marine > Unclassified | place: Southern Ocean | collected 2014-10-08 | reverse complement strand
TTCCGCACAGCATTGAGTTAATAGTCGGCCGTTATCGACCATCTAAATATAATATACTGATTATAAAGGTTATTTTAACTTAACATTCCAGACTAATCATTTTTTGCAACTAAATGGGATTGCACCCAACAGTTGATATAATCTCTTAGAAGGCCCATTTGGGTACCAAAATGGACCCGCTAAGGGCCGTTTTTTTGTGATTTTGAGAAATATTTATTTATATTAACAACGGGTTGCATGAATTTGCTTAATCCGACCCTATTCTGCATTCAGAGCCTGAGTTTCTTTTCTTTTTCCAACGTTACGCATCACTCTGAGCAGGCGGAGCCTGCGATAGAGTGAATGCGCTGGTTAACCTTTTGTATGTATTGTGCTGACACTTTTTCTTGATTACTAAATTGCCAGTCGTGTTGCTCCTTGCCGTTCAGCCGTCGCTAGAGCTATGGCCTGGCAAGCTACAGTAGCGCCAGCCGCTCACCTGCAGGCTCAGGTTCCGGGACTGTTGCCTTTTCTTAGGTGCGCCTGATAGCTTTTCGACGACCTCAGAATATAACTACGCCCTTCAACTACAAAGCCATCTAAATTATGCTGTGTAACATATGCTGACAGATCTTCTATTTTGTTAATGAACCCTCTGCCATTGAAGTTTAGTGACGTATTACACAAAACACCGTAACCAGTACACGCCTTAAACGCAGTGAGCAAATTGTACAAGTTTCGGTTGGTCGCAGATGATACTGTCTGAATGCGAGCAGTCCTGTTCACATGAGTAACGGCAGCGAGCGCATCGGTTCTTGCGATATAGGTATAAAGCATATAGGGGCTCGGATGGTCGCAACCAAACCACCGCGCAGCATCTTCTTCCAAGCAAACAGGAGCAATCGGGCGGAACTGCTCGCGCCGCTTGATCTCGTTCAGCCGTATTCTTGTCTCATCTATAAATGGTGCGGCAATAATAGAACGGTTGCCCAGTGCCCGCGGACCAATTTCGTATTTCCCGTCCACCCATGCTAGAATCAGGTCATTAGCTAACATATCAGCAATCAATTCATAATTAGGTTCGTACAGATCATACTGTGCCACATCAAAAGATCCGGTAGTGTCGAATCCAAGGCCTGAATAGACACTCCAATCGATTTTTGGGTTCCCTGTATAATGAAATTGCGCGTCAATGGCCGTTCCGATTGCAGAACCAGAATCGTTGGCAACAGGTGGCACGAATACCTCGGAGAAGAGATTGGTCTCCTTCCACTTCGTGTTCCAATCACAATTTAGCCCGCAACCCCCTGTTACCAGCAATGGCATGCCTCTCTTCATATTCGACTCGGCAAATTGATGAAATCGACCGAATATTCTGTCGCTAACAATACCTGCGAAACTACAAAACTCCGGATCATCCACCCCTACGTTGTAGTGTCGAAAATTCCTTAATGCCTCACACTCCTTCGGTTTTAGGTGCAGGCAATCCTGCATGAAAAATGCGATTATTTTCTCTTCCTCATCCGAAGGCTTTTCTCTCTTCGAAAATGAAGCCAAAGCCATGAGTTTTCCCGCGTCAGAAAATCGGGAAAATTCTGCAATACTTGTATCAAAGGTCGGATCAGCTAAACCGTAGAGCAAAGCATAACGATGTCCTGGTTCAGGCATGACATCTGCGAGCTTTGTCAAATTCAACTCGGAGTCGATTGTGTAGAATGACCCGATAACTCCTTCCCAAAGTAATACATAACACGGAGTGCCCTTGGGAAGGTTCGACATTCCAAAGGCACAGAGAATGTGAGAACGCTCGTGCGAAGATGAAAAGTATTCAACCGTCTTTCCCAGCATGCGTTTTTGACCAACTATAATTTTGTTGTTGCTGATGCCATGGTATCCAGCAAAAAATTGCGGCTCAGACAGTTGCGTATCGCTAGGCCACCAGCCACCCCTACAAAGTACATCGGGAATTTCTTTAAGTTCACCGAAAACGCTGAACACATCCGGAACGGATAACGATGAGTGTCGATAACCGGAGTGTTTCTCAGCCTCAATAGAGATTACTAAACGTCCGTCCTCAAGATAAGCGAACGCGCCATCGTGACCTGGGTTAAATGATAGAATTTTCATTGTTATAGCTTCCTCGAGTTTAAATTCTTCAACCTAACTTGACCGGCGTAAGTCATCAGACCTGGGTGAGGTAATAACGAGATTCGTCTCCAGAGAAATCGATCCTACTATTGTAGTTGCTGGGAGCCGGCGGTTGTTGAGTCGCCCGGCAAGTTTAGAAGAACGAGATGGCCAACTATTTACATGGAGCATCATTGGTAGATGCGGGATTGGTGTCGGATCCCAGATCGCGCGCCTATGGACCAGATTATCGTCAACAAACCAACGGATTTCGGATGGGGTCCATTCAATTGCGAAGCTATGACTTGTTTTAGATGCGTCAAATCCGAGCTCAATATAGCTTGGAGCACCTCTATAGCCATAGTCAAAGTTTGCTCCTTCGCCACCTGGATTGTAGAAGACATTGATCAAGAGGCGGTCTGGTCGGTTCCCCGCGATCTCGATATCAATCTCCTGTCGTGGCGAGTTACGATGGAGAAAAAATCCGGTGACCACCCCGGGCACATTCGATGCCCGGATGGTCGCTTCGAATTTTCCGAACAAGTATTGGTCCCGACTGCATAACGAAGCGGCAGTATAGTCTCGAACCCCAAGAGGCTCCCTTTTAACGGAAAAAGTCGCTCCTATTCCAGAATTGAACTCGATGTTGGAGGGGCGGAATAATGCCAAATTGTCTGTAAAAGTATCGCTTCTTAAAAACCAGCGCCTCGTGTCGAGACATTCTAAGCGGTCAGCAACTATATCAAACGCCCCTGTGTCCGCCAGACTATTCCTTATCGGAACAGAACAAATTCCTTGCCACCACTTACGCGGCTCAATGACCCATGGCGACTTATCACGCCCCGGAGTTTTGCATTTTAGGACTTTCTCCGTTTCAGCAATTCCGTCGAAGATAGGTCTTTGACCAAGGTCCTTCAGTTCTGGATAGGAACAGGTGGGCGGCGCACACCTGAGGTGTTCGCAAACGACTTGCCATTTATTCGGCTCCTCTGAATGAAGCGTAGCGATATCGGTACCATTTAGGTCGTCCTCAACACTGAGGAAAATGCCATCTGTGGTAACGCCCTTAACTGCGGTAAGAATAAACTTTGCCTTAGGGTAACGACTCCGGAGTTCCTTGGCGCTTGCGTTCAAAGATCCTATGTTTACATATGCGTCAAAAACCCGATCACCTTGTCCTTCAAGAAGCCGTTCTAGTTCAGGAGCTGATAATGCCTGAAGATCACTGCAGCACCTGTATCCAAGCATGGACAAAGCCATTGCAAGCGATGAATGGCCGGAGCCTTCAGGCCCAAACGTAAACACTGGTTTCTCGGGTGGGCGGATGTTAAATAGGGATGCTCCTTCACTAGTGATCGCACCAATTGTAGTGAGAGCGGGAAGTATTGAATATGAGTTGGCAGACCTAACGTCGCGTCTTTGGCTAATAAGTGACCGTTTAGTCGCGCGTACATCCAGCAGTTCGAACTGGTGATTTATCCAGAGGTCAATGGGGCCACGGCAAGGAAGTCGGCGAAGGAGTTTCTCACCACCCTCGCGAGAAAGAATATATCCGGACAGGTGCCATAGCCCGCGCACTGGGTGGAATACGTTACTTGAAAGAAAGGTTTTAGGCGCTCCATGCTTCACTTCAAGATACGACACATAGAGAACATCACACCTGCCCTTCTTATCATAATCGCCCACGACTTCGTTCCATGCCTGGTCCAGAGATCTTGCAAAACCGGAATGAAACCATACGTCATCTTCAAGGATAAGTACGTACTCATGAGCACTCGCCGCAACCTGCTTCCAAACATTGATGTGTGATCGAGCGACTGCAACCTCAGCTCGACTCATTCGAATCGGAGCATTTAGTTCCAGATGCGCTGGAAGAGCTAATGGTTGGGGTTCTACAAAAAGCTGATCTCCAAGAGTATAAAATGGATCAATGTCGGCGTCCTTGGGTGGCTCCTGCGAGAATTCATTAGCATCAATGGCGACATGCCTCTCAGTCAGGCTCAGGAGTTCAGCCCCCGATGAGTCTAATATGTGCCTGAGCTCTTGCTCCACCTTGGACCAGCGGTCAGGTTCACGATCGAGGTTGATGACATAGACCTTCTCAATCCCAGGACCTCTATCCTCACCTTGAACACCGAATGTTTGACATTTCCGCCGCGGCATGAGCCTCCGAAGAGTCAGCCAGAATCGAAAAAAGTTTCCGAAAGCTGATAGTAGAGGGCGCGCTAAATTCATCGCTCCTCCGTGCACCGTGAGGACTGATATGCTTCCTGATTCGAAAGCCTCCAGTTTCTTTTATCACTCCGATAACTGAGAGGCCACTTACTGGTTGAAACCTCCTCCCAATCGTGCACCACGAGCAGAGCTTCCTCCGGACAGCTCTCATCGGCGATCACTTCAAATATGGATCTGGTAAGAATACCCGGACCCGTAGTTGCCTGGACTTCAGGCAACTCACCTTTTGATTCTTGCTCAAGGGCTACCGTGGAGTTCAGCAACACACGCTCTACAATAGGATGGTTACGAGGTGCGATCAGAGGGGTGGTGTTGAAGTAGAAAATCCAGCCCAATTCATTTGCCCCCGGATTGACAAAAACTGAGGGCGAAACCATCTGAGCTGTCGCAATGTCATAGCAGAACGGTTGAAGCTTCAACCGCCCATCGGTAAAAAGGTGATCGATTGTCGATTCATGATAGACGTCGTCAGCGTCGATATAGAAGCCCCCCTCTACGAAGATGTAGGAGTAACGAAAGTAGTCTGACTTCATTGAAGGGTGATAGCACTTGTCAAATGCACTCTCATATCGCGAGCCCAAATGGGTCCGGATAAATTCCCTCGCAGAGCTCTCGTCGAAAACCTGAAGCTCGAATCCAGATTGCTCGAGTTTCTTCCATGACTCCATGCACTCCTTAACGTCCCGGGGCAGTCGGCCAAGATCATCCCAGAACTGCACTATGCGTCTTGGAGGTGTGGATAAGTGTGTTGTGGGCGCATGGACTGGTTCATTAGAGCGTTGCACCAATTCCCGGACGAAATTGGAACGAGCACGGTCGTCCTTTCCTAGGGGATCTACTTCAATGGATTTGTGCGCATTTATATGTTCATTCATTGTATGGACGGCCTCCACAGGTTAACGGTAAGTTAAGCTGCGATTACGCAGCAAAAAAGAATGACTACAAGGTCAGCTTCAACGATTTTGTTGGACAACCCGGACGGTTGGCACTAATTGCCACAATGTTTCCCTTTGGGTAAAAGTATAGATTGTACTCATTCCGCCCGATAGAGCTTCGTCCAACGCCCCAAATAACCGGCTTGTCCGTGTTCATTTGGATTGTTGAAATTTAGAATTTAAAAACTCAAAACAAATTAACTCGATCTTTCAGTCAGATCTATGCCGATTACCTCAATATCATCTATATTCGGATAATCAGCGGAAATATGTCTCCAATGTTTCTGAAGCGCCATAGTTAGTTCCTCAAAGTTCACACTATCGCTACTGGGTATTTCCCAACTGATCTTATTTCCCTGATACACAAGGACAAATAAACCTCGATTCGAACGGTTATCTCGCAAATAATCACCACAAAGTTGGTTTTCGAGGCGTTCAAACAGTTTCGGTCCACTCCATTTGTCTGCGAGCTTTAATTCTGCGGGAACAGGTTGATCAAAACCTATCCCATGAAATCTCAAGTCCGGCTTTTTACCATCGGCCAATTCCTCTTCCTGAGGAATTGAATAGCGCCCGAATGCTTTTTCTCTAAGTTCTTTTCCGATAAACTTGCGCATATCAGTTTCCAGCTTTACCGCTTTTAGAATGTTTGCGATGCTGCTATCCCCGTGTTCCAAATCATCTTTGAGATCTATAAATCGAAAAGTAGCCAGTTCTGCCAATTCCCTATGATTAATGGGAGTTCGTTCCAGCTTATCGTAAAATTCTCTGACCTCTGAAGCAGGCCAAGGTTCTATATTTCCATCTTGTTCGGCTTTTTTCTTTGCGCTCACTAGCATCCATGACCGTGCTTCTTCGTCTGGATGTAAATTGGCAATGTCGCAAAGTGCCAAGAACGACTCTTTACCAGGAATCTGGTTCAACAAATTAAAGAGGCTACTACGAGCATCCTGTGCGTTATCTCTCAATCCAGGTGAATAAGCTCCACCCCCTGCACGATTAATGTCTTCTTCTCGCCGAATGTACTTGTGCATCAGCAGGTATAACGATTTCAAGTGTTCAGGTGTTTTAAACTTTTCTCGCACAGTAGATCCACTCCCCATGCGACTACCTAAAAGCTGAGTAACGAAAACCATCGCAAACATCGTTTGTGTTTTGGGGTCAATTATCTCTTTCAGTTGTTTCTTTAAAGATGTAATTGCGCCATTAGGAAAAACTCCTATCCAAACAGCAAACCATCTGGCCAGATGTTCCTGGTTTTTTAAACTACGACATTTTCGAGACGCAAGCTTTTCAATTAGATTATCAGATAAGGCTGAACCTTGAAGAATTTTTAATAGCGCATCCAAATTAGAAAGGTTTTTGGGTTCTTTTTTCAAGATATCATAGATATGGTTCGCCAGTTTATCCCAAGCCCACAGTCCTGACCAACTCAAGTCATCTATGATATAATGGATGTTTTCCTTTTGTTTTTCTATTGATAACTCGTATTTGATTTCTTGGATAAAAAATTCACATACAATATAAGGGTGCATATCAAATATTTTTGAAAACCATGTCGGAAATCCGTTTAGTTCAAAAGATGCATACTTGCATGCTAATTCGACTTCTCTATTCCTTAGGTTCCCCGGCCAACCTTTGGTTTCATAAGCCTCGATTTCGAGACCTGTAAGACCTATGATAACAGCATAGGGTGTTTGATTAAAAGGGGCACCTTGTGAACGCAATTTTGGTTCATAATTCCGCCAAAAAGAAACGGTACCATCCCTATAGAATTCCGAAATTTTTTCACCATACTCTGAAATCAGTGTTTTCCAATTGTACTCAGTCCATCTGGATGAAGAACCGTTCTTATTTCGAGTTTGCTCAAATAAATAGAGTAAAGGATTTGTGAGTGTTCCAGGTTTATTTTGGAGGTCTGCTTTATTTTTATCAAAATTTTCGTTAAGAAATTTCTTCCAATCTGCATGATGTTTTTCTGTTTTTCTTCTATGTGCTTCAGCCTCCTTTTTCCACTTGGCTTCCTGCTTTTTCCAGCGGAGTTCCTCTTTGCTTTTAGGAGGAGGTCTCAAGTATGAATTCAAGCATTCCGACAACTCATCATTACCCGCGACAAGTTTTTTAAATTTCATACGCCAGGCACGGGGTCTATCATTTTCTCTATAAAGGCGAAAGGCTATTGATAACGCCACTAATTTGTTATCGAGAAATGCTTGTCGATTAATTTCCTCAGCCGCATTCTCAAAATCGCTTGCTTGAAAACGCCAAATAGAACCGAAAATAGATACCCGCCAGAAGTCTGTCAATCTCTCTCCCCGCTTTGTTGCAACTCGTTCTCTCGATTTTTTTACTTCATACCAGAACAAACACCAATTCAGTTCTTTCCATGAGGGAACAAGCTGTGAGAAATCAATCTTAATTTTGTTTAGGTCATTGCTACCATAATCGCGTAGAGTTGTGAATTTGTGTAAAATTGCAAGGCAATCTATTTCAAGCGAAGCAGGGTGATGAGTCAAGATCAAGCGTTCTACCGCTTTACATGCTGGTAACATCAACCATTTAAATTTTTCCGGAACATCGCAATACAGGCGCTCGATCATCGGCGGAAGACTAAGTAACCAGTTTAAGCCGGAGACAAATTGGGGAAGAATCTCAATTTTAGAGACATCTGCAATTTCTGATACCCTTTCTGTTAGAAGGTCAACACTATAAGGTTTTTCGGGCCCAATCTTTTCCAAGCATGCTAAGAGCCAAGTCAAAGTTTTTGTTGTCAGTTGTATCCCTTCAACAAGTTCAGCAAGCCATTCTCGTTTTAGTTCTGATGATTCCATCAAAAAATTCTGCCGAATCTTTTCTATATCCTCGTCGGATCCAATTGCAATAACGGCTCTAAATGCTGTTATGCGAGTATATTTTTCAGCAGTGGGCATTAGCGAGAACTTCATAGCTTCCGGTAAAGCCAATATAAGCTGTCCCAGCCATACCATACGTAGAAGGAATGCAACCAAATCTTCATTGTTCTCATATTGTCTGATCAATTCGCGTACGTCATCATTTTAATCAGGGTTTGCAAAACGTAAAACGGCTGAGTAGTCATGCATTGATCGACCAGTGGCACCTTTCTCCATTTGTTCGCAAACTTCACGTAAAATATATTGGCGTACCTTCAAAGGTAGTTGGCTTGGATCACCACCTTCAAAAATAATTTCGGGTGCCACAATACGAACTCGTTCCCTAATTTTTTCGTCCAAAATTACCAACCAAGGCAAAATTGGACGTAATGTTGGAACAACAATTTCCAAACCATATTGATTTCGGAAAAATAACATTTCGATAGTGCGTCTTGATGTCTCACTCTCAAGTAATTTTGTGAACCATTCGGCTGTTAGGTACTCTCGCACTGATCGATGGTGAAAGCGAACCGTGCCATAAATTGCCTCGTCAAATATTGGTCTTGACAGCAGAATTGATTGATCTTGGTCAGTCCAATCAGGAAGCACAGATTGGACTGATATTCCTTCAGAATTTTTTGCCCCGTCAGGAACCCTAATTGTTTGATTTTGAACCAGTGTTGTAGCTGCCGATAAAAGTCTCAAACCTTCACGGGCGCGTTCTACAGAGAGCGGGTAGGTTTCTGCACGGTCTTGGTCACGCTCAACCAGCCTCCGATCAATGCTGTTTTGCATGAGCTCTAAACGGGTTCCAATCCTACCTTTGTCGATCCAATATTCAGTAAGTTCTTCTAAATCCTGAGGGCGTGATGTAAAAGACCATGCATCAGCTCTTTCTACTGCCACAAGAAAAGGTTTGGCATCTTCAATCCCTCTATTCTTGACAAATATCTCAATTTGTTCAGACGTTAAATCATCAAATGTAACTATCTTAAAAGTAGTTTCGTCTTTATCGTTCGCTTTTATTTCGGTCTGCAATTTTCCTTCGGGGTCAGGATCAGCCTGCAAATCACTTTCCGATGAGATAGGTGCAACATAGGGGAATTGGTCAGTACAATACACAAGATCTGATAAAGGTCGCCATGCTGTTGTTCGACCAGTTATGATAATATGCGTCCAGTCTTTGACTTTATTAATTCTCCTGCTTAATTTTCGAATCGCAAGTTCAAAGTCCCGTGGATTTCGAAGCCTGGCTTCATCTATCGAGTCTAATAGAAGCCACCCCTCCTTACCAGAAATCAGCCAGTCTTCAAAAGCCTCATAAGTTCCTACTTCAAAAGCGTCCTCGAAATCTAAAGGGATATTTTCTAACCGAAGGAAGAAAGCTGGTTTTCCTTGCTCGCTAAGCTTACAAGCAATGTTCTGGATTTCATAGGTTTTGCCAGAGCCAGCTTCTGACAAAATTATTAGACGATACTCTTTTATAAGATTGGACCAGCTAAGACGTTCTCCGGTTCCTAATAGTCGGTTGATATCTGTATCATCATTGTCAATGCCAATTTTTGACAATTCATGAAAGGTTCTGTTAAGTTCGATAAATTCGCAACTTAAATTGAGGTTAGTTAATTGATTCATTCATTTCATTTACTTTTTGTGTATCAGATTTCGATTAAAAGAATCATTCACAAAACATTTTTTTTAACTCCAGCATCACCGAGCTGCCCCAGAGCGACAGCGTCGGGGAAATTCCGGTGTCTGCATTTGTTAGAGTTCTTTAAAATGCTTTAATAGATCACGGCCCTTGTGTGTGGGAGCAAATTTTAAGTCTTTTTGCTTTGTAAAAAAGCCTTCATTAACCAATGAGTTAAAACGGTATTCTTCTTCTTTAGAAACTGGAAAATATTCTTCCAATAGCTCCTTTTTAGATAGGGTATCCAAAAACATGAAATCCTTATCAGCTATTTCCCAAATAATGCTGGGATCTAATCTTTTGTTTTTTATTTCCGTATTTTCAGTAAGCTGATGTGTAAGACTTGGTTGTTTCTCAAGGATCTTTTTGGATAACTGGAGTTTTAGCTTTAATCCTTTTGCTTCTACATTCAACTCCGTTATTTTTGATATAAGCTTAAAAATTTGATCTTTAAATATAAAAACACAGAACAGTGCGGTGAATGGCCATATGACTACTTTTATGTAGTCTAAAACAATGCGTGCTATTTCCACTTAATTCTCCATTTATTTGTAACTCTAAAGCTGAAATCAGGGTCACGGCTTTTTGCGCCCCTGTATTTAATTGTTATGTTTTTCTTTAATCTCATTTATATGGTTTTTTGAAATGTATTCTTTTTCAAATAATGTATTTGCCAATTCTTTGACAAGTTCACTGTTATTTTTAATTAATGGAGCAACATTTGAGATTGCAAAATCTCTAAACAGAATATCCATTTCTTGAGGCCAGCAACCATTATTTTGCTCATAGTCGGTTCCAAAAAATTTCATTTTATCCGGAAAAGCATTTACCAGTGATGTTTGAATGAATTTTTTTTCTGAAACGCCTAAAGCATTTGATATATACAAATAATATTCTGCAGCAAAACCACCGCACGCAATGAAAGGTCTCGTATTATCCGTAGTTTCACAACGTGCTCTGGCTCTCCCGAAATGGTTTTCATCCTTTATAATTTCCATTAACTCTACTGTTAGGCCATTAAGCAGGCAAATTGTCGCGTGACCTGCTTCATGCCAGCATTCATATTTTCGATTGTTTATAGTAATTTGCACTTAGATGAAACCTCTTAAAACTAAAAGCGTTTTATCAATAGTCCCGCCCATGACGAGGCCATGTTATTTAATTCTGATGCAATCTTTCTGCAAAACAGAACCGGTCCTTCCGGCGAGCGGGATTAATGATAAAACGTTGTTG
>Ga0307987_1001929_pt1 | contig 11091 bp, 13 predicted proteins | sample EllFjometagen181_FD_203157 | JGI IMG/M metagenome (GOLD analysis project Ga0307987, IMG submission 203157) | Marine microbial communities from Ellis Fjord, Antarctic Ocean - #181 | ecosystem: Environmental > Aquatic > Marine > Unclassified | place: Southern Ocean | collected 2014-10-08 | reverse complement strand
TGTTGAGCTCAAACCCTTCGATGATGATCTTGTATTTGTCTTCATTGGGAACGTAGGCAATCATGGGTTTGCCTTCGTTCCTAGCCACCTGGGAAAGCTTGGCACCGATATCAGCTGAGATACCCGGAGAATAGGGCAGCAGCAGGGCCAATATGCAATCAATGTTTTCATCCCGGGCCAGGTGGCGCACCGAGGTCTCGATATCGCTGTCGACACAGGACCCGGTCAAATCCATGGGATTGGTCAAAGAGGCAATATTTCTGATTTCAATGGAAAGGTTCTCCCTTATATTTCCAACGGTTTGAGAAGAAATACCGGGGATGTTCACCCCCTGTGCGGCACAGGCATCTGCTGCCACTACCCCGTGGCCGCCGCTCAGGGAAACAATTCCCACATTCCCCCTGATTCCCTTGGGATAACAGCTCAGAGCCTCGCAAAAGGAGGTCAGTTCATATTCATTGTCAGCTTCAGCCACACAATATTGTTTCATGATTTGGGAAAAAACCCGATAATCTCCGGCAAGAGAGGCTGTATGGCTGGAAACGGCAGCCATTCCCTTTGGGCTTTTGCCTGCCTTTAACACCACAATAGGTTTGGAGCAGCGTTCCGCCCGGCGGATAAATTCGCGTCCCTCTCTTTGCTCAAATCCTTCAATGTAAAAGGCAATCACCCGGGTTCCAAGGTCAGCCTCAAACCAATCCATCATATCAATTTCCCGAAGAACGGCCTTGTTGCCGATACTCACCCCCAAGGAGATACCAATTCCCTGGCCTGCAAATTTTACCATCTGGTCCACAAGCACACCACCGCTCTGGGAAACAAAACCGACATTCCCTCGTTCAGGCCGGACAATGCGTTCTCCGGGAAGAAAAAAGGTGTCCACAACATCCGGGGCATAAATTCCCAGGCAATTGGGCCCCACAAAGGGAAAATCTGCCTCCCTTGCAATGTCGGTCACCCGTTTTTGAAGCGCGTGGTTGCCGGATTCGGCGAAGCCTCCGGAAACGATCACGGCCCCTTTCACCCCATTTTTAATGCAGTCTTCAACCACCCCGGGAACAAACTGGGCCCGGACGGCAATGACAGCCATGTCCACAGGGCCATCGATATCACCCAATTGCTGATACAAGGGTTCACGGTTCAGAAGCCCCCCCTTGGGATTTACAGCATAGGTCTTGACCGGATACCGCAAATGGTTTTTCGTATAAATAACATTGGCAGGGTGGCTGTCATGGGTAGTGGAAACACCTATTACCGCCATTGAGGTGGGCCTGAAAAGAGATTTAAGATCCATTGTTCTCCCTCGTTTATTTTTGTTGTAACCCCTATTTCACCAACAGGCGATAACAGGTCCATGAAACGGGTTGATCAAAGAAAGGTTATGGGCGGTAAAATGCCATTCGGCAAAAACCTTCCCTTAAAAAAACAGGAGAATTGACTGAATTGCCAATTCCCCTGCAGTATTGGATCAATGATCCGATTAATTATCCTGGTCAGCCAGGTAATCGTCATACATGGTTTCAAGACCCAGTTTGTGCTTGGATTCTTCCTGAACAAGGATCAAAAAAAGTTTTTTGGCATCTTCATTGTCTGTCTGTCCGGCAAGATCCGTATAAAGTTTAACCGCAATTTCTTCTTTTTTCATGGCAAGTTTGAGGATTTCAGGCATGGGCATGCCTTCTTCATATTCTTTTTCCACCATATAATCAGAAATTTTGAGATCTGTGATTGTCTTGAATTCATAGGCACCAATTTTTTCTTTATTACCGGAAATATCAGATAAAAGGGCCACATGTTTTTCTTCTTCCTTTGAAAAACGTTCAAAGGTTTCCTTAAGGGGGGCACGGGTTGCCTGCTTTGCCAGGGACGCATAAAATTCAACCGCTTCTTTTTCTCTGTCAGTGGCAAAGGTTAGTATTTCATCAACTGATCCGAATTTCATGTTTCTTTTCCTCCTGATTGGGTTTAATTATTATTTATCTTTTCAATAAATTATTACAAATCATTTCATAAAACTAGTAATAACACTCATGCAAAAGCAAATTGTATACCAAATTTTTAAAAAATTAAAGACCCCGGCAAAGAGATTTTTATTATTTTTCAAAAATATGGGCCAGGGCTGCCCCTGGGCTCTTAAATTCAAATTCAAATCCCAGTTCGGTAAGCCTTTGGGGCATTGCTCGCTGGCTCTGGAGTAGGGATGATCCCAGATCTCCCATAATCAACTTCACCATAAAGGCAGGTAAAGGCAAAATGGCAGGCCGGTTCAATGCCCTTCCCAATTGAGTTGCAAACTCTTTTTGCCGAACCAGCTCAGGGCCTGTGAAATTAAAAGGTCCCTCAAGGTCAGCCCCGTCCATGAGCAGTTTAATGCCCCGGTATAAATCATGGATATGTATCCAGGGAAACCATTGACGGCCACTTCCCAGAGGCCCCCCTGCAAACCATTTAAAGGCAGGGGTCATGACGGACAAAGCCCCTTCATTCCCCAGTACCACGCCAAAGCGAATAAGACAGACCCGGACATCCTTATTAATAGCTTCGAGGGCCTGGCTTTCCCAGTCCCTGCACACCATTGCCAAAAAATCAGACCCTGCCGAATCTGTCTCAGACAAAGTTGCCTCACCGCAATCTCCATAATAGCCCACGGCCGATGCGTTCAACAGCTTTTTCGGCGCTCCTTTTTCCATGGCCGCGACCAGATGCTTTGTGGTCAAAATCCTGGAATCATAGATGGCCTGCTTATATTTTTTTGTCCATGGTTTAAAAATATTTCTACCGGCCAGATTAATCACCACATCTGCCGTTGCAACATGGTCCTGCCAGGCCCCTTCCTTTGTGGTATCGGCACTGATCCATTTAAAATTTTCAAATTTTTGTCCCGATTTTTGTCCCGAGTCTATTTCAAGGGGATGGTGCAAGGAGGTGCCTATACCGGTTACAAAATAATTTTCAGACAGAAAGCGGGCCACAAGATATTTTCCCACAAAACCGGATCCGCCGGTGATCAATATTTTTTTCATGGGGGTCCCCCTAAAAAAAATGATTATAATCCCTAATTTTAAGGGATTATAATAGTTTATAGTTCTTCTTCATCCTTTGACTCATAGGCAGATATTTCATCCCAGACAACCTCTTCACACGCCGCTGCTTCCTTTGCCAACGCATCATATAAAATTTGTTCTTCTTCTGAATCCCAGGGGATATCGTCATAGGGGGATACAAATTCAATCTGACTGATCTTCAGCCCCTCTTCTTCAATGGCAGCCTCAATTCTTGGAATGGCCCCCCGGACATCCGGGGATTTTAAAAACAAATAGACAAAACCACCCACACAGTTTTCATAGGCTGACGGATCTAAAATATCAAATTCAACGCTTGTCCAATAAACGGTCATTATTATCTCCAGTTACAGGTTTCAATTAAATTTCGGGGCGATATTTAAGCTGAGCACCCTTTAAAAAATTGCGAAGCACCTGGTCTTTACAGGCACGGTAATGCCTGTTCTCAGGTTTCCTGAAAAACGCGCTCAATTCGGGCTTTCTGATACGCACATCTGTCATATTCATGATGTCGATGATATCCTCTGCCTTCAGATCCAATGCGATTCTTAATTTTCTAAATATAATATTATTGGTTAATACCTGCTCAGGTTCGGGCTGGGGACCTTCTTTTTTACCCCGTCTATCAATGATAAACCCATTTAAAAAAAAGGCCAGCTGGGTATCGCTGCATTCCTGAAATGCCGGGTCATCCTCTTTTTTCAGCCAGTCGCTGATCTGACTCCGGGTTACCGGAAGATCTGCCAGGCCAAACACAGCCATCATTTTTGAATCGCTAAAATCAAAGGTATAGCGAATACGGCGCAGGATATCATTATTGGTCATACTCTTTTCCTCATCTAAATTTATTAAATTATGTCACCCTTTATATCACGCGAATGTACAGGCGTGTTGAATAAAAAACCCGTTCCCTTAAAATAAGCCTTTGATTTTTCACTAAATTGACCAGTGGTATAAGAGGAGACCACCTTTCTCCAAAACATTCGGGCATCCTTATTTTTTAGGGTGACGGCGACTTCCCAAGGGCCGGGATACTGGTCAAAACTATATTCGGCCAATTTTCTTCCCCGCCCGCTTCGTCCATGCTGTTTTTGAATATAGAACTCTGCCATGGCAAAACCGTCACCATTGAACCGCAAGTGTTGATTGACCTGGGCAAAGCCAACGATCAATTCTGACTCCTTGAGAACATAAATCACTCGCTCTTCTGCCATGAAATCGTCTTGTAAATTCTTGATCCCCCCTTCACACCAGGCATCAAAGTTATAAATGGTATAAAACTTTCGCATCCACCCCAGATACTCTCTGAAAATCGGGATTATGTCTTGGATGTTTTCCAGCCGGGCAATCATGATCTCCTATTTTTTTCTCCCCCTGGCATTGCCTTTTTTGGAGGATTGGGGCGAACGGGATCCGGGGCGGGGCGAATTTTTACCCGTCTTTTTGCTATTCCGGGTGGACCGGGGTTTTGTTTTACCGTCAGGAGTTTTAACTCCGGGTGTTTTATCCCTTTCTGTTTTCGCTCTGTCTGTTTTGGCCCGATCTGTTTTGGCCCGATCTGTTTTAGCCCGATCTGTTTTGGCCCGATCTGTTTTAGCCCGATCTGTTTTGGCCCGATCTGTTTTAGCCCGATCTGTTTTAGCCCGATCTGTTTTAGCCCGATCTGTTTTAGCCCGATCTGTTTTAGGAATGACCGCTTTGCCACGCTGCTTTGTAATTTTTCTTTGCTCGACAATCTCTCGGATTGCCTTGTCTGCCTTTTTTTCGCTGGAAGGATTGTTAGGACGCAATAACACAAAATCAGGCACCGCACCCCCAATGGTAAACCCACTGACCTCTTCCATGGGAATCTTATGCTTGAGCAGGGCTTCAATGGCCTTTAAATGAACCCTTTCTTCGGGACTGACCAGGGAGACGGCAATGCCGCTGACCCCTGCCCGCCCGGTCCGGCCGATGCGGTGGATATAATCTTCGGGAACCCCCGGCATATCGTAATTTACCACATGGGGCAGGTTGCTGATATCAAGCCCCCTTGCCGCCACATCCGTTGCCACCAGGGTACGGATCTCACCGTTCTTGAACTCTTTAAGGGTGCGGGTTCTAAAGGACTGGCTCTTGTTGCCGTGGAGGGCAGCTGCAGAGATCCCTTTTTCAACCAGTCTCTCGGTGAGCTTGTTTGCCCCGAATTTTGTGCGTACAAAAACCAATATCTGGCTCCAGCGGCCCTGGGTTATCAAATGGATGAGCAGGTCCCGTTTATGGGATTTGTCCACCAGGTGAACCTTCTGAACAATGGATTCTGCTGCTGTATTGCTGGGGGTTACCTCTATATATTCCGGTTCCGCCAACATTCGTTTGGCAAGATCCCGGATCTGCTGGGTATAGGTGGCGGAAAACAGCATGGTTCTGCGATCTTCCGGCACAAGCTCCAAAACCTCGGAAATTTCCTTATTGAATCCCAGGTCCAGCATTCTGTCTGCCTCATCAAACACCAGAAACTCTATCTGGGATAGATTCAGGTCCCGATGACCGGCAAGATCCAAAAGGCGGCCCGGTGTTGCCACAAGGATATCAACCCCCCGCTTGAGCCGATCTATCTGGGGGTCGATGTTAACCCCGCCGTAAACAACCGTGCACCGAATGGACACCCGCCGTCCATAGGCCTTGATACTCTCACCCACCTGGAGAGCAAGTTCCCGGGTGGGCGCCAGGATAAGGGCCCGGGGGTGTTTCCTTTTGTTATTCCCCCGGCTCAACAATTCAACCAGGGGGAGGGCAAACGCATCTGTTTTTCCCGTTCCTGTCTGAGCCCGGGCAAGGATATCCCTGCCGCTGAGAATTGCCGGAATAACCCGGGTCTGAATGGGAGTGGGAGTGGTATACCCCTTGGATTTAACGGCATTAAGCAATTCGACCCGAAGGCCAAGTTCATCAAATGACATGAATTATCTTCTCTTAAATTTTATGGTTTCACCTGCACCGGAACTTATACCATAATTAGGCGGGAATGTCCCATCATTTCCAGGACATTTAGGGTAATCGCATGTAAATCGCGGATGAAAAGCAACGAATCCCGGCCACCCCGGGAGAAATCCCCCCGGGGTGTCGGTGACAGCTGTTACATTAAAGCACTATTGAGCATGAGATGGCAAAAAATACCCGCCTCGTATTCCAGAGCGATTCCCGGGGGCCGGGGGAAGCACTACCGCTGCCTGCAACAAGCTGAGCCCTGCCCAGTCAACGGTGAGGGCACGGGTACGTTAAATTTTTTTTTCTTCAGGGCAATGGTAATGCAGACCACATCGCCTCCCCAGGTAACGCCCAGGCCAAGAACCATCATAACGATTGCAGATGTTGTCATGTTTTGTCTCCTCTTTTTTTTAAACTAATTATTTCCGGGCTTTTTTCAAGTCTGCCTGAAAAATAAAACTTAAAACCAGAATGATGATTACCAAAAACCACCCGAAATATAAGAGTGACTTCATGGGATATCCGCCATAGGGAGTTTTAATATCCCCCACAAGGTTGGCAATACTCATATACCCAAGGACCGGGAAGGCTGTTAATGGCCCTGGGGATGGTCACAAAGGCCAGTCCCACACCCGAGCTGACCACCTTGTCAACGCCAACCCCCTGGTTCAGTGCCATGTTACCCAGCACGGAAAACACCAATACCCCGCAAAGAATGCTGAATCCGCAATTTACAAAGGCGGTGATAAAGGCATTATTAGTGATGTCAGACTCCTTTGGCAGGTAACTTGAATAGGTCAGCATGATGGCAAACCCAATACTCAAAGAGAAAAAAATAGGATATCGACCAGCCCACAATGGCCACATAATAGATGGAAATAATAAAAGACACCAGGATCTGCCACCATCCCACCCATTCCCATTTGGAAGAAAGCCGGGCAAAGATCTGGGGGGCGGACCCTCTTATTTTATGCCCGGTTCCAAATTCTAGTATCATAAAGGGGATGCCGGCCGTCAACATGGCAAAAAGATAGGGGATAAAAAATGCTCCGCCACCGTTTTCATAGGCCACATAGGGAAACCGCCAGATATTTCCCAGGCCAATGGCCGACCCGACGGCAGCCAGTACAAATCCTGTTCGGGTTCCCCATTGTTCTCGTTTTTTCAAAAAAATCACTCCTTATTTATTAATAATAAACCAATAAAAAACGAGTGAGTACAGCATTTTCTATTTTTAGTCAAAGACTAAAAAATACTGTTCTAATTGGCAGGGATTTTTTTTACAACGGAGTATTATGGATACCGATGAAGCGTACCGGCACCCCCATCGACCTCAGACCAATGCCTTTTTCAGGGGACAATTTTCAACAATTTCCCTGCCCTGACGGTAGGCGTGGAGTATTTCCATGGATTTTAGGGCCAAAGCTTTACGGACTTCCCGCCTCTTTCCTTTTATTCGGGGAATAGACATGGAATCATAGGCGGTGGTCTGATGTCGCATCCAGGCAATGGCGGCTGCCCCAGAGCGTTGGGCAATGGGAATTCTCTGGGTTCTGGCCACAGTCCCGCTGCTGACCGGGGTGGCATGGGCGGTGATTTTTTCCCCCAGAAGCCTTGCCTCTTTCTGATATCGTGGGTGAAAATTAAGGAAGCCGACAACTTCGGCAAGAAACTCACTGACATAGGCCGCCTGTTTTGCTTTTTGCCGGGCAAGATCCCTCTTTCTTTGTTTTGCATATTCAGGGGTTGACCGCCTGGCCTGGATCTCTTGTTGAGAGTTCAAGATATCGGCCCCATTAGCCCAGATTCCCTTTGAGATCATCCGCCTGCCCTTGCGAACCTGCACGACCCAGACAGAACCCTTGGCCTTTACGCTTTTGGTAATAGCGGCATCTCCTGCGGGAAGAAAGGCCCAATCTTCCGGCGGTATCAGCACTTCCCCGGATTCAGAAAGAAGCGTATTCTTTGTCTGGTCGGACAGGACTATTTTGTGACAATAGCCCATTACCCCCCACACCGCTTAACTTTATAGCCCAGCAGGCCCAGTTCTTTTTCCAGCACATCCCTGTGATCCCCCTGAATTTCAATGACTCCAGCCTTTAAACTGCCCCCGCTTCCACATTTTTGCTTAAGGGTTTTTGCCATTTTTTTTAATTCATCCTTTTCCAGGAGCAGTCCGGTTATCAGCGTGACACCCTTTCCTTTTCGCCCCTTTGTTTCCCTCATCAGCCGGACAATACCGTCACCTTCAGGGAGGGATACATTTTTCCGGCAGCTACAATTTTCCTTGGGTTTGTTACACCGGGGGCACATCTTTCCAAATTCCGTGGAAAAAACCAGGCATCCTTTGTTCCGAAAATTTTTTGCCATATTGTCTACCTATAATTCTCTGTAGCTCAATTGAGTGTAAATGCCAGATACTTGATGGTCGCGCCCTTGGACTGTGCCGCCTGTTCAAAGGCTGAAACAATGTCACGAGCACCCAATTGGTTGTCCTCAGCTCCATAGATATCGTCTTCATGGATATCGTCTTCATGGATGTCTCCTTCATGGATATCATCCACTACTGCAACCACCTGCCCCCCCCATGCTTGGACAGATTCCCGGGTATAATTGAAAAGCGGTTCACTGTCGGTTTTTAAATGGATCTGCCCCCCGGGAACCAGCAGGTGGGCATAGGTATCTAAGAACAAAGGAGCAGACAGCCGATTCTTGATGCTCCGGTTCTTTAAATGGGGGTCAGGGAAGGTCAGCCAGATCTCATGAATGGACTGTTGAATAAAAAAATCTTGGATACGCTCAATCCGTGCCTGGAGGAACATTACATTTTCAAGGCCACGGGCCATGGCCTTTTCAGCCCCCACACAGATGCGATGGCTCTTGCTGTCAATTCCCAGATACAGTTTGCCAGGATTTACAGCGGCAAAGCCAAGACTATGTTCTCCCTTGCCGCAGCCCAGTTCAAGCACTTTTTCCATGTCCTCGTACCCCTGTGCATACCAGGGATACCCCATGGGCAATTTTGATTCGCCAAGCTGGGTAAAGGTCACATTGGGCAAATGTTTGACACGTTCATACTTATGAAGTTTTGTTTTTGCCATGGATATAACCTGCCCCGATCATTTATCAGGCAGTTTGCCCTTTAATAAATCCCCCAGTCCGGCAAAGGGATTATCCGTAAAGTCATTGTCCGGGGACCTGTCCTGGGACCTGTCCTGGGACAGCTCCTGGGGCCCGTCAGCATAGGCATCGGCAACCTGGTCACGGGAATGTTCATTGTCATGGCAATAAATGCACAGCAGTTCCCAATTGCTGCCGTCGGGGGGATTGTTGTCATGGTTGTGGTCTTTATGATGGACCGTCAGCTCTTTGAGTCGTTTGCCTTCGAACTCCCGGCCACAATGGCCACAGATCCAGGGGAAAAGTTTGAGGGCACGTTCCCGATAGGTTTTTTCACGATCCCGCTGGCTGTGGTGAGCCTCTGAAACAATCTGTCTGATGTTTTTGTCATCCGCTGAAGACATTATAGATCCTCCCTGGCATAATTCAAAACTTTCATCATCTTAAAAGGTCTTTCCCATACCATATTCCAGGGATGGGGTCATTCTTTTTTTTATCCGGCCCAATTTCGATATCTTACGATGGATTCCCCAAAACCTGACGAATGCAATCCACTAATTTTCTGATCCCCACAGGCTTCATGAGAACTGCCCGGATGCCTGTTTTTCCGATATCTTGGAATCAAGGACAGATGATACTTGCAATCCAAAATCGTATGGTTTATATATCCGGTTGTTCATTGAAAGTCTCCTTTTTTGTGATCTTTATGATCTTTGAGCGGTTCACAGCATAGGAACCTTTCTTAAAAAGTTACCGCAAATGTAAAACTTTTGGGAGTCTTTCTGGCAAAGCCAAGAGGGCTGCCCTTTATTAATTACAGAAGATTGGTTACACCAATGCCTGTAGAATTAGGAACACATATGAACCTGAAAACCGTTGAAGAAAGCTCAGTAACCCTTTCCCTGCTCATGCAACCCCAGGATGCCAATCCAGCCGGACTGGTCCATGGTGGTGTGATCATGAAACAAATTGACAACGCAGCGGGTGTAGCAGCCGTGAGGCACACCAAAAGAATCTGCGTGACCGCCTCCATTGACCGTCTGGACTTTCACAACCCTGTCCAAATCGGTAACCTGGTGACCTTTCAAGCAAGCATCAACAATGTGGGAGAAACGTCCATGGAAATTGGGGTTCGGGTTGAAACCGAAGACCTGCTCACGGGCAAAATAACCCATACAGGATCAGCCTATCTGACCTTTGTTGCCCTTGGAGATGACTTCAAACCAGTGCCCGTGCCGCGCCTTGACCTGAAGACCGACAATCAGAAACGGCGAAACAGAGAAGCAATCAGGCGCCAGGAGACAAGGCTTGCTGAAAAGAAAAGTGTATCCCATTGACTCATACGATAAATGCAATGGGTCAGATACGCGTTCAACCCATCCTGATTTTTCCAATCCCGGGTCAGAGACAAAAAATATTTTTTTGTCCCCCATGGTAACGGTCTTTTGATAGGAACCGTGACGTGGCGGCAATCCAATGAATCGACAATCTGATTGCATCTTTCCAAAGAAATGTCTATTCATATAATAGGAACGATTTGTATCACCGATCATTTTTCAAAGGAGTCTGTTTATGATACAAAAAATCAAACAAGCCGTCATGGCATCCTTCGTTGCAGATGCACTGGCGTTGGGTGTTCACTGGGTTTATAGAGCATCAGACATTGATGAAAAATATGGGCGGCTGGAATCCATGGTGGCACCTGAAATTGGCCGGTGGCACCGGGGAAAAGAAAAGGGAGCCTTTACCCACTATGGTGACCAAAGCCTGGTGCTGCTAAAATCCCTTGCCAGGGCAAAAAAATTTGACCTGAATATATTTGCAGTAAACTGGCAGGATTTCTTCCAAGATTATTCCGGATATCTGGACCAGGCCACCAAGGAAACCCTGATAAATTTTTCAGCAAACAAATCCCCCGATAAAGCCGGTTCCCTATCAT
>Ga0307987_1001927_pt1 | contig 11099 bp, 9 predicted proteins | sample EllFjometagen181_FD_203157 | JGI IMG/M metagenome (GOLD analysis project Ga0307987, IMG submission 203157) | Marine microbial communities from Ellis Fjord, Antarctic Ocean - #181 | ecosystem: Environmental > Aquatic > Marine > Unclassified | place: Southern Ocean | collected 2014-10-08 | reverse complement strand
GACCATCCTGTATATAAGCATATTACATTACTGGTATTATTTGGATCCTCATCTGTTTCTCGAAGGGCATCCTTAACATCATCATAACTAAGCTCTGTGTGACCATCAATTATATTATTTAAAGCGTCCTTTAGCGCATCCCCACTTAATTCTGCTGCACCGTCATAATATCCAGGGGGTATCTCACCATAAGATATTTGAAAATAAAACAAAAAAACCAATGACAATAAAAATACTTTCATTCAGGCTAAAGCTAGTTTGTTAATAAATGTTAAAAAAAGATGACGAAAATACTATAAAAATCAAAAGGAGAACTAAAATGTCTCTAATTTGCAAGTAATGGTCAAATTGATGTAGATTTGTATAAAAAAAGAAATGAAATTTCCTGAATATTATAAAAATATAGAATCAATTGAGCTTTTTGATGAATTAGCCATGTTTTTAGGTGCTCCCGAAGATGGAAAATATGAAATCCATTATCATGAGATAGTAAAAATGGCAGGACATAGTTGTGCAACTGTAGCAGGAGCATACCTTATGGTGCTTATGGGTCTAAAAAAGCTATACGAAAATGAAATTCCTAAAAGAGGTGAAATAAAAGTAGAACTCAGAGACAAGGCTGAAGAAGGAAGTATTGGCGTTTCGGCCACCGTATTTTCAAATATAACAGGAGCTGCAGGTAGCTTAGGTTTTGCCGGCATTAATGGCAAGTATACTCGCAGAAACCTACTATCATTCAATACAAATATAGTTGGCTTTGTACGCTTTACACGTATGGATAATAATAAAAGTGTTGAGGTTTATTATTATCCTGCCAATGTAGTTTATCCTGGCAACATTATGATGAGCGCAATTGGGCCACAAGCTACTGATGAAACAAAAAAAACATTCCCCTATCGCTGGAAGCAAATGATAGGTGAAATATTTAACAATATTGATAAGGTTATAGAAGTAAAATAGCCTTAATAATGCCTTAGTTTTTTTATTGATTTTTTATACACTAGTGTTCATTATCGAACATAATATGTTCAATAATCAGCACAAATATTTACTGTTAATCATGTCACAATAACATGTAACACATAGGTTATTTACGCTTTATAAATTTTGGCACGATAATAGATAGTGAAATAAATATGACACTATAAAAATATAACAATGAACTCAACAATAAAAAAAATCACACTAGTATTTGTTGCAATAACTATACTAACATCATACGTAAGCGCATCAGTAGCTATATATTCATTTTTAGAAGAAGCTAAAATTAATAATATTTATAAAACTGGTGATTGTGCTTCAGTAAAATACAATGAGGCAATTGCTCAAAATTTTATATTGGAAGAAGATGAATACGTAAATGATATTCCATTTAATACTGATAGTATTTCAGACAAATACAACTATTTGAATACAATTTCAGAAAATTATAATTTGGAAGAAGAGTTATATATTAATGACATCCCTTTCAATACAAAGAAAATAGTTAGAGGACTAAATTAAAATTTGGTTATTTGTTTAAACTGGTTATTTGTTTAATTTAATGAAACAGGCAAACTCTTTTTTATCAAAAATGTAACCAAATAAATAAAAATAATGGTACTACTGCAATTTTAGTGGTATAATGATAATTGTAATATGTATATTATTTTAAAATATTGGCTAGAAGTCAGAAGCTAGAAGTCAGAAGTTCAAGCACTTCCGTCTTCGGACTTCCAGCTTCTGACAAATAACCAAATACAATAAGAAATACTGATTATTTAATTAACCATTAAAATCACAGTAGAGCCAAAATAATAAGTTTCAAATACTACTGAATATATAATAGCTTAAAATTAAAATACATTTGCCATTAATCTCATAGTTCCCGGTTTATCCGGGATTTTTTTATTGTGTATATTTGGCAATCTCTTTTTTTTACTTTTCGGAGTGAATTCAACAAACTTTTAAAAGAATGGAAGAATCAAATAAAAATAGATGTTTATGGCCTGGTAATAAGCAGTTAGACATAAAATATCATGATGAAGAATGGGGAGTGCCCGTGCACAATGATGATAAATTATTTGAATTTTTGCTTCTTGATGCATTTCAGGCAGGATTAAGCTGGACAACCATACTCAACAAACGAGAAAATTTTAGAATTGCATTTGATGGATTTAACGTAAAGAAAATTGCTAATTATAGTGACGAAAAAGTTGATGAACTTATGCAGAATAAAGGAATAGTTAGAAATCAGCTTAAAATAAGGTCAAGTATAAAAAATGCTGAATTTTTTTTAAAAATCCAGCAAGAATTTGGTAGTTTTGATAAGTATATTTGGCAATTTGTTGGAGGCGAAACAATAATTAACAGCTGTACTAATACAGGTGAGGTTCCTGTTAACACAAAGGAGTCAGACGCAATGAGCAAAGATTTAAAAAAACGTGGGTTTAAGTTTGTTGGCACCACAATTTGTTATGCATTTATGCAGGCGGCTGGCATGGTTAACGATCATCTAACCAATTGTTATAGATATAGAGAGCTAGTTAATGCAAAATGAAATTAAAATATTAGATTATAATAGTTTGCTAAAGTTAACTATAATTTCATCTATTACGGCGGTTAGCGCTTCCATTATCGTTTTTATATTTCCTTGGCTATTAGTAATTGCATATACTTATTTTTCGACACTAGATTTATTTTCAGCTTCAGAGATTCTAAAAGTGACACCTGTAATAATTCTGCTTATTCCTTTTTTAACAGCAAAAAAACCTGAAAATTCTAAATTCAATTATTTACCTGCAAAGAGTTTTTCTATCATGGATATAGTTTTAAATGTATTGTTTTTTGCAGGATCAGTTGTACTAATTATTATGATGAAAAACGGCATTACAATTTATTAAGAACTATTTTTTATACTTTTATAAAATATTACATAACACTTAAATTAATCATAATATTTAAATAATTTTAACCAGATGAAAAAAACACTTATTGTGATCCTAATTATCGCATTTGGATTATCAACTGCAGAAGCCAAAAAGGAAAAGGAAGTAGTTAAAAAAGACAGTTTATCGTCATCAACATTTAATGGACTAAAGTGGAGAAGTATTGGGCCGGCATTCGTGTCTGGTCGAATTGCCGATTTTGCAGTTGACCCTGTTAATTTTAGCACATATTATGTTGCTGTTGCATCTGGACACATTTGGAAAACCACTAATAATGGTATTACATTTAAACCAATTTTTGAAAATTACGGGGCATATTCAATAGGTTGTCTGGCCATGGATCCCAATAATAGCAATGTTGTATGGGCAGGAACAGGTGAAAACAATCACCAAAGAGCGTTAGGATATGGCAATGGCGTATATAAAACTACCGATGGTGGTAGTTCATGGAAAAACATGGGGTTACCCGATTCGCGACAAATTGGGGAAATTTTAATTGATCCAAGAAATTCGGATGTTGTTTATGTTGCTGCCGAGGGCTCGGCATGGGGACCCGGAGAAGAGCGAGGTGTTTTTAAAACTACTGATGGTGGTGAAAATTGGAAAAAAGTTTTATTTATTAGCGAAAATACCGGAGTTGCAAACTTGAGTTTTGAGTTTGGCAATCCTGATGTAATATATGCAGGAGCTGAGCAACGCCGCCGCCGCCAGTTTGGAAAAATTGGAGGAGGTCCTGAGTCAGCATTCTACAAATCAACAGACGCTGGTCTTACATGGAATAAACTCGAAAACGGTATTCCAAGTATCGATAAAGGAGGTATGGAAATAGTTGCTTCGCCACTTGATGCAAATATTGTTTATACTATGTTCGAGGCTTCAAATGGAAAAGGAGGCGTTTATCGTTCCACAAATAGAGGAGCATCCTTTAGTAAACAGGATGATTACTATAGTAGCGGACAATATTATAGTGAGCTTGTATGCGACCCTGTTGATGCCAATAAATTATACTCATTGGATACACGAACCAAGGTAAGTACTGATGGCGGAAAAATATGGAAAAGTATTGGGTTAAGCAGGCGTCATGTTGATGATCATGCAATGTGGATTGACCCTGCCAATACAAATCATTTTATTATTGGTGGCGATGGTGGCATCTACGAAAGTTGGGATGATGGAAGCACATACATACATAAAACAACCTTACCTGTAACACAATTTTACAGAGTAAATGTTGATAATACCGAACCTTTTTACTGGGTTTACGGTGGTACACAAGACAATGCAAGTATGGGTGGTCCTTCGCAAAACACTAAAGCTGGAGGTGTAGCCAGTGATGAGTGGGTTGTTACCCTTGGCGGTGATGGTTTTTGGCAGGCAATAGAGCCTGATAACCCTGATATTGTTTATTCAGCATATCAGTATGGAAATATTTTTAGATATGATAAAAAATCGGGTGAAAAAATAGCAATTAAGCCAATGCCTCAAAAGGAAGAGCTTACATTTAGATGGAATTGGGATACTCCATTTTTTCTAAGTCCGCATTCAGGCACAACATTATATATTGCTGCAAACAAAGTATTTAAAAGTACCAACCGTGGTAATACATGGGAGGCAATTAGCGATGATATTACTCGTGACGAAGATAGAAATCAGTTTAAAGTGATGGGGAAATATTGGCCTGCTGATGCTGTTGCCAAGGATGTATCAACATCACAATGGGGAACGGCAGTTACTTTAGCTGAATCGCCCATAAAACAAGGATTGCTGTATGTTGGAACTGATGATGGAGTAATACAAGTTAGTGAAGATGATGGTGACAATTGGACAAAAACAACTACTTTTCCAGGTGTTCCTGAATACACATATGTTAGTGATATTTTTCCTTCACAATTTGATGAAAATGTAGTTTATGCTTCATTTAATAATTTGAAAAGTGATGATTTCAAACCATACCTTCTAAAAAGTTCTGATAAAGGGCAAACTTGGGTTTCAATTGCCTCTGATCTTCCAAATGATCAATCAATACACTCAATTACTCAAGACCCTATTAAAGAAAATCTGCTATTTGTGGGAACAGAATTTGGTATTTATTTTACTGTTGATGGGGGTTCACAATGGGTTAAGTTTGGCTCGGGATTGCCCGATGTTGCAGTTCGTGATATTGTTGTGCAAGAAAGAGAAAGTGATTTAGTAATTGCTACTTTTGGGCGTGGGTTTTATATAATTGACGATTATTCTCCCCTGCGTGAAATAACTACCGAAACCTTAGAAAATACAGAAGCAATACTATTTCCGGTGCAAGATGCATTGATGTATATTAAAGCAGGAAGTGGGCGTTACGGAACTGGTGCAGGATATTACGAAGCAAAAAATCCAGACTTTGGAGCTGTATTTACGTATTATTTAAAGGATGTTCCTAAGTCGCTCAAATCAGAGCGCATTAAGAAGGAAAAAGAGCTATTTAAGGAAGGAAAGCCAATTCCGCAGCCAACAAAAGAAATTTTGGATGCTGAAAAAAATGAAACTAAGCCTTATTTAGTATTTACAATTAAGGATGAAGAAGGTAATGTAGTTAGAAATATTTATCAAAAGCCATCAATTGGAATTAACAGACTTAATTGGGACATGAGGTATAAAAGTACAAATCCCATAAGATTAAATGATGATAAATTCGACCCACTAAAAAGTAGTGGAACTAGTTTGCGTGCATTGCCAGGGAAATATACAGTAACAATGTCCATGGTTCATAATGTTGAACAACAAGAACTTACGAGCCCTGTTGAGTTTAATACTATTGTATTAAACAACACAACGCTTCCTGATGCTTCAAAAGAAGAATCTCTTGTATTTTATAAGAAAGTTGCAGAATTATGGCGTGTTATGTCGGCTACAACAGAATATTTTGATGAGCTTACAGAAAAAACAGCCTACATTCAACAGGCTTTACAATCTGTAGTTAATATTCCAAATGAGATGAAAAATGAAGCCAATCAAATTAAGCTTGAGCTTGAAACCATTGATTTAGTATTTAATGGAACTCCAGCAAAAGCAAGCTCTGAAGAAGTACCTCCAGAAAATGTGGCTCTAAGTGATAGGTTAGGCTCTATTATCTACACATCATGGCAGTCAACATCAGCACCAACCAGTACTCAAAAAATGAACTATAATATACTAATGGAAGAATTCCCAGTAGTATTAGATAAACTAAATACCATAAACAATAAAATTGTAAAAATGGAACAGGAGCTTGACAACATTAAAGCTCCTCATACGCCAGGTAGAATTCCTAAATTTTAGGCTGAATAGATTCTATTATACTAAATACGGCTAGAAGCACGAAGCTAGATGTAACTCTACTTCGGGCTTCCAACTTCTGGCTTCTCGCCATATTTATTAATTCTTAGAATGAATTTCGTTCGTGAAACAAATTTAAGTAAGTAGTGGTTTATTTCTTCACTATCCAGTATGCCGGGTTTTGTTTTGAGGTTCCTTTCCAAATCTCAAAATGCAATTCGGTTTTACCTTGGAGGTTAGTATGAATTTTACCTATGAGTTCTTTTGTATTAACCTCATCACCCTTTGCAACATACACTTTTTCGAGGTTTGAATAAACTGTAAAATATTCACCATGCTTTATTATTACAGCAATATTTGTGGCCGATATTTTAGTGATACTTACTACCTTGCCATTAAATATGGATCTTGCCTCACTATTTTTAGCTGTAATAATGTTAATACCATTATTTTTTGTTTTAACTCTTTTAAGTACAGGGTGGTTATGAACGCCAAATGTTTCTGAAATTACACCCCTTTGTGTTGGCCATGGCAAGCTACTTTTATTAGCCACAAACGAAGATGTTAGTTTTTTTTCAGATGGTGTTAAAGCATATGTTTTACCAGTTTTAGTGTCTTTTTTTGGTGCAATTTCAGCTGCAATTATCTTTTGAATTTGATTTGCAAGCTTCTTTTTTTGTTTTTCTTTATCTTTAATCGATGTTCTTAAGTGCTTTTCCTTTGATTGAAGATTCGTCTTAATTCTATTTTTTTGAACCTGCTCTTTTTCCAATTCCAGTATTTCGACTTGCTCGTTACCTAATAAACTATTTTTTTTAAGTTTTTCAACAACAAGCTGATCTAGTTCTTTATTTTTTCTTTGTTCAACCTCTTTAATATGCTCAGCTTCTTTTCTAATGTAGCTGCTAATCTGGTCTAAATACCTCATTCGTTGATATGCCTGATTTATATCATCAGAAGAAAAAAGAAATATAAGCTTGTTATAATCTGTTTTATATTTGAAAGCATGCCATGCAATCTCAATATATTTATCTTTTAAATTTGTTAGCTCTTCATCAAGTTTATAAATAGAAGATTCTGTTTCTTCAATTTTAATGTTCAGATGATAAACCTCGCTTTTTAAGGTAGCTAACAAATCTACACGGGTATTTATTTTTACATTTAATAGCCTGAGCTGATTAACAGTTGCTGTTTTGCTAGATTTGGTTTCTGTTAACAGTTTGTTGGTATAGGCAATTTCGCTTTCAAGCTTTTTGCGCTTTACTTCAAGTTGCTTTTGGGTATCTTGCGAAAAACCAGAAACGCCATAAATAAGCACAAAACATAATGTATAAAAATACCTAAAATTCATTTTAATAGGGGTCTTTATTAATCCCAACTACAATTAATTGTTAAAACAGCGTCTCGTATTTACTCGGTATCTTAAACGGGAAATTTAACGGACTATTAATAACTATTTTACTAAAATCCAAATCAATTGAAATTGATTTTTGAGATGTTATTTCAACAATAACTTTTGATGGAAATAATTGTCCACCAACCTCAACGTAGTTGCTATAATACACCTGTAACTTATTATTTTCGTCTTCTCCTCGTTCTTTAATATCAATTCGTGCAATTCGATAAGTATCAGGGTAAAGCCAAATTTGCTGCACTAAAACACGGGTGTCAATTTCTCCTCTTTTAATATATTTTCTAATTTTTCGTCGTTCACGAATTGTCATCCTATACAAATCGTTATCTACACTCGAACGAAACTTTTTTACATCATATTGTGTTAGGTCGTTACCAACAAACATCGACTGTAATAATGAATAATCAATTGTTGTATTTAATACACTATCAACAAGGTTATATCCTCCTGAAAAATAAGTTTTATTAAGCCTGTTAATAAATTTTATTGAGTCGTTTGTAAGCATTACCCTTGCAGCCTCTATTCCAAGAGCTGGCGTAATTGACATCCATATTATACTATCATCTTTTATTCTAAGTTGTCCTCGTAAATTTGTTGTATTCTTCCCTTCTCCGTAAACTAAAGTAAACCTGGCACTTAGATAGTCAAAATCCATTTGGTTATCTAGCATCTTAGCATATAAATATGAGAACCCATATTCCTTTATTGATGTTCTTAATACATGTTTTTTAGATTTGCATGAAGAATTGAATATTGCCAAACTAATAATTAGAAAAAACAGTATCTTGTTGATATTCCTATTCATTATCATTTATTTTTCCATCCAGAAATTCTGAATAATCATTTTTTTCACGGGCTTGCTTCCAATAGCTCAAAGCATCATCTTTTTTGCCCAGTTTAATTAGTATATCTCCATAATGCTCAAGAACCACTCCACTTGAACTACCACCATTATTATAAGCTTTTTTAATCCACTCAAGTGCATGTTTATAATCTTCTAATTTATATAGTACCCAAGCATAAGTATCTAAATTATTACTATTGTATGGGTCTATATCAACAGATTTTTTTGCCATTTTTTTTGCCTTATCAAGATGCTCATTTCTTAATGATAAGTAGTATGAATAGTTGTTTAGCACAGCAGCATTTTCAGGATTTAATTTTAGTACTTTATCATAAGCTTCATACGACGCATCATAGTTTTCAAGCTCATTGTATGTATCACCAAGTGTTGAATAAAACTGCTCTAAAAGTGTATTATTATTTACTACAAATTCTTTACCTGATTCTAAAAAAGCCTTTGCTTTTACATAATCTTTAATTTGAAAATTTCCAATTCCAGCAAAAAAATAAGGTAATGGGTAACTTGGAAAATAATCAATACATTCCTCTGAATCTTCAGCAAGAGCTTTGCTATCTTCAAGGTATAAATCGCAAAATAACAATTGCTCCCATGCGGTATATGTTGCCTGTCCTGACTCAACAATATCTCTAAAAAGAGGTCGAGCCTTATCAAACTCCTCATTTTCATAAAGCATCGATGCATAAAACGTATTTGCCATTGGATCTCCCTTATGAACCTCCATTAATATCTCAGATAGTTCGAGGGCCTGCCTTTTTTGCTCATCGGTTAATACACCCCTGTAATAACCAACCAATAAATTTATTTTAGTTTTAAGGTCAAGTTCATGATTAGATAAACCCAACTTTAATTCGGTAAATGATTTTTCTTTTTCTCCATTTTTATCGTAATAATCGGCAAGCGATATATGTACATAAGGATCATTTGGGTTAATCTCAACTATTTTTTCATATGCCCAAACGGCTTTTTCGTTTAAATTATTTTTTGAACAATATTCAGCCAACAATGCGTAATATCGTGGGTCGTCAGGATTAGTTGCAATTAGTTTTTCGTATTCTTTTACTCCTTCTTTGGGATTTCCTAATTTAGTATGAAAATCTACTTTTTGTATGGTCATACGCTCATTAACACCAACCATTTCTTCAAGCTTGTTGTAAGCGCCTATTGCCTTTTTATAATCTCCGGTAAATTGATATGCAAAAGCAAGTTCGTAAAGAAAATTTAAGTCGTATGGATTTCCTTCAACCAGCTCTTCATAGGCTTGTACATAATCATCATAATGTTCGTTAATACGTGATAATTTTGCATAATAAGCTTTGTACCAAATGTTATTGGGCTTAAGAGTAATTGCTTTTGTAACAGAAGTTAAGCCCTCATCACTTCTGTTTAAAGAAGTTAACACCCTTGCTAACTCATAATTAGCTGCTGCATCGTTGGGATTTATTTCCAAGGCTAAATTAAATAATTCCAATGCTTCTTGTAGGTTTCCGGTTTCTTTTTTAATTAAACCCTGGGCAAACAAGTCGGCCTCATTATACCTTTGTTTTTCAGTAAGTTCTACTTGCTGATGTTTATTATTCTTCTTCTTCTTTTTATTTTGAGATGTAGCCGAAAATGAAAAAAAAAGAGTAATCAGAATTAATATGGTGGTGATGTGTATTTTCATTGGTTATTTGTCATTTGGTCATTAGTTACTGAATATTGATTGTTGTCATTGTTGTTGTTGTTGTTGTTGTTGTGGTGTCGAGTTGTCATTGTTAGTCATTATATTAACCTATTTCAAACTTTATAACTTTTAACTTTTCAACTTTAAAACTCTCTACTTTATAAACTCATTTCCCGGTATGTCCAAAACCACCAGCACCTCTTTCTGTTTCCGACAATATATTTACCTCTTCCCATTGTGCTTGTACATGACTCGAAATTATCATTTGAGCAATACGCTCACCATCCGAAATTGTAAATGAGGTGTTAGAAAGGTTGACTAATATTACTTTTATTTCACCTCGGTAATCGGCATCAATTGTACCTGGTGTATTTAGCACGGTTATACCATGTTTGGCAGCCAATCCACTACGAGGTCGCACTTGTGCTTCGTAACCAACTGGTAATTCCATAAAAAGACCTGTGGGGATTAATGCTCTTTCGAGTGGTTGTAAATCAATTGGCTGCTCAAGGTTTGCTCGCAAATCCATACCTGCTGATGCAGATGTTTCGTATTTTGGTAATTGATGTTTTGATTTATTTACAATTCGTACATTCATCCAAAAAAGTATTTATTATTAGTTGTGCAAAAATAGTTAAAAATGGATGTGGAAAAATAACCCCAGGGTAAACGGATCTAAATAATACCAATTTGGTATAAACGTATCCGTTTAAGCAAGTACATCTATTTAAATCAACCTTTAAGGAAGAAACCCCAGTCCTTTCAGGTTGCTTTTAAACCTCGTATGTTTGCAAAATTAACCCCTAGCGCAAGTCTGAAGCGGAGACATTTGCGCGGTGGGACTTGTGCTTTTATCAACTAAAAAACAATATAAAGATGCTATAAGGCAATGTCACAAGTCCCTTCCCACGTGCCTGCCCGTCAGACTTGCGCCAG